>ERZ779896.42-NODE-42-length-181044-cov-7.640260_pt1 | contig 181044 bp, 155 predicted proteins | sample MGYA00511067_ERZ779896 | MGnify/ENA primary metagenome ERZ779896 (study PRJEB29588, sample SAMEA2161597) | human gut metagenome | biome: human gut; feature: human-associated habitat; material: faeces | place: Denmark | collected 2008/2010 ... | reverse complement strand
CCCCGATGGGGAGCCAAGAATGTTCTGCCGCTTAACTTAATAACATTACTCCTTGGGAGGCGGCGTCGAATAAACGCTGCGCCGTTCATCTGTCATGTCTTTATATGTATTTATCTATAAAAAGGAGAATCATCATGAGCAACACGAACAAAAAAGTCAAAGTCCACTACGAAGGTACCTTTAACGACGGCACCAAGTTTGATTCCTCGTATGACAGAGGAGATCCGATCGAATTCCTCTGCGGTGCTGGCCAGATGATCAAAGGCTTCGATGAAGCGGTCAAGGATATGGCAGTCGGAGAGATCAAGAATATCCACCTGATGCCGGAGGAAGCCTACGGCATGCCGGATCCGGACAACATCCTGACCATCGAGCAGAAGCAGATGCCGGGATCCGAAGAGCTGGAAGTCGGAGAAAAAGTGTACCTTTCCGGCCCGATGGGACAGCGTTTCCCTGTCAAGGTCACTGCCAAGACTGATACGACCATCACCTTTGATGCGAATCATGAAATGGCAGGCAAAGAGCTGAATTTCAAGATCGAGCTCGTTTCTGTCGGCTGATTTTTCTATGCAAAAAAGCCAGTGGGTGTGAATACTTTTTCACACCCACTGGCTTTTTGATTGTCTGCGATTGAATCAGCGTTTCCCTAGATCTTGATCGTTTTTCTGACGCATCACTCTTTGACGGCAGGGAGCTTCAGCTTGCTTCCCGGCGTCAGTATGCATGCATCGCCCAGATGATTCAGCTGCTGCACCTCGTAGATGTATTTTCGTACATCCATCCGATCATCGACTTTCTTTGCTGCTATATCCCAGAGTGTATCATTGTCTTGTACAGTCACGATCTCATACGTCTCTTCGCCGGCCATGCTGTCTGCATTGACATTCCAGCCACACAAAAGAATGGCTGCGATCAGAATCATTACGGCTTTTCTCATGGACATCAATCCTCCATTCCATCGGTCTTTTCGTCGCTCTCATCTCTGAAATTATATTACTTCACGGAAAAGGGGCGAACAAGAGAACACCAGATTAGAAATTCGGGGAGCATATATTTGGGGGTTCATGCCAAGCTTTCAGAGGCAGCAAAGAGGCATCGGGAGATGATACCGCTTCCGTGCTTCGCTTCATTCCCACTCGGCGCGGTATACCCGATAAAATTCCCACTGGTGGGCGGCCTTCGCGGGAAAGCAGTCATGATTTTCCCACTTGGCCATCAATCCAAATTGACTATGTTCCTGCAAAATGCTAGTATTAGTACAAATCTTATTTCACTCTCTTTGTTGCGTCTTTGGAAGCAGTAAAGAGGATTTCAAGGAAGACACAGGGGATGGAGCTCTTCATCACGCTGTGCCTTCCAAGGGGAATACGATCGGATCAATGCCGATCGCGATCGGCATTCCCTGGATAAGACAGGCAGGGTATGATACTTACTTACGGGGAATCAAAAGTCGGTCTGGTGCGGAAGATCAATGAGGATGCGATCTCGCTCTCTGTACCAGATGTATATCTTCTGGCCGATGGCATGGGCGGTTATGATGGCGGGCAGCTTGCCAGCCGTCTTGCTGTCTCTGCTGCAGAGGATTTTTTCCGGAGAAAATGCGAAGAACCGGTATCGGAAGCGCTCATGAAGGAAGCCGTACTGGCGGCGAATGATGCGATCCTCTCCGAAAAGACGAAGACGCCAGCCCTCTCTTCGATGGGGACGACGATGGTCGTCTGTGCCTTTTCGGAGGGACAGGTCTTCTGGGCGCATGTGGGAGACAGCCGCCTTTATGTCTGGCAGAATGGAAGCCTCTCCCAGGTGACGGTGGATCACTCCTTCGTGATGCAGCTGGTAGCAGAAGGTAAGATCTCTAAAGAGGAAATGCGTCTGCATCCCAGAAAGAATGAGATCACACGTGCGGTCGGTATCGAGCGGCCGCTTTCCGTGGATACGGGATGCTTTCCGGTGAGTAAGGGGACGCTGATCCTCCTCTGCAGCGACGGTCTTTCCGGCATGGTCGAGGATGATACCCTCTCTCGTGTGATCGGAGAGAGTCCCCGTAAAGAACAGACGGACATAGACGCGCTGGGCCATAGGCTGATGGAGCTTGTCTATGCCGCCGGTGCAAGGGATAATGTGTCGGTCATTCTGGCACTTTTTGAATGAGAACTGAGGAACGGATGCAAAGCGGCCATGTTTTTTTCTGGGCTGCTCCCTTCAGGGAAATACTGATCCCACAGTGGAATCGGCGATTTCTCAGATTTCCGTGACCAATAACAATAAGCAAGAGACGGAGCAAACAATGATAGGAAAGATTCTTGACGAACGATATGAGCTGATCAAAAAGATCGGCTCCGGCGGTATGGCTGATGTCTATATGGCCAAGGACATCCTTTTGGATCGTGTCGTAGCGGTGAAGATCCTGCACGGCAATTTTGCAGAAGACGAAGACTTCGTCCTGCGTTTCCGCCATGAAGCACAGTCCGCAGGCAAGCTCACGCATCCGAATATCGTCGGCATCTATGATGTCGGCTGTGATGGCGATATCCACTATATCGTCATGGAGTACGTGGAAGGGCAGACCCTGAAGCAGTACATCCAGTCACATCCGAGCATTCCGATCGATACGGCAGTCCGTATCGCGATCGACATCGGAAATGCGCTCGAAGAAGCGCATGATAATGGCATCATCCACTGTGATATCAAGCCGCACAATATCCTCCTCACGGGAGATGGCAAGGTGAAGGTCACTGACTTCGGCATCGCACGCGCCATCAATTCTTCGACCGTCATCGACAAGCAGTCCATCTTAGGCTCGGTACACTACCTCTCTCCGGAGCAGGCGGCCGGAGATAAGATCACGGAAAAGACGGATATTTACTCTCTTGGTATCGTGCTTTATGAAATGCTGACACATCATCTGCCCTTCGAAGGGGAGACCGCTGTCTCCATTGCGCTCAAGCATATGCAGGGGGATGTGCCGCGGCCGACGAAGTACAATCCGGCGATCTCTCCCATGCTCGAAGAGTGCCTCCTGACGGCGCTGCAGAAAGACCCGAACAAACGCTATGATACGGTGGGGGATTTTATTTCCGAGCTGAAAATCGCGCAGGGCTTCACCACGACCATCTACAAGCCTGCTTCGCATGACTTTACAGCGATGACGCGCCCGATCCACAAGGTGGAACGGAAGCCGAAAAAAATATCCAAGGAAAGCAAGATCCTGAACTACATCGGCAACATGCCGCAGAAATACATCTGGATCAGCATGGCGCTCCTTTTCGTCTGCTGCTTTGCATGGGCCTTCTTCTCCTTCGGCAGCTTCTGGAGTAGCCAGAATGTCACCGTGCCCAATGTCGTAGGCAAGCCGGTCGAGGTCGCACAGACGACGCTCAAGAAGCTCGATCTCAAGGTATCTGTTGATGAGATCGCCAGTGATGACGTCCCTGCGGGGGAGGTCATTTCCCAGACGCCGATCGCAGGGACAAATGTCAAGGCAAAGCGCATCATCCACCTTACGGTCAGCAAGGGCGGTTCTACGATGCTGATCCCTGACCTCAAGGGACTCACTCTTTCTCAGGCCAAGGAGCGTCTCGATAAGCTTGGACTCACGATCGGAGCTGTCGAAAATGGCAATGACCCTGATAAGCCGTCGGAGATCATCATTTCCCAGAGTCCGGAGCCAGGTAGCAAGACGACGAAGGGGACGCGTGTCAATATCGTCATCAATATGAAGCAGAAGGTCAGCATTCCAAGTGTCGTCGGCATGACGCTTTCAGATGCGAAGAATACACTTTCTTCTCTGAAACTGGCTGTCGGCACCATCACGTCGAGCGATGGCGGCTCGATCGATGATGCGAATGCGGTGGTCGTCTCGCAGGACCCTGCGGCCGGTGAGACAAAGTCTGATACGGTCGTGAACCTTACTGTCGCCGCCAAGCAGAAGGCGAAGAAGAACGGGACGGTGAATATTTCCATCCCGAAAGGCGGAAATCCGCGGCAGGTCGACATCCTTGTGACCGATGACAATGGCCGCCATACGGTATACAGCGCCAAGGCAAATCCGGGGAGCACCGTCACCAAGGACGTCTCAGGCAGCGGCAGCGTGCGTGTACAGGTCATCATCGACGGCTCCGTCGTACAGGACAGGGAGCTCTGATGAAAGGAATCATTCTTAAGAACCAAAACGGCTATTTCTCGATCGCGGGAGAGGGGGAGCAGCTCACCCTTTGCCGTTCGCGGGGAAGGCTGAAACGGAAAACCGATATCCTCGTAGGGGACGCTGTCGAATATGAGACAGGGCTAGGCAGTGAAGGCGTCATCACGAAGGTGTATCCCCGAAAAAATGCCCTGCATCGTCCGCCCGTCGCAAACGTCGACCAGCTCGTCTTGGTGAGTGCCATCCGCACGCCGGATCTCTCGCTTGCTATCCTCGACAAAATGATTCTCATGGCAGAAAATGAGGACATCGAGCCGCTGCTCGTGATCAATAAATGCGATCTGGCCAGGGACGCCGCCAAAGAGGTGCAGGCTCTTTATGAAAAAGCGGGCTATTCCTGCATCCTGACATCGCTGGTGACCGGTGAGGGGCTTGAGACGCTCAAGGCTGCCTTTCAGGGACCCATCATTGCCTTTTCAGGGCCTTCGGGCGTCGGGAAATCCAGTCTGCTGAATCACTTCCTGGCCCGTACCCATTTCGAGGCAGGTGCTGTCAGCCGGCACACCGGCCGCGGCCGCACTACGACCCGTCACGCTGAGCTTGTCCGGACTGAAAATGGACATTTCCTGATGGATACCCCGGGCTATACGCTTCTGGATGTGCTTCATGTCAAAGCAGACGATCTTGCTTATCTCTACCGTGAATTTCGTCCTTTTCTCGGGGAATGCCGTTTCCGCGATTGTATGCATGCGAAGGAACCGGACTGTGCCGTCCGGGACGCCGTCACACGCGGCGATATCCAGGAAAAACGGTATCTGTCCTATCTCCATCTGTTAGAAGAAATCAAAGAATCTGAAGCGAGGAGGTTTTTATGAAAATCGCACCATCTCTTTTATCCGCTGATTTTGCCAATCTTGCGTCCGAACTGAAGGATATCGAAAAGGCCGGCGCCGATCTTGTCCATCTGGACGTCATGGACGGTCACTTCGTGCCGAATCTGACTTTCGGATGCCCCATCATCAAAGCGCTCCGAAAGCATACGACACTTCCCTTCGATGTGCATCTCATGACCGAGCATCCGGAAGTCTACTTTGATGATCTTTCCAAGGCGGGTGCAGCGATGGTCTCCTTCCATGCGGAAGCGGCCGTCCATCATGACCGCCTCGTCCATGCCATTCAGGAAAAGGGGATGAAGGCCGGCATTGCACTGAATCCGGGGACGCCGCTCTCTATGATCGAAGAGCTGCTGCCTATCCTGGACTTCGTCCTCATCATGTCTGTCAATCCCGGCTTTGGCGGACAGAAATTCATTTCCTATTCACTCGATAAGATCCGCAGATTGAAGGACATGGCGAAGGCCATGCATCGGGATGAGCTCGATATCGAAGTCGATGGCGGTGTCACACCGGATAATATCCTCGCACTCGGAGAAGCCGGTGTCACCATTTCTGTCGCAGGCTCATCCGTCTTCGGAAAGCCGGATCGCAAAGCAGCGATCGAGGCTTTAAAGAAACGCTGATCGGGGATCTCTCTTCAGAGAAATCGTATAAGGAGGAAGTCGCAGAAAGGGCTTCCTCCGTTTTTTTCAGGGAGGTGATGGTATGTCTTTCGAGCCTTTCCATCTTATTTTTTTCCTGATCTGGGGGTTCTTCCTCTACAAGGCACTCTTTCGAAGGCGAAAGAGGCCGCCGGTGAATATGCCGCCGGATATCCCACAGGAGGAAAAAAGCGTGCCGCCTTCTGCTGCCGATACGGATGGCGAGTATGACTACCAAGCGCTTCGCAAGAAGATCCTCACCACCTGGGGCAAGCAGGAAGAGGGAAAAGAGCTGGATCTGCCGGACGAAATGGAAAAGCCGGTCTATCATGAAAAACCTTTACCGAAGCCCCCTCTTTCTGCTACAATAAAGAAGAAAGTGACGGAAGCGCAGGATCTCTCGATGCAGGAAAGAACACGCCTGGAACAAATGCAGGCCTACGTCAGAGAGAAACCGGTGCCGGTGAAAGAGAAGTGTGAACCTCGAGAAGGGACGCTTCCAGCGGAAGAAAAGTCCGTGCCTTCTGCCAGAGAATGGACGGAAAAGGATGCCAGAGAATGGGTGCGCTATGATGCGATCTTTGGATCCCCTCGATCGAGGTCGCCATGGCAGCCGATCGGAAGGCGATGAGTTTGCATTTTGTCCTTTGGTTCGGTACAATTAGGCATATTCCGTGGTGATAAAAGAATAGGTTTTAGAAGGAAGGTGAGACGATGGATAGGTTTAATGAAGAGATTTACGGGAAAGTACTGTGGGAATGTTATCGATCGAAAGTTTACATCGTCACGCTTTCACTGATGTATGTGTTGCTCGGAGCCGCTGCAGTGATCTGGGCGATGGATAAGGATCAATTCCTTTTCTACGTTCTGGCGGTGGCCGTGATCTTCTTCTGTCTGTGGCGGATCAACCGCGTGCATCACCCGGTCGCGCTCATTTGCGAAAAGAAGCTGCTCGTGGCAGTCCCTTGGTCCTTTTTCACGTTTGATTACTACATCACGTTTCGTGCGCTCTACATGCCGGTGGCGTACAAGGATGTGGCAGGCGTCTCAAGCCGGTGGAATCATTTGTATATCGGCGGCAGAGAAGAGGGCGGACTTGTCTCTCTTCCTGTACAGCTCGCCTATGTTTCCAGAGATGGCAAGTATGATTTCCAGAACTGGGTCGAAAGCAAACAGTGTGAATAAGAAAAAGAGCCGGCCCTCCGGCTCTTTTTTTGTTGGTTTTTTCTCCGATATCAGATACTGATGTACTGAACATTTTTCTCACCGCCTTTCGCATCCTCTGCGTTTCCCCTTGCAACGCTCGTCTCATTATGTTACCATAGCGCTAGTGTGGAAGAATGACTTCCTTGATCATGATTGATGAGGTGAAAAAATGGCTGCAAAGATTACGTATACGATTCAGGAAGAGCTCGGGGATCTCTCCACGGCTTCCAATGGATGGAAAAAACAGCTGACCTATACCAGCTGGAATAATAGAGGCGAAAAGTTCGATCTGCGTTCTTGGAATGAAGAACACACCGCAATGACCAAAGGTCTGACGCTGACAAAGGATGAACTGATGAAGCTTCGCGACATCCTGAATGACATTGACTTCGACAAATATAACTCATGAGGATCCGTCCTCCCGCTTTTCCAGAATGGAAAAAGGCTCTCCCTATGGAGAGCCTTTTGGCGTATATGGGGGATTTTTAGGCAGTCCGTCGAATAGGGGGTAGGAGTACATGCATCGGCATATATGAGGGGGCTTTTCATTTATATTAGAATCGGACATGAAAAATGCATGAGTGAAAGCAGGCAGCAACTCAGGAAGAATTACCGCTTTTCCCGCTTCTGTCATTTCAAGCGAAAGCGAGGGATGCCGATATCCTCGTAGGCATTAAGCGCTCCATTCCTATTGTTTTTGCTGACTTCACAGCTTGGTATGTTACATTTGTTTTTTTACAGGAGATTACGATCTATGCAAATCCTTTCTACTGATGGCAAGGCATCGCGTACACAGCAGGCGATCCTTGTCGGGCTTGTCGGGCTGGCCGTGAACTTTGTCCTTGGCGGTGTGAAGGTATTCATCGGCTGGCAGAGCGGTTTCCTCTCTGTCATGGGGGATGGCTTCAATAACATCACTGATATGGGCTCGGTGCTCCTGCTCATGATGACCTTCTACTATGCCGCAAAACCATCCGACACAGAGCATCCTTTCGGACATGGGCGTCTGGAGTATATCAATTCGACCGTGATGGCAGCGGTCATCCTCTATGTGGGGATCACACTCGGAAGGGAATCCATCGAGAAGATCCTGCATCCGGAAGATACCCACTTTACGCCGCTTGTCGCCGGCATTCTGGTCTTCGGCCTCATCGGGAAGCTCTTCCTGGCATGGTGGTATAAAAGAGCCAGCCAAAGGCTTTCCTCGGATTCGTTTCTGGCCTACAGCGCTGACTCCCTCTCGGATATGCTTTCTACGGCAGGTGTCCTTGTCGCGACGCTCGTGGAGTATTTCTTTGGCTGGCACATCGATGGTGTGATGGGCGTCATCATGTCCCTCTTCATCCTTTGGACCGGCTATGGCATCATGAAGCAGGCGGTGAATGATATCTTAGGGTCGACACCGGATGCAGAGCTGTACAAGGAGATCAAGGATACGATCCTTCAGTGTCCGGGCGTTTATGGTGTCCATGACCTGATTGTCCATGACTATGGGCCGGAGAACCATTTCGCCACGGCCCATGTCGAGCTCGACAGCGATCTGAGTCTCGTCGAGAGCCATGAGCTGGCTGAAAATGTCATGACCACCCTTCGCGAGAAGCTCAAGGTGCAGGCGACCATTCATGCTGACCCGAAAGCAGTATCAAATCCGAAGGAAGGCGAGTACCAGCGTGATCTGGAAGCAGCCATTTACCGCTCCGGCCTGCCTTTGTCCTACCATGATTTCTTCGCCGAAGAACAAGGAGATACTATTCATATCTCCTTCGAAGTCCAGCTCAAGGGCGCATGCCGAAAGACAGATCGGGAAATCTACCAGGCACTCCAGAAAGAGCTTCTCTCGATCGATTCGCATTATCACATCGAGATGATGGTGGATCGGAACTTTATCAGCGGCAAAGTGTACGGGGAAAGCCGCGATGATCTTTTCGGGAATGAAGAAGGGAAAGTGACTAAGTGACTAGTGACTCATATAGGGCACACCCGCGGGCGGGCGTGCCCACTGATTCCTTTTGAAAACTTCGCTTGAATGAGAAATTAGAAATGAGAAATGTGAAATGGTGGTGCGGCGCAAAAAATAATGAAGCGCCGCAGAGTTTTGATAGCGCTTCGCGCCGTCGTCATCTCGAGCGTAGCCGAGAGATCTCTCTTGCAGAACGGTCAGCTTACCATTTGTGCTATTTCGATCACCGCTTGCTTCTAATCCCTAATCCCTAGCCACTCATCCCTGCTTTCAAACTTAGGCTTGCTCAGCGTTTCCTTTGGAAAATCAGGAGCCGCCTTTTTCCCCTTTGCGATTTCTTACAATTATGTTACAATAGAAAGGAAATTGAGACTGACAATCGAATAGACGGATAGCGATAGAAGAAAATAGGATGAAGGAAGTGCAGCGTATGAAGAAAAAGTGCAGTGCACTGCTCCTGGCAGGATTTCTTGCTTTCGGAGCGGGGCAGATTTCGATGGCAGACTACATGGTAGGTTCCAGAGGACCGGAAGTGCAGAACATTCAGCGTCGGCTGATCTCCAATGGCTACCGTCTGAAAGCGGACGGTAACTTTAACAGCCAGACCTCGGCTGCGGTCAAGAAATTCCAGTTCAAAAAGCATTTGGACGTCGATGGGATCGTGGGTCCTGCGACATACAAAGCCCTGATGGGAAAGGCAATGAACTGGACGCCGGAGAAATCGACACGCAAGGCCGGACACGAGGCGAATCACAAGACTTTTATGGGCATCGATGATGCGACCGTTCAGTGGCACCATGAAAACGCGATGTCTTCGACAGTGAAAGCCATCATGGACGAAGCAAAGAAATATGTCGGCGTACCGTACCAGTTTGGCGGCACGACACCCAGAGGCTTCGACTGCTCCGGCTTCATCCAGTACGTATTCAACCGGAAGGGCATCGTTCTTCCCCGCGGAGCGGATGAACAGTATAGTGCGGGCCGCAAGGTATCTGTCAACGCACTGAAGCCCGGGGATCTTGTCTATTTCCAGACCTATGCCGAGGGCATCTCTCATTCCGGGCTCTATCTCGGTGACGGTTACTTCATCAGTGCCACGAGCAGCCAGGGCGTCGCAGTAGCGACCATGAAGAGCGGTTACTGGCATGATCGCTACATGGGAGCCAATCGCGTGCTGTGATCGGTGGGCATTTCCCTTACATTTGACTTACAAAAGGCTGTGAAGGATGGCTTCACAGCCTTTTTGATACGGCAGGGCTTCTTCTCTGCCTCCTCTTTCATTTTTAAGGAGTATTCCATGCGTATCGCAATGATCCAGATGGCGTCTGCTTCCGGTGACGTGGAGAGAAATATCAGTCGTGCTTTTTCCATGATGGAAGAAGCGGCAGAAAAGAGTGATCTCCTTGTACTCCCCGAGCTGTGGACGATCGGCTATAATTTTCATCACTTCGAAGAGCATATCCTTTCCCGCCATGCTGCGCTTCTCGAAAAGCTCTCTGACTTTGCAAGGACGCACCGTGTGACGCTCTCTCCGGGGACACTTCCTATCCGTCACGGTGCTATCATACGGAATACAGGCTTCCTTTTTGCACCGGATGGAAAGTGCATCGCAGAGTACAGCAAGCGGCATCTTTTCCAAGGATACCTCGAAGCCAAGCTCTTTCATCCGGGGGATGCGCTCATGCAGACGAGGATCCATGGCATCCAGACGGGGATGGCTGTCTGCTATGAGTTCTATTTCCCGAAGATGTGGAGGAAAATGGCAAAGGCCGGGACGACCCTCGTCCTTGCGCCCGCTTCCTGGCCGAAGGCGCATATCCTCCAGTGGCGTGTCCTTTCCGCTGCCCGTGCCATCGAGAACGGCATCTGCATCTGCGCCGTCAATATGGCAGGTACCTATAAGGATGTCGTCCTCGGTGGACACTCCCGCTTCATCGATCCCCTGGGGCATGTCCTCGCTGAGGCGGGCGAGGGCGAGGAGATCTGCTACGCCGAGTATGACGAGGAAAAATATAAAGACCTCGGGAAAAAGCTCTCCGTCGTCTCCGGCGTCGTGTATGGGAAACAATGAAAGACTTCCGGCATGAAAAAACATCCGCACTTCTTTTATAGAAATACGGATGTTTTTTTATGCGTCTTCATAAGCCCCTGCGTCAGGCTTGCGCGATGATATAAAAAAGAGAAAAAGCGAGCTTAAAATTAATGCTATAAACATAATTTATTATTTAGTTATTGGAGATTGCTTGCGTTTTATCAGTCATATTATTATAATGATAAAAGAGCTGACTTATGTTTTATAAGATACGATAAAGCTCACACTTATATTTTCTGATACAAAAATCGACAACTACATATGAAACAGGACAGGGGAAGCTGGTGAGAATCCGGCACTGTTCCGCAACTGTATGGGGAGCTCTCTCATGGCAAGTCCGTCACGAGGACATGAGAAGCGAGGAACTCAGTCAGAGTGCCTGCCTGTTTCTACTGCAGGAAACCTGGCTCGTTCAAAGTCAGGGACATGGGTTGACTGCTCGAAGCCGTGCTTGCAAAAAGTGTGAAAGGCGCAGCGCCTCACAAAGAAATGAAAAGAATGTACGGTTATAAAAGAGCACCGCTGGGGAGAAACCACGCAGCAGAGCCTCTTTGCGAGATCAGACCTATGATTTTCCTGAAAATCGAAAAGCTATCGAATGAATAGCCGCAGATACAGAGCGTGCTTTTGTGCCATGAAATGAGTACACAGCACAGCCTGCTTTTCTGCGGCTTTTTTGTATCGGTCGGAGAGACGGTGATGAGGAGAAAGCACCGTTTCTTCAGGGAAGAGAGGTACATATGATGAATAGGAAACACTATTTACACATCTTAGGTACGGCTGTAGTGGCGACGCTGTGCAGCATCACGAACAATTTTTCGGGGGGGGGTAGGTGCAGCAGAGGCGTTGTCTGCTTCCGATGCGCCGGAATTTGAACTGGCAGGGATCACCGTCGAAGCGAAACGTCCGGATTGGGAATCCAAACTCTCTCCAGGTACCGTCACGGTCATTCGTCCGGAAGAATATAAGGGTGAGCAGAAGGATCTTCCTGATTTACTGAAAATGGTCCCGGGCGTGCATGTGCGTGAAGTGAATGGCAAGGGACAGTATACCGTCGTCACTGTTCGTGGTTCTACCGCAGCACAGGTCGGCGTCTTTGTCGATGGTGTCATGACGAACCTCGGCGGTGATGCAGCTGTCGATATCTCCACCATTCCGGTCAAAAATGTAGAACGCATCGAAGTTTACCGCGGATATATCCCGGCTCGTTTTGGCGGGACCTTCATCGGCGGTGTCATTAACGTGGTGACAAAGAAACCGACAAAGGCGAATATCTCGGCAGAACTCGGCAAAGCCTCTTTCGGGGGAAAGAGCGCCAGCCTGGAAGTGGTGAGCCCGCTCGCCTCTGGCAGCTTACTCGTGGGCCTGAACTATGAAGCAGCCAAAGGGGATTTTCCGTATCATAATTACTCCTATGATGATCCTAAAAATCAGAAAGAGGTGCAACGAGTTTTAGATGAGTATCCGAGCGTGATCGAAAGTATTGAGAATAGTCTGACATTAGATAATTGGAATAAAAATAAAATAGAAGATTTGTATAAAAGAGGCGAAATATCTGAGAATGTAAGGAATCAATATATTGATAATAGTGGACAAGTCAATAGTGAAGGCTGGTTAGACTTTGTGCGAAACGGCGGGCTGATACAGGCGGAAATCGAATATGCAAAAGAAAAGGTCAGAGATGCGTCTGGCATTTCTCAAGAATGGAATACAACGATTGAAACATATGTAAATACAAAAGACTTTTTAGAAAAAGCCGGGAACTGGTATATTGCTGCTAATAAAAAAGACTCATCATTTAGCAATAGTAAGTTCATAAAAGATTACAAAAAGTATATGCGTAAAATTGAAGTTGCAAAGAGAGACTCCGGAGATGATCCTGATGCATTCAAGAAAAAAGAACAGGAATTACTAGGCAAATACGGGGAAACCTTGAAAAGTGACATATTGGGATTAGTGAAATTATCTTGGAATAATAGAGATGATCCGGATGACTATTTTCGGAATGATCCAACTGCAAAAAAACAGATAGACGATATAATCTACGAGGAAGTTGATAAAAAAGCTGCTGCAGAAATTGACCATATAAAAGAAATGGGTGATAAAACGAAGGAGCGTCTCGATCCAGAAACTTCTGGAGAATATGAACTAACGAAGAATGACTTGGTTACTAAGAAGCGCACTTTAGAGAACTTTAAAAGACTGGAAAAAGAAAAAGCAGAACGACATCGTAAATATAACGACAGGAAGAATATTAGTAGTTTAATTAAGTGGCAGAATGACAATTGGATGGTGAAGGCTTCCTATGATCATATCAATAGACACCTTCCTGACTCGACCTGGGGGCTGGAGTCTGTCGCTGATAATGGACATGATATAGGGATCGGAACAGATACCTTTGATTCAGTGTGGGCGGATAGCAAAAAGCAGACATTAGATACTTATAATATGATGCTGCAAAACCGCCAGCAGAACGGACGTCTGGAATGGGGCTGGTTTGTGGATTACCAGCATCAGAAGAAAAAATATCGAGCAGAAAACAAGCTCAATTACCCTTGGGATGAAGAAGGAAATTTTGTGAACTGGGGCAATAGTGCTTCTGATAATTTTTGGATGTATTCTGTACTCAGGGCGTGGAGTGAATACACATCAAACAAATATAATTTACAAATGGATGGGAGTTATAAGTTATCCGATCGACAAATCTTAGAATTTCAAGCCAATTATTCCTATGAAAAACTGAATATTGATGGTTCTAATATGGCTGCTGTTTTAAAAAACTTTACAGAAGAAAGTTTTGGCTTATGGACAAGTTGGCAAATCCGAAATCAATTCGAGCAGAAAATATTGAATTTGCAGGTACAGGACACGATTACGCTGGACAAAAAAGCAACCTGGTTCTTGACACCATCTTGGCGATTTAATTCTTCTACCATTATTGGACATAGCGATTCGCCAAACTTTTATAAAAAGCCAGATGGTTCTTCTCACGCATTTCGCTGGTTCCATCCAAGGGACAGCCAGCGGGATCGAAAAGGAACATGGCAGCTGGCATTAAAGAAGAATGTCAACGATAACCTGACTTTCCGTATGACTGGCGGTACTTACTATCGTTTACTCAATATGTATGAAATTGCAGGGGATGGCGCAGGCATTCTGCCAATGCCGACAGATACCTGGGAAAAAGCTTCCTTTCCTCGTCCGGAATACGGAAAGCAGTTTGACTTCAGTACGTTGTGGAATGGTAAATTTTTGAAATCGGATGCATATGCAACACTGACCTATTTCTGGAGAGATACAGACCGTATGCTTCAGCTTCGTAGAAAATCGAAGGATTTTTGGTGCTATACCAATGATAGTCGGGGTAAGGTACATGGGATTGAATTGCAAAGCGGTCTGAAATGGAAGCACGTCAGTCTGGATTTAGATGCTACTTATACAAAGATCAAAGCCCAGCAGAAATATGATAAACACATTCCAGGAGGTGACGGAGAATGGTATGATGTCAATGCTACCTATCAGCCAAAATGGGAAAGCAATTTGAGATTGTCATATTTCCCAAGTCCAAAGTTTACTATATTTGGTGAGGCGCACTATACAGATTCATATGATACCTACATGGATATGGACTTGGGATGTCCGACACCATCGGTTACTGTGGTAAATGCAGGTATCAAGTTGAAGCCAAACAAATCCTGGCAGCTGACGTTTGGATGTAATGATATATTCAATCGCAACCCCAAAATGAAAATCTCAGTAGGAGATAATCTATATGTAAATTCGCAATATCCACTGCAGGGCCGAACGTATTATGCTAGCATTCGTTATGAGTTTTAATGGTTGATTGTAGTTTCTATGTTTTTGGTATCTGATTCAACTCAGAGAAAGGAAGAATGACTTATGTCTCATGTACATTCTCAGAAAATTCGTAGAGCTTTTTATGTGGCAGGTATTTTGACCGGTATGTTTTTCGTGCCAGAAATGCCTGTAGATGCAGCCAATTTGATGGTAACCATTCCTTCTAACTATTCCAGTAGTATCATGGGTACAATCACAGGTTCTCGTGTAACTACGACGGTCGATGGTACACCCCAAGCTGTGCGCACTAAGAATTTGAATGGCGATCCGGGCGTATTCAATATTAACGTGCAAGGACAGAGCAAAATCTTTTTACGGCAGTATACCTACAGCACGAGCGAAGGGTCACTGAAAGCGAATGAAATCCTGGATGCAGACGGAGATTTTAATATAGCCAATGCTTCCGGGAAATTGACAAACGCCGCAAATCCGCATGGTGTGGCAGCAAATGGTAATTATGTATATGCTACAGGATATGATTTGGGTAGAATTTCTATTAGCAAAATTAACGGGACAACACTTACTGAAATTAATAAAAATACACCTGTAGATTTGTTGAATGACATTAAGGCAACTAACGATGATTCTACGAATGAATATACAACTCAAACCAGGGCGCATGGGGAAGGTATTGCAATAAGAGGAAATGATCTGTATGCGATTGCCAGCGTAAACAAGGATGGGACATATTCCAACTATGATGAAGGATACTTGCTGCACTATGCGATCAAGTCTGATGGGACATTGGAATATAAAGACTATGCACGCATTGGCAAAAACACGGATGAATCCAGAGTGAATATGTACAATGACCATATTTTCGTCTCTGCGATCGGTGGCATGCAGAACTATGGGGCCGGAAATGCTGAAACTTCCATTACAGCAGCCACATTAACAAATGGGGCAGTGAGCAAAGGAAAAACAAAAAGTATTACGGTGCCTACCAGCGTAAAAGCAACTGGTCAGGACTTCAGAGATTTGAAAATCTTACCGAATGGGACCGCTTACGTGATGACTTATAATCTGGGAAGTGCTGGCGGCATTGATACTACAATTTATCAGACGACGGTATCCAATTTGTATGCGACAAATCCGAAGGACTGGACCGTAGTCCATTCGGGGACCTATGATGGCTGGTTCGGCAAGCTCAATGCTGAAATGTATACCCATAGACTGTGGGTGGAAGCGGGACAGAATCTTCTGGTTTATACGGACGGAGATACTTCCCCGAAGTATTCCTGGGCGGCTAAGGATTTTGGTAATAGCAACATGACACAGTACAATTTCATGGCCATGCTCCAGCCAGATACCGTTTATGGGGATGAAGCGACATTGACTGCGGTTAAGGCAGAGGGCTTAACAAATCCTTCTGTATCTGTTACGGCTGTTGTCAATTCAGATGGTGTATGGAAGATAGATGATGAAGCTACTTATAAGTATCAAATTACGGGTACATCAATTGATAATGCTGGATATTCATTTGATACAGATGACTACTCTACTTATGCTTTTGATGAGGATAAAGTTATTTCTGTGGATAAAAGTAAGTATTTAACCGGTGATTTGACCACCAATGTACTGGCTGCTGTAGATGCCCACTCTGGCAATGATGTGACTATCGATGCAGGCAGCAACACCCTCCAGCTTCAGTCTTCTCATACGATCGGCAGTCCTTCCGGCATCTATGCAGGAAACAAGAAAAATGTGACTGTCACGGCGGGTAAGCTGAACATCATCACCTCTGGCATGACCGGTGGCAATTCTCTCACAAATGGCATCTGGCTGGATGCGCCGGCCAACGGGGCAAGCAGCATTACGATCCATGCACCGACAACGAACATTGCTATGACCGGAGGCTATGGCGGCAATGGTATCGCTATCCAGAAGACAGATCGCTGGGGAGAAGCCAGTGATGCAGCTGCCGGGACGAATAAAATCACACTGGATGGGAATCTGAATATCAAAGGCGCAGACAGTGCGACCTGGGGTATCGGCTTAAATCCAGAAAATGTATATTCCCGTTTCAATAATGCGGGAATCCTGACCAGTGTCAAGAATAGTGAGGTCGAGGTCAAAGGTCTGGCAAATATGGATGTCTATGGCAATGGCATCACGGTCAATGCAGCAGGAAGCAAAGTATCTATCGGTGGCGGCACGATCCATGTACCGTCTGGCAGAAACTACGGGTACTATACTTTGGGAGCTTACCAGGGCACCATTAACGTGAATACCGGCACGGCAGGCACCGCCCCCGGCACACAGAAGGTACAGCTGAATGGGGATGTCTTTGCTCTCTCTGGAGCCCATGTCAATATGGCTCTGACGACATCCGACTCCTATCTCCATGGTATCGTGGACAATGGCGGCACGGTCAATATGTGGCTGCAGAATGGCGCGACATGGACTAACGAAGCCCGGAATACCCGCTATGCAAAAGATAATGAAGATGTGGGATCCAATGGGGCTAGCCACATCACCAAGTTCGTAGGCGGCAGCACGGCAGCAAATGCGGGTATCATCAACCAGAAGTCGGATCAAGCGATCACCATCGATAACTATAGTGGCCATGCTACGGTGAACTATGGTACTATGACGAAGAATGGAGCGGGCGTCACCATCAGTGCGGCGGCTCCGCAGTCGGCATTGACCGTCAGCGGGGATCGAGCGGGGCTTTCTGACAGAGAAGCAATGGAAACTTTGGCGAAGAAGCTGACGTATACAGGATATGCCGAAGGGGAACGGAATCTGACAGGCACGGTAAAGGTCAATGAAGGGCTGACGACGCGGTCCATGGCTCGTACGGGTACGATTTCCTTCGACGCATCCACAGGGGCTGGTTCTCTGGGACAGGGGAGAGCTTTGGCAAGAGCCATGGCTCGGCCTAGAGCTATGTTTGCGATGCCGGCCATGACGGTAGAAAATCATGCAGATGGCAGTACTACGTATACGAATGAAGATGGGACACGAACCACGGTAGGCTCGATGGAAACCAGCATGATGAAGAGCGTCAAGTCGGCTATGACGACTTCGATGCTGGCATGGAGAAGCGGCATGACGGATATGATGCAGCGTATGGGCGATATTCGCATGGGTGCATCCGATGGTATCTGGGCGAGAACGTATGGAGGGAAAGCGAAGTACGACAAAGACCATGCGTACACCAGCAACAGCTTCTGGGGCGCGCAGGTCGGCGCTGATCATGCGCTGGCTTCCGGCTGGCACATCGGGGCGGCCTTTGACTACAACGATGGTGACGCATCCTACCGCTATGGCGGCAGCGGAGATCCAAAGCAGTATCTGGGAAGTCTTTATGGCACGAAAACCTTTGAGGACGGGCAGTATCTGGACATCGTAGGGAAATTTGGCCATACGCAAAATGACTACTCCGTCTACAATGCCGATGGAAAGAAACTGGATGGGAAGTATAGTGCCAATGGATATGGCCTTTCCTTAGAATATGGAAAACGCTTTGGAAGCAGCCATGGCTATGTGGAACCGCAGATCCAGCTGTCTTACTCCAAGCTGGGAAGCGATGATTACACAGGAAGCAGCAATTTTGCGGGCAACGAAAAAATGTTTATTCATCAGGATGGCATGGATAGCTTCATCGGCCGCTTGGGCATTGCGGCGGGTAAGACAACTGACCGGAGTTCCTATTACCTGAAGGCAAGTGTCCTCCATGAATTTGATGGGGATACTTCCGCGACTTATACCAGCGAAAGCAACGGCACTCCAATCACCATTAAACAGGACTTCGGTGATACCTGGGCTGAACTCGCGCTCGGCGGTACCTGGAAGATTGGCGGTTCCTCGCTCTTCTATGCAGATATCACCCGCAGCTTTGGCGGCGACTATGAAATGCAGTGGAAACTGAATGCAGGCATCCGCTATGCATTCTAAGGCTTGTTGGATACTAGCCCCTGTGTTTTCAGTATTTCTTCTGTGTCCGCTCTTTGGGGTGGATGCAGAAGAATCCCCTACGGGGGATACTCCCCAACCCATCTATGAGATGAATGCCAAAGAACAGCTCACGCCGGAAGAGGAATATGCTATGCAGTGGGCGGATGTCTTTGTCAGTGATCTGGCAGAGTATAGTCTGAATGTGAAAACAGGGCATTTAAATCCGGATGATCCCAATGAGTTAGTCATGAACGTTCGTGCTATTTATAAAGATAGAAACGTACTGGAACGATTGAAGAAGCAGTATGCAGACAAGCTGCAAGGGGAGAGTCTGCCTATCTGTAATGAGATGGAATTGCATTTTCATATGCACGAGGAGGAATACGCCATCACGCAGGTGAAGATTTATGACCAGAAACATCAGCTGATCAGTGAAGCGAAGCGGGAACCAATATATAAAAAAATTCCATCTAATTCTTTTGTTCAGGCTATGTACCGCATCGGGGAGCGGTTTTTGGAGTACCAGAAAAGTGTGGGAAAGAAAAGCGAACAGCAGGTAGCCCATCGTTAATCTGCCTTTCCTCTAAGCGTTTTCCCGAAGGCTTGTCTAGGAGGTGGCCTATGTTTCAGACAACGATAGCATATTTCATGAGAGGCGGGCCGTGTATGTGGCCTTTGCTCCTTTGCTCTATGACTGTGGTCTTTATCGCGGTAGAGCGGATTCTCTATTATCGGAAGGCGATTTCTCCAGAGGCCTTTGTCTTACAGTTTTGTCAGCTGATGAATGCGGGAAAAAGGAAGGAAGCCCGCGATATGGCGGGCGTTGTGAGCGGGGATGCGGCTTCTCTGGCCTGCCGGATCATCGATGATGCGGGTCTTTATGGAGACGCAGTGGAATCGGTCACCTATGAATTGGCGGATCGCGCTGTCGAGCGTCTGGAAAGTCATCTGGACTATCTCAGCGTGGTCATAGGTCTTTCGCCGATGCTGGGGCTTTTGGGGACGATCACGGGGATGATGGGGACTTTCGCCTCGATGGCGGGCCAGATGACGAATACGGCGGGTGTCACTTCGGGGCTGGCTGAAGCGCTGATTACCACCATTTTCGGGCTGATCATCGCGATAGCAGGGACTTGTGTCCATGCGTATCTGTCTCATCGCTGCAGGAATGCTTCGCTGAATCTGGATGCCATCGCGGACGTACTGGCTGCTAGGCTTAAAGAAGGCGAGGGATCATGATGAGACGGAGAAAAAGAAATCTTTCCACGGCGCCGGGATTGATGCTGAGCCCGATGATCGATCTCATTTTCCTGCTGCTCGTTTTCTTTGTCGTCAGTACCATGTATATGTCAAATATACAAACGATCCCTGTCGTCCTTCCCAAGGCGGAACATAGTGAACATGTAAAGAAGAGTGGATGGACTGTCACTGTCAAAGCGGATGGGACGCTGTATCTGGCGGATGAGAGGATCACAGAGCCGCTTCTGCTGGAGCGGATGCGGCAGGCGGCAGCGAATGACCCGGATTTTTCTGTCATGCTCCGCGGAGAGAAAGAGGCATCTTATGATACCATCATGCATCTGCTGGATGCATGCAAGGGCGCTGGCGTGACCCGCTTCTCTTTGGCCACTGATCGATAGAGGATAGTCATTCCTATTTTCTGACGGTTGTTGTGCGAAAACAAGGCGGTAAAAAGGAAGGGAGGGGCGTGCGTTGGATCAGCAAACGAAGCGGTATGGCATCAGTCTGGCTGTCACTGTCCTGTGTCATGTGGGGGCGGCTCTATGGCTGGGGATGGCTGGATTTCTATTTCTGAAACCGCCTGTTTCTCAAGAGCCGATAGAAATCGTCCTGAATACGGGGGGAGGGCAGGCTGGCGGCGGACAAAAGGCGCTTTCTTCCCCCGTAGAAGAAACGGCGGAGATGGATCATCCATCTCTATCGACACAAGAGGAAGAACCCACGGCAGAGGATATGACAGAAGATTTCCCTATCATGGAAAAGCAGGAGGATTCTGTAGTAGAGGAAGTCTTTCACCGCACGACCTTGCCTGACACGAAGGCTTCGTCCTCAGCTTCGGGCACTGAAATGGCTGCTTCTCTATCTGGGGCAGGAAGTGGATCGGGAAGCGGGGAAGGCGATGCGACGGGGCAGGGAGCTGGCGAAGGGGAAGGCAGCGGACAGGGTGATGGTGAGGGATCTGGTTCTCAGAGCGGTGTCCCTGTCACGCCTCCGTCGGTTGTATCCTATGTGGAGCCGGATTATCCCGGACGAGCTATGCTGGATGGTACGTCCGGGGTCGTGCAGGTGCGGATCACCGTCAATGCTACCGGCGGAGTCGATGCGGTCTCTGTATCTGGCAGTTCCGGCAGTGCGGCTTTGGACCGGGCGGCGGTCGAGGCGGTCTATCGCTGGACTTTTTCGCCTGCTTTGGATACGCATGGTCAGCCTATGGCTTGCACGATCTATCTGCCGGTGAATTTTAAGATACGATGATCTATGTTTCCTAAAAGCTGGCGTGTCATGTCCCACATGCACGCCGGCTTTTTTCATTGCAGGGATACATCATCTTTGCTACAATCGTAGTAGGTTAGATATGAATTGGTCAGACATAAAGGAGCTAATATGGCAATTCTGGAGCAGGCGTCCGTTCTTACGGATGCGATCCGTCCTGTACCGGCAAAGGAGTTGGAACAGCGGCTGGAAAAATTTCGGAAACTCATGGATGCGCGTCATCCGGACTGGGAGATGGCGGTCATCAGTCACAAGGTAGCGATGTACTATTTCACGGGGACGATGCAGGAGGGAGCGCTCATCATCCGTCCGTCGGATGCGGTCCTCTGGGTGCGGCGAAATTTCGAGCGCGCTTCGAATGAGTCTCACTTCAGTGATATCCGCTCGATGCGAAGCTTCCGCGAGGCGGCGGCTCTTTATCCGCATGTCCCTCAGGGGATCTATGTAGAAACAAAGAAGACGACACTGGACTGGATGAAGCTCTTCCATAAGCATTTTCCTTTTGAGACAGCGCTGCCGCTGGATGATGTCATGCAGGATCTGCGCCTTCGGAAAAGTGCCTATGAAATCAAGCAGATGGAGCGTTCGGGAAGTATCCATGAGACGGTCTTGGATGTCGTCGCACCGAAGCTCATCCATGCGGGCATCAGTGAGGCAGAGCTTGCCATCGAGATCTACAAGGAAATGGTGATCCGCGGTTCTCATGGTACGGCGCGCTTCAATCAGTCTCTGGGGGAAGAGGCTGTCGGGCTGGCGTCCTTCGGCAAGAGTGGTCTTGTCCGCACGGGGTTTGACGGCCCGGGAGGTACGGATGGGACCTGCATCGCGGTGCAGTCCATCGGGAATGCTTTCCGCCACGTGAAAGAGGGACGGCTCGTCTATCTCGATATTCCCTGCGGCTTTGATGGCTATCATACAGATAAGACGGTGGTCTACTACTTCGGGGAACTGGCGAAGAATCCGGAGGCGGATGCCATTCTCAAGGCGCAGGAGGAGTGTCTTCGTCTGGAGGAGGAGGTCGTCTCTTTGATGAAGCCGGGGGAATCGATCGAGAATCTGTATCTAAAACCGATGGAAAAGTTTCAAAATATATATGGAGATAACTTCATGAACGGGGGCAAATTCCTCGGACACAGCATCGGGCTCGTGATGGATGAAGCGCCTGCTCTGGCAAAGGGCTTCAAGGAGGTGCTCGAGCCCGGTATGACGTTTGCGGTCGAACCGAAAATCGCGCTCCCGGGGCTCGGCATGGTCGGGACGGAAAACACCTATGTCATCACAGAAAAGGGAGCACGCTCTCTCACGGGGCGGTCGTATCCTTTGAGAGAAATCCACGGCTGAGCCGGGATCCTTTTGAATTTCCCATAAAAAACGCCATGTGGATCCGTCGGGATCTGCATGGCGTTTTTATTGAAAGCCGTATTCTCTTAGTCATCCTCATCCAGCCACTCGACCTTGCCTGTTTCTATATCGTATACAGCGCAGGCGACCTGCTCCTCTCGGAGCAGAGGATCCTCTTCCGCGGAAAAGGCAGCGCGGATCTCCTTGCCGGCGCAGAGGACATTCAGATGGCAGGCCGCACGAGGGTCTTTTTCCTCACCGATGGCTTCCCGGATGGTATCTACGATGTAGCGGATGTGTCCGTCGGCTTCGCCATGGAGCGCGGCCTGCACGGCGCCGCAGCCGGTATGGCCAAGGATGACGACGAGGGGCGTTTTCAAATGGGATACGGCATACTCGATGGAGCCGAGCTGGTGGGCGTCGATCACGTTTCCAACGATGCGGATGGTGAAAAGCTCACCTAGACCACAGGAGAAGATGACTTCGGGGATGACGCGGGAGTCCGCACAGGTGATGACCACAGCGCGGGGAGATTGCCCACCGGTCAGGGCAAGACGTTTCTCCGGGGAGATGTCTCCGGCAAAAGCACCGCTCTTTACATATGCAGCGTTTCCTTCTTTGAGTGTTTGTAAAACAATTTCTGATGTATACACAGCTGCCTCCTTGTCCTTGACTACATGCTTATACTACATGCTTATATACTACACCTTTTTATCCGGCATGCAAGGGAAGCGGCAGAACCAGCCGTGCGAAAAAGGGCATAAAAAAACATCCGGAAAAGGCTTCCCACCTATACCCGATGCAGGCGGAGCTCGGAATCGGTGACGGTCGTCCATGGGCACCGAAGTGCGGGAGAACCTGTGCTATCGTCGGAACCCGGCCTCGCAGAGGACAGGGAAGTGGAAAAGCCATGCTTCCGGATATTCATTTTTTCTTACTTGTCAGCCTAAAATGGGCATCGGTAGCAGGCTGTACGCTTCCGTTGACCCATCCGATGACGCAAGGTGCATTCTGCAGATCTGCCCCTTCCGGTGCGGCCCTCCCTGTGATCTCGTAGCGCTTAGAGAATTCTGGAAATCGGAGAAGCCGTCCATCCGGGGAACATGTTCAAATATGTCCATGCTTCATGACTATATGGTACTACGTTCTAAAGAAAAATGCAAGAGGGGAAAGGCAGATAACGCTATATATAGTTTATTTCATGGATCATCCGAATAGCGAAGATACCATTCTTGCAGTAAGTACAGGGATTCAGATGATGTATACTGCTTGATGACTAGTGAGACGAATACATTTCCGGAAGGCAAAAGATCCCTCGCCGACGGCTTTGGCAGAAAGTCCGATTCCGTAAGTGAAAGAAAAATGCCTATGGATTGCTTCCCAAGCGCTTTGCGTGATTTTTCATGCACAGCGCATTTTTTTTATGCATCTTTCTTCGGATATGTTAAAATAAGATGGCAGAGGGAAAAACATTTCCATTTTGCATACAGGAGGCTCATCACATGGATGATCTGATCATAGTAGACTGTCAGTATGATTTCATTGATGGTACGCTGGCTTGTGCTCACAGCCATGAGGCGGTGGCATGGCTGGTCGATTTTATCAATACGCACGAAGTGCGTGTGCTGTATACGTCTGACTGGCACAGTGAGACGAATGGTTCTTTCAAAAAGAATGGCGGCATCTGGCCGGTCCATTGCGTGGCCGGCACACAGGGGGCGGCGCTGGATCCCTCTTTTGCACGGGATATCAAGCGGTCGGCCAATCGTCCATCGAAGGAAAATCTCTTTCTCAAAGGTCTGCGAGATGATGTCGAAGAATACTCCGCTTTCCATGGGATGAACGCGGAAGGAAAGGCGCTGCATGATGTCGCGTCTTCTCATGTCTATGTGGGCGGCATCGCTTCGGAGTACTGCGTGAAGGAGACGGTCCTGTCTCTTTTGCAGTCAGGGCGGAGTGTGACGCTTCTCGTCCCGGGGCTGGGCTGGGTTGCTGAAGAGAATCATAAAAAAGCGCTCGCAGAGCTAAAAGGTCTCGGGGCCCTGCTGGTGGAAGCCTGATCTTCGCAAAACCAGCAGCTGCAAAGGCTGCTTCGAAGGAGGATTTTCATGGAAGAGACCGTGAAAGATGTCGGTGAATTCGGTCTGATCGATCGCATAGCGAAGGATCTCATCTATCGGCCGGAGCTGGTCGTGATCGGCTCGGGCGATGATGGGGCGGTGTATAGGGTGCCGGCCGGCTATGATCAGGTGATCTCCACCGATACGATGGTGGAAGGGATCCATTTTATCAAGAAGACGATGCGCCCTTCCGATGTCGGATACAAGCTCTGTGCTTCAAATTTCAGTGATATGGCTGCGATGGGAGCGGATGCGATCGGATTCGTCATTTCGGCGGCGCTCCCGGAGCAGCTGCCGGTATCCTGGGTGGAATCACTCTATGAAGGGATTCGCGAGTGCTGCTCATCCTATCGCGTGAATCTTCTGGGCGGCGATGTCACGGGCTCTCCCGGTGGGGTCATCCTGACAGGAACGGTGGTCGGTAAGGTGCCCAAAGGACGTGCAGTCACGAGGAGCGGGGCTCGCTTTGGCGATCTCGTCTTTGCGACGGAGACACTGGGTGACTCGGCCGCCGGACTCTCCGCGCTGCTTGCGGGGCTTCAGGAAGAGTATCCCTCTCTATGTGAGCACCACCAGCGGCCGCGTCCGCAGATCAAGCTCGGCAGCGCACTCAGAGCAGCCGGAGCGACATCTTTGAATGATGTCTCGGATGGTCTTTCCTCAGAGATCAATGAGATCGCCAAAGCGAGCCATGTAGAGATCGAGCTTTTTCGCGAGAAGATCCCGATTTCCGAAGAAGCTGGAAAACTGGGCGCGCGTCTCTCCAAGGATCCGCTGGACTGGGCACTCACGGGTGGTGAGGACTATGAACTCATCGGGACGATCTCAGAAGAAGACCTTCAAAAGCTCGATCCGCTGCTGCCTGTCTCTGTGATTGGAAGGGTCACGCAGGAAGGCACAGGTAGCGTGTATCTGACGGATCGAGGCGGGCGCAAGAGGCTTTTCGCCAAAGGGTATGATCATTTTGGTGATTCATGACCGATGATCAGGCAAGGCAGTATATAGTAGAATATATGGAGTCCACGATAGGTATTGTAAAAAGGAGAAAAACGATGTACACACTGGTAGTCATTCGTCATGGAGAAAGTGAATGGAATCAGAAGAATTTATTCTGCGGCTGGACGGATGTCGAGCTGACGGAGAAAGGCTACAGCGAAGCGCGTGAGGCAGGCCGCCTGCTCGCTAAGGAGGGATTTACCTTCGACAAATGCTATACATCTGTACTGAAGCGTGCCATTCATACGGCATACACGGTGCTCGATGAGATGGATCTCACCTGGATCCCCGTCGAGAAGAATTATCACCTGAATGAGCGTCACTACGGGGCGCTGCAGGGACTCAACAAGACAGAGACTACGGATAAGTACGGTGCCGAGCAGGTCCATCTGTGGCGTCGTTCCTATGACGTCCGTCCGCCGGCTCTTTCGGCAGATGATCCAAGATGCCCCGAGAACCAGGCGCCGTATCAGAAATTCAAGGATGAAGTACAGCTCCCTTTGACAGAATGCTTGAAGGATACGGTCGCACGTGTGGCTCCGTACTTCGAAGACGTGATCCGTCCGGAAATCGCAAAGGGAGAGAAGATCTTGATCGCAGCCCATGGGAATTCCATCCGAGCGCTCCGAAAGCACCTCGAAGGGATCTCGAATGAAGAGATCGCAGGCATGAATGTACCGACCGGTGTGCCGCTCGTCTATCATCTGAATGAAGACTTCACGGTGCATGATGTAAGCTACTTAGGAGATCAGGATGCCATCGCGGCGAAGATCAATGCAGTCAAGAATCAGTCGAAGGGTTCTAAGTAAAAAACGGCTTCACGGGAGATGGTCTCAGCGAAGGGTCGCCCCTTCGCTGAGACCATCCGATCCCCCGGTCGCCATCCCAAAGGAGGCATTCCATTCACTTATGATGAAAGCGTGGAATACAGAAAGCAAGATCCATGGAGCGCAAGAGAGCCTGCTCATCATGGAAGGCGGTGCGATGCGCGGGCTCTTCACGGCCGGCGTGCTGGACGCCTTCATGGAGGAAGGGCTGTATTTTCCCTGCTCTATGGGGATCTCAGCCGGTTCCATGCAGGGGCTGTGCTACCTGGCGCACCAGAGGGGGAGAAGTCTTCGGATGAATACCCGATTTGCGAAGGATCCGCGCTATATGGGACTGCGGCATCTGGTGAAGCGGGGGAGTTATTTCAATTTCCACTTCATCTTCGGCGAGCTTTCGGAGTCGATCGATCCCTACGATTTTATGGCAGCGGAAAAGTCGAAGGAGACGCTCTATATCATCATGACGGATGCTTTCACGGGTCAGCCGGTCTACGTGTCGAGCCGCTCGTGTACGATGAGGGAATTTTTCAAGATCTCGGAAGCCAGCTGCTCGATCCCGCTTTTCTCAAAGCCTGTCCCTTTGAAGGACAGCATCTATGTAGACGGCGGGATCGGCATGCCTTTTGTGCCGCTGCCTGAGGAGCTTCCCACGTGCTGCCGAAAGCCGGTGTACATCTTAACGCGCGATAGAGACTATCGCAAAAAGCCGGTGCCTGCCGGATTTCATGCGCTGCTCTCTCTGCTCTATGGGAAGGACTATCCGCGGGTGGTCGAGAAAATGTGCGCCATCCCTGCGATATATAATGAAAAAGTAGAAAAGCTCCTTTCTTTAGAAAAAGAAGGGCGCGTCTTTGTCATTCGCCCGAAGAAGCCCGTCGTCGTATCACGGACGGAAAAGAATGTGGAGAAGCTCCGCTCGCTCCACCGAGAGGGCTATGAGGCAGGTCTTGCCTGCCATGAAGATCTGATGAGGTGGCTCCATGAAACATGAGGTAGTACTACATACAAAGAGCGTGGATGAAACGATGGCGCTTGGACGATTTCTCGGAACGGCAGCGGTGAATGATGAATTCATCGCCCTGTCCGGAGATCTGGGCGCCGGCAAGACCCATTTCGTGCAGGGACTCGCTGCCGGCATGGGAATTTCCGGCGTTATCGGGAGCCCGACATTCACGATCATGAATTATTACGAGGGCGCGCTTCCCCTGAAGCACTTTGATTTCTACCGCCTGCATCGAGAAGAAGAGCTCTATGATATCGGGTGGGAGGAATACAGCATGGGCGGCGTGACGGTCGCTGAGTGGGCAGACATGTTCCCTGATGTCGTGCCGCCGGAAGCGATCCATATAGACATCCGTGTCCTCTCGGAAACAGAAAGAGAAATCCGCATCACATGGAGCGACGCCGCTCCGGATGCGATCGTAAAGGAGATTACACATTATGCTTCTAGCCATTGATACCTCTTCCCTTGTGCTGTCGTGCGCGCTGGCGGAAAAAGACCGGCTCGTCGCAGAATGGACGGTGCAGAAAAGACTGACCCATTCCGAGCAGCTCATTCCGCATCTGGATGCCATGATGAAGGAGGCAGGCGTATCTAAAGAAGACATCACGGCCATCGCCGTCTCCATCGGGCCCGGTTCATTCACCGGACTGCGCATCGGCCTTGCGACAGCGAAGATGGCAGCCTATATCTGGAAAGTACCGATCGTCGGGGTCGATACGCTGGAGTCACTGGCGCGAAATATGGAGGGGGCCGAGGCTTTCATCCTGCCGCTCGAGGATGCCCAGCGGGGCCATGTCTATGCGGCGCTCTACGGGGCTTTTGACGAATTCTGGAAGGAAGCACCGGAAGAGGCGGCGCCCATTGACGATGTCATTGCGGCGGCTCTCCGTCATGGAGGCCCTGTCATCGCGGTCGGTGAATGTGCCGATACGTATAAGGAGAAGCTCGAATTCGCCGGTATCCGCGTGGCTGCGCCGCACAGCCGCCTTGCCAGAGCCGGCAGTGTCGCAAGAGCAGCTTGGGCAAGGCTGGAAAAGGGCGAAAAGGATGATCCGCTCTCCCTTCTTCCGAATTACATTCGCCGCAGTGAGGCAGAGGTCTTATGGGAAAAACTGCACGGGAAATCCTGATCCGCGAAGCAGAGGAAAAGGATGTGTCTGCCATTTATGATATCGGCTGCCTCTGCTTTTCCGATGCGTGGCGCAGGGAAACGGTGCATCATGACCTTATGGAGAATGAGCACAGCTTCTACCTTGTGGCCGAAGAGGACGGGTTTATCACAGGCTATGGCTGTTTCTGGTTCATCGCGGGCGAAGCACAGCTTGTGAATATCGGCGTCCGCCCATGCTGCCGGCGTCAGGGCATCGGACGTATGCTCCTTCAAAAGGGCATCGAAGAAGCCCGATGCCGTGGTATGCAGACGATGTTTCTCGAAGTCCGCGTGAGCAATCTGTCCGCACAGAAAATGTATGAGACCTTCGGATTCAAAAATCTGGGCCTCCGAAAAAAGGTCTACGAGCTGCCCATCGAGGATGGGTATGTGATGGAAAGAACATTGTGACCGGACCGGAAACGTAAAGACAAAGAGGGGGGGCTTACGACTTGTCCGTCTTTCCCGGCAGAAAAGCCGCTCCCCTTTCTCAGGGGAAGAAGGCCTTTTCTCATTCCCCTGACCCCTATGTCCGGGGATCTATTCAACACTAACTATAAGGAGTCAACATGAAAATACTAGCCTTTGAATCGAGCTGCGATGAGACTTCCTGCGCAGCCATCGAAGATGGGCGTCATATCTTATCCGATGTGATCTCCACGCAGGTGCCGATCCATAAGAAATTCGGCGGTGTCGTGCCGGAGATCGCATCCCGCCACCATATCGAGGATGTCCTTCCTGTCGCCATCGAAGCCCTTGAAGAAGCGCATCTAGGCTGGCAGGATATAGACGCCATCGCCGTGACGCAGGGACCGGGGCTCGTGGGCGCACTGCTTGTCGGTGTCGCAGCGGCGAAATCCGCAGCATGGGCACTCGGAAAACCGCTGATCGCAGTCAACCATATGGAAGGGCATATCTTTGCGAATCTTCTTCAGTATCCGGATCTGGAACCGCCATTCCTTGCGCTTGTCGTCTCCGGCGGCCACACGATGATCGTTATCGTGAAGGATTACAACACCTTCGAGCTTTTGGGACAGACGCGTGATGATGCGGCCGGAGAAGCCTTCGATAAGATCGCCCGTGTGATGGGCTATCCCTATCCGGGCGGTCCTCACATCGACCGTCTGGCGCAGGAAGGAGATCCGAATGCTATCCATTTCCCGATGGGACTTGGAAAAGAGCACACCTATGATTTCTCCTTCAGCGGACTCAAATCAGCGGTCATCAATTACCTCAATACGGCCAAAATGAAGAAAGAGGAGGTCCATCCGAAGGATGTGGCAGCCTCCTTCCAGAAAGCCGTCGTCGATGTACTGGTCGAGAAAGCCATGCGCGCCGTCGATGCGACAGGTCTTTCGACCATTGCCCTTGCCGGCGGTGTCGCTGCCAACAGCGGTCTTCGCAAGGCCTTGAAGGCAGCCTGTGACAAACGCGGCATCCGCATGTGCCGTCCTGATCCCGTCCTCTGCACAGACAATGGAGCCATGATCGGCTGCCGTGCCTACTACATGGCACAGGCGGGGGACTATGCCCCTCTGACACTCAATGCAGATCCCCGTCTGCCTTTCCTGGCAGATCAGGTGAAGCTCTAAACTTTGCGAATGAAAAGAGGATGAAACGCGATGCAGACCCGAGGAATTGAAGTTAGTCAGCTCTATACCCTAGTCCGGGATACGACCAATCTGACTGGCGTACAGGCAAAAATCTTAGATCACATGCAGGTGGCTCTGCAGTGCGCTTCCGATATTTCCAAGAGTCAGGTCTACCTCTGTGCCCGAGGGAAGAATGAAGACATCTCTGTCATACTGACAGCCGTGAAGCCATCCTACACCCATGGCTCGACATTTTTCCATGCTGGAGACACCTTTCTGGTGGATGATCTGGCGATCGTCGACAATGTCTTCCAGACCGGGCGCAAGGTCGTCGGCAGGAAGGAGCTGGATCAAGGACGGGAGATCGCCGTCACAGCGTATCCGATCGTTGATAATGCAGGACGGCCCTTTGCCGTCGTCTGCTTTGCCTCCGTGTCCCTGTCCCAGCAGCAGGTGCTGACCGATACGGCGAATCTGGCTCTGCAGGTACCATTTGCCGGCAAAGACTACTACAGCATCCGTCCGCAGGACGGCGTCATCATCCTCGATGCCGCCGGACGCATCATGTATGCCAATGACATGGCCGACGATCTTTATCTCGTGCTGGACAAGGAGGCGATCGAGCAGCGTGACATCATCGGACACACCATCGTCCACTTCCCGTTGGTCGATGAAGTCATGAAGACAGGCCGTCCCGCATTCAGCGATGAAGTGTCTGAAAATATGACGCTCTCCGCCTGGGGGCTCCCGATCATTTCCGGAGGCCGGGTGACGCGGACGGTGATCGTTTTGACCGACGTGACAGCCATCCGTGAAAAAGAGCGGCAGATCCTTGTCAAGGACTCCGTCATCAAAGAGATTCATCACCGCGTCAAAAACAGTCTGAATACCATTGCAGGGATGCTTCGCATGCAGGCGCGGCGCTCAAAAGATGAAGATACAAAAGAAGCACTGAAGAGAGCCGTCAGCCGGATACTTGGGATCTCCAAGATCCACGATATTTTGGCGAACCAGAGTGGGGATCAGGTCGATATGGACGTGCTTCTCGATAAGATCTGCAAGCTCTCTGTCGACAGTCTCGCACTCTGTCCCGTCGATGTGGTGCGCGAAAAAGGAAGGCTGCCTTTGATCGTGAATTCCGAAAAAGCCGTACCGCTTGCGATCGCAACGAATGAACTCATTCATAATGCGATCGACCACGGATTTCATAAGATGCCGCGCGGCACTCTGGTGGTCGGCACGGAGATCGATCATGGACGCCTGCATGTATCTATCAAAAATAATGGACACCCGCTGCCGGAAGATTTCAGTACAAGGACATTTGATCTGGGGCTTCAAATCGTCAGAAATCTCGCAGAGATCGAACTCAAGGGCGAGTTTGGCTTAAAAAATGAGGATTCTATGGTCGTGGCAGATATTTACTGCCCGCTGGCTTTGATGGAGGCATAAAAATGGCAGAAAAATATAGAATCGTCATAGCAGATGATGAAGCGCTCATCTGCATGGATTTAAGGGAAATGCTCGAAGAAGCCGGACACACAGTCGTCGGCGTCGGCTCAGATGGGGTGGAGGCTTTGGATCTTGTCAAAGAAAAAAAGCCGGATCTCGTCATCCTCGATGTGAAAATGCCGCGCCTTGACGGCATCCAGACAGCAAAGATGATCGCCCACGACAATGCGGCGCCCGTGGTCCTCCTGACGGCTTTCGGCGATGAAGACATCATCGAAAAGGCGAAGAAGTCCATGGTCTTCGGCTATGTCATGAAGCCTGTCGATGAGAGAAATCTGTTCCCCGCTATCCAGATCGCGGTGTCTCAGTTTAGGCAGAAGAGCGAGATCGTGGATCGGGTGAAAGATATGGAGCGTGAATTCGCCGCCAGAAAGATTATCGACCGCGCCAAAGGACTTCTCATGGACTACTACCATATCAGCGAAGAGGATGCCTACCGACGTATGCAGCAGACCAGCATGAAGCGCGGCATCGCCCTCGCTGATGTGGCACAGAAGATCGTCAAGGAGATCATGGCGCGAAAGAATAAGTAAGGCCATGCGTGGCGATACTTTCCAAGCGTGAACGATATTTCATCATTTTTGAAAGGAGCGATTTTTATGAAGTACACATTTTTCGGACATGCCTGCTTCCGTCTGGACACCGGCAAGGAGAAGCTACTTTTTGATCCCTTCCTCACGGGAAATGGAGATGCCGCCGTATCTCCGAATCGGGTGAAATGCGACTACATCCTGCTTTCCCATGCGCACAGCGATCATTTCGGTGACTCTGTAGAAATCGCCCGCCGCACGGGTGCTACGATCATTGCCATCCCTGAAGTCATTGGTCTTTTCCCGAAGACAGTCTTGAACTTTGCACCGATGAATTTAGGCGGCCGGTACAAGACAGACTTCGCTACGATCAAAATGGTACAGGCGCTGCACAGCTGCGGCGTGCCGGGCGGTATCCCATGCGGATTTATCATTTCTTTCAAAGAGGGACCGACCGTCTACTACGCAGGCGACACGGCGCTCTTTGGTGATATGAAGCTCTTCGGCGAGATGTATGATATCGACTATGCCATCCTTCCGATCGGGGATAACTACACGATGGGGCCGGAGGATGCGCTCCTCGCTGCGAAATTCCTGAAAGCAAAGCATGTGATCCCCCTTCACTACAATACCTGGCCCGTCATCGCACAGGATCCGGCGGCATTTGCGGAAAAGGGCAGGGAAGAGGGCATAGACGTCATCGTCGTGAAGCCAGGAGAGAGTATCGAACTGTAAGCAGTAAAGCATACAGGCAGAAAAAAAGAGGAATGCTGATCCTGTCCCGATAAGACAGGATCAGCGATTCCCCGGTATGAGGAGTATCCATGACAAATAAGGAAGAAAAATTCTGGGGCGCCGTTCGTACGTCTGAAAAAGACTGGCAGGCAGCTTCCGATCTTTTGACAGCCCTGTGGACAAAGGACATGTCGCCGGAGACATACAGCGCATTTCTCACCGCTTTTCATCATATGGCAACCCTTCAAGAGGAGATGACGCTGAAGCTCTCCAAGACATGGAAAGGAAGCCGCCAATCGTATGCGGCGGCTTTTCTGCTAGAAGCCGCGAAGGCTTTCGACGTGCTGAAAGAGATCGGACGGCTCGCTCTGTTGCGGACTGACCTGCCCGTACCGGAGGAGATCCTGGCCCTCGTGGAACTCTCCGGCGGGGCAGCCACAGAATGGCAAAAGATCCTCCGCTATATGGAAGATACGGAGGGAAACCGCTTGAAGATGGAAGCGCGCCTGCATCGCATCGCTGCCTATCAGGAACGCGGGGAAAAGGAGAGCTTTGCACTTCTTCGTTTCCTGTACAACGGAGAAGATGCCGTCGCTCTCATCTACTGGAAGGATGCTGTAACGGATCTCTCCCGTTTCCTCTCTGCCGTGAATCGAAAAGCAGAGCTTCTGCAGCGGCTCATCGAAGAGGCATAAGCACAGCAGGGCGCAGATCCCATGCCAAACGAAAGATCGCCCCTGCCATTTGCCCCTTTTGGGCAGATAGTCCCTTTAATATTTCAAGTTTCGATGCTTCCCACTGGAAATTTCTCAAATATCATGTATAATAGAAGTACATGGAGGAAATGCCATGCAGCAGAGTTGTTCTGCTTGTCCAATTGATGATTATTTCCCTGATTATCAATTCGGCTGCGTCTGAATCATACTCCTCAATGATTCGTTCGCACAGGAAAGCGGCTTACGCCGCTTTTTTTGTTGCCCTTTTATGGTATAATTTGGAAGATATTCAGTAGCCGCTTCCCTTGATCTTTACGATATTTTTTCCTGCAGCGATGCAAAAGGAGATACATATGACCAGACCGGTGCGCAATTACAAATGGAAGGATGGGAAAACGCTTTCCCTCGGAGATGTTTCCCTTGTCATGGGGATCCTGAACGTGACGCCCGACTCCTTCTCCGACGGAGGCTTGTGGAATACAAAAGAACATGCGATGTCTCATATGAAAGATATGGTGGCAGACGGTGCTGCTATGATCGATGTCGGTGCAGAGTCGACAAGGCCGGGACACACGGAGCTGACGGCAGAGGAAGAGACAGCACGTCTCATGCAGCTTCTTCCTCTGCTGCTAGATGCAAGCAGCGTCCCGATCTCCATCGACTCCTACCACTATGAGACGATGGAAAAAGCCCTGTCTGCCGGAGCGCACATGGTGAATGATGTCTGGGGCTTTCAGTACGATGACGGCAGCATGGCCGCCGTCACGGCAGCCTATGGCGTCCCTGCCATCCTGATGCACAACCAGAACGATACCGTGTATGAGGGAGATATCATCTCCTCGATGAAGTCCTTCTTTGACCGGACACTTTCCATCGCACTGGCCGCCGGTGTGAAAGAAGAGAACATCATCCTTGATCCAGGCATCGGCTTCGGAAAGACCGGCGAGCAGAATATGGAGGTACTCGCCCGCCTGGATGAACTCACACAGGCATACCCGTATCCATGGCTTCTCGGCGTCAGCCGCAAGCGGTTCATCGGCACGATCCTTGACCTTCCGGCAGAAGAAAGAGACGAGGGGACAGCAGCGGTGAACCTTTGGGGCATCGAAAAGGGCTGCACCCTCTTCCGTGTCCATAATGTGAAGACGACGGCAAGAGAAGTGAAGATGTGGGATGCGCTCAGAAAACAGGCGCGCCTGCAGCATGGGGGAAAGTAACTGTTGGCCGAAGGGATCGTTGTGAGCATCCATCTATAGAAAAGAGAGCGCTTTGGCGCTCTCTTTTAATTGAGAATGATAATACAGCATAGCTATTGAGAATCAAAAATGGTATAATTGTTGCAAATTACATCTTTTACGGACGATGGATGGATGATCGAGAACATATCACAGACATGATAGCAAAACTGCACAGCAGAAGGACGCACCCGGTATTTTGTAAGACCGGAAAGACGCGTACATCAAATCTTCCATCCATCTCCAGAAATCGAGGGCATGATGACACAAGGACGAACCGCCTGCCGCTGGCATATCCGGGCAGGCGAAAACGAAACAAAAGAGATCCCTGCGTTTTTCCGCAGGCATTCGGTCACAGATGGTCTTGCGCGTATCCTGATGCGGCGCGGACTGAATACAGAAGACAAATTATCCCATTTTTTATACGATGACCTGTCGGATCTATCAGATCCTTTCTTGATGAAGGGGATGAAGGAGGGCGTCACCCGTCTTCTTTCTGCGATCGATCGCAAAGAGAAGATCGTAGTCTACGGAGACTATGACGTAGACGGCATCACATCGACTTCGATCCTCGTGCGCTGTCTGAAGGGCATGGGCGCGGATGTCGGATACTACATCCCCCGGAGAGAAACGGAAGGATATGGGCTGAATGAGAAGGCTTTGCTTTCCCTCCGGAAAGAGGGCTATACGCTCCTCATCACGGTGGACTGCGGTATCAGCTCGGCAGAGCTGATCGCAAGGAAACCGGAGGGGCTGGATATCATCGTGACTGACCATCACACACCGCCCGAGCAGCTGCCGGCATGCATCGCCGTGATCAATCCGCACCAGAAGGGCTGCCCATATCCGTACAAGGAGCTGGCGGGCTGCGGCGTCGCTTTCATGGTGGCCAGAGCACTGCATCTGGCAAGGGATGGTGTCGATTTCACAGACAATGTAGAGCTCGCCGCACTGGGGACGATCGCAGACGTGGTATCTCTGACCGGAGAAAACCGTATCCTGGTACGGGAGGGGATGAAGCGTTTCCTTACGACCTCCATCAAGGGGCTTTCCTCGCTCCTGATCGCATCAGGCATCGTCCATGAGGATACGAAAGCGATCACGCATGCGGATCAGGTGTCCTTCGGTCTGGCACCCCGTCTGAATGCGGCCGGACGCATTGCCCATGCCAGAGAAGGCGTACAGCTGATGACGACAGAGTCCAGTGAAAAGGCAGAGCGCCTCGCGAGTCAGCTCTGTGATACGAATGTGACACGCCAGCAGATCGAGCGGAATATCTTCGAGGAAGCGCAGAAGCGCATCGCCGAGCTGCAAATCGAAAAGGACATGGCCCTTGTCGTAGACGGAAAGGACTGGCATCCCGGCGTCATCGGCATCGTGGCGTCGCGCATCCTGGAGATCTACCATCGTCCGGTACTGGTGCTGACAGTCCGAGACGGGGTCGGGAAAGGCTCCTGTCGCTCCATCCCTGCTTTCAATATCTATGAAGCCCTGGCGGCTCAGAAGGATCTCTTGCTCCAGTATGGCGGACACAAAATGGCAGCCGGCTTTTCTATCGAGGCAGACAAGATTCCCGAATTCCGAAAACGGCTCAATGCCTATGCGAAAGCAAGGCTCACTCCCGAAGACTGTATCCCTGTCCTTGAGGTAGAGGAGTGCCTGCCGCTCTCCTATGTATCCATCGATTTCATTCACTCGCTCGACCTTTTAGAGCCCTGCGGCTGTGACAATCCGAAGCCCATCTTTGCAACGCGGCAGGCTTTCGTGGAAACGGCGCGCCGCATCGGACAGGACAAGCGGCATTTCAAATGCCAGCTGTCGGCCGGGAAGGAGCTTATCGATGCGATCTTCTGGGGTGTGGGGGATATCGATCCCTGCCGCGCAGGGGATGTGGTCGATCTTGTTTTCGAACCGGAAGTCCATGAATGGTATGGCGAACATGTGCAGCTCATCTGCCGCGATATCCGAGAGGAAAATGAGAAGCTGCTCTCCCGCGATCTGCTGGTAGACATCTACAAGAAGCTCACCGTTTTCCTGAAGGACCAGCCACGACCTGTGAAGGAGGTACAGAGCTGCCTCATGACGCAGGGCGGCTTCGAAAAAGTCAGCCTCAGCATGGGACTTGCCGTTTTTGAAGAGCTTGAGCTCCTCTCACGCTTTTCCAGAAACGGGGAAGAATTTTACCAGCGCCGTATCGCAACGAAAAAGCTGGATCTCATGGAGTCTGAAGTGTATAGGAAGCATAGAATGTTTTAGGGCGAGGACGTGACAGCTTCGCCGTGGATCCTTCGGGATGCCTGAAGATATCATCTCACTTTACCAGTCACGCCTGATACCGGCTCTCCTTTCACAGGTGATGATCCACCTCCATTCCTTGGAACGTAGAAAACGGAGAGCGGGCAGTGCCATTTTCATGATTGCTGCTTCCGGCACTGCCTTCTGGAGCTTGCACCCGGAGTCCTTAATTTTGATGCTGTAAGGAGGCACCGCTATGAATGATACAGAAAACAAAAAAACAGAAGTACCGGTAGAAACGAATGCCCTTCCAGCACCAAGCGTATTTAATCGCAATCTCAATGAAGAGACCATCCATACGGATGCCTCCGCTTCGACGCTGGCCGAATTTCTGATCCATCAGGATGAATATGTAGAACGCATGAAAGAGCGGCAGGATTTTGCCGGAGAAAAAGAAGAAGAGCATAAAAAGCTCTTCGACAAGCTGAAAACGTACATGCATGATGAGAAATCTCTCGACCTCATCGAAGAAGCCTACGAGCTGGCAGAAAAAGCCCATGCGGGACAGACCAGGCAGACGGGCGAGCCATACATCATCCATCCCGTCTCTGTGGCCTACATCCTGGCGGAGCTGGAAATGGATAAGGAAGGCGTCATGGCAGCACTCCTGCATGATGTCGTCGAGGATACCGGCTATACGCTGGAAGATCTCAAAATGCTCTTTGGTGAAGAAGTCGCTTTCTTGGTCGATGGCGTGACGAAGCTCTCCCAATTCCACTACAAGGACAAAGAGGACCAGCAGCTTGAGAATTTCCGCAAAATGTTCCTCGCGATGGCCAAAGATATCCGCGTCGTCGTCATCAAGCTGGCAGACCGCCTGCACAATATGCGTACCCTAGGCATCTTCCGGCGGGAAAAGCAGATCCGCATCGCACGCGAAACGATCGAGATCTATGCTCCGCTGGCACACCGCTTGGGGATCTATAACATCAAATGGGAACTGGAGGATCTCTGCTTCCACTACCTGCATCCGGAGGAATATGCTGACCTCGTGCGCCAGATGAAGCAGAAGCGCAAGGCGCGTGAGGAGATCGTCGATGATACCATGCGCGTGCTCCATGAACACATCGAGGAAGCGGGGATCAAGGCGACCATCACGGGACGGCCGAAGCATTTCTACAGCATTTATAAAAAGATGAAAAGGGATAACAAAGACTTATCCCAGATCTATGACCTCTATGCGGTGCGTGTCATCGTGGATACCATCCCGCAGTGCTATGCGATCCTCGGCATCGCACACTCTCTCTGGAGACCTCTTCCGAACCGCTTCAAGGACTACATCGCCGTCCCGAAGCCGAATATGTACCAGTCGCTCCATACGACCGTCATCGGGACGAAGGGGCAGCCGGTAGAGATCCAGATCCGCACGTGGGAAATGCACCATATTTCCGAATACGGTGTCGCCGCTCACTGGCGCTACAAGGAAGGCAGACATGCAGGCGGCAAGGACTTCGATGCGAAGATCTCCTGGCTGCGCCGCATCCTGGAATGGCAGGATACCAGCAACCCGAAGGAATTCATGAATGCCCTGAAGCTCGATGTCTTCTCGGATGAAGTTTTCGTCTTCACACCGAAGGGCGATGTCATCAACCTGCCGAAGGGCTCGATCCCGATCGACTTTGCTTACCGCATCCATACCGAAGTCGGCAACCGCTGCATCGGTGCGAAGGTGAATAATAAGATCGTCCCGCTCGATACGAAGCTGAAGAACGGGGATATCGTCTCTGTCATCACTTCGAAAAATGGCAAGCCGAGCTATGACTGGATCAATATGGTCGGCGCTGCTGACAGTAAGGCGAAGATCCGCAGCTGGTTCAAGAAAGAAAACAGAGAAGAAAATATAGCACGCGGGCAGCAGCTCCTGCTCGAGGAAACAGACCGTCTCGGCTATGAATGGAAGAAGCTCATCGGAAAAGACCGCCTGCTCGAGGTCGCGAAGACCTTCAACTGTCCGACCACCGATGACCTTCTTGCCTCCATCGGCTTCGGCGGTATCCCCGTGAAGAGCACGATGGTGAAGCTCACGGAAAGATACAAGAAGGAGCTTGCTCTCCAAAAGCCCGTACTTCAAAAGACCGCAAAGGATCTGGAGAATCTCAAAATGCGCAGTATGAAAGCGCGCTCGTCCTCCGGCATCCTCGTCCGCGGGGAAGTGGGACTCGAGGTGCATCTCGCCAAGTGCTGCACCCCGGTGCCGGGTGACTCCATTGTCGGCTTCGTGACGCGCGGCCGCGGCGTCTCAGTCCATTGTGCGGACTGTCCGAATGCCATCAATTTCCCGGACAAAGACCGCATGATCGATGTGTCATGGGAAGAAGAGACGGGCGGCATGTTCCTCGTCACGATCGAAGTCATCTGCTACGACCGCACCGGTCTCATGGCGGACATCCTGGCCGTGCTGACCGAGATGAAGCTCTCCGTCTCTGCGGCGAATGTCAAGGTCGAGAACAATGGCATGGCCGTCATGAATCTTGGCATCCAGATCAAGGATCTGGCGCAGCTAGACTTTATCATGACCAAGATCCGCCGCATCAAGGGCGTCCATTCAGTCAGAAGAATGCGGTCGTCGAAGGGGGAAAATTAGTAAAAAGTGGTGAGTGGTGACTGGTGACTTGCATACCACTTTCGGGCATCGCCCCCATATATATTCGCGGCAAAGCCGCCACCTTCATTCCTAATTCCTCATTCGCGCAAAGCTTTCATTCATAATCAGTGGGCGGGCACGCCCCACGGGCTAACCCCGAACCTTAAACCATTTTATAAAGGAGACCTATCTATGCGTGCTGTCGTTCAAAAATGCAACTGGTGCAAGGTGGATTCCGAAGGTGAAGAAACGGCTTCCATTTCCAAAGGCTTTGTCGTTCTTCTGGGTGTCAAAAAAGGCGATACCGAGAAAGAGGCAGAGTACATCGCAGACAAGATCCTGCACCTTCGCATCTTCGAGGATGAAAATGATAAATTGAACCTGTCTCTCTTGGACGTGAAAGGGGAGCTTGCGATCGTTTCCCAGTTCACTCTCTATGGCGACGCCAGAAAGGGGCGCCGCCCCAGCTTTTCACAGGCGGAGCTTCCGGAACGGGCGAATGCGCTTTATGAATATGTCGTTGACATCTGCCGCAAAGCCGGTGTCTCTGTTGGGACCGGCCGTTTCCGCACCCATATGAAGGTGGCCCTCGAAAATGACGGCCCCGTGACGCTGCTTCTCGACAGCGATAAGAATTTTTAGCCGCTGCCGCAAAAACGTGAATCAAAGGAGGATTTGTTATGAAAATCAAATACACAGTACTCGGTCCTTTTATGACAAACACCTATATCGTGTACAATGAAAAGACCATGGAAGGGCTGGTCGTAGATCCCTCCTTTACACCGGAACACTACATCCATGCCATCCTGCAGGATCAGATCGAGCTGAAATCCATTTTTCTGACACATGCCCATGTGGACCATATGGCCGGCATGAATGCGCTGCGCGCCCGTTTCCCGAAAGCCGAGCTCTACATGAGCCGCGGAGACGCCTCGTATCTGAAAGACCCCTCCAAGAATTTATCCTATACATTCCCCGACCACGTACTCGTAGAGGATCCGGAGCACTGGGTGAAAGGGGGAGACCCTATCAAGACCTGCGGACTGAACTTTACCGTGATCGATACCCCGGGGCATACACCGGGCGGGATCTCCTTCTATGAAGCGAAGGAGGGCATCGTCTTCACGGGAGACTCTCTTTTCAATGGTTCTATCGGGCGCACCGATTTCCCCGGAGGCAGTATGACGACGCTCGTGACCGCTATCCGGAAGAATCTTTTCTGCCTGCCAGATACCGTGACCGTGCTTTCTGGACATGGTGATCCGACGACCATTGGCCAAGAAAAGAAGACGAATCCCTTCCTGGTGGGAGGCGGCCTATGAGATGGGGCGCTGAATTCTGGATGCGCGTTGGCATTGCGCTCTTTTTCTTCGGACTGGTGGTCGCAGCCCCCATGATTCTCTTCCCTTTCACCGTCTCGCTGGTGCTCGCGATCCTTTTGAATCCGCTGGCAAAATTCATCCATGAACATATCCGCGTCTGCCGCGGGATGGCGAAGATGCCCTATGATATCGCGATCCTGATCTCCTTTGCCATCTTTATCGGCATTGTCTATATGATCATTGTCCACATCGTCGTGCCGTTCATCGGAGAGTTCCGTGCCTTCGTGAAAGGCATCCCCGATATGGTGACAGCCGTGCAGCAGGCGATCCCTGAGATCGAGCGGCAGTACCAGCTCTCCCTGATGCCGCCGGAAGCGAAAAATTTCATTTCCCGCATCATTCAGGATATCGGCGAGTATACGCTGAAAGTCGCACAGTTCAGCCTGTCCGCGATCTTCTCTTTTGCAAGTACGGTGGTCGAGCTCATCGTCGTACCCTTCATCACATTCTACATGATGAAGAAAGGCAGCTATTTCGTGCATGTCTTCATCGGTTTCTTTCCTGACCGTTTCCATCATCATCTCGAGACGATCTTCAAGGAGATCCACTTCATGCTGAATGCCTACCTGCGCGGGCAGTTGCTCCTTTCCGTCATCATGGCCTTTGTCGTTTTCCTCGGCATGTGGTCCATGAATATTCCCTATCCTCTGGTCATCGGACTTCTGGCAGGCGTCGTGGAAATGATCCCTCTCATCGGACCGATCATCGGAGCGATCCCGCCCGTTTTCCTCGCTCTGCTTCAGGGGACAGGCGTCATGGCGAAAGTCATCATCTTCTACATCATCGTTCAGCAGCTCGACGGTCATTTCTTTATGCCCAAGCTCATGGGCAGCATCATCGATGTACATCCCGTCGCGATCATTGCCGGAGTCCTCATCGGCGGACAGCTTTTCGGCATCGTCGGCATGATGATCTCCGTCCCGCTGGTCGCCGTCCTGCAGGTCATCCTGCGGCATATGTGGTTTTATGATAAGTACAAGATGAGAAAATAGGGGAGCGCTGGCAGCTTTCGGGAAATATCGGCTTCTCCGACTTCCCCTTTCTGATTCCTCATTCCTAATTTAAAAGTGGAGGCATTTTCATGAAAAAGTCCACGGTTATGAATACCTTGCGAAAAAAAATCCGTGAGCACAAATATAAATTCACTTCGCAGCGTCAGGTCATTCTGCAGGCCTTCCTTGACAGCAAAGAAAAACACTTGAGTGCAGAAGACCTGTATGCGATGGTACGGGATGAGAATCCGGACATCGGGCTTGCGACGGTCTACCGCTCGCTGGAATTATTCACATCGCTGGAGCTTCTCAAAAAGCTCGACTTCGGTGACGGACGCAGTCGCTATGAGCTGAATGATCATTCACTGAATCATTCCCATTACCATCTCATCTGTCTTGGCTGCGGGAAAGTGATCGAATTTTCCCATGAATTATTTCTTTCCGATGTGAAGGACAAGATCCAGAAAGATAGCGGATTCCACGTGGTCGACTACCAGCTGAAATTCTACGGCTATTGCAAAGACTGCGCGAAGAAAGAGTAAAGACAGAAACCCTGCGGCGCTCATCGCTCCTCTTTTTACAGATCCATCCCCGAAAGAGCCGCAGGCATTTTCGAATTCCCATTTGCCATTTCCCCTGTAGAAATGGTACAATTTAGTTTGTTAATGTCTTTGATAGACAGAGGAGGGGCGTTGAAGCTTCTGCTCCTTCGAAAATGTCTGTCAAATCAAGTAAAGAGGTGTCACAATGCAGGCATTAAAAGGAACCCATGATATCCTGCCGGACGAAGTCTACAAGTGGGATTACATGGAAGGCGTCATTCGTGACGTATGTGCGCGCTACGGATACAAAGAGATCCGTACCCCGATCATTGAAGCGACAGAATTATTTCAGCGCGGCATCGGCGATACCACCGACGTCGTGACGAAGGAAATGTATACCTTCAAGGACAGAGGCAATCGCTCTGTCACCCTGCGCCCGGAAAATACAGCCTCAGCTGTCCGCGCGTACCTGGAACATAAAATGTATGGAGACCAGCAGGTGCATAAGATGTTCTACATCGGCTCCATGTTCCGCTATGACCGTCCGCAGGCCGGCCGTTACCGTGAATTCCACCAGTTCGGTCTGGAAGTCCTCGGTGCATCCTCTCCGCTTGCGGATGCAGAAGTCATCGCGATGGCGTGTGAGATTTTCCATAAGCTCGGCCTGAAAGATCTCGATCTCCATCTGAACTCCATCGGCGATGCGAACTGCCGTCCGCAGTACAGACAGAAGCTCATCGAATTCTTCGAACCCAAGGAGAGCCAGCTCTGTGAAGACTGCAAGGCCAGACTCCACAAGAATCCGCTTCGTCTTCTTGACTGCAAGGAAGAGGGCTGCAAAGCGGCGGCTGTCGGTGCGCCGGTCATCACGGACTATCTCTGCGAGAGCTGCCACCAAAAGTTTGAAGCTCTGAAATCCTACCTCACAGCTCTTGGGATCTCCTACACCATCGACCCGAAGCTCGTGCGCGGGCTCGACTACTATACGAATACTGCTTTCGAGATCCAGTATCCACCGCTCGGAGCGCAGAGCGCAGTCTGCGGCGGCGGCCGCTATGACGGCCTCGTCGAAGAGGTCGGAGGTCCTTCCACACCGGGCATCGGCTTTGCGATCGGTCTTGAACGTCTCCTGCTCGCTTTGGAAATGCAGCATCTGATCCCCGAACCGAAAGCAGAAAAACACGTCTACATCGCCGCTCTCGGCGAAGAAGCACAGGCCGAAGGCGTGAAGATCCAGTTCGCGCTGCGTCAGGACGGCGTCATCACAGATATGGACCTTCAGGGCAGAAGCCTCAAAGGACAGATGAAGCAGGCAGGAAAGACAAAGGCCGACTTCACCGTCATCATCGGCAGCAATGAGCTGGCTTCCGACAAAGCCATGGTGAAAAACATGGCAGAAGGCACGCAGGAGGAGATCCCATTCGCCGAAGTCGCCGGGTATATTGCAAAGTTTGAGAAATAGCCATTTGGTGACCGGAGTCTCCCGGCAGGCGAAGCCGAGATGAAATCATGCGTGATCCTCCGGCTTTATCCGTCAATACACACCAACAAGCAAGCTAACATATCATTTATTTTCGCTGACGGGATCTCCTTACGATCTCTCACAGCGTCAACATTTTTATAAAGAGGTGCTCTAATATGGAAACAATGGCAGGGATGCATAGATCCTGCGGATGCGGTCTGGTAACAGAAAATGACTGCGGCAAAGAACTGACACTGGCAGGCTGGGTGAATACCCGTCGTGACCATGGCGGTCTCATTTTCATCGACCTTCGCGACAGAAGCGGTATTGTACAGCTCGTCATGAGCCCACCGTACGGGGAAGAAGCATTCCACAAGGCGGAAGCCTGCCGCAGTGAATTCGTCCTCGCTGTCAAAGGCAAGGTCAGAGAGAGAAGCGAAGAAACTGTCAACCCGAAGATGAAGACCGGCAAGGTGGAAGTCGTCGTTTCCGAGCTTCGCATCCTGAATAAAGCGAAGACCCCGCCATTCTACGTCGAAGACGGCATCGATGTCGATGAAAACGTCCGTCTGAAATACCGCTACATCGATCTGCGTCGTCCGGAAATGCAGAACCACCTCATCATGCGCCATAAGATCGTACATGAGATGAGAACCTTCCTCGATGAACACAATTTCCTCGAAATCGAAACCCCGATGCTCACCAAGAGCACTCCGGAAGGCGCACGCGACTACCTCGTCCCCTCCCGTGTGAACCCGGGCAAATTCTACGCTCTGCCGCAGTCCCCACAGCTCTTCAAACAGCTGCTCATGGTTTCCGGTCTGGAACGCTACTTCCAGGTCGCTCGCTGCTTCCGCGATGAAGACCTGCGTGCCGATCGCCAGCCGGAATTCACCCAGCTGGATATGGAACTCTCCTTCGAAGACCAGGACTTCATTCTGGACCTCATGGAACACATGATGCAGAGAGTCTTCAAGAAAGTCCTCAATGTCGATATCCAGATCCCGTTCAAGAGGATCAAATGGGATGACGCCATGGCTCTCTATGGTTCCGACAAACCGGACCTTCGTTTCGATATGCATTTCTATGATGTATCCGACCTGCTCCGTGACACCGGCTTCAAAGTATTCCGCTCCGTCCTCGACAATGGCGGCTGTGTGAAAGCCATCACCGTCAAAGGCGATGCCGGCATTCCGCGTCGTGAACTCGACGGCCTCGTCGAATACGTCGGACACTATGGTGCCAAAGGCCTGGCTTGGATCGGCTTCAATGAAGACGGCAGCCTGAAGTGCCAGATCACCAAATTCCTCGGCGAAGACAAGATCCGTGAGATCGGCAAAGTCTGCGAAGCGGAAAAAGGCGACCTCGTCCTCATCATTGCTGACAAGCCGAAGGTCGTCGCACAGGCTCTTGGCGAACTCCGTCTCGAAATGGCTCGCCGCATGGGCCTCATCGACCCGAATGAATTCTGCTTCCGCTGGGTCACCGACTTCCCGATGTTCGAATACAGCGAAGAAGAAAAACGCTACGTCGCTGAACATCATCCATTCACCGCACCAAGAGATGAAGATGTACAGTACCTCCTCACCGATCCGTCCAAGGTCTATGCGAAAGCCTATGATATGGTCCTGAACGGTGTTGAAGCCGGCGGCGGCTCCCTTCGTATCTACCAGCAGGATCTGCAGGAAAAAGTATTCGAAGCCATCGGTATCTCTCAGGAAGAAGCAGAGCAGAAATTCGGCTTCCTGCTTGATGCATTCAAGTACGGCGCTCCGCCGCATGCAGGCATTGCCCTCGGCCTTGACCGTCTTGTCATGCTGATGCTCCACCTCGACTCCATCCGCGATGTCATCGCCTTCCCGAAGACCCAGAGCGCGATCGATCCGCTCACCCAGGCACCGTCTGTAGTCGCTGATAAGCAGCTGAAAGAACTGCACATCAAGACCGCTCTCAAGAAAGAGAAAGAAAAAGACCTCTTCGCAAAACCGGTCGACTAATTTTCATCAAAAGGGGCTGTGAAGAAATGAATCCTCATTTCTTCACAGCCCCTTTTTGCTTGGCTTTTATTTCAGCGATGAAGATGGTATTCCCGTATCGCAGCCTTCCCCTCTAGGGGAAGATGCCCCGCAGGGGCGGATAGGGTGACTATGGTATGAAAGACAGCTGAGATAAAGTTTCCTGGTCACTCCTATGAGAGGCACAAGTCCCCGCGGCAGAATGAAAGCGAAAATGAGACGATCGTTATTTCACAGCCACTTTTATGCAAATCTGCGGCGGCAGGGGATGGCAGAAAAAATACAGGAAAAATTTTATCTGCATAGTGTATAATGAATAGGAAATCAGTTCGCGAAAGGAGGCATCCCATCAAAAATGAAGAAATTCCTGTTTCTCCTGCTGTTCTTTCCTATGCAGGTGCTAGCAGCCGATGCCATGCCTATGGCAGACGTTTTTAGGCACCCGATCGTAGAAGGTCTCTTATCCGCCGTCATCCTTATCTCGCTGCTGGCGGAGATCAAGACCGCCGGATTCTCGGGCGGGGCACTGGCAGCGGCGATCGCTGGCTGTCTTCTGATCGGAGCGAATTGGTCAGAAGGCGATCAGATGCTCGAAGCTGTCTTGTACTTCGGCGGGCTGGCGCTGGTCATTCTGGACATCCTGGCACTCATGACAGGCGTAGCGGCTGTCATAGGCCTCGTCCTCCTTCTCTCCGGGCTTTTCTTCACCTTCGGCGGAGATATGACGGCCCTCTATATCCTGTCGGGTGGCGTATTTCTCGCCGGGATCGGTTTCTATTTCTTGCTCGATCACCTTTCACAAAGCCGGCTGTGGCAGAAAGTCACATTGCGTGATTCCCTCACCGGTCAGAAGGGCTTCAAGTCTTCCGCCGCTGATCTGTCAGCCTATGCCGGGAAAGAGGGGATGACGGACTCAGTCCTTCGCCCGTCCGGCAAAGTGGATATCGAAGGGCATATCCTGGACGCCGTCTCTCGCGGTGACTTCATAGAGAAGGGGAAGAGGGTCATCGTCATCAAGGCAGAAGGAAGCTATCTTGTCGTGAAAAAAGCGGATGCCCGCTAGAGCAGGTGCGATAGGATTGCCAGCGTTTATCCTATCGCAGAGGCAGATCCTCTGACCCATGGCTCCGGCACACCCTTTCCGAAGCCGCAAGCTGAGAGTCCTGCCAAGCGGACTCTCATTGATTCCTGATTATAAAAAGGAGGCATGTATGGAACTTTTACTCTTTCCGGTGATTATCTTTTTCATCGCCATCGCAGCACTGTCCGTTCTGCTGCACTTCGTGCCGATCGGACTCTGGATCTCCGCACTCGCCGCGGATGTGAATATCTCCCTCTTCAATCTGGTGGGGATGCGGATCCGCCGCGTCTCTCCGCAGATGATCGTGCTGCCGCTCATCAAAGGCACGAAGGCGGGACTTCTCCTTAGCGTGAACCAGCTCGAAGCGCACTACTTGGCGGGCGGCAATGTGGATAACGTCGTCGATGCCCTGATCGCCGCGCATCGCGCACAGATCGATCTCTCCTTCGAGCAGGCTGCCGCCATCGACCTTGCAGGACGCAATGTCCTCGAAGCCGTCCAGATGAGCGTCAATCCGAAGGTCATCGAGACCCCGACCATTTCTGCGGTCGCGAAAAATGGCATCGAGCTCAAGGTCCGCGCACGTGTCACCGTCCGTGCGAATATCGATCGCCTCGTCGGCGGGGCAGGGGAAGCGACCATCATCGCCCGTGTCGGTGAAGGGATCGTCACGACCGTCGGCTCCTCCGAAAAGCACACCGACGTACTGGAGAATCCGGATCACATTTCCCGTACGGTCCTCGGCAAAGGTCTCGACTCGGGGACAGCTTTTGAGATCCTCTCCATCGATATCGCCGATGTCGATGTAGGCAGAAATATCGGCGCCCAGCTCCAGACCGATCAGGCAGAAGCAGATAAGCAGATCGCACAGGCAAGAGCCGAAGAACGCCGTGCCATGGCCGTCGCCAAGGAGCAGGAAATGCGCGCCTATACCCAGGAAATGCAGGCGAAGGTCGTCGAAGCCCAGGCCGAAGTGCCAAAGGCTATGGCAGAAGCCCTCCAAAAGGGAAATCTGGGTGTCATGGATTACTATCAAATGAAAAATATTGCAGCCGATACCGAGATGAGAGAGAATATCTCCGGAAAGAAAGCGTAGAGGGCTGCCAAGCAAGCATAAAAAAGAGAGCCGCGAATCCAATGATTCACGGCTCTCTTTTTATCTTTGGTTACAAACTTACGCTATATAGCAGTCAGTTCAGTGATCAGCCTTCAACTTTAACGTTAGCAGCCTGAGGTCCTCTTGCACCATCAATAATTTCGAAATCGACCTTCTGGCCTTCATTCAGTGTTTTGAAGCCATCAGCCTGAATAGCAGAGAAATGAACGAAAACGTCGCCGCCTTCTTCTCTTTCAATAAAGCCGTAGCCTTTTTCTGCACTGAACCACTTAACTGTACCTTTCATGGAAATTCCTCCTAAAAAAATGACTTACACTGCTCGTATTGAGCATGATTCAACAATACCATAAATTCATAGTTCAGTCAACCAAAAACATGAGAAAATGCAGAGAATATATGGGATTTCAGCGTTTATGCAAAGACAGCAGAAAGGGCGGCTGATGGCGTTTGACAGGGGAGGGGAAAACAGGGCGCCATCCCCATAAACCTCACCATTCCTCGCTCTATTATGCTATAATATATCCGATTTGTGCTGCTGGAAGAGCCATTCTCTCCGGCGAAAATTTCATGTGTACCAGAGGTTTTGACTATGAATACAAATACGATTCAGCATTATCTGAGTGCGGACGGCATCCGTCTGACTGTCGCGGATACATCGAATGTATCCCTCGAAGCGGAAGCGATCCATCATCTGCCTCCGGCATCTGCGAGGATCCTAGCGAAGGCGATGACCGGGGCGGCGATCCTCATCAATGATTTTAAAAATCATGAAGGGATCTCCATCCGCTGGATGACAGGAAGCCCTTTGGGCGCGATCCACGTCGATGCCTATGACGGGCGCTTTGTCCGCGGTTTCCTGGACCATCCGGAAGCCGGAGAAGGCGTGCCTTGTGACGATGTGCATGAGGCTCAGCTGGCAGCAGCGAAGGGACAGCTCTTCGTGACGCGCTACTCGCTCCTGAAGCTCCCATATACAAGCACGGTGAACCTGTCTCACGGAGACATTTCGGCGTGCCTCACAGAGTATATGAATACATCTGAGCAGACGCTGTCGGCCGTGAAGCTGGATATCTCCATGACCGAAAAGGGCGATATCCTGCGCTCGGCAGGCTTCATGGCGCAGCTCCTGCCAAAAGGAAATATGGGAAGATTCGCAGAGCTTTTCCGTGAGCTGGATCATTGGGACCTGACGAAGGATGCCAAGGAAGAAGGTTCTCTGGAAAAGCTTTTGGTCGAAGGCCAGTTCGAACTGCTCAAGGACGGCCCTTTGACCTTCCGCTGCACCTGCTCGGAGGAACGCATCAAAGGGACACTGAAGTCTCTCCCGGAGGCGGAGAAGCAGAGCCTGCTCGCCGATCCCTCCATCGAGATCGTCTGCCCGTATTGTGATAAGAAATATACGATCGATCGAGATACACTTTCTAAATGGTTCATGGAAGGAGATCATGTACAATGAAAAAAATCGCTTTCATCGGCGGCACTGGGGCGGAAAATTCTGTCCTGCTGAAGGACGTGACCGAGCATATCATCGAGACGCCCTATGGCGAAGCGAAGTATGAAGCCGGTTTCTTTGAAGGCAGGGAGATCATCCATCTGTCCCGCCACGGGGCGCATCACACGATCCCCCCGCACAAGATCAATTACCGTGCCAATATGTTTGCCCTGAAGATGCTTGACGTCGCAGCCGTCATCAGCACGACGGCCGTCGGCTCTCTGAATCCGGACTACAAGCCGGGTGAGCTGGTGCTTCTCGACCAGTTCATCGATATGACGAAAGCCCGCGAAGGGACCTTCTATGATGGCGAGCGCTATGGCGTCGCCCATCTCGACATGAGCCATCCGTACTGTGCATCGCTTCGGGAAGCGCTCCTTGCCGCCGGAAGAAAGGAAGGCATCACTCTACACCCGCAGGGGACCTACATCTGCACGGAAGGGCCGCGTTTCGAGACCCCGGCAGAGATCAAGGCATACCGCATGTGGGGCGCTGACGTAGTCGGCATGACGAATGTACCGGAGTGCCAGCTCGCCCGTGAAGCGGAGATCTGCTACGCAAGCATTTCCATGGTCACGAATTTCGCCGCCGGCATCACAAAAGAGGAGCTGAGCCATCAGGAAGTCCTCGACTGCATGGCAGAAAACAGCCGCAACATGTACCGCATCGTAACCGACGTCTTCGAGACGTATGATGTAGAGAAGGACTGCCACTGCCGCCACGCCGCAGAAGCCTTCGGAGGATTTCACGTATGAGTGCGCTGCGATCGCTTGCCTGGGAAGGTGAGAACCTCCGTCTTCTTGACCAAACGAAGCTCCCCACAGAGATCACCTATCTACGCTGCAGGGACTACCGTGAGGTAGCCGATGCCATCCGCATCCTTGCGGTGCGCGGAGCTCCTGCAATCGGTGTCGCGGCCGCCTATGCCGTCGTCCTCGCCTATAGAGAGTGCCTTTTGTCCTCTGATGTATCAGTTGCCTTTCACCACGCCTGCCAAGAGATCAGCGCGGCGCGTCCGACTGCCGTGAATCTGTCTTGGGCCGTTTCCGAGATGGAGAAAGTCTTCGATCGATATCCTGCGAAAGAAGCGGGGGATGCCCTCCTTTCACGCGCCAAGGAGATCGAAGCGGAGGATATTCACACCTGCCGGACCATCGGTGAAAATGGCGCAGATCTTTTCCAGGGAAGAAAGGGTCTGCGCATCCTGACCCACTGCAATACGGGAGCACTGGCGACGGCAGGCATCGGCACGGCCTTCGGCGTCCTCTCCGTCCTTCATGAGCGTGGAGCGATCGAGTGCGTGTATGCGGATGAGACACGTCCGCTCCTGCAGGGGAGCCGCCTCACCGCGACTGAGCTCATGGAAGGGCATATCCCGTGCTGCCTCATTTCCGATACGATGTCCGCTTCCGTCATGCGCGACAAGAAAATAGACGCCATCATCGTCGGTGCAGACCGCATCGCGGCGAATGGTGATACCGCCAATAAGATCGGCACCTACGGCCTTGCCGTCATGGCAGCCTACCATCATATCCCATTCTACATTGCTGCCCCATTCTCGACATTTGACTTCTCCATCGCCTCCGGCAAGGAGATCGTCATTGAAGAAAGAGATCCAGACGAAGTACGGAAATTTGCCGGCGTCTACAGCGCGCCGAAAGACGTCCCTGTCTATAATCCCGCCTTCGATGTCACGCCGTCCTCTCTCATCGCCGGTATCATCACGGAAAAGGGCGTGCTGAAAGCGCCGTATGAAGCGGCGATCGCGCGGTACAAGAAAGAACTTTCAAAATAAAAAAGTAACTGGTGACTAGTGACTGGTGACTGGATTCTAGTAGCCAGGGATGAGCGACTGGGAGACATCAGACTCCCGCATGTCCCGCATGGTCATTTCGAGCGAAGTCGAGAAATCTTTGTCATTCACACTCAGGCACTCAATGGCAGAAAATCCGAAAACGGGAAGCCTGTTATCCGCAGAGAAGGGGCTGCATCAGCGGCGATCAGGGGTTCACGCTTTCCCTACATGTGCCGCGCACTTTTCCGCTTTCCTCATCTATCTTTCATACCGCCTGTGCCCTATCCGCCCCTTCGGGGCACCTTCCCCTCGAGGGGAAGGCTGACGATACGAGGGAAACCTGTCATCGCGGACCTTCGGGCATCGCCAGATTTATACTGCGGCGAAGCCGCTACCACAACCATGAACCCTGAACCTTGAACCTTTATTTATTTTCCCGAAAGGAGCCTCTCATGTCTGAATCCATGATTCGTGATATTTCCCTGGCCGACGAAGGCCTGCAGCGTATTTCCTGGGTCGAAAAATTCATGCCCGCACTGAATACACTGCGTGAAGAATTCGTCAAAGAGCAGATCTTCAAAGGCAAGACCATCGTCATGTCCATCCATCTCGAAGCGAAGACCGCCTACCTTGCGCTCACGCTGAAAGCAGCGGGGGCGAATGTCATCTGCACCGGCAGCAATCCGCTCTCCACGCAGGATCCGATCGCAGCCGGCCTCGTCAAGAGCGGCATCACTGTCTATGCATGGCATGCCTGCAACGAAGAGGAATATTTCATGTTCCTGAACAAGGCCCTCGACCACATGCCCGACATCATCATCGACGACGGCGGCGACCTCGTACACCTGCTCCATACCACCAGAAAAGAGTGCCAGAAGAACCTCATCGGCGGCTCTGAAGAGACCACCACAGGCGTATATCGTCTGAAGATCCTTGAAAAGGAAAACAAGCTGGAATTCCCGATGATCGCAGTCAATGATTCCTACTGCAAGTACCTTTTTGATAACCGCTACGGCACCGGCCAGTCCGCCTGGGACGGCATCATCCGCAGCACGAATCTCACCGTCACCGGCAAGACCGCTGTCATCGCCGGCTATGGCTGGTGCGGCAAAGGCTGTGCGATGCGTGCGAAAGGTCTCGGTGCCCATGTCATCGTGACAGAAGTCGATCCCATCAAAGCCATCGAAGCCGTGATGGATGGATTCGAAGTCATGCCGATGGCAGAAGCTGCTAAGCACGGTGACATTTTCCTCACCGTCACCGGCGACATCGACATCATCACCGAATCGCATTTCCTCGCGATGAAGGACGGCGCCATCTGTGCGAATGCTGGCCACTTCGACTGCGAAGTCAGCCGCAAGGATCTGGAACGCATCGCCGTCTCTCACTACGAAGCCCGCAAAAACATCGAAGGCTATGTCCTGCCAAACGGCAAGACCGTCTTCCTCATGGCTGAAGGCCGCCTCGTGAACCTTGCAGCAGGGGATGGCCATCCGGCAGAGATCATGGACCTCTCCTTCGCAATGCAGACCCTCGCAGCCCGCTACCTCCTCCAGCATGGCAAGGACATGAAGCCGGCCGTCTACACCCTTCCGCATGAACTGGATACCAAGATCGCCTCCATCAAGCTCGCTGCCATGGGATACCAGATCGATACCCTGACAGAAGCACAGAAAAAGTACCTGGGACTCGACTAAGCAAGGAGCATCGATATGACCACACTGATCAAAAACATCGGACTTTACCGGAACGGCAAAGTCACCGAAAACCAGAATATTTCTTTAGATGGGAAATATATCAAAGATTTCCCGGAAACCCCAAAAGACGAAGACTATGCGGAAGTCATCGATGGGAAAGGCATGCTGGCCATGCCCGGGCTTGTGAATACCCACACCCACGTTGCGATGACACTGTTCCGCTCCTACGCCGATGATATGGAACTGATGGACTGGCTGCAGAACAAGATTTGGCCGGCTGAAGACCACCTCGACGACGACATCGTCTACTGGGGAAGCATGCTTGCTTTCGCAGAAATGATCCGCGGCGGCACCACCGCCTTCTGCGACATGTACATGTTCATGGACTCCTGCGCGAAGGTAGCTGACAAAGCCGGTATCCGCGGAAATCTGGCACGCGGCCTCGCAGGCATCAGCCCGAATGCACAAAGCGGCCTTCAGGAGAATATCGAGCTCTTCGAGAAATGGGAAGGCGCCGGAGACGGACGCTTCCATGTCATGCTCGGACCGCACGCTCCCTATACCTGCCCACCGGACTACATTAGACAGGTGCGCGACGAAGCGATGAAGCACGGCATCCCGATCCACATCCATCTCTCCGAAACAAAAGGGGAGGTAGAAAACTGCCTCAAGGAATACGGCAAGACACCGATCGCCCTCATGAATGACCTCGGTCTCTTCGAGCTGCCGACACTCGCAGCCCACTGCGTCCATGTGACCGACGAAGACATCGCCATCATGCAGGAAAAGCACGTCCGCGTCGCACATAATCCGGGCAGCAACCTGAAGCTAGCCTCCGGCATCGCACCCGTCGTCAAGATGAGAAAAGCCGGCGTCACCGTCGGCCTTGGCACCGATGGCGCCTCCTCCAATAATAAGCTCGACATGTTCGCAGAAATGCGCCTCGCCTCCCTCATCCATAAAGCAAATACCTACGATCCCTTTGCCATCACTGCGACCGAAGCCATGGAGATGGCGACCGTCGATGGCGCCAAATGCCTCGGCTATGATGACCTTGGCAAGCTGGAAAAGGGCGCACTCGCCGATATCATCCTCGTGGACAGAAGCGGCTTCCACTGGCACCCGCGCTTCGACAGCGTCTCCCTTGCCGTCTATGCCGGAAACTCCATGGACGTCGACACCGTCATCATCAATGGCAAGACCGTCATGCGTCACAAAGAAATGACGACCATCGACACAGAAAAACTCTATGCCGAAGTCGACCGCGTGACAGAAAAGCTTTATGCTTTCAGCAAGAAATAAATGGTAGATATGCAAAAAGAGCCTGCGAAAGCGGGTTCTTTTTTTTGATGGCAGAGGGAAAATGATGGGTTCAGGGTTGTGGTGGCGGCTTCGCCGCAGTATAAATCTGGCAATGCCCAAAGGTCTGCGATGGCAGGTTTTTCCTCGTATCGTCAGCCCCCCGGGGAAGGTGCCCCGTAGGGGCGGATAGGGCACTGGCGGTATGAAAGAGAGTGGGGAAATGCGTCTCAAGGGGGAAAAATCGAAAAGCCTTCCTCGCGTGGGGAAGGTGGCGAGCGAAGCGAGCCGAATAGGGTTCTAGCCGTATGAAAGACAGATGAGGAAAGCGGAGAGGTGCGAGGTCACTCATCCCTGCTTTCAAACTTGTGGTGCACTGCGTCAAAACCAGAAGCGCCGCGTATTTATACGGAACATCTCTCCATGATCCTGCGAACACGCATTTGTTTGAAGCGCATGTCGGCCCAAAAGAACGACCGTTCGCCTTTCCTTCCTAATGGGGAAGGTGCCCGAAGGGACGGCGAGGGATCTGCTAGGCAAGCTGAATGAGAATAGGGGAAAAAGCGACGCTTCACGCCGAATATATGATGGCGTCGAAGCCGCTGCCTTCCCGCCATCCCCATTGAACCTTCCAGCCATTCCCACGCAGCCTAAATTTGCGATTTCTAAAGAAATCCGTGAAGCGGCCGTCATTTTATGGTATAATTATCGTTACAGATGAAAAGACGCAAGTCTGGTCAATATAGAGTAAGGAGAGACATAAAAGTGGGTTTTTCTTTGATTAATATCGGCTTTGGCAATATGGCAGCTGCAGCGCGCGTAATGGCGATCATCAGCCCGGAGTCTGCACCGGTAAAACGTATGATCCAGGACTCCCGTGACAAAGGGGATCTCATCGATGCCACCTACGGCAGAAAGACGAGAGCCGTCCTCATCATGGACAGCGGGCAGATCATTCTTTCCGCCGTACAGCCGGAAACGATTTCTCACAGACTGATGAATAAAGATGTGATCACTTCTGAAGGAATGGATGAAAACTGATGGCACAGACAGCGAAAAAAGATGAAGGCATTCTTCTGGTTGTCTCCGGCCCGAGCGGTGCGGGGAAGGGGACCATCTGCAATGCCATCCGCGAGAAATTTCCGGATCTCCAGTATTCCGTCTCGATGACGACAAGAGACCCCCGAAAAGGGGAAGTGGAGGGGGAGAGCTATTTCTTCCGCACCAATGAACAGTTCGAGAAGCTCATCGAAGAAGATGCCTTCCTCGAATATGCCAAGGTCTATGACCACTACTACGGCACGCCGAAAAAGCGCGCTCTAGACATGATCAGTGACGGGAAATCCGTACTGCTGGAGATTGACATCCAAGGTGCCATGCAGGTCAAGAAACGCTATCCGAAAGGCGTCTTCATCTACATCGTGCCGCCGTCTTTGGAGATCCTGTCCGATCGTCTCTACGGACGCGGTACAGACTCTGAAGAGACCATCCAAAAGCGCCTCGCACAGATCACCAGTGAACTCGCTATGGCACACCAGTATGACTATATCATCGTCAATGACAAACTCGAAGATGCGGTGAGAAAGACCAGCTCCATCCTGGAAGCCGAACGCTGCAAGCTGTCCCGCAATGAAGGGCAGATCGAGACCATTTTCAAACAGTATATCAATAAGGAGGTACCCTTAAAATGATGTGTTATCCTTCTATCGACAGCCTTGTCAAAAAGGTGGACTCCAAGTACACCCTCGTGACCCTCGCCGCTCTTCGCGCCCGTGAACTGACGGACGGACAGACCCCGCTCATCGCTCACGCAGAAGGCAAGAAACCAGCGACCATCGCTCTCGAAGAGATCTATGAAGGCAAGATCACCTATTCCTTCAGCAAATAAAAACAAGGTCAGGCAGTCCAAGAAAGGCTGCCTGACTTTTTGTACATTCAGGGTGACTAGTGACTGGTGACTTACAAACGACTTTCGGGCATCGCCCCTATGTATTTGCGGCGAAGCCGCCACCTGAACCCGTTGAACCCGTTGAACCCTGAACCTTCCATCCATTTTTTAGTAAAGGAACACATGCATGATGTTTGAAAATAAGCACATTGTCGTAGGAATCAGCGGCGGGATCGCCGCTTTCAAAGCAGCCGGACTCGTGAGCCAGCTCCGCCAGAAAGGGGCTGATGTCCACTGCATCATGACGGCAAACGCCGCCAAGCTCGTGACACCGATCACCTTCGGCGAACTGTCTGGCAATGATGTCACTGTCGATATGTTCGCGAATATCAGCAAATGGGATGTCGAACACATCGCCCTTGCCAAGCTCGCTGACCTTTTCGTCGTAGCACCTGCGACCGCCGACATCATTGGCAAAGTCGCAAACGGCATCGCTGACGATATGCTTTCGACCACCATCATGGCGACGAAGGCGAAAGTCCTCTTCGTACCGTCCATGAATACAAACATGTACGAAAATCCCATCGTGCAGGCGAATATGGAAAAGCTGAGATCCTTCGGTTATGAATTTGTCGAACCGGAAAGCGGTCATCTCGCCTGCAACACCTCCGGCAAAGGCCGTTTCCCTGCACTTGAGACCATCATGGACTGCGCGGAAAAATGCATCTATGGCCGCGAACTCATGAAAGGGAAGAAAGTCGTCGTCTCCGCCGGCGGCACCCAGGAAAAGATCGATCCAGTCCGCTATATCAGCAACCGCTCCAGCGGCCGACAGGGCTATGCCATCGCTAAAGCCGCATGGATGGAAGGCGCAGACGTGACACTCGTCTCCTGTACCACGGCACTTCCTGCGCCCTATGGCGTCAAGATGGTCTACGTCCAGGATGCCCGCGAGCTTGAAAAAGCCATGAATGCGGAATACGACAGCTGTGATGCTGCGATCATGGCAGCGGCCGTCTCCGACTACCGCCCGACCGTGCAGGCCGACCAGAAGATCAAGAAGGAAGACTTCGACTCCCTGCACATCGACCTTACACAGAATCCGGATATCCTCTATGGACTCGGCCAGAAGAAGAGGGGACAGTTCCTCGTAGGCTTCGCCGCAGAGACCCAGGACGTCATCGAACACGGTAAATCGAAGCTCAAAAGAAAGAACCTGGATATGCTTGTCGCCAATGACGTGGCCATGCCGGGCGCCGGCTTCAACGGCACGACAAACATCGCATCGCTCCTGTACAAGGACGGACATATGGAACAGTATCCGAAGATGAGCAAGGACGAGCTGGGACATATCATCATCGAAAAAATGGCAGAGCTGATGAAATAAACAGAAGGTGATGGAATAGACCCCCATCTTTCCCTGTCTATACGAAAAACGCTGCGTGGAACATTGCCACGCAGCGTTTTTTAGGTGTTTTTCCATATATATAGCCCCATACGGAATGCCCATCCCTTGGCAGCAGGGGATCATTTACTTTTAGAATAGATAACATTGAATTATCGAAAGTAACTATTTTCTGGAAAACATAGGCAAATTGCCCCGCTTATCCGTTTTTATAGCATTTCCTCCAGATCGTAGACTTCTTTATACGAAAGTTCCAGTGCTTTCAAAATACGTGCTTCCTCCAGCTCTCTGTCCTCTTCAAGCTGGTCAAGGACGAGATCACTGATGAAGGAAGAAACGATCAGATGATGCGATGCCGCATAAGACTGAAGAGGATCTCAGTGAGACGAAATCCATCTCCGCCAAAAATAAGAAAATCCAGATCGCTTTGGGCAGCTGCCTCGCCCCTTGCATAGGAGCCGAAGAGATAGATTTCCTTCACATGATATTTTTTTCGCGAGCGGTCGTACCAATAGGTCAAAAAGCGAAAACAGCAAACATATTTTCTTCCGGGCAAACAGTGAGGCCAAAAGAACTACCGTTCGGGAAATATCTCTATGGCGTGAGCCCACTCACTCGTTCCTTGATTTCCTTGATATCCTCCCGGATCTGGCTGATGACCCTTCCTGGGCCTTTCCGATCGCGCGCATCCGTGATACTCATCGACTCCCCGCTCTCCTTATCCACCAGCTCTATCTTCCCTAAGTGGAGCTTCCCATCGATGATATGGAAGGCATCCGTATGAATGAGGCCGAAATCCGTATCGATCGTGACATCATAGAAATCCAGCGCCCGATAGCGGTTATGAAACGTACCAGTGATGCCACGGAATGGGATAAGACTGTAGAAACCGCCACCGGAAGAGAAACTGCCGAAAGCTACGAGATCCTTCACATTCCCATCACAGTGGATCTCCCCATCCAGCGTGACCAGACAGTAGAACCTCGGCTCCTTGGTCGGGATACGGCTATCCAGTTCCTCCCCGTGGAGATAGATATTATACACGCGGCTATCGACATTATAGTCCCCGCGCGCCGTCACGATGCCGCCGTAGACTCGCGCCTTCACGTCCGAGAACGTCATCGCCCCGTCATCGTAGTGGATATCCCCCTTCACATCATAGAAATCCAGCGCCGGCACATGAAGCTCCGGCATGGTGACCGTCCCCTCACAGATGAGATGAGACAGAGGCCCGCGTCCGGAAGCAGTCAAAGTCATCTTGTCATGGATATCATCCCCCAGCCCCATAGAAGAAGGGATCACCCCCTTCGCCGTGACAGAGACGATCGAGGGGAGATTCTTTTCTTTGAAATCAATCTCGCAGTCCGCCTCGATGCCATTCCCCACCATCGTCCCGCCGAATTCCCCCGTCTTGATGTGGAGATCACTCACGCTGCGCGTGTCGATATGCCCATTCAGCGATACGCGCGAGACAAGATAGCGACGCTGCCGATAGAAAGCCGCCATTCGGCCATTATGCACCGTGATCGTGACATCCAGCGGCTTTCCCTCACGATTGAAATTCGAGATCCGATCCTCCAGCTTTTCCTTCGCATCCCGCGCCTTTTCCTGCTCGATCTCCCCCTGCCGGCGGTTGATGAAGTCCACATTCATCTCCTCATCGAAATACACCGCAAAGGCCGGGCTCTCCAGCGTGATCTCCCGAATGGTCGTAGAGACGAAGCGCATCCTGAGCACATCCCAAGGATCCACCTTGAAAGATCCGGACGGCACACGCAGGATCGGATTCCCCGCCGGATCATCCCACGCGAGCTTCTCGAAAGTGACACCGCCATGGATATTCGCGGTGATCGACTCCACCGTGATCGTCCCCCGAAGCATCTCCTGCCGAGAAGCCGCATAGTTGAAAAGCTCTGCCGCTCCATAGCTCATGATCTTTGCCACCAGAAGCAGCAGACAGAAAAGAGCGAGCAGCAGACCAAAGATCCTGAGAAAATACCGTGACCAACGCTTTTCCTTCCGAAGCTCTTTGAGTCTCTTCTTCATCATGTCGCTCCTTTCTATTCTATGCCTATTGTAGCATGTTCCGAACAAAGAAAAAACGTGGAAAGCACCCATGCGCAAAAAATCCCGCCTTCCTTTGGGAAAGCGGGATCACAGCATATGCCGTCCTACTTCATGACCTACGTTATAGTGATTTACGAAAGTACGATACATAAAACGACTAACAGTATTTCTCTAAAAGGATGCTCCGACTTTTACCATTGATTTTTTCTATTCAGGTATTCAATATACTGAGGTTCAAGTCTTACATAGCAGTTGCCAAAGCAACCCGCGGCCAATTGATATGGTTGAAAAACTAGGCAAACTACACCGTTTCCTTCCAAGAAATAATTATCCGGAACCGATTTAATATAGTCACCATTGATGCCCCTTAATATTTTTCCCCCATCACTATAACTGTGTCCCCGTAAATATTGCTTCAGGTCAGTTAATGTGATCCGAACATAATTTTCAAGCGGTATACGTTCCCCTGTAGTTTTATCGTAGACTAAATCATAGCTGATGACATGATTTCCATTTGCCCCATATGGAAGCCGGAGGAAGTACAAAGAGAGTGACAAAACATCATCATCCTCATAATGTACTGCGTATTCTCCACTGCAAATATAGTACTTCCCACTTTCGAAGTCACTTCTAAGCTGTCCAACATAGTTCATGATGTCACTATTAATAGCATCTTGGGCGCTTTCATTCGCTCCTACCGTTACAACTGGATAGTCTATCTTCCAATTTGTATCTTCTTCATGAAAATTATTTACTTCTGCAAAGGATACGGTACTCGCGCATACACTAATTAAAAGTGCAGCAGCTATTGCTTTAACTTTACTCATAACTTTTTATCTCCCTTCTCTTTTAGTCCAACAGGTTCAGCACTGAGCCTCTAAGATTAGTAATTCCACATTATTACTTTGGCTAGCAATTAAAGCGAATGCCAAACAATACACCTCTATAGACGGGATGTAGATTCGAGACTACGCAAACATTATAGGTGCCACCTCTTCTTTCTTCACGCATAATCTTTTTATCAAATGGAGCCACTTTCCCGCTGATATTAAACTTAGGCCAAGTTAGCTGATTAAATCACAGAATCAGTGTTTCCTTAAGTAGGACTTTATTCCTGTCTATTTTCTTACATCTTTAGGCATTGATTTGTTTCTTTCCCCTTTTTAGCTCCGTATACACTTCATTGGCAAAGATCCCCAACACTTGGCGCTTGATCTCATCATTATCCAGAAGCAGACTGAAGAAATCTTCATTCTGTGCCAGACCTGCTATCAGAGCATCATCGATGTGATCGAAATAAGCAAATTCAAAGTCTCTTTCTGTATTGTTCTGCGCGCTGGCACGCAGCTTGTCAGACTTCAGCATGATATCCTTGATCTGCAGCATAGCCTTGACCGCCACATCATTATCATAGTTTTTCCCCGTTTTGCTATTGATCTCCGCAATGATTTGCGACAGACGTTCCATCTTGGCAGGAGTAAGGCTCAGAGATTCAGCGGTCGGCAAATGCACAATAGGATCAGCCTTATGCTTCACATTCGCAAACTCACCACTCTTTTTCTGCACGAAGCTATCAGCCTTTATTTTGCCTGTCAGATCAAAACCGCCGCCGGAATGCCGCACCTTCAGATACGTCGAGAGATACGACAAAAATTTGTATTTCTTGTGGATCTCACCATCTTCAAAACAGGTGGCCTGTACCAAAAACTCATAGCAGCGAATGAAATGACGGATAACCATTTGGATTTCTCTTTGCATGGGTTCGTCATGATTTTTTTCGATGAGATTCTTCGCTTTCTGCAGGAAGAAGGTCATTCTCTTTTTATCTGCCGCTGTGACTTTTTCCTTATACAGCAGCGTATTAAAATCTTCCACATCCCCGGGATCCAAGAAAAAGTATCCATCGATCTTCGCACTGATATCGTAAATCGAGCGCGGGTTGATACTGCTTGACAGCAAAGTCACGGTATAATAACGACTGAATGCCTTTTCTATATCTGCATAATCGTTCGCAAAATCCAAGACAAAAGTTTTCTTGTCAAACGGCGGGCAGATGCGGTTCAATCGGGATAACGTCTGCACTGCATTGACGCCGTGGAGTTTTTTCAGTACATACATCGCGCACAGCTTCTTCTGGTCGAAGCCCGTCTGATACTTGTCTGCGACCAAGAGCACCTGATATTCGTCCTTATCAAATTCCTTTGGCAGTTTTTTCTCCGGAAACCCATTCATACCTACTTCCGTATATTCCTTGCCATCTATGGTGACCTTCCCGGAAAACGCGACCAACGCTTTCAGCCCCGTATAGCCCTTGCGCTTGATATAGTCTTCAAAGGCCTGCCTGTATTTGACAGCCCCTGCGCGAGACTCTGTGATCACCATGGCTTTCGCCTGACCATTCAGCTCCTGCATGACATTCTGCCGGAAATGCTCGATGATCACCTCGATGCGCTGCGAAATGTTCGTCTCATGCAGCTGCACGAAGCGAGCGATCTGACGCTTGGCCTCATTGGTCTTCATTTCCGGATCATCTTTGATCTCTTTGTTGAGGCGATAGAAGGTATCATAGGTGATGTAATTCTGCAGCACATCAAGAATGAATCCTTCCTCGATCGCCTGTTTCATCGAGTACATATGGAAGGCTTCATACTGCCCTTTGGCATTCACTCTGCCGAAAAGCTGCAGCGTCGTCGGCTTTGGCGTAGCCGTGAAAGCAAAGATGGAAACATTGGGCTGTTTCCCATGGCAGCTGATCTCGTGAGCGATCATATCTTCCGTATCCGCATTCGCATCCACCTCACACGAGCCCAGAGACTTTGTGATGGCTACCATATTTTTCCCTGCCGTAGAGGAATGCGCTTCATCGATGATGACAGCAAAGTGCTTGCTCTTTAAATCCTTGACACTGTCTACAATGTAGGGAAACTTTTGGATGGTCGTCGCGATGATCTTGGTATTCCCGCTGAGTGCATGCGCCAGATCCTGTGAATTGCACTGGTCATCCATCACACGGATGAGCCCTTCTTTATGCTCAATGCCGAGCACCGCCTGCTGCAGCTGCCTGTCTACCACCACACGGTCCGTACAAATGATGATATGATCGAAAATGATTATGTTATCCGCATTGTGCAAAGACGCCAGACGATGTGCAAGCCATGCGATCTCATTCGTTTTGCCCGAGCCTGCGCTGTGCTGCAGAAGATAATTCAGACTGCTGCCATGCTCCTCTACATCAGCGAGCAATTTCCGCACTACATCCAGCTGATGATAGCGCGGGAAGATCACCGTCTCATTCTTCTTTGCCTTGCCGCTCGCATCTTCTTTTTCACTGACCTCGATAAACATAAACTTGCCAAGGATCTCCAGCAGGCTGTCCTTTTGCAGGATATCATCCCACATATAATGCACGCTGTAATTGTCCTTCAGTATCGGATTCCCAGCACCGACCTGTATCCCTTCCCCGCAGCCCATGTTGAAGGGCAAGAAGAAGGTACTGCTGCCGCTGAGCCTGGTACACATATAGACCTGCTCCAGATCCATGGCAAAATTGACCAAAGCGCCGGCCTTCCACAGAAAGAGGCGATCCTTCGGACTACGCTCCATGCGATACTGATAGATGGCATCCTGATAAGACTGTCCCGCCGCATTGCACTTCAGCTCCAAGGTGATGATAGCCAGTCCATTCAGGAATATGACAAGATCCACGCGTTCGCTGTCGCTCGCCCAGACCTCTTCAGAAACGGTGAAGATGTTCTTATGATACAAAGCGTTGAGCTCCTGATTGAAGGTCGTTGCAGGCTTCGTATACATCAGATCCAGATGAATATTTGCCAGCTCCACGCCATGCTTCAGCACATCAAGACGGCTGCCGCTTCCCCTCGTTTCCTGCTGATTGATGAAGGCCACAAGGGTATCTTCCATTGTCCCTTTATAGATTTTGCGAAGCGCCTCCATCTTCTCTGGCTGCGTAGCCTCAAGGAAATCGAATAGTGCCTTGCGGTTTACAGCAAAAAGACGGTCAAACTCCGCCGCCGGAGCTTCTACATAGCCGCATTCCGGCTTTACAAGCTGGTCGATGATATAACGCTGGTATTCCTTCTCAGAAAGGATGTTATTCATTGATAGGAACCTCCTTCTTGCCGGTGACGTACTCGTAGATCAGGGACTTTTTGTAGTCAGCAAGGATGCCCCGCTGGCGCTTTTTATCAGCGATGATGGCGTCTATCTCAGAACATTTGGCGTCGAGGAAATCGGTGATTTGCTGTTGTTCACAAATTGACGGTAAACAAATTCTTAAATTTCTTACTGTTGCTAATGACAGATTTGCAATTGTTGTTCCCGCTAAACTTATTGTCATTTGGTTTTGGGCTAAAGAGCTTTGTAAAAAATAATAAAGGTATTCTTTTGTCTCCTTGTTACACACATTTATGTATCCTACACTTTTACTAAGCATAATCGGTTCGTTATCATACATTGACAATGTACCATAGGTCCCATTCAAAGACATCAACAGAGTGCGTTTGTCTAATTTAAGGACTCCATATTTTTTGTACTCCTCTTCTGTCAACCGATTTGTTTTTTCCGTAATAGAAATTTTTCTGTTCCCCAAATTATTACCATTTATAAAAAGAATAGTGCCTAAATCATCATAGTTTGGCGTACCATGCAGTCCATCTCCAATAGAATTAGTAATATACTTTAATCGAATTACTTTCCACCCTTTAGGTATTTCCCCAATCCACGCAATCCCGCTGTCCTTCATCTCCGCATCAGGATCCAACCCTTTCGTCACCGCTTCGGTGATCACAGACTTCTTATAGTCCTCCAAAAGAGAAATTTCCTTTTGGATATCTTCCGTGGTCGCATCGATTTCGGAGCATTTAGTGTCGAGATAGTCGACAATTTGCTGTTGTTCTGCTATTTTGGGCACAGCCAAAATCATGTTAACATATTTATCAGCACCGATATTTTGTATTGTTGATTGGCTAAAAACACGATTTATCCATTCCGAATATGCAAAACTATTCGTAAAGTAATATAAAAGTTCTGGAGAAAATAGCTTTTCATTACAATAAGCTGATATCAAATACCCTGCAAAAGCCATTTTTCCATATTCACTTTTATATATAAAAGTTTTTCCAACAGTTGCTCCACTTCTTGCAAATAAAATTGCTTTATCTTTCAAAATATATTCTTTAGCAACATTGTTCGGTAAAGATAATTTGCCTGTGTCTTTTAGCTTTCCATCTAAAGAAATGTCAGTTATTCTAATATATCTGGGCATTTCGGAAGAATATTCTACACCTGTTTCGTTAGCACCATATTTCATTGCTTCACTAAGAACATATTTTAAGCGGGAAACTTTCCAATCCTTCGGAATCTCCCCAATCCACTCAACCCCGCTATCCTTCATTTCACGCACACCAACCACCTCATTTCATCAGGCGAGCGATACGCTCATTGACCGCCTTGTCGATTTCCAAGAACTCTGCCAGCAGCTCCGCGCTCGGCTTCGGCGCTTGGTATTTGTAGAAGTAGCGGGTGAAGGGGATTTCCGCACCGGTCTTGATCACAGGCTTCTTCTTCGTCAGATCCTCTTCCCAGAACCATTTCGCATCAGGGATATGTGGCAGCACCTCACGCGCCATATACGTCTCGATATCTTCCGTGTATTTCACGATCTCTATGTCCTTGGTTTCCTTATCGTAGATGATATTTCCTTTTGTATCACGCTGGATTTCCGCCGTCTTATCCATCTTGGATAGTCCGTCCATGATTTTCTCGAAGGTCTTTTTGTCTGCCGCATCGCCAAGCACAGACTGCAGCACCGGCGTGAAGGCTTCCGGTGAGAGCCATTTCTCATCTGTCACATGCGCCTTGAGCTTCGCCAAGATGGCATCATAGCGAGGCTTCGCAGCATAAAAGGCCTTCAGCTTGCTTGCGTCCTTACCTTTCAAAGCATTCCCCTGCTCTTCGTATTCCGCGACCTTCGCCTCGTCCCACAAGCCTTTGAGCGCTCCCTTCTGCAGCATACGTTCTATGCTTTCTTCGGTGATAGAATAGCTGCGCTGCAAGGGCTGCATGACGGTATACTCGCGGTACATGAAATCTTCATTCTTGAAAATCTTGCTATACTCAGGATCCGCCTTGTCAAAATCGGTATACAATCTGGCAATCTTTTCTCTGTCTTCCGGCGAGAATTCATTTTTCTTGTTACCGATAGACTTACGCAGCTTGTGATAGATATTTGTCGCATCGATCAGCTGCACATAGCCTCTTCTTTCTTTGCGTTTATTCTTAGAAAGGATCCACCAGTAACTGGCTATACCGGTGTTGTAAAAAAGATCTGTCGGCATAGCAACGATCGCTTCCAGCAAATCATTCTCCAGCAGCCAGCGGCGGATCTGGCTCTCGCCGGACGCTGTAGCGCCGGTAAAAAGCGGAGAGCCGTTCTCGATAATGGCAGCACGACCCACTTTTTCATCCAGCTTGGCGATGGCAGACTGTAAAAATAACATCTGCGAATCACCGCCAGCAGGCAGTCCTGCTCCCCAGCGGCTGTTTTCTTTGTCATGTTCCTCTCTGACGGCTGTTTCCTGTCCTGCTTTGGCACCCTTGCCGCTCCAAGGAGTCCCAAAGGGAGGATTCATCAGTACGAAGCGCATTCTGGTATCCGCAAAAGGATCTTCTTTGAAGGAGTCTGCATGGACAAAATGCGTGGCATCCTGCCCTTTGATCAGCATTTCTGCCATGCCTACCGCCCATGAAACGTCCATAAATTCGACGCCGAAGAGCTTTACATCTGCTGTCGGATTATAGTGTTTGAAATAGCTGTACGCTGTGCTCAGCATACCGCCCGTTCCTGCCGCCTGATCGCAGACAGTGATCAGCTTATGGTCATCAAAAATATCGTCTGCGCCTTCAGAGACAAGCAAGGATATGCCCAGCTTGATAATATCACGACCCGTGTAAAACTGACCGGCATCCACGTTCTGGAAGAATCTGCCGATAAGATTCTCGAAAATATACCCCATCTTAATGCTGTCAAAGCTTTCAACGGATAGATCCAGTTCTGAGAACGCTTTGACCGTATTGAACAAGCAGCCGCCTTCGTCCATCTTCTTGATATGGGCTTCCATGTCAAGGTTATTCAAGATATCCTTGATATGATCGGAAAAGCCCTGAATGTACGCCTTGAAGTTTTCCGCAATGTGGTCGGCATCGTTGCACAGCTCCTGCAGCGTGAACTCACTGACGTTATAAAACCGATAGCCGGAGATCTTGTACATGCCCTTCGCAGGGTAATTGGGATTTTCTTTGTATTTGGCTACGACATCAGCCTTTGTCTTTGCCAAAGCGCACTCAAAGCGACGTATGATCGTCATAGGGATAATGACATCACCATACTTATCCGGCATATAGGTGCCACGCAGTTTATTGGCAATGCTCCAGATGAAATTGGCTTCTTCGCTAATATCTACTGGATTGTCATCCCAAAGTACATCGATCTTCTGATCATGAGCCATATGAAATCCTCCTATACCCAAATGCAAGCTATCATATTGGATTCTCTATATATGCAAAATTTTTAGCGATGCGGTTTTCTTACTCTCTTATTTTACCTTATTTTATCCAGGTTTACCTTATTTCCCCGAAATTTATCATGGTATCGTATGAGCGTTTCACCTATTTCCCCTCTAAGTACAGGTACGGGCAATATGTTCCCAGATTCTTCGACTCATGCCCCGTGTAGTTTTCATACCGCCAGAACCCTATCCGGCTCGCTATGCTCGCGACCTTTCCCATGCGGGGAAGGCTTTTCGATTTTTCCCCGAGCCGTCATCCTGAGCGGTCGATAACAGTCTATGTGAAATAATCTCTGCCAGAAAAGAAGAGGAGTGAGTCGAAGGATCTCCTCGCAAAGCCGCTATTTTTGATGGAGATGCCGAAAATATTCTCGCCTGATTTATTTTTATAGGCAGCTGCTGTATCCGGCGATCTGGAAGGCGGATTTGACTATTTTCCTCCATCAGTGCATGGATTTTACCCCAAAAGATAGAAAAACGGAGTCTCAAAAAGTCAAACGAGACTTTGTGAAAAAAGTGCGCTATTGTATCATATTTCCGGAGAAAAAACAAGGCCGAACAATTATACAAAACGCTAGATGGTGGGGGGGTGACAATTTATCAATCAAAAGGTTGTATCTTGAAAGCACTTTGCGACTTGCATTTTTTAGAGCGTAGTTGTAGAATAAAGTCATGAGCTGAGGATGCATCTGTTTGCAAATCCAAGCCGGGCGGCGACTCCGATTTCGGAATTCTAATGCGCAAGGAATCATACGGAGAGCCGACTGATGGTGAGGATAGATCTGCAGAAGGATCCAAGGCCATCGGGCAGGCCAAGATGATGTGGACCTTTCTTTCGAAGCCTGCTCAAGGCCCAATGCATGTCAACCCCATAACCCCGGAGAAATCCAATTTGACCGCACACTTCCCTGCTGCATGGGAGGGCGTGCCCCGACGATAGCCAAGACGTTCGTACTTCGGTACACTTGACGCCGCCGGCACCGATTCCGAGCATCCCCTACATTTCAGTAAAGGCGGGCGGTCTTTCCGGGTGTTTTTTTTTACGACTTCTTCCTATATATAGCGTTTCTCCGCGGCGCGCTATACCATTTCTTTCCAGAGGAGGCATCTCTCACTCGAGACGTCGATCGCAGAGGGCCATCCTATTCTTTCCGAAACATTTCATGAATATTCCTCTCTTTGGCTGGCACTGCCTGCCATGGACTTACACGATAAGGAGACCTACTATGGCGACCAATACAAAAATGCTTGAACTGACTTTCAACGTCGAAGGCGGACGTTCTATGATCCTTTCCATCCCTTCTCCGAAGGAGGATCTCACTCTGGATACGGTGAAGGAGAAGGCGGCCCTCATCATCCCGGTGCTGGAGTCTTCCTCCGGCGCTCCCGTCACTTCGCTGAAGAGCGCGAAGATCGTAGAAACCAGCGCTACCGTGCTGGAATAGGGATTCGGAGTGACGTGTATACCGCCTTCGGGCATCGCCCCGTTTCGTCATCCTGAGCGGCGAGAAACGTCATATGTGAGATAACGAATGCCAGAACAGCTGCGACATCGTCATCGATCTCGGTGAAACCGTCATCTTCATTCCCCATTCCTCATTCGAGCAGAGCTTTCATTCATGGGCAAGGGGCAGCACGCCCCTTGCGCTATCTCTGCACCCATTTTTATTTCTTATAAGGAGAATACTACTATGGCTATTCAGAATACACTTGTCGATATCAAGCTGCAGATCCGCGTGGAAGATACTTCTACGGGAGAGATGAAGGTGAAGAATCTGAACTTCACACGCATCAAGTGCGCGGCCACGAATGATGAGCTGTATGCGGCGGCGAATGCGATCGCCGCGCTGCAGTCCCGTCCGCTGTCGGGCATCCGCACGGTGGCGACCGGCGATCTGGCTGACGCCGGCTAGCAGTACGACGATAAAAGCACCCCACGCTTTCCCTTGATGGAAGGCGCGGGGTGCTTTTACTTTGCCTAGAGGAGGCTATTAAAACTTATATTCTACTCCTGCCATAAAGTTTCTGCCCAAGTTGTAGAAACTGGAGGTCGACGTAGAGATGATGTCATGTCGGTTAAAAAGGTTGTCAATGTTCAGGAAGAAGCGCGCATTATCGTTCGCCTGATAGGAGAAATTGATATCAGAGAAGAGCTGAGCTTTCATAGATGCATAGGGAGACGCATCACGCGTTCTGTCGCCAAGGTAGCTGATATGGAACGCCGTGGTCAGCTTACCACGTGTATAGTCGATCCCGGCGTTGAAGCCCAATTTGCCGTAGTAATCGTGCCATTCCCCTTTGGTTTCCACACCGTGCTTGATTGTGCCTTCTCGCTTCTGTGGGTGGCTGTATGTCAATCCAAGACGGTAGGAAAGATTTTCATTTTGATTTCTGGTCCAGTCGATTTCGATCCCTGTATTCTTGACGTCGCTGTTTTTGTAGGTGACATCTGGCCAGTCCTTGGTATCAGCATCAATGAAGTCTTCGATCTTGTAAGAATAAAGAGCTACACGGTATGCATTCTTACCGATGGATTTCTTGGCGCCCAATTCATAGTGCATGCCCTTTTCTGGTTTCAGATCCGGAACGCCTTTGATATTTCCGCCGCCATAGAGCTGAGTAAAGGTAGGAAGCATGAAGGACTGTCCGACTTTCCCGTACACCATGGTGCTTTCATCCAAATGATGCATCAGAACAAATTCAGGCGTGAATTTATCATATTTATTGCCTGCATCATCGGCTTCGGTCCAGGTCTGGCGGAAATTCAGATTCGCCTGGGTCGCTTGGGTGAAATCATAAGCCACCTGTCCGAACAAAGAATGCGCATTTCTACTATAGAAATTTCCCGTGACAGATGTGCCTTTGTTGATCGTTTTATCCTGCATATCCCTTTGGAATTCATATCCGAGCATGAAAGAGCCCTTGTGGAAATTCCAACGATTCTGGAAGTTGATCCCTACGGTCTGATCAAGATAACTGGTCTTATCATGAGAAATGCTCGATGAATCGAAGTTTTGAGGAAATTTTTTATTGATCTTGGCGGAAGCATTCTTCGTTTCCTGATCGCGTCTGTTATAAAAAGCATTTACTGAGAAATTATTTTTCGTATAATGAAGAGCCGTTAGATTTTCTTCTGTACTATGGATGACATTTTTATATTCCTTACCTGCATTGTCCGGATTGTCAATGCCGGTGTACTTGTACACATAGTGATCACTGTTTCTTCCATAGGTATGGGTGACATACAGGTCATCATTGAAATCATAGCGGGCATTGAAATTCGCATGCTCCCCGCGTTTGATATTGTAATACAAGCCTCTCGGCGCCCCGCTTCTTTTACTAGTCGTTTCTGTGGGCGCAGAAATATGATCGATCTTCCCCGTATGATCATATGTAGCAGTGAATCCCAGCTTCCCTGCCTGGAAGGAAGCCGCATAATTCTGGATGCCATAATTGCCAAATCCAGCCTTGACCATATTCGCACGCTTGCCCTTGGTGATGATATTGATGACGCCGCCATTTGCCTCCGAGCCATACAGGACAGCACCTCCGCCGCGGACGACTTCGACGCGGTCGATCGATTCGACCGGGATATCCTCGAGATTATACCGTCCGCCCTGATTGATCGGCACGCCATCTACGAGCACCAACGTCCCTTTTTCGACACCACGGATGACCGCCTTGCTGGTCATGGTACCTTGAGAAATATTACGGGGACCCTGTCCGTGGGTAATGATGCCCGTAGAGAATTTCAGCGCTTCCTGTACACTGGTCGCCCCTGTCTTCTGCAGGTCATCTGCATGAAGGACCTCGATCGCCGCCGGTGTCTCCATATCCTTCGTCACACTGCGCTGGGCGGTGACAAGCACCGGATTCAGCTCATAGGTAGCCACTTCTTCGGCAAAGGCAGGCGTCCCCCCCACCAACATAGACAATGCAATTCCTGATAACACCATTTTCTCGAGATGTCTCATAGTCTCCTCCTATAAAAATAAAAATTAAACGGTATTAAAGAGCTAAGGCGGCTGATCTTCTGCCAGACTTCTGTATATGGTTTTTCCCATATACTTCTTTGCGCCCTTATTAAGTGATACGCATCATAAATACCTGTTTCATTATACATTAACGCCATACGATTAGGCAATAATTAACTACATCTAATAGTTACTTCATTTTATAATTATGTTAATATTCAATTCTGCTTATTTTAGCTGACTTTAAAGTCGAAAACAACTATAATCGCGCCCGCAAGTCTAACTATAAATAAAGCCATTCATACCAATCCGGGAATTTTCTGAACTACAAATTTCTAAAAAATGTAGTAGAATAATAATCAAAGTTCGAGCAGGCGAATAGCCTTTTTCAATGAGGAGATTTGAAATGAACAAAAAATCGTTATTCATTGCATTGACTACATCTGTACTGATTGGAAGCAGCACTCTTACCATGCCGGTAGAAGCAGGATGGCTCGATAAGATCGGAGCCATCGCGCAAGGAATAGGCGCCATCCGAGCGCATAATCAAAACAAAGTAGATAAGCTGCAGGAAAACAGGATCGAATCTTATGGTGAACGGCAGTATCTTTACTCAGAAAGGATGCAGGGAAAGAATATCCTTACCTGCGAGACAGCCAAAGGAACTCCATTCCTCATCAAAGCATATGATAATTATTTTGAGATTCTCTCTGGGGATGGCAGCAGTAAATTATATACCAGTGAAAGTTTGAATGTCGACTTTGGTGGCCGTTATTTCATCAATGAAGTAAAAGCATCCGCTCCTGACACAAGACTATGGACTATTATCTATGATTGCAACGGGAACAGCCGTGCTAAATACGGTTTTTGGCTTATAGGTACTCGAAAAAACAGGCTGGAAATATATATTACACCTACAAAGATGAAGGAGCTCGGCATGCCACTCCCCGATACCGGAAACTGGTCCACAGCTAAAGGAAGCCATAACTTGTATCTCTGGGCAGAAAACGGCGTTTTAAAGATGGATTACGCTTTTGAATTTTGGCCGCCTGATGTAAGTCATGCGGAAGCCTGGTGGATCCTTGACAAAACAGCTGAGATTGCATGGGATTCCCAAAAGCAGGCATTTTGTTTTACCAATATCCAAAATGTCGGTAATATGAAAGTCGACCGAGAGTCTGCAGCTGCTGATCGATGTTACTGGAAACCGATGACGGATGAGGAAATGGAGTACTACAAGACTGAACTTCAAGCTTATAGAGAACAGCATACAAATTACGTTGGACGCGTCAATAAATCTTATCACGATCTGACGGGGCAAAATCTGCCGTATTAACGAAATTGTACTATGGCTATTCAGAATACACTTGTCGATATCAAGCTGCAGATCCGCGTAGAAGATACTTCTACGGGAGAGACAAAAGTGAAGAATCTGAACTTCACACGCATCAAGTGCACGGCCACGAGTGATGAGCTGTATGCGGCGGCGAATGCGATCGCCGCGCTGCAGTCGCGTCCGCTGTCGGGCATCCGCACGGTGGCGACCGGCGATCTGGCTGATGCCGGCTAGCTAGCGGTACAAAAACCGTCCTGCAAATGATTTTGCAGGACGGTTTTTTTGCCTTCATCCCCGTATCGTCATTTCGAGCGAAGTCGAGAAATCTTTCTTGCGCGTCGGCTTTCTTGCCGGATGGCTCTACCGGTTTGCCTGTTTCCTACGCTATCTCACACTCACCATTTTCCCTTCTGCTATGAAGATCCCTCGGCTTCGCTCGGGATGACACTGTGGAAAGAGCGCTGTCTATCATACATGGGAGCCAACCCCCTGCCCTTCGGGCATCCCCCTTCCAAAGGAAGGGGGTACGACTCTCACCCTCCTTCCTCTGGAAGGAGGTGCCCCGGAGGGGCGGAGGTTAGCCTCCCGCATGTTTGACTATCCTTATCCCCGTATCGTCATTTCGCGCGAAGTCGTGAAATCTTTCTTGCACGTCGGCTTTCTTGCCGGATGGCTCTACTGGTTTGCCTGTTTCCTACGCTATCTCACACTCACCATTTCCCTTCTGCTATGAAGATCCCTCGGCTTCGCTCGGGATGACGGCTCGGGGACATCACCCCATCCCCTCTTTTTCTCCGCTGAAATTCAGATAGGTGTCGAGGAGCATGGTATAGATGTCTGTCGGGCTTTTCTCTTTCCACTCGTGAAAGGTATCCCTGTGATAGATGAGCCAAGGGAAGGAGATAAGGGTGGTTTCCGAATGGGCGAAAACGTTCTCCAATGTTTTGTGATAGGCTTTTTCGGAAATGGAAGCGCCAGCTGCATTTTCGTAGGATACATGCGGACGGCCGGCGTCATCGTAGAAGGTGTGCGTCGTGGCGATGGTTTTCGCATGGAGCGTCCCGTCCTGCAGGGAGAGAGCGAGATTCGCCGTCCCATATTCTGCGCCGTCGCGGTATTCGTCGGTGAAGGAGTACCACTGTATGCCATCGATGCCGTTCACGCTCATCGGTACGTAGTTCGTCATCATGACATCCGCTTCGGAGCTTGTATCGGGCCATGATCTCCCACATGGGACGAGTGCATCTTTCGCTTCATTCACTTCGTAGATCTTTGTGTATGTATGAAGCCCACTACCGCCCTCCTCTGCGACAAGGATCTCCAGACGGCCATTCCCGTCAAGATCGCTGCACATATAGCCGACGGTGTCCATATCGGGCTCTCTGAGATCCCAGATATCACGGGCATTCGTGATGAGATGGATCTGCTCTTCTGCATCCTTTACCATCATGGCGGCCTGTGTGGGATGCGCGCATGGCAAGGATGCGAGAGTGAGCAGGATCAGGCATTGGCAGGTATGTTTCCACATGGGGATCGTCTCCTTTTCTTTCGTAATGGTGTCTGTCAAGTGATTCGTGATTTCTCCGACATGCCTCTGCTAGTCAGAAGTATCTTCCTCCCCCGGCGTGCGGATACGATTCATGAAGAGGAAGGGGTAAGGTACGTCCTTGTAGGTGGTGAGGCGGCAGACGGGTATCATCGCGTAAGGACGTTGTTTCCTTCTACCTTTACTATATCAAAAGGTTATGAAAAAATCACGTTCATTTTAGGGGGATATCTGAGGCAGAAAGCATCCTTTCTCCATGCAAAAAGATCCCGCCTGCCTACAAGCAGACGGGATCCCTTCAAAACAGATATTTTTTCAAGAAATACACGATGACGCCGGCGAGGAAGATCACAGCTCCCCATACCAGGAAGAACCAAGCAACTGCAAGCACGATCGCGAGGAATGCGATGATGCCTGCGATGTAGAGGGCCTTTTTCCACCACGGGATGGCCTTCACATCGATGAATTCGATATGGATCCCGCCCTGCGGCGCTTCCTTTCGATATTCTTCCCCCTGTTCATTCAGGGTAAGTCCATGGTAGTCCCTCACATCCTCTTCGGACATGCGTCTGGGCTCTTCATGGACTTCCGTGTAGTCTGATTTCTTATCTTCACTCATAAGGATGCAAGTTTTTTATTCAAAAGCTCATTGATGACCTTCGGATTCGCCTTGCCCTTCGTGGCCTTCATGATCTGACCCACGAGAGCGCCGACGGCTTTCTTCTTGCCGGCTTTGAAGTCCTCTACGGCTTTCGGGTTTTCAGAAACGACTTTGTCGACCAGTTCCTGCAGGGCGCCGGTATCCGAGATCTGTACGAGACCTTGGGCTTTGACGATGTCTTCTGCCTTGCCGCCTTCCTTCCACATGGTGGCGAAGACTTTCTTCGCGATCTTGCCGGAGATGGTGCCTTTGGAGATCAAGGTGAGGAGGCCTGCGAGGTCTTCTGCCTTGACAGGAGCCGCGGAGATCTCGATGCCATCGGTAGAGAGCTGGCTGGCAAATTCGCCCATCAGCCAGTTGACAGCAGCCTTCGGTTCTGCGCCGCAAGCGACGCAGGCTTCGAAGTAGTCGGCGGTAGCTTTGTCATTCGTCATGAAGACAGCGTCGGCATCCGAGATACCGAAGTCTTTCATATAGCGCGCTTTTCTGGCATCCGGCAGCTCCGGCAGAGATTTTCTGATCTCTTCGATGTATTCATCAGAGACGGTGAAGGGGACGAGGTCCGGTTCCGGGAAGTAGCGGTAATCATTCGCTTCTTCCTTAGTACGCATGGACTTGGTGATACCCTCTTTTTCGTCCCATGTTCTGGTTTCTTGGACGACTTTGCCGCCTTCTTCGAGAAGCTCAGCCTGACGCATCGCTTCGTATTCGATGGCGCGTTCTACGCCCTTGAAGGAGTTGATGTTTTTGATCTCTGTCTTGGTGCCGAGTTCCTTCTGACCGACAGGACGGACGGAGACATTCGCATCGCAGCGCAGGCTCCCCTCTTCCATGCGGCAGTCGGAAATGCCGACGTACTGCAGGATCGCGCGCATCTTTTCCATGTAAGCGACAGCTTCTTTGGCAGAGCGCATATCCGGCTCGGATACGATTTCCAGAAGCGGCGTGCCGGTACGGTTATAGTCGACCAGCGAATAATCGGAATCGGTGATGGAGGTGCCGTGATGGACGAGTTTTCCGGCATCTTCTTCCATATGGGCGCGTGTGATGCGCAGGCGCTTCACTTCGCCGTCGACTTCGACATCAAGGTAGCCGTGTTCACAGATCGGCAGGTCGAACTGCGAGGTCTGGAAGTTCTTCGGGAGGTCAGGGTAGTAATAGTTTTTGCGGTCGAATTTGCTGAAGCGAGAGATCTCGCAGTTCAGAGCAAGACCGGCGCGGACAGCGTATTCGAGGACTTTCTTATTCAGAACCGGCAACACGCCCGGCAGGCCGAGACAGACAGGGCATACATTGGTATTCGGATCTGCGCCGAAGGATGTCTTGCAGCTGCAGAAGATTTTGGTGGTGGTCTGAAGCTCGGTATGGACTTCAAGGCCGATGACTACTTCATATTTCATTCCTTGATCTCTCCTTTTGGCGCGGTTTTGGTGAATTCAGGATGAGCCTGTTCGAAGGTGTAGGCTGCCTGCAGGATGGTTTCTTCGGCGAGCGTCTTGCCGATGAGCTGCATGCCGAGCGGCATGCCGTCCTTGAAACCGACCGGAATGGAAATGGACGGTGCACCGATGAGGTTCACCGGTACGGTGCAGATATCTTCCATGTAGAGGGACAGCGGATCGGAGAAGGCACCGAATTTGAACGAGGTACCGGAAGCTGACGGTGCTGCGATGACGTCACAGAGCTTGAAGGCTTCGTCGAATTCCTGTTTCAGGAGGGTGCGGACTTTGAGTGCTTTCAGATAGTACGCATCATAGTAGCCTGCAGAGAGGACGTAGTTCCCGAGCATGATGCGGCGCTTTACTTCTTCACCGAAGCCCTGGCTTCTGGTCTTGATATACATATCGATGATATCTTCACCCGGTGCACGGAAGCCGTAGCTGACGCCGTCATAGCGGGCGAGGTTCGAGCTGGCTTCTGCCGGTGCGATGATGTAGTAGACAGAGACACCGCTATTGATATGCGGGATGGAGACGGGGACGATTTCTGCGCCTTCCTTGCGGTAGAAATCAAGAGCCGCATCGATCGCTGCCTTGGTCTCTTCCTTGATGCCTTCGCCGAAGAATTCCTTCGGTACGCCGATCTTCATGCCCTTGACATCGCGGACGAGGGCTTTCTTGTAGTCCTTCTTCTCCTGCGGGATGGACGTGGAGTCGCGCGGATCATGGCCTGCGATCGCATTGAGGACGATCGCTGCATCGGTGACGTCTTTGACGAGCGGCCCGATCTGGTCAAGGGAGGATGCGAAAGCCAGAAGGCCGTAACGGGAAACAAGGCCATAGGTCGGTTTCAGACCGACGATGCCATTGAAGGACGCCGGCTGACGGATAGATCCGCCCGTGTCCGAGCCGAGGGACCAGATGGCTTCATTCGCTGCGACAGCTGCCGCAGAGCCACCAGAGGAGCCGCCCGGTACATAGTCCGTATTCCACGGATTGCGGGAAGGTCCGAAGGCGGAGCGCTCGGTCGAAGAACCCATGGCGAATTCATCCATATTCGTCTTGCCCAGAGAAATATAGTCTTCCCCTTTCAGCTTTTTGATGACAGTCGCATCATACGGGGATACCCAGTGTTCAAGCATGCGGGAGGCCGCGGTGCAGGTCTCGCCTTTGATGCACATATTATCTTTGATCGCGCCCGGGATACCGGCAAGATCGGAGATCTCTTCTCCGGCGGCGATCTTTGCATCGACCTTTGCTGCGACAGAGAGCGCACTCTCATCAGAGGTAGAAAGGTAAGCATGGATGTCCCCTTCTACGCTGTCACGATGCGCGATGATTTTCTTTGTGAGTTCGACAGCGGAGATTTCCTTTTTCACCAGCTGTTCATGGAGATCATGAATCGTGTATTTCACTCGGCTGCCTCCTTAAATAATCTTCGGCACTTTGAAATAGCCGTCTTCCTTTTCCGGCGCATTCATGAGTGCTTCTTCATTCGTAAAAGACTGATGCGGGACGTCTTCGCGCATGACATTGTACTGCTCGACGGCATGCACGGTCGGCGCTACATCAGTCGTATCATACTGGTTCAGTTCTTCCATGTAGGTGAGGATGCTGTTCATGGAGTCTCTCATCTTTTCCAGGTCTTCGTCCGCAAAGGACAGACGGGAAAGAAGAGCGATCTTCTGAGCTTCTTCTGTCGTGATTTTCATAGATACACTTCCTTACTCAAATTGATGGATAATAGAGAATCCTTATCAGATTATAACACAAATGAAGCGAGCTTTGCAGAAGAAATCGGGTGACTGGTGACTAGGGATTAGTAGCTAGGGATTAGGGATTAGACGTTAGACATCAGATACCAGATGCCAGATGTTAGAAGCCAGATGCCAGATGTCTGATATCTCCCAGTCGTTTATCGCTCTGCAAGGAAGATTTCTCGACTTCGCTCGAAATGACGATACGAGAAGGACGCCCCCACTAGCCCCTTCCCCCGGAAGGGGCAGGCGAGCGTAGCGAGACGGGGTTGGCCTCGCGTATGTTGAATAAGCGGAAAGCAGGTCGTACAAAAAATCTGACGTCAGACATCTCCCAGTCTCCAGCCCCAACAAAAAAGCAGCCCGATGGCTGCTTTTCATTTTTCCTATTACAATACCTGCGAAAGGAAAGCTTTCGTACGTTCCTCTTTCGTATGCTCGAAGACATCCAGCGGGCGACCTTCTTCGACGATGACGCCGCCATCAATGAAGAGGACGCGGGAGCCGACTTCTCTGGCGAATCCCATTTCATGCGTCACGACGACCATGGTCATGCCCTCTTCTGCGACTTCACGCATGACATCCAAGACTTCATGCACCATTTCCGGGTCGAGTGCCGAGGTCGGTTCATCGAAGAGGAGTGCTTTCGGCTTCATCGCGAGCGCGCGGGCGATAGCGACACGCTGCTGCTGCCCACCGGAGAGCTGCGGAGGCTTGTAGTCTGCCTTGTCTTCCATCCCGACTTTTTTGAGGAGCTGCATACCGCGGTCATAGGCTTCCTTCTGGGAGATCTTCCTGACCTTCATCGGCGCGAGCATCAGATTCTGAATGACAGTCATATGCGGAAAAAGGTTGAATCGCTGAAAGACCATGCCGACTTCCGTGCGGACTTCATTGATATTCTTTTCTCCATTGACAGGCACCCCGTCGAATGTGATGGATCCCGTCGTCGGTGTTTCAAGCCCATTGATGCAGCGCAGCAGCGTACTCTTCCCCGAGCCGGAAGGTCCGATGATGACGACGACTTCCTTCTCCTTGACTTTGACGCTGATATCTTTCAAGACCGTCAGATCACCGAATTTTTTGCTGATGTGGGTGATTTCTATCAGATTCTTTTCTTCTGCCATTTATTTTTTCTCCAACATTGCTACCACTCTGGAAATCGCCAGCGTCATGATGAGGTACAGGACAGCGACGGTGGACCATATCTCAAAGGAGCCATAAGTCTGCGCGATGATGAGCTGTCCGCGGCGGGTCAGTTCTTCGAAGCCGATGACGGAAACCAGCGAGGAATCCTTCAGCATTGCGATGAATTCATTGCCGAGCGGCGGCAGGATATTTCGTACAGCCTGCGGCAGGATGATATAGTACATGGTCTGCCACCAGGAAAGGCCGAGCGAGCGACCCGCTTCCATCTGCCCCACATCGATCGCCTGGATGCCGGCGCGGAAAATTTCAGATACATACGCGCCGCTATTGATCCCGCAGGCAGCGACGGCCGCTACGAATGGCTCCACGCGATGCCCCGTCACGATCGGGAGAGCGAAATAGATCAGGAAGATCTGTACCAGAAGCGGCGTACCACGGATACAGTCTGCATAGATCGCAGCCAGGATGCGCAGCACCTTCACCTTGCAGATACGCGCGATACCGACGAAAAGGCCGATGCAGAAGCCGATGAAAACACTGACCGCCGTGATCTCGATAGTGACGCCCGCGCCCAAGAGAAGGATAGGCAGTGCTTTTTCGATAAGTTCAAAATCCATATTTCATTCTCCTTACTATATATACATGCGTCATGCATGCTTCGATTTCATTTTATTGTACAATTTTACGGAGAGGATAGTCAATAGGAAGCCGGATTTTATTGTATAAAAATACAAAAATTGGAAGCAGGAAAGCGGGCATCCGCGCACTGTAATCGCTAGCCCCTTCCCTTGGAGGGGACAGGCGAGCGAAGCGAGATGGGGTTGCTTCACGTATGTCAGAAAGTCGGAAAAGAGATACGATGGAGACATATCAGATGTCTGATGTCATTCCGTCTTCCCTGTTCACCCACCTTCGCCCCTCAAGCCATGCACGCAGCAAAAAAGACGCCGCGATTTCTCGCAGCGCCTTCCTATGCCAAATTATTTGGACAGTTCTGGGAACCAGAGACCGATCTCTCTCTGTGCGGTTTCTACTGCATCGGAAGCATGGACAACATTTTCATCGATGGAAGTAGCGAAGTCGCCGCGGATGGAGCCAGGAACAGCTTCGAGCGGGTTGGTAGCGCCGTTGATCTGACGAACAGCTGCGACAGCGTTTTCACCTTCGATGACCATAGCCAGTACCGGACCGGAAGTGATGAAGTCGATGAGAGCTTTGAAGAAGCCTTTGCCTTTGTGTTCAGCATAGTGTTCTTCAGCGAGTTCTACCGGGACCTGAATCATTTTGATCGCATGAATGGACAGACCTTTTCTTTCGAAGCGGGAGATCACTTCGCCGCAGATGTGTTTCTTCACGCCGTCCGGCTTTACGAGTACGAGAGTTTTTTCAATGTTAGCCATAATAGCCTCCTTAAAAAGAATGCATTTCTGCTGCGATTTCTCGCAGCTTTTTTACACGCTCCTCCGTAGAAGGATGCGTAGAAAACAGATTGGCCACGCCGCCGACTCCGGCAAGCGGATTGATGATGAAAAGGCCGCTGGTCGCCGGCTTTGCATCGGGGATGACACGATGATGGGCATAGTCATCGAGCTTCAAGAGTGCGTCGGCAAGAGCCAGAGGCTTCCCGCAGATCCTTGCACCTGAAGCATCCGCCATGTATTCGCGGGAACGCGACAGGGCGAACTGGATGAGAGAAGCTGCAAGCGGCGCGATGACGATGGTCACGATGAGGGCGATCGGATTCGACCGGTTGCCGTCTTCATCTCTGGCCGTACCAAAGATCGCTGCCCACTGCGCTATATTTGCGATGTAGGAGATCGCGGTCGCTATCGACGCCGACAGGGTCATGATGAGCGTATCACGATGTTTGACATGGGATAATTCGTGGCTGATGACCCCGGCTAGCTCATCGCGGTTCAGCATGGAAAGGATGCCCTCCGTCACTGCGACAGCTGCATGTTCCGGATCTCGTCCCGTAGCAAAAGCATTCGGCACATCGGTCGGAATGACATAGAGACGCGGCATCGGAAGCTCCGCCTTCCGGCAAAGCTCTCGCACCAGCTCATAGAGCTCGGGCACCTGCGATTCGGCCAAAGGCTGGGCATTATAAGCGCGAAGTGCCATCTTGTCTGAATTCCAGTATGTGTAGAAATTGATTGCCAGAGAAATGAGAAACATGGTCATCGCGCCGTTCTGACCACCTACGACACCGCCGATAGCCATCAGGATCAAGCTGAGCAGTGTCAGAAGCATGACTGATTTGACTCTGTTCATACAGAAGACCTCACTTTATAGAATTTTATGAATGTACGTGAAAATAAAAAATGGTCGGAACGACATGATTCGAACATGCGACCTCTACCACCCCAAGGTAGCGCTCTACCAAACTGAGCTACGTCCCGACGCTTACTACATGAAATAGGATACACAATTTGGACGGATTTGTCAAGGTGGACGGGATGAGAGGTGCAAGGCTTGCCTCTTGGGAGATGTCCTGCATTCTTCAAATGACGCATCTCGCCGTCGGCGGCCTACAATCCCAGTGCGTTCTCCCATCTTGCCTTAAAGTCAGCAAATGCCCCCCGAGCCTCTTTTTCGTTTTTTCCTTTGAGGGAATAGTAGATCTTGATCTTCGGCTCCGTGCCGCTCGGGCGTATGGCCATCCAGCCGCCTGTCTTTACCTTATATTTCAGGACATTTTCCTTCGGCAGGTCACCGATGCCGGCTTCAAAGTCCGTGACGGAGTCGATCTCCGGGAATATCTCCTTCACATCGATGTCCCGGAGATGCTTCATGATGCCGCGGATCTTTGCAAGGCCTTCGATCCCTTTCAAGGTATAGGATGTGGTCTTGTCGTAGTAGTAGCCGAAGTCGGTATAGAGCTCATCGAGCACATCGGAAAGCGTCTTTCCCTCATTCTTGAAGTAAGCCGCCATTTCACAGATGAGCATGGCAGAGACGACCGCATCTTTATCCTGTGCGTGCGTCCCGGCAAGGTAGCCGTAGCTTTCTTCATAGCCGAAGAAGTAGTCATGCGCGGGATCCTTTTCCCACTGGGAGATCTTTTCTCCGATATATTTGAAGCCGGTCAGCGTTTCTACGACCTTCAGGCCATAGCGGCGTCCGATCTCTGCGCCAAGCTCGCCGGTCACGACCGTTTTTACCATAGTGGACGCCGGTGTCAGCGTCTCTTTTCGAGTAAGGCAGAGGAAGTATGTCAGGAGTGCGCCCATCTGATTTCCTGAAATCAGGACAAAGTCATCCCCTTTTCGTACTGCGCTGCCGATGCGGTCACTGTCCGGGTCAGTCCCGATGACGATATCTGCGCCCACTTTTTTGGCAAGGGCGATTCCCATCGAGAGAGCATCTTCATTCTCCGGATTCGGCGCAGAGACGGTCGGGAAGTCGCCATCCGGCAGCTCCTGCTCCTTCACGATATGCACATCGGTGAAACCGGCTTCCGACAGAATGGCCCGGACGGGCTTTGCCCCGCTGCCGTGAAGCGGTGTGTAGACAATGGAGAGCGGCGGCGGATTTCCCTGATACAGGGACTGCCGGAAGATCGCGGTCAGAAAGCGGGTGACAGTTTTATGTCCCAGCCAGTTCATGAGGGCATCATTTCCCTCATCTTCGATATGTGAAAGATCTGTCACCGCTTCGACATAAGCCGTCAGGACGTCTGCATCCTTCGGCACCAGCTGCGCGCCATTGGCACCATAGACCTTGTATCCATTGTATTCTGCCGGATTGTGGCTCGCTGTCACGACCACACCGGCCGCGGCATGGAAATATTTGACCGCAAAAGAAAGGACAGGAATCGGTTCGAGTTCTTCGAAAATGCGGACGGGGATCCCAGCCGATGTCAACACACGAGCGGCTTCTTTCGCAAAGTCATCGGAATGATTTCTGGAATCATAGGCAATGACCACGCCCTGTGAAAAAGTCTTCGGATGCTCCTTTTTCAGATATTCAGCAAGCCCTCTTGTCGCTTTGGCGACCGTATAGCGATTCATGCGGTTCGTGCCCGCGCCCATGATACCGCGCAGCCCGGCTGTACCAAATTCCAGATCCTTATAAAAACGGTCTTCGATCTCTTTTTCATCCGTCAGGCGCAGGAGCTCTTCCTTCGTCTCTTCATCCGCCCACGTCAGCCAATCTTTATATGTTTCTTGATAGCTCATTCGTATCCTCCTTCGTAGAAATCGGTGAAGTCATATTTTCATTATTATAATGGATACCGAAATGGATTGCCAACGGAGATATTAGAAGCCGCTCATTGGTTTTGTTATAAAAGAATGCAGTATTTTTTACAAACAAGGATTCTGATAAACAAATGTTTCTATTTTCTCTCAAATAAGGTATAATAGAGACAAGTTGAGAGCAAGAAATCAAAGAAAGGACCTTCCCATGAGAAAAAAAAACAATCCGAATGAACTGACCACACGCGAAAAATCGATCCTTGAATTTATCCGTCAGAAGATCTGGGACAGCGGCTTCCCCCCGACTGTCCGCGAGATCGGAGAGGCGGTCGGTCTGCGCTCGACATCCACCGTGCACAATTATCTGAAGCGTCTGGAACTTAAGGGCGCGATCCGTAAGAATCCTGACTCCTCGCGCGCGATCGAAGTCGTAGCCGATACCTGGCGCCGCAAGAAGATGATCCCGATGCCGCTCGTCGGAGCCGTCCGTGCAGGCGAACCGATCACCGCAGATGAACACACGGAGTCCGTCTATCCCCTGCCGGCCGAACTCATCGGCAAGGATAACAACTGCTTCATGCTCATCGTTCGAGGCGACAGCATGATCAATGCAGGCATCCATGAAGGCGACTACCTCATCGTTTCCGAGCAGGATGACGCGCAGGATGGCGACATCGTAGTCGCACTCATTGGCAATGAAGATGCGACTGTCAAGCGCTTCTACAAAGAGGAAGATCACATCCGTCTGCAGCCGGAAAATGATGAGTACCAGCCGATCATTGCCAAAGAAGTCATCATCCGCGGCAAAGTCATCGGCCTCTACCGGCATATGTGAGTTTTTAGTGACTGGTCACTAGTGACTAGGGATTAGGGATTAGGGATTAAAACCTCACATTCTGCTTTTTCCGAAATCAAAAAGGCCATGGATTGTATCGCATTGCGATATTCTCCATGGCCTTTTTTGATGGAATGATGGAATGAAAATAAGTTGTAGCTGGCTGCTATGCAGGAAACATATCCTAATCCCTAGCTACTTCCTGAATACCAATCCCTAGCCACCAGCCACCGGTCACTTTACTTCCCAAAGCTCATGCGGGAAACCATCGCTGCGAGCTTGGGGCCGATCTTCGGCACGCCCTGTACGTCTTCCGGCTTTACCGCACGGATGACGACGATGGCCACGAGGTAGACCACGCCGCCGACAGCAATGGATGCGAGAGTCGAAAGGGTATTGCTGTGGATCAGGGTAAATGCCGCATGATACACACCGAGCACGACTGCGCCCATAATGCCTGCTGCGATGAAAAGCTTCACGGTATGGAGAATATCCATCGTATAGCGTCTGTATTTATAGAGGAAAATCAGATTCAGAACAGCCGCCACGCCGAAGTCCGCATTCGTCGCCCATGCTGCGCCGAGCACGCCCCACGCCGGGATGGCGGTGAGATTCCAGGAGAGGAAGACCTTCACGCATGCCGAAACAACCATGTTCAGGAACGGGATCGCGGTCTTACCCATCCCCTGCAGCACGCCTGTCGTGACCTGCTGCACGCCGAGCAGGAATACGCCGAAGCTCATGACGGCGATACACGGACCTGCATCGCGGGTCGCGTACAGCATATCGGAGATCGGAGTCGCGATGACACACATCCCGATGAAAGCAGGTATCGTGATAAGATTGGCCAGACGCATCGCCGTGTCTGTACGCGTCATGACGACATCATCCTTCTTCTGCGCGATGGCTTCCGAAATGACAGGCACCAGACTGGCCGCCAAAGACGCCGTCACGATAGTCGGCATATTGACGAGCGCCGTCGCCATGCCTGTCAGATAGCCGAAGAGTGTCGTCGCTTCTTCGACAGCAAATCCTGCCACTTCCAGACGACGCGGCACGATCAGCAGATCGATATTTGAAACGATCGGCAGCATGATATTCGCCAGAGAAACTGGAATGGCAAGGACCAGCAGTCTTTTGATGATCGACATCGCACTCTGCGGCTTGATGGAGGTATCCTGCTCAGAGGCCAGCTCCTTACGCCAGTTTCTTGTCATGTAATAGAACCCGATCAGGACAAGGATCCCCATAAAAGCACCCGGTGCTGCCCCCAGCGTAGCACCCGCAGCTCCGAACTCCAGACCATACGGCAACAGGATGACCGCGAAAGCAATCATCGTCACCACACGGACGACCTGCTCTAAGATCTGCGAGACCGCCGTCGGCGTCATCAGCTGCAGCCCTTGGAAATACCCGCGCAGCGTCGCGAGCAGCGTCGCGCAGAAAACCGCCGGAGAGAGGGCCAAGAGCGACCAGTACGCTCTCTGGTCACGCACGATGCCGGTATCGACCAGCCACTGTGCGCCGAAGAAGAGCAGTCCGCTGAAAAGGACTCCCGTCATGATGAGTGCGATCATGGAAATACGGAAGACCTTCTGTCCGCCGAAATAGTCGTTCACCGCATTTCTTTCTGCGACCATGATGGAGATCGCGACCGGCAGTCCCGCAGAAGAAACAGAAAGACAGAGCAGATAGATCGGATATGCCATCTGATACAGTCCGATCCCTTCCCCGCCGAGCAGGCGCGAGAGGTAAATGCGACTGAAAGCACCGATGAATTTGACAATGATCCCGGCAATGGTCAGGATCAATGCCCCTTGAATAAAAGAATTTTTACGCATGTTTCACCTTTTTGCAACATATGACTCCCTGCGAGATCGACTCTCGCAGGCGTTACTATATAGTCATATCAAATTTAAGCGAAATTGTAAAGGTCAATTCGTTTCATGGAATGTGTTCCGGGATAAAGCGGTGTGAAAAACGTCAGAGAAACAGATCCGGTCATGGTCATTGTTTCCCTGTTTCCCTTTTCAGCTCATCCATAAAGTCAGCCATCCAGTCTGTCATTGTCCCTTTGATAAGTGCCTTATGGATACGGAGCTTGGCTGGAGATCCCGGAAGGAATTTCAGATACGGAAGCCATGTCTTTGGAAGCTTCATCGGATCCCATCCATGCATGAAGCTTTCATCAGCCCAGGTGACAAGGAGGCTGTCCCCCTCGTCGATGATGCTTCCGATCCCCAAATGACGTGCTTTCACACGGATCTCCGAGATACGGAAGAGCTTCTCCGCCGGCTGGCTTGGCGTACCGAAGCGATCGATCACCTCATCGATGAGATCGGTGAGTGTTTTCTCATCTTCGATCGCGGCAAGACGTCGATAGATCTCCATCTTCTGTTCCTGATTTGCAATATATCCGCTGTCAAGATACGCATCCTGACGGAACTCGATCGTGGTATTCGGCAGCTTCTTCGGTACAGGCCGGTTCTCACGGACGGCGCGCAGTCGCTCCACCGCTTCCTCAAGCATGGAGCAGTATGCCGCAAAGCCGATGCTGGCGATATTACCATGCTGCTCTCTCCCGAGAAGATTTCCGGCACCGCGGATCTCCAGATCCCGCATGGCGACTTTGAAGCCGCTTCCGAGCTCGGTGAATTCACGGATCGTATCCAGTCGTTTTTCTGCCACCTCGGAAAGTACCTTCCCCCGCCGGTAGAAGAACCACGCCCGTGCGATCTTTTCTGAACGACCGACGCGCCCTCGCATCTGATAGATCTGTGAAAGCCCCAGGCGGTCAGCATCATAGACAAGCATGGTATTCGCATTCGGCTGGTCCAGACCATTCTCGATGAGCGTCGTGCAGAGAAGGACATCATACTTTCCCTGATAGAAATCGAGCATGACTTTTTCGAGCTGCCGCCCTTCCATGCGCCCATAGGCGATGCCGATGGTCACATCTTCGGGAAGAATGCTTCGCAAATGGTCAGCCATCGCTCCGATCGTTTCGATGCGATTGTAGACGAAGAACGTCTGCCCGCCTCGCTCTTTCTCACGGAGAATCGCATCTTTGACGATATGGTCATCGTACTCCGTCACATACGTCTGGATCGCATGGCGATTCGATGGCGGCGTCGTGATCGTCACCATATCGCGGACACCGGTGAGACTCATGTGAAGGGTACGAGGGATCGGTGTCGCAGACAATGTCAAGACATCGATGCCGGATGCCAGAGATTTCCACTTCTCCTTCTGCACGACACCGAAGCGCTGCTCTTCATCGACGACGAGAAGCCCTAGCTTCTTCGGATGCACCTTCTTATTCAGGACCGCATGGGTACCGATGACCACATCCAGCGTGCCGCTTTCCATCTCCTGATAGATGCGGTTCTTTTCCTTGGCTGTCGTGAAACGGTTCAGTACTGCCAGACGGACACCGAAGCTTTCCATCCGTTCCGTGAAATTCTTATAATGCTGCTCCGCGAGGACCGTCGTCGGACAAAGAACGAATGCCTGATAGCCGGACATGATGCATTTGAAGACCGCTCGCATCGCGACTTCCGTCTTGCCAAAGCCCACATCTCCGCATAGGAGCATATCCATCGGCATCGGTTTCTCCATGGCTTTTTTGATGGCGTCGATCGCCAGCAGCTGATCTGTCGTTTCCACATAGGGGAATGTGTCTTCGAATTCACGCTGCTCGGCCGTATCCGGAGCAAAAGCGATCCCCTGCGTGATCTCACGCTTCGCATAGACGGCAAGCAGCTTTTCTGCCAGTTCCTCGATGGATTTTTTTGCCTTCGCCCGCGCCTTCGTCCACGCGCTGCTCCCCATGTCATGGAGCTTCGGTGTTTCCCCTTCCGGGCCGATATATTTTTCCAGCGACGAGATCTTTTCGACAGGAAGATAGAGCTTGTCATTTCCAGCATACTGGATCGTGATATAGTCCCTGTGAATGCCGGAAAGCTCGATGGTACGGATCCCGAGGTACTTGCCGATACCATGCGTGGCCTGCACGACATAGTCGCCAGGATTCAGATCTGAGAAATAGCGGATCTGCTTCCCCTTCGGACCAGAACGCACGCGGCGCACCTTCTGCTTCCCCAGTACATCTCCCGCTGTAATGACAGCCAGTGTATCATCGGTAAGTTCAAAGCCTTCCGACAGAAGGCTTTGGATCAGCGTGACCTTCCCCGCTTCCAGCGTGCGACTCTGCGGGATATGGAAATCAGAAAACAGGGCAGAAAGCTCCCTTTCCTCCGAGGGACGGGGTGCGAGAGAGAGGACTTTCCATCCCTTCGCGAGCAGATTTTTGAGATCCTCCATGAAGATCGGGATCTGACGCTGGTAGTTCGTCATGGTGTGACCTTGCCATGCCACATCCCGCTCCGTATCAAAGCCTGTCAATTTTCGCTTGAGCAGAGTGCATACGATTTCCTTATTCTTCGCCTTGCGCGCCTGTCCGATGACCTCTTTCCAGGATAGCGCCGCTTTTTTATGCGCGGCATCCTCCTTGAAGTATCGTTTCAGTGCCTCTTCACACCGCTGCGGTTCATCATAAAAGACAAGAGCCTTCGAAAGGTACGAGAAAACAAGCGCCTCTCCCCCGCCCTGTCCGTCAAGCGGCAAGAAAAGCTGCGATTTTCTGTCATCGATCGAACGCTGCGTATCCTCATCAAAAAACCGCACGCTGTCGACCTCATCATCAAAAAGCTCTATGCGGACAGGATGCTCTTCATTGATAGGGAAAATGTCGATGATGTCACCGCGCACCGCAAAATGACCGCAGCGCTCGACCTGATCCACCCGTTCATAGCCGGCAGACGTCAGCTTCTCCTGCAAAGCATTCCATCCGATCTCCTCTCCGACAGAGACCTGAAATGCACTCTCCTCCAGCTGCGATGGGCTGACCACCTTCTGCGCCGCTTCCACGGCCGTAGCAAGGATGACGCCAGATTTTCCTGTCAGCATGGCTCCCAATGCCCGCATTCGGTCACGCAAACGCTCCGAACCGGAGAATGTCACCTGAAAGCCGGTCTCTTCGACAAGTGGAAAGGAATAAATGGGTGTCTCCGGCAGAAAAAAAGCAAGGTCTTCCTCCCAGCGAAAAATATCCTTCTGCTCCGGCACGACGACGATGGCCGTCCCGAAAGACTGCATGGCCGCCGAGAGTGCCAGCGCCTTCTGCGAACTTGCGATCCCCGTCAGGACTGTCGGAGAAGAAGCAGGATCCATCTCCCAGGAATGAGATAGCCGCGCCGCGCACTCTTTCGCAAGCTGCGGCCCCATCGCGGTATCCATCACAAAAGGCGGAAGCGCTGCCGCAGCAGCACGCACATCTGCGATCATCGGGATCTTTTCAGTCATTCTTCTCCCTCCCAACCATACGCTGTCCGCTTGACCTCTTTCTCTCCATGAAGCGTCCCGATACGAGATAGGATGGATGTCCCCTGATACATGAAATCTGGGCAGACATCCGCCATCGGGACCAGCACAAAAGGCCGCTCCCAGAAATAGGGATGCGGCAAATGAAGAAATGGGGTATCACTCTGGATGCCGTCACTGTAAATCAGATCCAGATCCAGCGTCCTCGGTCCCCAATGCACATCTCGGGTACGCCCAAACTCTTTTTCGACAGACAACAAAAGCGCCATCAAATCTTCGGCAGGCCCTTCCCAGCTGATCTCCATGACAGCATTCAGAAAGACAGGCTGGTCGGTTTTGCCCCAAGGCAGCGTCTCATAGATGGCCGACTTCTTCTCGATATGAAGTCCCTCTGCCGCCTCGAGCGTTGCAGCCGCCTGCCTCAGAATGGCCAGCGAATTCCCCTGATTGGACCCAAGGGAAATAATATATTTTTGATTCATTTTTCTCTCTTTTTGGTCAGTGTCACTGATACATCGTCCAGAATCCCGGGAATGGGAGAACCTGGTTTGTGAACCGTGGTCGTAATCTCATCCACCAGCGGAAAAGCAGCGAGAACATCTGCATTGATGACGCCGGCGAGGCGTTCCAGCAGCTTGTAAGGGCCGCCCTCCGCCCGTTCTTTCAACATCTGGTACACTGCTACATAATTCACAGAGTCTTCGAGGCAGTCCGTCTCTCCGACCTTGGATAAATCAAGATGCAGCTCCACATCAATATAAAAACGCTGTCCTAATTTCGTTTCCTCCGGCTCATCACCATGATAGCCGAAAAAGGCCATGCGAGTCAGTTTGATCGTATCCATGCGTATCCCTCATTCGTTATAAAAGATCAATGCCCAGCAGCAGAAGCCTCACGCCCTCCCCGGGAGCGATACCTCAAGGAAACCCGTCAGTTCCCGGCGGACAGTACTTCGATTGCCTTCTGATAGACAGAGTCGGTGGAGGGATCGAAGGGAAATCCTGTCTGCGAAACTTCAATATCCGGATAGATGCCCACCTTGTCGATCGTCTTCCCAGAAGGCGTCCGATACTCCGCGATAGAGATCTTGAGTGCCTTCTTCTCACCGGCGTCAAAGACCGCCTGCACCGTCCCTTTGCCATAGGAATTTTCCCCAATGATGGTTCCTTCCTGTTTATCCTGCACCGCACCAGCCAGGATCTCAGAAGCACTGGCACTATTCTTATCGATCAGGACAACCATCGGCAAAGGATCCTCTATTCCCTCGATATCATAGGACTCTGACTCGCCATTCTTGGTGTGATAGCTCACGACCGTTCCCTTGGTGAGTATCTGATTCGCCACATCAGTCACTGCATAGATCATTCCGCCCGGATTCATGCGAACGTCAATGATCAGTTTCTTGGCTCCGGCGATCTTCAAAGAAGCGAGCTGGTCACGGAAATCATCGGCGGTGTGCTTCCCGAAGGAGAAAATATGAATGTAGCCAATATCATCACCGGCCATCGCACTCTGCACCGTCGGCATGGAGATCTCTGACCGTTCCACAGTAAAATGCATGGTTTCGCCATTGCGTTCGACATCGATCTCTACCGTCGTTCCTTTTTCTCCGCGGACAGCCGATGCCGTCCCTGTAAGACCGAGTGCATCCGTTTCTTTACCATCGATGGCGAGAAGTACATCTCCGGCATCAAGCCCCGCATCATGCGCTGTACCACGGTCGAAAACCTTCAAAATGACCGGCCTGCTGTTCTCTCCCTGCCCCATGACGACGCCGATCCCGCCATATTCTCCCGTAGCGCTCTGCATGAAGGATTCATACGCATCCCCGGAAAGTACCATGGTATAAGGATCGCCGACAGAGGCAAACATCCCCTGCGATGCTCCGGCAAAGAGCGTCTTATCCTCTATCGGACGGAAGTAGTTCTGCTTGATTTCCTGAAAATCCAGCAGAAATGTAAAGAGCGCCTTCGGATCATCCGTAAAGTGGAATACCGCACCTCCAGCCAAAGATGCGGTACATACCACCCCCAGCACAAAGCCGGGCGCATAGTTTTTGAAAGAATGCCAGATTTGTTTTTTCATCATAAATATCCCATAGGATCGACAGCCTGCCCATTGATTTCCACTTCGAAATGGCAGTGCGGCCCCGTCGAGTTTCCGGTCGAGCCGGCAAAGGCAATGACGTCTCCTTTCGACACGGACTGCCCTTCCGATACATTGAGAGACTGGTTGTGCCCATACAGCGTCTGCATACCGCCGCCATGATCAATGATGACGGCATTGCCGTAGCCGCTAATCCAACCGGAATAAATGACAGTCCCGCTGTCTGCTGCATGGATCGGCGTACCATAGTCGACACCGATATCCATCCCCGAGTGATAGATGGTACGCCCGAAAATCGGATGGGTACGATATCCGTAGGGAGACGTGATGACACCGCTGCATGGCCAGGAAAGCTGTCCCGTGCCCTGCACATAGTTATCATCACTGCCGCCGCTTTCTTCCTGCTGCGCCTGCCTTGCGGCTTCAGCCTGACGGATGCGCTCCTGAATGAGATCCTTGACAGCATTCGAACGGGCAATGAGATCCTGCTCCATCTGTGCTGCTGCCGCCTTATTGGCTTTCGCATTATCGAGGACTCTCTGCTGCTCGGCTTTCTTCTTCGCGACCTCTGCCTGTACCTTCTTCGCTTCTTCTGCCAATGCATCGAGCCGTGCCCGATCCTGCTCCAATTCGGCTTTCTTTGCTTCGATTTTTGCCTTCTGATCCTGGATCTCCAGAATCAGGCTATAGTCAGACTGGATGATGCGTTTCAAAAGTTCCAGTCGGTTCGCAAAATCGCTGAAGCTTTTCGCCCCCATAATGACTTCCAGATAATTCAGCTGACCAAATTTATAGATCGAACGCACACGAAGGTTCAGCACCTTTTGGCGCTGCTCCAGATAGGCCTGCGCTTTGCGGATCTCTTCCTCCGTCTGGCGGATCTCCGCATTCACTTTCGCCTGCTCGTCCTGAATGCTCTTCAGACGGGCATTCGCCGCATCAAGGTCTGCCTGAATGGCTTTCAACTTGACAGCGACATCTTCGATGACCTGCTGCCAGCTCTCCTGCGAAGAACGCGACTCATCGATCTGCCCCTGAATATCCTGCAGCTCATCCTCCAGATCGTCTGCGATTGAGGGAACCACCGCCCCTGTCAGCAGCAAAGAGGCGATTGCTGCCGAAAGTATCTTCTGATGTGTTTTCATAATTACACCTTCATATACTTACGGAGCGAAATGGCACTCCCCATGACACCGATCACAATGCCTGCCGCCAAAATAATGAGAGTGGTATATCCCATAAATGGCCAGAGCGGAATCATCGGAATGAAGACAAGACCAGCTGCTGCCATTTCGGAGACGACCGTTTTATAGCCTTCCCACAGAATGAGCGAAGCAAATCCGGAGCCTAAAAAACCGATGACCATGCCTTCGAAAAGGAAAGGCCATCGAATGAAGCCATTGGAGGCACCGACGTACTTCATGATCTGGATCTCTCTTCTTCTGGCAAAAACCGTAAGGCGGATGGTATTAGAAATGATAAAGAGCTCAGCACCAGCCAGGAAGATGATGAGTACGATCCCCGAGAGACGGATGACCTGAGCAACTTTATAAAGCTGTTCGATGATATCCTTCCCATACTGGACAGTCTCGACCCCCTGATACTTGGCGACAACTTCCGCCGCTGTTTTCAGCTGCTCCGGCGTCTGGAAGGACATCTGGTACGATGCGGGGAGAGGGTTGCCATTGATAGCATCGAGAAGCCCCTGCTGATCCCCCATGCGTTCACGGAAATCCTTCATCGCTTGGTCTTTGTTTGTGAATTTGATCTCCTTCATGCCGGGTTGTGCTTTCAGATACTTGCCGATACCCATGACCTGATCGGTCGTGAGTCCGTCCTTCAGATAAACCGTCATCTCGACCTGATTTTCAAGGTAAGACGCCATGTGGTTGATATTCAGCACGGCCGAAAGAAAGACGCCCAAGATAAACATAGATAATGTCACGGTCAGGACGGAAGCGATGGCCATGAAGCGATTTCTGAAAAGGGAACGGAATGTTTCACCCCAGAAATAGGATAATGAACTAAACATTCAGGTCATAGCCTCCCTTTTTTACATCATTCACGATATGCCCTTCTTCGATCATGACGACACGTTTATGCATCGCATTGACCAGATCCTTGTTATGAGTGACCATGATGATGGTCGTCCCCATGTGGTTGATCTCGTTGAACAGCCTCATGATATCTTCCGACGTATTCGGATCCAGATTTCCCGTCGGTTCGTCCGCGATGAGAAGGATCGGTTGGTTCACCAGAGCACGGGCAATCGCCACGCGCTGCTGTTCACCCCCCGAGAGCTTGGAAGGAAGCTCCTTCTCCTTTCCGCGCAGTCCGACCAGATCCAGCACACGCTGTACCTTCGGCTTAATCTCACGGCTCTTTGCCCCCGTAACGCGAAGAACAAAGGCAATATTTTCGTATACGGTCTTTTCGGAGAGCAGCCTGAAATCCTGAAATACAATCCCCAGCGTACGCCGATAGTATGGGATCTTACTGGATTTCAGCTTATTGATCGTAAGACCATTGACAACGACTGTGCCCTGTTCCGGCACCAGCTCATGCGTCAAAATTTTAACAAATGTCGATTTACCGGCGCCGGAAGGGCCCACGATAAAAACGAACTCCCCTTTGTCGATATGAATATTAATGTTACTGAGCGCGGTGTGTTTTGCATCGTACTGCAGGGACACCTGATCAAACGTAATCATTAAATCCTCACTTCCTGGCGATCAATGTGGCTGCTTCTTCCGCAATGTGTTCTGCAGTGAGACCATATTTTTCGAGCAGATCATCAGCCGTGCCGGATTCACCGAAGGTGTCTTCCGTTCCGATCATAGACATCGGTACCGGTTTATGGAGACAAAGTACCTCAGCGACAGCGCCGCCAAGCCCACCTTTTACCGTATGTTCTTCACAGGTCAGGATCGCACCCGTCTCTTCTGCCGCTTTCAGGATGGTTTTCTCATCGATCGGTTTGATGGAGCTCATGTTAATCACACGCGCAGAAATTCCTTTTTCCTTCAAAAGCTCTGCTGCTTTCACGGCTTTAGCAACCATGATACCGCAGGCGATGATGGTCACATCACTGCCGAAAACCGCTTCATAAGAAACGCCCGGAGTGAAGGTATAATCCTCTGGACAGATATCATCGCATTTCGCGCGGCCCATACGGATATACACCGGACCATGGTAGTCCGCTGCCCACTTGATCACAGCTTTCGTCTCAGCGGCATCAGCCGGAACGACGACCGTCATATTCGGCAGCGCACGCATAAGTGTAATGTCTTCGAGCATCTGGTGGGTCGCACCATCTTCACCGACCGTCAGACCGGAATGAGTGACCGCCACTTTGACATTCAGCTTCGGGTAGCAGATGGAGTTTCTGATCTGCTCATACGCCCTGCCCGCACCAAAAACAGCAAATGTCGAAGCAAATGGGATCTTGCCAGCCGCAGCAAGACCGGCTGCCACACCCATCATATTTCCTTCAGCAATGCCCGTATCAAAGAAGCGATCCGGATATGCCTTGGCAAAAACCTGTGTCTTGGTGGATGCAGAGAGGTCAGCATCCAAAACTACGATATCAGGATTTACAGCACCAAGTTCTTTCAGTGCTTCACCGTATGCGTCACGAGTTGCCTTACCCATCATTCTGCCTCCACTGCTTTAATAAATCTTTCACATTCTTCTTTGCTTGGTGCCTTGCCATGCCAGCCGACCTGGTTTTCAATTTCCGGTACGCCTTTGCCCTTGACCGTCTTCATGACGATCATGGTCGGTTTGCCGGAAATGGTCTTTGCCTCTTCAATGGCTTCATGAAGTTTTTCCATATCATGCCCATCGGTTTCAATGACATGCCAGCCAAAAGCCTGGAATTTTTCTCCGATAGGAAGTGAGGACATGACCTCTGTGATCGGTCCATCGATCTGCAGCCCGTTGTTATCTACGAAAGCCGTCAGATGGTCAAGCTTGTAATGCGCTGCATACATGGCTGCCTCCCAGACCTGTCCTTCTTCGAGTTCGCCATCCCCCAGGATCGCATACACTCTCCAGTCAGCCTTGTCCATCTTGGAAGCAAGCGCCATACCGCAGGCAGCACTAATGCCCTGCCCCAGAGAACCTGTCGTCATGTCGACACCCGGTGTATGTTTCATGTCCGGATGCCCCTGCAGCATATGACCTGCCTGACGAAGTGTATCCAGCTCTTCTTTGGGGAAATATCCTTTTTCTGCCAGTACGGCATAGAGGGCCGGTGCTGCATGGCCTTTGGAGAGGACCAGACGATCACGGTCAGCCTTCTTCGGATCTTTGGGATCTACCTTCATTTCATGGAAAAACAGTAAGGTCAGGATGTCCGCGGCGGAAAGAGAACCACCCGTATGGCCGGAGTTGGCTTTGGTGATCATTTTCAAAATGTCGATGCGTACATCTTTTGCCTTGCTTTTGAGAGCAGTAAGCTCTTCTGCTGTCAGCTGACTCATTTGTTTTCCTCCTTGTGATTCACTAAAGATTTCAATATTTTTACATTCTCACAAGCCTGTTTTCTCAGCTCGTCGACCTGCTTCCATTCTTCTGGCGAGGCCGGCGCATCCAGGAAACGGCAAGTATCCTTGTACAATGTTTCAGCATCCATATGATGAATCGAGCAGGATGCTTTTCTATGAATCAGTGCTAAGAAATTATCAATTTTCGGATCATAAGAGATACCCAGAAAAGGGACATGCATCAAAGCAGAGAAGATCATGGCATGCAGCCGCATACCCACGACGACATCCATATTTCCCATGAGTGAAATGAGCTCTTCAATGCTGTAGGATTCTTTTAGCACATGGACTCTGTCGCTCTCTTCGATCTCTGCTTCCGCTGCGCGCTTGTCTTCCGGAAACTGCATCGGAATCAAGACGACCGAGCAGTCCTTCTCCCGGGTGAGCCGCTCGATATAGGCACGAAGCGGCTTCATCCAGCGAGAAGTATCCGCCCAGCTGCGTATGGCGATACCGACCCGTTTCTTCGAAGGGTCCACATGATTCCTTTCGAGGATTTCCTTCCCTTTCTCCAAAGAAACAGGATCAAGAGAAAGTACAGCGTCCGCCGTCGTATAAATGGTGCGATGTACCCCGAGTCGCTGAAGAAATCCCTTCGACTCACTGTCACGCACCGTGATGGCATCCACATGGTTTAATACATGCTTCAGTATAATACGGATGATGCGGTAACGCACAGGACCGATCCCCTGCGAATAAAGGAAGACCTGTTTCCGGAAAAGCACACCAACAATGATGATGGTGAGATAATAGATCATGCTTTTCCAGCTGGTCACATCCTGCAGCAGACTCCCGCCGCCACTGATCAGGAGATCTGTCCGAAAAAGAGATGAGAGAATCGGCAGAATGCCGAAGCGAGGCACAGCCTTCACTCCGAATGTTCTTGCCGTATCCGAAGGATTTCCCGAGATCACAGTGATAGAGGGCGCATCGAAGGTCTTCCGAAGCGCCTGTAATATGGCAAGCAGCATCGCTTCATCCCCGGCATTATGAAATCCATAATAACCAGAGATCACAATATTATACTTTGCCATATCGTTCTCCAAAGAACTTCGTCAGACGGACAAGGATCATGACTGCAAGAAGTGCGCCCACCATAGAGAGCGTACCGGCGGCCAGACCATCCAGTCCACGAATAAAGCTAAGAATAAACGGACTCCTCATGTGTGCGAAAGTTTCCACCATAGATCCCTGCCCAATAGTCACAGCGACGATCAGGAAATAGTGCAGGAGCTGCGGCCATTTCCGATAGAACGCAACAAGAGAGACAAGCACAGCAGGATGTCCGAAGAGGAATTCCTTCTCTCTGGGGCGTGCATACATCACATCTTCGAGGAAACGGCGAAGCGCGATCTCAAAATGCGGGACAGGCGCCCCATTGTTACCGCTACGCCCGATAAAGACAAAGCCGACGATGGCCAGAATGCCAAGTCCTACAAGAAGTCCCAGACGAATCTGGATAGAGCAGAATTTCTTGACAAAGGAAACAAAATCCTTATCGGATGTCACAGTTTTTCCGAAGAATGGGAATTTCTGAATGTAGACAACGGAAATCAGAACCAGCGGCAACACAAAAGTCGCTTTGACGCCACGGAAATATTCCATTTCCAAAAAGAAACGGATATCACTCAGAAGACCACTGACGAAGCAGGCTCCGATCAGGGAAAGGATCCCACACCCCCAAAGGATCATAACTGACTCGCCGAAGAGACGTCCCCAGCCGACTTCTGAAAAAGCCGTGTCTTTCTTTTTTAAGCAGTACTTAAGGAAGAGAGACACAACGACAACAGGCGTGCAGACCGCCGCGCCAAGTGCCAGAAGCTGCAGAAGGATATTCACATGGAGGATCCAGTAAAGCACTTCTGCCCCGATGAGCCCCACCACTTCTATTGCCATTCCATACCGAGAAAGGTGCGGAATGAGCAAAAGCAGAGTCAGAACGATAAGAGATACCGCACCTGCCATAGCGACAGCGCGAAGCGGTTTCTCCGGGAAATAGGCATCCATCACAGAAGCTTTACCGACAGAGAAGCCATGATTTTCCAGACGGTCCCTGACACCGGCGATGTATGCCGCATTCGTCTCAGAGAGCGTTTTTCCATCCAGTGCAAACTTATACGATGGGAAAAGATTCATACGGATATTTCTTTCAATATCTGAAATGTAGAATCGAGCCGCTGCTTCTTTCTGATTCAGCTTGATCAGCTCATCCTTGGACATCGCATAGAGACGCACCAGATGGTAATCCGAATGACGCGCCATATCCAGCAGCCCTGCCTGTGGTTCAAAACCGAGCTGACTCTGCGCTTCGATCATGACGATCGGGATGCGACGCTGATTGAGCCCCTGAGAGACTTCTTTCTGATATTCCTTGTAGCCGAAAACTTCTTTTCCCTGGAAAATGACACCGCTGACTTTATCCGAAGCATCGACCGCATGGAAAAAATCATCGATGAAGGCCTTGGGCGCATGCGCCACATTAGCCGGACGAAGGACAACATAAAAGCCATGCGATCCGGCGCGTTTGACCGTATTTGTGAAAATGCCAAGCGGCATCGTCATGAATTTATCATAGACGCCAGAAACTTCAAGAACTTCTACCCCATTTTCTGAAATCGCCTTGACCTCATCCCCGTTATAAAGAAGCGAGAGATGGTCAGCCATTTCCTTAAAATAGGTGCTTCCATCCGCTGTATCCACCGGCTGAATATAGATCTTATCCGGCAGGATGCCCGAGATCTCCGGATGCCGCGCCTGAAATTCATAACCACGATATACACGAATGAAATTGTGATTCACGAGCTTTTCCGGAGTTTCATCATAGACCGCAAGCGAAGTCACACCGTTTTTACGATACAGCTCAAAAAGCGCATCTGTGGTGGTTCGCTCGACAGCTGCACTATCCAGGATATTGTTATAATCGTAGACCATTTCAACGGTCTGGGCAGCCGCTTCTACATGGTAACGCTGCCAGGAAATCCAGGCTCCCGCCATGGCTCCGATCAGAATCAGAACGGCCAGCAGTTTGAAGACGGTCTGTTGTAAACCTTTCATTCTATCCATCCTTTTACTTTGCTTTGATGTTGAACTTGTTCTGTTTCAGGAAGCCTTCAATGAAAGGATTCAGATCCCCATCCATGACGCCCTGGATATTGCCCGTTTCAATGCCCGTCCGGTTATCCTTGACAAGGGTATACGGCTGGAATACATAGGAACGGATCTGGCTGCCCCATTCGATCGCCTGCTGCTCGCCTTCGATGTCTTTTGTCATCTGTTCGCGTTTCTTCAGCTCGAGTTCATACAGCTTGGCACGGAGCAGACGAAGACACTGTTCCTTATTCTGGAACTGGGAGCGTTCATTCTGGCAGGCGGCGACGATCCCCGTAGGGATATGGGTCATTCGGACAGCCGAGCTCGTCTTATTGATATGCTGTCCACCGGCACCGCTGGAACGATAATAATCCACACGGACATCTGCCATGTTCAGGTCGACTTCGACATCATCACTGATTTCCGGCATGACATCCACGGCGGAGAAAGACGTATGACGACGTTTCGCTGCATCAAACGGAGAAATACGGACAAGACGGTGGACCCCTTTTTCGGATTTCAGGAATCCGTAGGCGTACTTGCCTTTGACCATGTATTCCGCACTCTTGATACCGGCTTCATCGCCCGGAAGCATATTCAGCGCCTCGATAGCAAAGCCTTCCGCTTCAGCCCATTTGATATACATACGGATCAGCATCTCGGTCCAGTCCTGTGCTTCGGTACCGCCTGCCCCGGCATGGAAGGTAATGATGGCATTGTTCGCATCATAGGGTTCGCTCAAAAGAAGCTCGATCTCCTTTTTATCAAGAATCTCTTTCAGCTCATCCAGCTCTGCCTTGATTTCCGGCTCCATCCCCTGATCATCTTCCTCGATGGCAAGATCCAGAAGATCCTTCAGGCCTTCCGCTCTATCAAAGAGGCGAGTGTATGTATCATAGGCATCCTTGGCTTCTGTTGCTGCCTGTGAGATCTCACGGGCTTTATCTGCATCATCCCAGAATGTCGGATCACTCATCTGAATATCGTAACTTGCGATTCTTTCTTTCAGCTGAGGTAAGTCAAAGTGAATCCCTTATTTCTTTTTCATGATTCAGCAGGTCTGTCAAGGTTTTTTTCAAATCTTCCAACATCTGATAGTCATCTCGCTTTCTGTTTTGTGATTATTTTTTAATACTATAAAATAAAACAGCAAATCATCAGGCTGCCAGGTGACAGACTGATGAATAACATTTGCTGGATTATACAAACTAAATATAGCGGATCCTGATCAAGGTCCTATCCTAGATCATAGAAAAACTGCTATTCGTGCTTATTTTTTCTCTTCAGCCGCTTCGGTCTCCGCATCTCCATTGTCGTCGACATAATGCTCTTCGGCTTCCTTCAAATGATCCTCAGCTGCCGGAGCTTCCGGTTTTTCAAGGTGCGCCCCTTCTTCCGGATCTGTTGTAAAGCGAATCTGGATGTGATAGAGGTAAAGGATGATGGTTTCCATCATGGCCTGCTGCATTTCTTCGAAAATGTCGAACGCTTCAACCTTGTATTCTACAATCGGATTTCTCTGACCATAGGAACGCAGGCTGATGCCTTCCTTTAGCATATCCATGTCATCTAAGTGTTCCATCCACTTAGAATCGACGACCTTCAGCATGACCGCTTTTTCAAGTTCGCGCATCATAGGAGACCCAATGGATTCTTCTCTCGCATTGTATGTCTCATGAGCCATGGTTTTCAGCTTATCTTCGACTTCTTCACGACTCATGTCTTCGATTTCTTCAAGCTTCAGGTCGCCCGGAGCCAGGAAATATTTTTCCGCATACTTCAACAGGCCGGCGAAATCCCATTCTTCCGGATACAGCTTCGGATCAGCATAGGTCTCCATCCCCTTTTCGATGATGTTATCCACCATAGAAAGGATCTGGTCTTTCATGTCTTCGCCTTCGAGGATCTTTCGGCGCTGGTCATAGACGACCTTACGCTGCTGGTTCATGACATCATCATATTCCAGGACGTACTTACGAATATCAAAGTTACGTGCTTCGACACGTTTCTGTGCTTTCTGAATAGCATTTGAAACCATGCGGCTGTTGATCGGTTCATCTTCTTCAAGGCCCATCTTTTCCATAAAGCTCTTGATGTTATCCCCGCCAAAGATGCGGAGCAGGTCATCTTCCAAAGACAGGAAGAACTGGCTGGAACCCGGATCCCCCTGACGGCCGGCACGTCCACGGAGCTGGTTATCAATACGGCGGCTTTCATGTCGTTCCGTACCGATGATGGCAAGCCCGCCAAGTTCTGCGACGCCTTCACCCAGAGAAATATCGGTGCCTCGGCCTGCCATGTTCGTCGCGATCGTGACCGCGCCCTTCTGACCGGCCAGCGCAACAATGGCAGCTTCTCGTTCATGGTACTTCGCATTCAGGACAGAGTGCGGAATGTTCGCCTGATCAAGCATATGCGAAAGTTCTTCAGACTGCTCGATAGATGTCGTGCCGATCAGCATTGGCTGCCCCGTCGCATGACGACGCTCTACTTCTCTGACGACCGCTTTATACTTACCGCGTTTGTTCTTGAAAATGACATCCGGCAGATCCTTACGCTGGATCGGCTTGTTCGTCGGTACCTGAAGGACTGGCAGCCCATAAATTTTAATGAATTCCTGTTCTTCCGTCTTCGCCGTACCGGTCATACCTGCCAGCTTGTCATACATACGGAAATAGTTCTGGAAAGTGATCGTCGCTAGCGTCTGGCTTTCACGCTGTACTTCAAGGCCTTCCTTGGCTTCAATCGCCTGATGCAGACCATCGGAATAGCGGCGGCCATACATGAGACGGCCGGTGAATTCATCAACGATAACGACTTCCCCGTCCTTGACTACATAGTCTTTATCGCGAGTCATCATAGTCTGTGCACGGAGTGCTTGGACAAAGAGATGATTCAGTTCCAGATTCTCTGCATCATAGAGGTTCTCTACATGCAGCAGCTTTTCCATCTTTGCCACACCGGCTTCGGTCGGTGCTACCGTCTTCTGCTTCTCATCGATGGTGTAGTCTTCCTCTTTTTTCAGCTGTGGGACGAGTTTGGCGACGGTGTAGTAGGCATCTGTCGATTTCTGCCCCGGACCGGAAATGATCAGCGGTGTACGGGCTTCATCGATCAGGATGGAGTCCACTTCATCGATCAGGCAGTAGTGCAACGGACGCTGTACCATCTGATCGAGAGAAGTGACCATGTTATCACGCAGGTAATCAAAACCGAATTCATTATTTGTTCCGTAGGTGATATCCGAATTGTATGCGATTTTTCTCTGGTTGAAATCCAGATCATGAATAATAAGACCAACGGAGAGACCCAGAAATTTGTATACCTGTCCCATCCATTCGCTGTCTCGTTTCGCCAGATAATCATTGACGGTAATAACGTGGACGCCCTTTCCTTCCAGCGCATTCAGATAGACTGGTGCCGTAGCGACCAGCGTCTTGCCTTCACCGGTACACATCTCAGCGATGTTTCCACGATGCAGAATAATACCACCAATCAGCTGGGTATCGAAGTGACGCATCCCCAGCACGCGGCGGGAGGCTTCACGAATGACCGCAAAAGCCTCTGGCAGGATATCATCCAGTGTCTCACCCTTGGCAAGACGCGCTTTAAATTCATTGGTTTTGTTCGCCAGAGAAGAATCACTCAGCTTCTTCAGACCGACCTCCAAAGGATTGATCTGTTGCTCTACAATTTTGCGGATCTTTTTGATTTCCTTCTCATTGGATCCATTGAAGAGTCTGTCAAAAAACTTATCAAACATGGACACAGCTCCTTTTATAGTACAAGCGTTGTAAAAGCGATGGTAAAAGAAATCAGGAAGGAGGCCCCGATACAAGCATGACCGAGTAAACTCACAAGAATATTCATTTCTTTTTATACCATCAGTAATTCTATACCTACATACTATTTCATTTTAACAAACTCGTAGGCTATAGTCAAAAAAGGAGCGGAAATTTCCGCTCCTTTTTTATAAAAAATCAGCTTTTCTTATTTTTCAGCATCGATCAGGCCATATTTGCCATCATCTCTGCGATATACGACAGCCATCGCTTCCGTATCCGAATTGAAGAACATGAAGAAGTTGTGTCCCAAAAGATTCATCTGCAGAATGGCTTCTTCCGGCGACATCGGGCTGATATTGAAGTGTTTCGTCTTCACGATCTCAAAATCAGCATCCGCCTGTGCAGCGATCGGTTCTTTTTCCAGAACAAACTGACGGGACAGTGTATTCTTTTCTTTGAATTTCTTTGCCAGACGAGTCTTATACTTATGAATCTGACGTTCCACCTTGTCGAAAACCAGATCGATAGATTTGTACATATCATCAGATTTTTCGACACCACGAAGAATGACGCCGTCTACGAAAACTGTAGTTTCACAAGTTTTGGTCATATTGGAAATACGGAGTAATACATTAATCTTTATCGGTTTATCGAAGTACCTCTGGATCTTACCTGTATGCTTTTCTACATAGGAATGCAGCGCATCGGTCATTTCAAGATTCTTGCCTCTAACTGTTAATTCCATAATGAAATCCTCCTTTCGTGAATAAGCTCTTGCTTATCCTTCTATGTATATTATACATGATATCTCATTTTTATCAAATCAAAAAATTCTATAGGACTCGACGAAAAGTCATGGATTGACAGAATAGGGTTTATACGAACGTGTGAATAATGTGTATAAAAGGGAAAACTCAGGAGCCGGCTCTGGCGATGATCATCAGAAAGATGAAAAAGTCAAAAGACATCAGATACAAAGCAGAGGCAGATCCAATAGGCTGAAAAGACACAAACATTCACTGATTTCCCCCTCTTACGTCTCAAAGCCAAAGACCCTGCATCTCCAAAACCTTGAAACCATTCAAAAAGCAGCCCCCATTCCCATGGAGCTGCTTTTTATTGAGGAAGCGCTACTCAAATCGTTATCCGCGTTTCCTTAAAACTCTATTCCTTTTCTTGCACGTATGCCTTTCTGGAAAGCATGCTTCACAAGCGTCATCTCAGTCACTGTATCTGCAAGATCGACAAGCTGCTGCTCAGCATAGCGTCCCGTCAGGATCATATTGAGGCGCTCCGGTCTTTTCTGAATGAGCTCCGCTACTTCACCTGCAGAAATCATGCCAAAGTGAATGGCATAATTGATCTCATCTAAAACAATAAGATCCCATGCATCACTCATGACTTCTTTTTCGACCATCTGCCATGCTTCCTTAGCCAGTGCCGTTTTCCGCCGGAATTCTTCTTCACTTTCTTTATCCTTATTATGGAAGACGAAGCCGTCCCCCATCGGCCGGATCTGGATGCGGTCATTTCCCACACCCAAAGTCTCAATGGCTTTCAGCTCGCCATACTTCCATGCGCCCTTGATGAATTGAAGGATCAGCACCTTCTGGCCATCTCCCCAGGCGCGGATCGCTGTCCCCAGGGCCGCCGTAGTTTTTCCTTTACCGGTCCCTGTATTGATCAAAACCAGTCCTTTTTGTACAGTCATAGATTCGCCCTCATAAAAAGCATACATGATGCATCAGCTTCTGCGGTTCCACCGAAAAGTACCCTGCCTCATCGTAAAGTGCGTACTTCTCGATGAAACCATCCTATTTGCGGCTCTTCTTAAAGGTCTCGCACGATGCGATCCATTTTTCTGCAGCTGTTGGATTTCCATCAAAGGAAAGGTGCAGATAGCTTGCCAGTACATTATCCTTTGCATAGCCCTCGATGTGCCCTGACTTCTGCCGTGTCCCCTGAAGAGTATATGCCCAGGGGAAATCCTCTCCGCAGGAAAGGGTGGAAAAATGAAACTCATGCCCCTTCAGGAGATCCCCTTGATCTGCGATAACGCTCTTTCTAAGAGCCTTGCCAGTCACATAGCCCACACGCTGGAGTTTCTTCTGCATCTCGCAAACTCCGGGGACAAGGCCGACCATTTCATAGGAGTCTCCGTCAAAGCCTTGGATCTTCTCGCAAAGATACATCAACCCGCCGCATTCTGCATAGATTGGCATGCCGCATGCCGCCGCTTCCCGAATAGATGCTTTCATAGCCGTGTTTCCGACCAACTCATGAAGAAACATCTCTGGAAAACCACCGCCAAAGATCAGACCATCGACGTCAGGAATGCTGGAATCCCGGAGCGGACTAAAATCAACAAGCTCTGCGCCTTGCCGTTCAAGCGCTTCGAGACTAGCCGGGTAATAAAAAGAAAAAGCTTCATCCCGCGCCACGCCAATGCGTACATTTTTAACCTTGAGTTTTGTTTCGCTTTCCTCGACTTCCAGCAGAGGAGCCTGCCTTGCCACGTCCAAGACTGCCTCTGTATCTACCCATTTTCCAGCAGCTTCTCCCATGTGCTCAATGAGCGCCTGCGTTTCAATTTCCGTCACGGGAGTAAGACCCAAATGACGCTCCGGTGTCTGCAATGCATCGTCCCGGTGGAAAGCCCCCAGTACAGGCATGTGGATCTTCTCCATGACCTCGCGCACCATCGCTTCATGTCTGTCTGTGCCCAGACGATTCAGGATGACCCCTGCGATATGGACATCCGGATCATATTCCCTAAAGCCAAGCGCCGTCGCAGCGATGCTGTAACCAACCGATTTGCAGTCGAGTACAAGCACCACAGGTGCCTTGAGTTTCTTTGCGATATCCGCAGTCGAGCTGATGCCATTCGCACCACCATCATAGAGCCCCATGACTCCTTCGATAATGGAAATATCCGCCCCTTTCGACAACGAGGCAAATGTCGGTACCAATCGGTCCGGCGGTGTCATCCAGGTATCCAAATTATAGGAATTTCGCCCGGCCGCCTTTCCATGAAATCCAGGATCAATATAGTCCGGACCTACTTTGAAAGGCTGTACAGCATATCCCTTGGAATGAAAATAAGCTAAGAGTCCGGTCACGATGGTCGTCTTTCCGACACCGCTGTTCGTACCGGCGATCACAATCCTTGGACGAGCGATAGATTCCATATTTATTTATCCTTTTTGGCAATGATGGTAGACAGATAATTGGGCTTATAATCTGCCGGAAGTCCGCCGATATCACGAATGACGATCTCATCAGGAAGTCCTGCGCGCGATACCATGACAGAACGCTCAAGCATGTGATGCTTTCTAAGCTCTTCCTGCACGAAAGCAAAGCTCTTGTATACTTTCATGATCACCGCATTATCGCAGGCAGCCAGTGCCTGATCAAATTTCTTCGGGTCGCAGGTCGCCGGAATGATGAGAACATTTTCCTCCCATTCTGTCACAGGCAGCCCGATATAGGATGCAATGCCGAGAAAAGCAGGGATCCCCGGAATCGTCTCGACTTCATATTCTTCAGAGTCTTTGAACTCATTGAAAATATACATATATGTGCTGTAGAGCATCGGATCACCCAGAGTCAGGAAAACCAGATTCTTCCCTTCGTCCAATTTTTCCTGAATCAGCTTGCGGTTGATTTCCCACTGCTTATTCACAGCCTCCATGTCAGTATTCATCTGGAAGACCATCGGGAAAATTTCAACGGTATCCGGGATATAGGGCTTTGCGATATTAAAAGCAACGGACCCTTCCTTTTTCTCCGTCTTTGGTGTGATGATCATATCTGCCTGCTCGATAGCTTCGACCGCCTTGACAGTCAGAAGTTTTGAATCTCCCGGACCTACACCGATGCCATATAATTTACCTTTTTTCATCATAAACCTCCTCAAAATGATTATGAAACAGTTATAGGGAAAGGTGTTCCCTTAAAAATTGCTGTTATGCACCATTTTATTGTACCATATTTCGTTAGAAATTGATATGAAAGCGCACGGAGGCTCGCGAATCGTCAAGTTCTAACGAAGAATACAGAAACTTCATGACTGCCCGATTCCGCTTGTGTATCGTCATGATATCGCAGAAATCTCCTTTTACAGAGTGATGTAAATGAAAAACAAGTATATTATGTTATTTATGTAGAAAAACTATTGTATATGGCATTCGAAACTGTTACCATGAAGAAAACATGAAATTCGTCAAAGCGCGGCACTTCATAGCCGCACGCAAAGGAGCTTTCTATGACAGCTTTTCTTATCAACTGGTACCCGCTGCTGTGCCTTCTTTTTATTGCCATCGGCTACGGGATTTCTTTTTGGAAAAAGAAATCCCCCTTCGCCGCCATTCTTCTGCTATACGCGATTCTCTTTTTCAGCCTTTATGCCTTTCTGCAGGTTCTTCACGCAGACAACGTCGCGCCCTTCTGCTTTACCGGTGTCATGCTCATCGATCTGCTCTTCTGGAATGAAAAAAGATGATACAGGCATGTGGACAGAAAATGCGCCTATGAGCATGCTCTCTCTTAACCCTTTATCCCATATGTTATACTAGTAAGGTATTTTAAAATCAAAAGAATAAGGAGGCCTTTATGAATATTCTTGTCACCGGTGGTGCCGGCTATATCGGTTCCCACACGGTCCGCGCACTGGCAGCTGCCGAAGGACTGACGCCAGTGGTTTTCGATAATCTCTCCACAGGGCATGCAGAGTCCGTGCCTGAAGGTGTGACACTCGTCAAAGGTGACATTCACGACATTGATTTCGTCGCTAAAACCCTCGAAACATATAAAATCGACGGTGTCATCCATTTCGCAGCCTATTCACTTGTCGGAGAATCCATGGTGGATCCTGCCAAGTATTATACAAATAACGTCGAAGGGACGCTCCACCTGCTTCTTGGCATGCAGAAAGCAGGCGTCTCCAAGATCGTATTCTCTTCCACGGCCGCGGTATACGGCGAACCCGAAAAAACGCCGATTGAAGAAGATTTCCCGCATAATCCGACCAATGTCTATGGACGCACAAAGCTCGTCATAGAGCATATGATGCGCGATTTTACGAATGCCTACGGTCTCTCTTATGTGGCTCTGCGCTACTTCAATGCTGCCGGTGCTGCGCTGGACGGCACGATCGGGGAGGATCACAATCCGGAGTCTCACCTGATCCCTCTCATTCTGAAAACCGCACAGGGGGTGCGCGACCACATCGCAATCTACGGCACGGACTACCCGACGCCAGACGGAACTTGCATTCGTGACTATATCCATGTCGTGGATCTTGCGGATGCACACATACTTGCCATGCAGTACCTCTTACGGGGCGGCGAAAGCACCTATTTCAATCTTGGCAGTGAAAACGGCTTCTCTGTCCGCGATATCATCGACACTGCCAAAGAAGTGACAGGCATCGATTTCAAAGTGACAGAAGAAGCGCGCCGCAGCGGCGATCCCGCTGTACTTATCGCCTCTTCCAGAAAGTGTAAAGCTGTCCTCGGCTGGCATCCCACCCATTCTGATACAAGGGAAATCATTGCTTCTGCCTGGAAATGGCATAAATCGCATCCCTATGGATATAAAAAGTAGGAAATGATCCCCTTTTATTCTTCTACGCACCTCAACTATAAAATTCATAAGAAGGAGAGTTATCATGCAGAAAATCAGAAAAGCCGTCATTCCGGCCGCCGGCTTTGGCACTCGTTTCCTGCCGGAAACAAAAGCCATGCCGAAGGAAATGCTGCCTATCGTCGACAAACCCACCATCCAGTATATCGTTGAAGAGATCAAAGCAAGCGGCATTGAGCAGATCCTGATCATTTCCGGTCACGCCAAGAGAGCTATCGAAGACCACTTCGACTCCTCCCCTGAACTCGAAGAGCATCTTTATGAATCTGGCAAAATGGATCTTCTGAAAGAAGTCCGCAAGGTCGCTTCCGTCAAGATCCACTACACCCGTCAGCCATATATGAGAGGCCTCGGCGATGCCATACTCTGCGCGAAGGATTTCATCGATGATGAACCATTCGGCGTCATTCTTGGTGATGATGTCGTGTACAATGGCAATGAAACCCCGGCGCTGAAGCAGCTGATGGATCAGTACCAAAAGACAGGTGCCACCATCATCGGCTGCCAGATCGTCCCCAAAAGCGCGGTCTCCTCTTATGGCATCGTGAACGGCGTCCCAACAGAAGATCCGAATCTGGTTCACGTTAAGGATATGATCGAGAAACCGTCTATAGAGGAAGCACCGAGCCAGTTCGCAGCGCTCGGCCGTTACGTCATCACGCCTGATATTTTCGGAATTCTGGAACAGACGAAGCCCGGAAAGGGCGGAGAGATCCAGCTCACCGACGCCCTCCGCGTCATGGCACATGATGGTCATGTCTATGCCTACAATTTCACCGGTAAGCGTTATGATACGGGAAATAAGCTCGGCTACCTCAAGGCGACCGTTGAATTCGCTCTTCGCAGGGAAGACCTCGGAGAAGATTTCAAGAACTATTTAAAAACACTGGTCGCAAACATGGACTAAGAACGCATCAATTCGGTCGTTATCTCCCTCCTTTTCTCTCCATGCACGCAAAAATCCGACTGTTTGCATTTGCAAACAGTCGGATTTTTTTGATGCTTCATCAAAGAAGAGACGCCTATCATTGGATATAGCGCATGCCACGTCTTCTCTTCATTTACATACAGCGCCAAATATGGAGAAGCTGGTCTTCTGTCATTTTATCGACCTGGAAATAGGATGCTCCCATAGCTTTTGCGATCTTTTTCGCAAGACCGAGACGGATAAAGCCAGCCTCCGTATCGATGACGGCCACAGGAAGATGGCGGCGTCCTATGCGTTTCGCTTCATCCATGGCATCGGTCACGGGATCGGTCCCTTCATTGAGCGGGCTGGTCGCACGACCATCGGTGATGAGAATGACGACGGGGTCCTGCGCCGGATCCTGTCGATAGAGCATATCGAGTACATCCTCCGCTTTGAGAAGACCTTTGGCAAGCGGCGTCTTACCGCCGGTCGGCATAGAGGCAAGTTTCTTCTGTGCAAAATCCACGCTTCTTGTGACAGGGAGAAGGACCTCAGCCTGTTTCTTACGAAAGGCGATCATGCCGACGCGATCACGTTTCTGATACGCATCAAGAAGGATCTTGAAGATGACACCTTTGACAGTTTTCATACGTTCCCGAGCACCCATGGAACCAGAGGCATCGACAACGAAAAGGAAAATATTCCCCGTACGTTTTTCACGCACTTTGCTGCGAAGGTCATCTTTTCTGATGACAACAGCACATCCATTCGACGGACGGGCCTTCTGATACGGGGCCGCTGCACGCAGCGTGGCATCGAAAGCAATGTCGCTTGTCTTTGCTTTTGGGATTTCCGCACGTACATAACGCCCCTGCATAAGGTCAGTCATGGTAAGACTTCGCTTACCGCTCCCTTTCTTTGGCTTTCTGTCCTTGGCAGGCTCGATCCACATCGGAGGCAGATTGACATGGGGATTTGCCGCATCAACACGTTCACGGGAAGCCCCCTTCGGATTCGACATCTGAGCATTGGTATCATTTTGATCCTCATTGCCCTTGCTGTCTTCCGTATCCGTCTGCTCAGGCTGCGGCTGCTCCGGTCTTGTAAAATCTTGTTCACTTTGTGAAGTGTCCTGTGGCTGATGCTTCGGCGATTCCTCGTTATCCGGCGGCTGAGGCGGCGGGTTTTCTGTATCCTCTCGCCTGCTTTCCTCTTCTTCCGCTTTTCTCATGCGGTGAGGCAGTACGAATACAGCCGCCTTTTCAAGATCTTTCGGAAGGACATATTTTCTGCCAGCCAATGCCGCTTCGGCTCTGGCCGCTTCGATGAGATAAATATCAGCACGATGACCCGCTACATGCGCCTTCAGTGTATAGACGGCAGCCAGCTGGATCATGGCCGGGGACACTTCGACCTCTTTAAGTCTCTCTCTGGCTTTTGCGATCTGATCTTTCAGCGCTTCTGTTTCCTGCTCCCATTTCTTACGGAAGGCAAGTCCGTCTTTTTCGAAATCCAGTACACGTCGAATGATTTCGATCCTGGTCTTTTCATCTGTTGCAGGCTCTACCTGTGCAAAGAGCCCGAAACGGTCGAGCGAAGAGGAAGAGAGCGTACCACTTTCTGGATTCATGACAGAAAGTACCGTAAATCGGGACTCTCTCTGCTCGGAGAGACCGTCACGCTCAAGTCGGTAGCCGCCTGCCTCGCGAATATTCAGAATGGCAGAAAGCAGGTCGTCGCGCAGCAGATTCACATCATCAATGTAGAGCAGTCCGTCATTGGCTTCATCGATAAGACCAGGCAGGAGCTTTTTGTGTCCGCTCCGAATGGCCTCTTCGGCATCGATAGCCCCGAAGAGCCGGTCTTCTGTGATGCTGATCGGTACCTCTACCCACGGGGCGTCCAGAAGCTCTCTGGCGCTTCGGACGAGTGTGGATTTCCCTGTTCCCTTTTCGCCAGACAGGAGAAGTCCTCCGGCATGCGGGTTTATCAGGGTGAGGAGGATCGCTTCCTTCGCATTTTCTGCACCACAGATGGCAGCGAAAGGAAATCCGTTACGCTTCATTGTCGATGACCTTATCCACTTCAGACCAGTCCAGAGTCTGTTCTTCGAAAGGACGGCGTCTCATACGATGCGGGAGTGCCAGACGGGAAGCCTCACGAATGTCTTCCTTCGTGACCTCGGTGTGCCCTTCGACTGCCGCGATGGTTTCTGCCGTCTTGATCAGCGTGATGTCTGCACGATGGCCATCGACGCCGAGCGTGATAGAAATCTTGGCAGCCAGCAGCAGAATGTCATTCGAGACCGTGACCTGCGGGAGCAGCTTCATCGCACGCTCGATGCGGCGGACTTCTTTCTCCTGCTCATCCTTCCATGCATCGAGGAACGGCTGCGGATCCGCTTCATAAGCCAGACGACGTTTGATGATTTCAGCTCTCTTTTCCGGATCCTGTTCGCCAACGACCTTGACAGAAAGAGCGAAACGGTCAAGAAGCTGCGGACGGATGTCCCCTTCTTCCGGGTTCATCGTGCCGACCAGGGAGAAGCGCGCCGGATGAGAGTAGGAAATTCCTTCACGCTCTACGGTATTGATCCCCATAGCGGCCGAGTCAAGAAGTACATCGACGACATGGTCATCCAGCAGATTGATCTCATCGACATAGAGAATGTTGCGGTTCGCATCTGCGAGAATGCCTGTTTCAAAGGAACGCTTGCCTTCACGGATAGCGGCTTCGATATCCAGTGTCCCGACGACACGGTCTTCCGTCGCACTGACTGGAAGCTCGACCACTTTCATCGGCAGCATTTCTACTTCCGGTTCTGCATGGTCGTATTTTTCATGGCATTCATCACACCAGTTTGCCTTGTCATCCGGATCATCATGGAAACGGCATCCCTTGATGCAGCGGCGCGGCGGAAGAAGGTCAGCAAGAGCTCGCACAGCGGTCGACTTTGCCGTCCCTTTCTCGCCCTGAATCAGTACACCGCCCAGTTTTGGATTGACGACATTCAGCACAAGTGCTCTTTTCATCGTATCCTGCCCGATGATGGCTGTGAATGGAAATGTCCCCTGTCTTTTCATTGATATATCCTCCTTGAAATCAATCGGTTCTATCGATATGAAAAATAAAAAATGTAATCAGTTGTAAGTAAACACGGATGCTTTGCTCGAATCAGCGTTTCCTCACATATCTTTTTATAAAAAACTGTTTCATCGCACATTCTGCTTCAGACTTTTTCACCTGACCGTCTGCGCGAAGCCAGCGGGAGAAGCAGCCACCGCCGCATAGAGGGAAGTAGGAGCAGTCGCGGCACTCCGCCATGGACTGCTCAACAAAAGCGGCGACGGTTCTCACTCTTTCAGGATCACGCCCTTCGTGGACATTGCCCAGAAGATAGCGCTCTCTTCCCATCAGCGAGGAGCAGGCATAGATATTTCCATGCACATCGACGAAAGCCGCTTCACCGTGCATGGCATAGCACTGAGGGAAATCGTAATCTTTGGTTTTTTCGAGACGAGCAGCTCGATCCTCCTGCGTGAAGTGGATATGCCGTCCCGTCATCTGTTCCAAAAGGTCCATGCGCGCCGCCGTCTTTTCGAGCGCTTTTGTCATCGCCTCTGCGGAAGGCGCATGAAGAGCAGCGCCGCGCCCCTGCTCACGCAAGATATCAAAGCCAACCTGGTGAACATTTCCATAGAAATGCGCCATGTCTGCAATGCCGGGAAGATCGTCCGTCATATCCTCTGTCACGACGCAGGTGATGCCCGTACCGATACCGGCAGACGCCAGATTCTTAAAGCCTTCTGACGTAGCCTGAAAGGACGAGCCGCCGTCTTTTCTCCGGCGCGTGCGGTCCATGAGATCCTTGCGTCCGTCGCAGGAAATGCCGATCCCCACTCCATGCCGGTAGAGCCATGTACCTATATCCTTGGTGAGGAGTGAACCATTCGTCTGTATCTGCATCTGCGCATCATAGTGATTTCTCTCGGCGATTTCTACTAGTTTCCGAATGAGAGGAAATCGAAGCAGCGGCTCCCCGCCGGAAAACTGCAGGAGAAAACGATTCCCGCCTCTTCCGGCAAGATGCAGTGCCGCAATGGCCGTCTCCTCCTTCATATCCACCTGATCCGCATCTGCCGCATAACAATACCGACAAGCAAAGTTGCATCGACCCGTCAGCGTGAGGACGAGCATACGGATCGGCGCAAGGTCAGTCGTCATCATCTTCGAGTTCCCCTTCGACAGAGAGGTAAAGCTCCTGCAGCTCCTCTTTCATCTCATCGCTCGCATGCCACATGTCACGCTGGTTCGCCTCAAGAAGAGTCTCTGCCATGCTCTGGAGCGCCCATGGATTGACCTTCTTCATCCATTTTTGCATCGCCGGATCCAAAGCATATTTCTGGGCATACTGTTCATACATCCAGTCATCCATGACACCGCTTGTCGCATCCCACTGGAAGGAAATCGAGAGACGGTTTGCAAGATCGGTCGCCCCTTTGTAGCCGTGTTTCATGAGCCCTTCGATGTACTTTGGATTCATAGATTCTGCACGGAAAACGCGCTTCATCTCTTCCTGTACCGTCTTTACACCGACAGAAGACCGATTCGTACTGTCACCCACGTAGGAAACAGGTGCTTTCCCGCCAAGGCTCTTGACTGCCGCGATCATCCCGCCATGGAACGCATTGTAATCATCAGATGAGAGGATATTGCTCTCATGGTTTTCCTCATTCTTTACCGTAAGATCGAGAGAAGCCAGGCGCTTCTTAAACAGCTCCGGATGGAATACGCCTCGTTTTCCGCCGCCAAAGACATGCCCGCCCCAGCGGACATACACATTTGCCAGATCCTCTTCCGTCTGCCAGTTCTTCGCATCAAGCACAGTATTGACACCTGCACCATAGGTCCCGGGCGCATCTCCGAAAATGCGGAAAGCGGCATTTCTCCATGCCTCATCTCCATCGACTCCGGCATCCTCCATGGATCTGGCATCTTCTCTCACATGCTTGCGGATAAAATTATCCTCTTCAGATTCATCCAGTGAGGCTGCGAGAAGTACCGCCTTATCCATCAGTTCAGCAAGCTGCGGAAGTGTATCGCGGAAAAGTCCGGAGATACGTCCCGTCACATCGATGCGCGGCCGTTTGAGTTCGGTAAGGGGGATCACCTCAAGCCCTGTCACACGAAGGCTTCCCTTCTGCCAAACGGGACGGACGCCCAGAAGGTAGAGGAATTCAGCGATATCCTGCCCCGAGGAGCGCATATTCGGTCCGGACCACAGTACCATACCGATATTTTCAGGATATTTACCTTGGTCAGCGATGAATTTTTCTATCATGCGATCGCCCAGCTTCACCCCGAGCTGCCATCCTGTCGGAGATGGCATGGTACGGGGATCCGTACCATAGAAATTACGTCCCGATGGAAGGAGCGAAACGCCACCAGCATTCGGTGAGCCAGAAGGCCCCGGCTCCACATAGCAGCCTGCCAGTGCATCCATCGTATGCGTGAGCTCCTCCTTCACTCCCTGAATACGCGGTACCATCTCCTCTTTCACAAACAGGAGGAGTTTCTTCAGCGTCGCCCTCCATGCATCACCGCCTTGAGCCTCCTGAAGCGCCATAGCAGAAGTGATTGCTTCTGCCGTAAAGCTGCCAGAAGCCAGCGTTTCAATGACCGTCTTCGCTTCCTTTCGGATTTTATCCATCAGCTGACCGCCGGTGATGCCTTGCGTTTCCACCATGTCTCCCGCATGCTGCTGGATATCATCTAATGTAACGCCGTATTTTTCTGCAAACAAATCATAAATAGAAGGCATGTCTCCATTCGAAAGACGCAGCATCTGAAGAATGCCATCTACAAGAAGAGTGCCGGTCAGCGGCTGCCCCAGGATATGCAGTCCCACGTGGACTTCGCTGTCTTTCAGCTCTTCGATATAGTCATGAAGCGAAGCGACATAGTCCGCAAATGGCTTTTTTTCATGATAGGGAATCTCTTCATCCAGTTTGGCTTTCACTGCCAGTTTGCGAATAGGCTCCTCCATGGCAGAAACGTCGCTCCCATTTCCCTTGAGAGCAGCATACTCATCGATCGTTTTCTCAAGCTCGGCGATTTCATCATAGGCACCTGCATCGGCGACCGGCGCCGGCATGTAACTCACAAGGCAGGCAGAAGCACGCCGCTTGGCGATCATGCCTTCGCCAGTGATCGTCATATGGTATGGATAGATATTCGGGATGTCCCCGAGCGCAATGTCCGGATAGCTTTCTTCATCAAGTCCGACGCCTTTCCCCGGAAGCCACTCAAGATTTCCATGCGTCCCCATATGAATGACAGCATCCGCTTTCCACACGTGACGCAGCCAATAGTAAAAAGCGAGATACTGATGCGTCGGCGGGATCTTCGGGTCGTGATACGCCTTCGAAGGATCCATCCCATACTGACGCGATGGCTGTACCGTAAGGAAAAGATGTCCGTCCATCGTACCAGGGACGAGAATATCGCCTTTTTCTGAAATCATGACATCGCCCGGTGCCTCTCCCCAGGTATCCTCCATGGACGCCTTCGCTTCTTTTCCCAGACGGCGGAAGAAATCCAGATATTCGCGGCAAGAAAGCTTCTGGCAGGACTCCGCCTGCTCTTCGGTCATCATGGAAATGTCATTCGTCGCATGAGATGTCATGAGCCGGATGAAATCATCCGATGTTTCCGGGATGAAATCAATCTGATAGCCCGCTTTCTTCATTTCCTTCATGAGACGGATGGTACTCTCCATCGTATCCAGACCGGAAGCACTCCCGATATTCGAATTCTTCGCCGGATAATTATGGAAAATGATAGCGATTTTTTTGTTTTCATTCTTCATCTGATGAAGGCTCGCCCATTTCCCTGCCTTTTTGACCATCTGCGTCACGCGCTCAGGAATCGGCACATAGGAGACACTGCCATCGACATCTTTTTTTCGACCTGCGATCGGCAGACCGGCAATCGCGCCATCCAGTTCAGGAAGCGCGACCGCGATCGACGTTTCCACCGCATTCATGCCCTCCGGATTCTTGCGCCAGTCAGACTCCGATGTAAGAAGCGTGTAGGCAGAAAGGATAGGCACGCCAAGCTTCTTCAAGACGGGAAGGCTCGTCTTTCCTGCGCCAAGCATAGAAAATTTCATCGTGGACACCAGCGCATCGATGACAGGCTGTCCGTCCTTCATGAAATACGTCTCCAGCACCTCTGATAACGACGGCATACCTGCCGATTCATCGATGAATCCATTCGCAAAGACGGGGAGCACCGCATAGCCTTCTTTTTCCGCTTCCTCCAGAAAGGCCTTCACATACGCGGTATCATCCCAGATCCACTCATCTCGGTAAAAAAGCAGTCCCAGCACCGGCCGACCTCCATAGGGATGCGCTGCCTCGAAATCCGAGAGCGTCTTCTGAAAACGACTCTCTGCGCCCGGATCATAGATCCCTGCCCAACTGTACTTCTCCGGCGGTGCAGCTTTTTCTGCCTTATTATCAAAGAGTCCATTTGCATACAGCCACAGATTTTTGAAATTGCTGAGACCGCCATACAAGCAGTACTTGCGGAATGTCTCAAGCACATCACCATCTATAGAAGCACTGTGCTCTGCCATATCCCCATCAATGGCATCAACAAAGTAAGCGATGTGATTCTGATCTAGAAAATTTTTACAGTCTTTCCAAAAGGAAGACTTCAGTGCATTCTTCATCAAGTGAATCATGACCAGAGAGGCACCGGAAACTTTACGCTCCCAGTTCCTGCTCCAGTCACTCGTGCGTTCCACGCGCACAGAAATAGACAGGTCAGAGATCAGCCTCTTCTCCTGAAGCGCCTCACAGGCTTTCTTCATGGAGGCATACCGCCTGTCATGGTTCGTCATATATAGAATTTTTGGTTCCATAGCTCGCCTTTCTCACGGTCTGTTCTAAAAATACGTACGGAAACTTTTAGCTTCCCTAAGAAATCTAATAACTCTCTTCATAGAAAACTATGGTTTACTTAGTCATTATACTACACATCTGCATATTTTTAAATCATTTTGATGACAATTATAATCGAAATTTTAACTTACTTAAATAAAAGCGAGGCAGCCATTCAAAAATGGTTGCCTCGCTTCGTTATCCTGTCATAATGAAATTTCTAAACTGAGAAATGCTGTATCTCCTTAATGATCACTTGCTGAGTGAACCACTGCCATCATCAGCCCTTAAAATTCTTTGCATCCATGATCGTGATCCCAGTATTTACATCTCTTTCAGAGACCGCCTTCCCATTAGCAAGTGCAGCAGCTGCCTTCACTGCTTCGTACCCCATCTTCTCCGGATTCTGTGCGATGGTAGCAAAGTGATAGCTGCCATCTTTTAAGGCTGCCACAGCCGGTTCTGAAAGGTCAAAGCCCATGACAGCTAGATCCTTGCGACCTTCCTTCATGACTGCAGCAATGGTCGCCTTCGTAGAGCTGTTGTTGCAGGCAATGATCCCCTTCACGCTCTTATCCTGAAGGGTCTTTTCCACCAGTTCACCCGCCGTCTGCTCATCTCCGTAATTGATAAGATATGCTTTGGAAATCTTCCATTTCTTCGGTGCCAGATTGTACCAGTTAGCAATGGTAGAATCCAGACGTTCCGAGATCGTACGGCTTGCCAGATTGCTAACATGCATGACGACGGTGATTTCCTCGTCTTCCGATACGTCGCTTTCCTTCAGCAGCTCCACCATCTTCTTCGCCACTTCTGCACCAGCTGCCAGATTATTTGTCATGTAGGACGCATCATAGTCTTCCGTATTCATCATCGTATCAACAAGGACGACCGGCAACTTATCCGCACGAAGATTCTTCGTAGTCTCGGTCAGACGCATGCTGTCAGCCGCACCGAGAATGATGGAGTCTGCCTTCTTCGCCTGCGCGTCGATCAGCATAGCGCGCTGCAACTCCCAATTGCCATCCTTGTTGACGCCGCCTACATAGACATTAACCCCATTCTCTTCCCCTGCTTTTTTCATGCCGGCAATCACTTTTTTCCAATAGTTGCCATTCATAGCTTTCACGACAGCATAGACATTCTTCTGTCCGCTTTTCACAGTGGTGACTGCTTTGAAATCCTGTTTCGCAGGTGCTTCAGCGACCTTCTGCGTCACCGTTCCCTGCGGCTCGGCCTGACTGCCACACCCAGCAACCCCACCTGCCAGAATACATGCAGAAATAAGAAGTGCCCACATTTTTTTCATATCGATTGCTCCTTTTCCACAGAAGTATCATCGTGGAAAAGAAATCTAACATATCCTCCACAGGCGGCCACCATGATCGCTTCCATCGTTAAATTACAGCTTTATTTTAAATGGTATAGTATGAATTTTCAACTTGAAAAAATCAAGAACTGATTAAGACGTAAAAATCAATGCATCAAAAAAGCAAAGCTTTCAAAAGGCTTTTATTTAGGCAGATGCGATGTCGCAGTATCTGCCAGATGCGCGATCTGATTCAAAGAAAACAGCATATTCATATCATTCATGTTGTTTTCCCCGACAAAATGGCGGATCTCCGTGATGCTGGCATTGGATAGGCCCATATTCCATGAACGTGAGAGCGGAATGTCGATCATCGCACAGATGATCGTGCGAAGGGCTGCACCATGACTTACGATGGCATAGCTTTTATGATCCCCGCGGGATAGAAGCTCCTTCATGAATGCCATCGTCCGCACCTGACAGTCAAGGAAAGACTCTCCTTGAGGGAGCCGCAGCTGGTCAGGATGGTGATACATCTCACTGATCATGCCGGGCCAGAGCTGATCGATTTCGCTGAAGGTCTTCCCCTCCCAGTCGCCGAAGCAGAGCTCCTGCAGCGCAGGCACAATTTCAAGCTCCATGCCATGTGACTTGGCGATGCCTTCCGCCGTAATACGTGCCCGCTGTAAGGGGCTCGTGATCACGCCGTCAAGAGGGATATCCTTGAAATAGGACGCTACTTTCTCCGCCTGCGCCATCCCCATATCGGAGAGCGCAACGTCCGTCGAACCCTGATAACGCCCTGATTTATTCCATTCTGTCTCTCCATGGCGGATAAGATATAGTGTAATCATAGCTGTAATCTCCTTGTCTGATCTCTGAGAACGTCTGTCCCCCGGATCAATCCTTTTCCACGGCATGCAGTGTCTCTACGAGGATCTGATTTTCTTCTTCTGTTCGCACCGCGACACGGAAGTAAGTCTCATCGAGTCCTTCATAATTTCCACACTGCCGAATCAATATATGATACGGCATCAGTACCTCCTGCAGCTCCTCCGCCGTCTGATATCTTCCTATGAGCTGGCAGAGGATGAAATTCACAAAGCCGGGCAGCACCTTGAGGAAATCAAGAGCATCAAGTGCAGCCGAAAGTTTTTCTCTTTCCGCTTGACAGTACACCCTGCTATTCCTGATATAATCTATGTCTTGCGCTGCTACCGTCATGTAGGACTGCGCAAGGCCATTCACATTCCACGGTATCAGCGTATCCTGCAATCTCTCCGCCAGCGCGGGGTGAAGATAAGCAGCACCTATGCGAAGTCCCGGCACTGCATAGAATTTTGTGAGAGACATCACGACCGCTCCGCAGGTTTCATTCACAAGAACATGCCGATAGGATACATCATCCCCCACAAAATCAATGAAGGATTCATCAATGATGAGGAAGCTCTCTTTTTTCTTTGCCAAACGAAGAACGGCCTCGAAGTCCGATGGAGAAAGCATCTGTCCGTCAGGATTATTGGGATGGCCGAGATAGATCAAAGAATACGGGAGGAGTTTCTTCTCGATCTCCTCTAAAGGAAGTGCAAATCCCTGATCCGCCTTGAGAAGAAAGCTGTCTACCGGGCAGCCTGCCGCCTCAGCAGAAAGGCGGTACTCCGAAAAGGATGGTGCCGGAACGATCACTTTCTTCGGATGAAGAAGCTCGAGGAGTTTGTACATGAGCTCGGTCGCACCATTTCCGAGTGCCATCGACTCTTCCGGGATCCCATAACGGATGGAAAGGCTTTTCTTCAGCGCACGGCACTCCACATCCGGATAGCGGAGAGTCTCTTTTTCCCAGTGCGCAAGCAGTGCGGCTCTTCCCTTGGGAGACAGGCCGAGCGGATTGATATTGATACTGAAATCGAAGACTTTGTCCTGCTCCTCTTCGGAGAGTCCAAAGACATCGCCCCCATGGCGGGATGATTTGATAGACATAGTGAAAGTCCTTTATCAATGGATTTTTCTTAAAAAGCACGGATTGCATCGTTATGCGATCTCATCTGCGTTTTCTTAAATACACAAAAGCACGAACTCTACCGAGTCCGTGCTTTCATTATAATGTATCAATTAGATTTTTTCTACCTGCATACCACGATTGGTGAGGCTCACAAGATCGAGGAAGGTGATGCCTTCGACAGTGTCCTCCAGCTTTTCCCGAAGAGGCAAGACCTCCATGCCCGGCGGCAGAATAAGTCCCAGGACCGTCCCGCTGTGCGCACAGATGACCCCTTTCCCGCCAAGAGAAAGTCCGATCCGATGAAAATCAGCAAGCTGCTTTTTATACAGGATCTTCTGGTTGCAGAATGCAGAGATAGAGGCAGCCTCACCTATGAGGTCGATGGATTTTTCAGCGATGCCTTTCTCGAAGAGACGAAGAGCATGTGCGATATCCTTTTCATTGCTTTTCTGCAAAGCGATAAGATCTTCCCGCGAATTGAAAGACATCGTATCGATCTCTCCCCCACAGTCATAGATGAGAATATCCATCGCCGGTGAGAGCCCAAGAGAACGAATCGCTTTTCCTTCCCTGTAGTCAAATTGCACGATCCCCTCGAAGAAGGTCGCATCGCTTGGCTCTATAGAGAGCGCAATGTGAGCGATCTCCTCCATCGACAGCTTCCGCCCAAAGGAAAGTGCAACGGCCTCTGCAACAGCACTGATATCCGCCGTACTCGAAGCAAGTCCCTTTCCTTTCGGTATCGAGGAGATAAGGCGCACGGGCGGCCGATCTGTCTCGCCAAGGTAAGCCAGCGTCTTTCTCAGCGCTTCCTCTGCTTTATCGGGAAGTGCATCCTCTGCCTTTTCATCCACCAGAGCCATCGCATAGCGGTTGATAGGGCAGGTCACCATGAAGGAAGCCCCCTCTGCATAGCCCTGTATGAATTCGCCGCAGGAACCTGGCGAGCTAACTACATATGCCATACCTGCCCCCTTGTGAGAATGACGAAAAGCAGAGCCAGAAAGGCTTCTGTGAGCTCGGTGACAAATCCATATGTATCGCCTGTCGTGCCACCGATCTTCTTGACGATCCAGCGGTTCAGCTGCAGCCCGAGTACGATGGCAGCCCCTGCCAGCAGAAAGTAGGTCCATCCGAAATAGAGGGCAGGCAGCAATGCCAGCACAAAGGCTTTCTCCAGTGCATACTTCTCACGATAAGCGGCAAACGCTTTCCCCATGCCGTATGGCCGGGCATAGGGATACTCGCAGATAGAGATCACCATATTGAGCCGCCCCAACGTCGGCATCGCCATAAGAACCAGATAGAGCGGCGCATCCGCCGAGCCAAGCGAGAGCGTTTCCACCAGCACAAAGATCAGAATGGACAGCATACCGAAAGAACCGATAAGGCTGTCCTTCATGATCTCCAGACAGCGCTCCTTTGAGCGGCCGGAAAACAGGCCGTCCGAAGAATCCATCAGCCCATCGGCGAGTGTCCCCCCGGTGAGGAAAAGCTCTCCCACCACCAGAAGGAATCCCGTCAAGAGCGGTACACCGAGCGGCTTCATCAAGAAATAGATAAGGCACATAAAAGCGCCGATGATCCATCCTATCACAGGAAACCAAGTGACACTTTTCCCGAATTCCTCATCATTCCATACGGTGCGGTCGGAAATATGGATACGGGTCAGAAACTGCAGACCCACTAAAAATGCATTCATGAAATCACCAGAAGATATAAATCAGCACCGTCTCAAGCGCAATGAAAAGAATCGTCGCACCGTACATCATCATGATCGAGGTCATGATATGGTCCGACTTCAGGGGTGTCTCGGCATCCCCCATGTATTCACGGAATTCCGGTTTCCCTTCATAGTAGTTATACCCGCCGAGCTGCACATGCATCGCGCCGGCGACCGTCGCTTCCGCATAGCCGCCATTGGGACTCGGATGTTTCTTCGCATCACGCAGGCAGATCTCCACGGCATGACGCCAGTCTAGGCGCAAAAGGAATGCCGCTGCCACAAAGAGCAGAAAGGTGATACGCGCCGGGATATAATTCAGTACATCATCGAGGCGTGCCGCAAAACGTCCAAAAAAGAGATAGCGGTCATTTTTATAGCCGAGCATAGAGTCCATCGTATTTCCTGCGCGATAGACCATCGCTCCTACCGGACCGAAAAGCAGAAAATAGAAGAGCGGAGAAATGATCCCATCCGTCGTATTCTCTGCGATGGTCTCGATCGTGCCGCGCGCTATATTGCTTTCATCCAGATTCTCTGTATCCCGGCCGACGATCCAGCTCAGTCGCTTTCTCGCTGTCACGAGATCCTTATCATCTTTCAGAAGATGGTAGATTTCCAGACCGTCTCTGGCAAGCGAGCGCGGCGTCATCGTGAAATAAAGGACAATGGTACTGATGGCTGCATAGAACCACAGTCCGCCAAGATGTCCAAGGTAAATCAGAAAAGCCGTCAGAAGACCTACGGTAAGCAGCACGAGCAGCACCGTAAGCATCCCGCGAAAAAACATATTTCCATCGGACGTCTTTTTCTCCGGATACAGGTGGCTCTCGTAGAAGGAGATCAGATTTCCGATAAGTACCACCGGATGCCACTTCGAGCGCGGATCGCCATAGACCGTATCCACCACGAGAGCCGCGAAAGGGATCGCCGCCTCTGTGATGGAAGTAAGAAGCCCGCTCACTTATTCATTCTCCAGAATCTTATAGAAGGCGTCCATGTCGAAGTTCTTTCTGACAGTATTCGCCAGACGATCGAATTCCGACTCCTTATACTTTCTGTAGCGGAACTGGATCGGCAGATCTTCGAGTCCTTTTCTCCGGCGGAGCGCATTGATGACGGCACGGCGGATCTCATCATTATCGAATATGCCATGGCAATAGGTACCGAAAACATTGTGTTTTTCATTGATGAATCCGTCCATGAGGTCGACCGGCGATTCGCTTCGCTGTGTGATATGGAAGAGAGCCTGTGCCTCTTTGGTGAGCGTCGTCTCGCCCATATGGATCTCATACCCACGCATGCCTTTGGCGGAGAATTTCATATCGAGGAAAGGAAGCTCCTCACAGTCAAAGAGTACCTGATAGGTATTCTTTTTGCCATGCATCGAAGTTTCATAGGGCAGAAGACCGAGCCCTTCGACTTCATCATTTTCACTTTCCACGTGAAGCGGGTCACAGACTTTTTCCCCGAGCATCTGGTAGCCGCCGCAGATGCCGATGACAGGTACACCCTCTTCTGCCAGCTCACAGATTTCCTTCGCATAGCCCTGTCGCTTCAGGTACAGCAGATCTTCGGTCGTATTCTTACTGCCCGGCAGCATGATGAGATCCGGATGTCCGATCATATCCCCCTGCTGTACGAAGCGGACATTCACATCCGGTTCATGATTCAGTGCATCGAAGTCGGTAAAATTCGAGATCTTCGGAGTCTGCATGACAGCGATGTGAATATCTCTCATCACGTGATCGCTCGGCATGTCCTGCAGGGATACCGAGTCCTCATCATCGATACCCAGTTTGTCCAGGTAGGGGATGACACCCAAGACCGGGACGCCTGTCCTTTCTTTAAGGAAGGTCAGCGCCGGTTCAAGCAGGGTGATATCGCCCCTGAACTTATTAATGATGAGCCCTTTCACGAGGGCTCTCTCATCCTCATCGAGCAGCATCAGCGTGCCGACGATCGAAGCAAGTGCACCGCCGCGGTCAATATCGGCGATAAGGAAGACAGGCGCGTGGCATTCCTTCGCAATACGCATATTGACGATATCATTTTTCTTCAGATTCACTTCCGCCGGACTGCCGGCCCCTTCGATGACGAGCGCATCATAATGCGTTTCCATATAGGCCAGGGCTTCCTTCACGCTCGCCCACGCCTGCTGGCTGTACTTGTTCTGGTAATCGGAAGCACTGTAGTTACCGACCGACTGCCCTAAAAGGATGACCTGAGAGCAGGAATTGCCCGTCGGTTTTAAAAGGACTGGGTTCATCTGTACGATCGGATCCGCACCTGCTGCTTCCGCCTGCGCGACCGTCGAACGTCCAATTTCGCCGCCGGAACGGGTGACATAGGAATTCAGCGCCATGTTCTGCGCTTTGAATGGAGCTGTATTATATCCATCCTGCGTCAGAATGCGGCAAAATGCGGTACACAGGATGCTTTTCCCTACATGAGAACTGGTCCCCTGAAACATGACTCTTTTTGCGATCTTTGTCATCATAACTCCACTCCTCTTTCTTTGAGTTCAATGGTAATCCCTGCCACGGACAGATATACCTTGTCAGCACGCTTGGCGATATACTGATTCGCCAGACCGACAAGATCCCTGTATACCCGGCTCATGGCATTGGCAGGAACGATGCCCATGCCTAGCTCATCGGAAACAAAAATGATCTCTTTATCAGTGACTTTGGAAATCGAATCAAACATACGATCCAGATCCTTCTCCAGTGCCTTCTGGAGCGTCGTCAGATCTTCCACGCCCAACGTCTCTACCGTGATCCCCTTCATATGATCCATCAGAAGGTTATTCACATACATGGTCAGACAGTCGAAAAGAATGTCATCAGCGCCTGCGAGGATCTCATCCATCATCGGCCCTGCCTCATGCATGACCTCAAAGGTCTTCCAGTCAGCCGGCCGTCTCTCGCGATGAAGCATCACACGATACTTCATCTCATCATCAAAGATCTGGCTGGTGGCGATATATCCCTTCCTTTTCCCTGTGGAATGATACATCAGCTTCTCCGCAAATTCGCTTTTCCCGCTGCGCGCGCCGCCCAGAACCAGAAAAATTTGATTCTTCATTTCCTCATCACCTCATTTTTTCGTCCCTTGACGGGCATTACCGTTATATTTTACCATAGTTGAGACTAGATAGCCAATTACGTGAGCGGGTCTGACGGTAGAAAAAAGACGAGTCTTCTGCCTCAGCTTTTCCATTTTTTAACTGTTCATCTCTCATGCGATCAATGTTTGGCATACCTTAAGTCTATCGCAAAGGAAGATCGGATCCGCTGTCTGCCTCTCCTCCCCTGACGGCCGCATCCCCTCCCTCTTGCTTTCCTCATTCCTCATGGGGTACAATGAGAACCGATACAGAATGTTTCAAGAAAACACACCAGGAGGTCAATCATGGAAGATTTAGAAAAGCAGGATCCTTATCGCATCGAAATGATGCGTACCCTTTGGGAAAACAATTTCAGAGGCACGATTTTTGATTACAGAGACTCGTATGTAGCGACAGTACGTCTGATCTTCAGCATTCCGCTCGATCGCGAAGAGGTCCCGGAAAATGCACCAGTCGTCGATCCGATGATTTTCGTCCTTGTCGAAGATACGGTACTGAAGCCGATCGAAGTCGTTGCATTCGAAGAAGCGATGACTCCGATCCTTGCCAAAAAGCTCGCCAGCAATGTCTTCACTCCGGATCGCATCGTTTATTTCTACCCGAGCCCGGCAGAAGGCGCAGAGACGAAATAAAAAGAAGCGCCGCGGTGCGGCCCAATCAGCGTTTTCTTAAATTCACATTTACAAAACGATCTTCATATAGTATAATAGCCGTATCGACTTATGCAGTCGTGATTTATGGCAGTCTCCGGGTCCCGTGCAATGGGATCCCATGAATCTTGTCAGGTCCGAGAGGAAGCAGCAATAAGTGGCTCTTTCCATGTGCCACGGTGCATCCTGGAGGCTGTCATAAATCACGCTTGCATAAGTCTTTTTTATTGCACTGACTGCCTCGTTCATCCCGGCATCTTTTCCCTTTTATTTTTTCTCTTTACTATGAGGAGGCATCCATTCTTATGGCCTATCTCGCACTTTATAGAAAATGGCGTCCCCGCACTTTCAGTGAAGTGGTCGGGCAGAAGCATATTTCCATCCCGCTCCGGCGTGCCATCGAGCAGGATCGGCTAGCGCACGCCTATCTCTTCTCCGGTCCGCGCGGTACGGGAAAGACCAGTATGGCAAAAATTCTCGCAAAAGCCGTGAATTGTGAACATCTGGAAGAAGGCAATCCCTGCAACAGCTGCGAGATCTGCCGGGAAATCAATGCGGGCGCAAGTCTCGATGTCTATGAGATCGATGCCGCATCAAACAGGGGCATCGAGGAGATCCGTGCGCTGAAGGAGTCTGTCAGGACGCTTCCCGCCGCCTGCCGCAAGAAAGTGTACATCATCGATGAAGTACACATGCTGACAAAGGAAGCCTTTAATGCTCTCCTGAAAACATTGGAAGAACCGCCAAGCCACGTGCTTTTCATCCTGGCAACCACCGAGCCGGAAAAAATCCCGCTCACCATTCTCTCCCGCTGCCAGCGCTACGAATTTCACCGCATTTCCGTGGAAGACATCAAGCAGCACCTTCTCTATATCGCAAAAGAAAGCGGCATGCCGCTCACAGAAGATGCCGCTGACCTCATCGCTGTCCGCGCTGATGGCGGTCTCAGAGATGCGCTCTCCCTCCTTGACCAGTGCTCGTCTGCAACCGAAGCAGCGACGCTCGATGCTGCAGAAGTCTATGACCTTCTTGGATTGACGGGAAAAGACCAGATCATTACATTGTCTCATCATATTTTTAACGGAGAAAGCGGTGAAACACTGACCCTCTTCTACCGCATTCTGCAAAGCGGCAAAGAGCCGGCAGCCATTCTCCGTGACCTTTTGGAGCATTTCAGAAATCTGATGATCTGCCGCATTGAGCCAAATGCGCCGGAACTTTCTGCCTATGGAAAAAATATCGGCCTTTTGAGGGATGATGCTGCCAAGATCTCCGAAGCCTATCTGGACAGTCTTTTCAACTATCTCCACCAGTCACTGAATGAGACGCGAAGAAGCTCGTCACCTCGCATGAGCGCGGAGATGGGGCTTCTTCATCTCTGCCGTCTGAAGGGCTCCGCTGCCGTAGACAGTCTGGCAGAACGGATCAGCGCGCTGGAAAAAGAGATCGATGCCTTGAAAAAAGGAAGCGCCTCCGGGCAGACGCCTACTGCGGCTCCCTCTTTCGAGCCACCCACCCCGATCGCGGTATCTGCGGTGAAGAGCGAGCCGGCATCTGTGATGCCGCCGCCCCCACCTTTACCGGAGTCTCAGCCGCTTCCTACTGAAGAGCCCTCCTTTGCACCTTCTCCTAAGCCAAAGCCGGCAGAGAGAAGAGAGCCACCGTCTCCCGCGCCGTCTCAACCTGCGGAAACCTTGCCGGTCAAAGCGGCGCCAAAAGCAGAGAATAACGCCAATGCCGCTCTGCTTGACCCTGCGACCTATCCTGCTATTTGGCAGAAGGTGCTCGGTTATTTCCACGACATTTGCCGCATCGATATGTGGACCTGCTATCAGAAAGGCGTACTCCTCTATCTCACGCCGCAGCGCGCCGTCATTTCTTCTCCGCAGCAGTGGCTGGTATCCGCCGGAAACAACAAATCGTACCAGAAGATGGCTGCCGAGGCTTTTCAAAAAATCATCGGCTCTTCCGTCGAGCTTCATGTCGTCTTGAAAGGAAGCACGGAAGAGGCGGATACCCTCGCACAGCTGTCCGCAGCTAAACAGGTAAGGGAAGAGGATACGCCTGCATCCCCTGCAAGAGAGGCAGGCCCCGGAAGGAAGGCGGTTTTGCGAGATGGCTACCAGCTGGTAACGGAAAAGGATATCAAAGCTCCTGATCGGGATGACCCGTCTTTTAAAGAAGCCTTGAAAATCCTGCCTGACTGTGATATATATGAAAAGGTTACGGAATAGTTCTAAGCGGTAAGGGAGCTATCGGCAAACCCGCGCCCCCTGCCATGTTCTTGTCTATTTCAAGAAGCAGTCCATATTTTATTCAAAAGATTCCTAAAGGAGGATCTCATTATGTTCGGAAATAAAGCCCAGATGCAGAATATGCTGAAAAAAGCACGTAAAATGCAGGAAGACCTGCAGAAAAAGCAGGAAGAGCTGAAGCAGCAGACCGTCGACGTCTCCGTCGGCGGCGGTGCTATTGCTCTCACCCTGAATGGAGACAAACAGGTCGTTTCCCTGAAAATCGCAAAAGATGCGATCGATCCGGAAGATCCGGAAATGCTCGAAGACCTCATCACCACCGCTTTCAACGAAGCCAGCAAGAAGGCGGATGAAATGGTACAGAAGGGCATGAGTGAAGTGACAGGCGGCCTGGGGCTTCCTGGCGGCATGTTCTAATGAATCAGGAGCTTGAACTGGTCGCTGAGCAATTCAGAAAACTTCCTGGCATCGGCGTCAAGAGCGCTCGCCGCCTGGCCTACTTCATGATGGAGCGTCCGGAAAGCGATGTCCGCGATTTTCTTCATGTCATCGAAGAAGCCAGGAGCAAGATCTGCTATTGCTCGGTGTGCTGCAATCTTTCCACGAGCGATCCCTGCGATATTTGCAGCGATGCGCGCCGTGACCATTCGGTCATCCTTGTCGTCGAACAGCCGCAGGATGTCATGGCACTCGAGCAGAGCCATGAGTATCATGGTCTGTATCACGTACTGCATGGCGCACTCTCCCCGCTGGATGGTATCGGCCCGGAAGATCTCAAGATCAAAGAGCTTCTGGAACGCTTGAAGGATGAGACGGTGAAGGAAGTCATCCTTGCAACGGACCCCGATACGGAAGGCGAGGCCACGGCTTTCTATCTCACCCGTCTCATCAAACCGTCCGGCATCAAGGTCACTCGCATCGGCCGCGGTATCCCTGTCGGCGGTGATATTGGCTTCGCTGACAGCATGACCCTTGCCGGCGCGGTGGAAAACAGAAAAGAAGTCTAAGCGGCTTGTCAAAGGTGGGCGGGTATCCGCTGCTCCTGAAGAACCTGTCAGGAAGCGCTCAGGCGATCGCAGAATTCGATCCCACAAGCATTTTTCTGCACTTCATCAGAAGAGCCCCTGCTCCCCGGCATTTTTATAGGAGACGCATATGCTTGAATCTTTAGGCGGACTTGGCGGGTACGGCATTGCCAGCGTCCTCATGGTCGTCGTGGCATTCCTGCTCTTTGCCAAATTTGTAAAAAAAATCATCGGAAATATCATCATGGGCGGTGTACTCTTCTGGCTTTTGAATACGCTCGGCATCACCCACATGGTATGGAATACGATGCATGGCATCGTGGTCGCTATTTTCGGTGTCCCCGGCACGCTCATCCTGGCCATTCTGGATGTGATCGGTCATTGAGAGCAAGCCAAAAGAGGAGATCCATTCCGGATCTCCTCTTTTTTATGGCCTGAAAAGCAGGTAAGCCAGTTACTCTTTCGCTTTCCCTTTATCGGATACTTTTTTCAGTACGACGGAAGCACCCTGCTTTTCCGCTTCAAATCGATCTTCTTCAGAAAGATGCTCCGAATCAAGGACGATCTTCACGCCCATGCGGTCAAGCATTTCGTCGATGGTATGCTGTGTCTTATATAATTCACCCATGTGATTCACCTCGTTTCTGCGGGTACCTTTGACGGATAACCAACAAAGGCCATATGCTGATCCGCGTTTTCTTTAGATATGATCCTTCCACTCATAGGCCACTCTCTTCCGATAGAGACGCCACAGGAGAACAGCGATAGTCCATCCGGTGATGACCGCCATGACCATGGGATCCGGCGTCGATGCGCCCTGCAGCTTGGACGAAAGCCCGGCCGCATACAGACTGACAGAGAAGAAGGTCGCAATATACAGTGCAGCCAGAGCGACCATCGTGCGGCGCATGCGGGCGAGGACGAAGGCAGCGATGCTCAAAACGGACGATACGGCAAGGCCGATCCAGAAGAGGCCGGAGAGCGGACCGTCTGCGATGTCCCCTTTCAGCAGGAATGCCATGCCGAGGAAGAAGAGCAACTGGAGGATGCTCGATACCAGGAAGGCCGCGCGGCAGCGCTCGCCGAGCGGGTTCATGATCTTTACCGCGCCATAGAGAGCAGCGAGCTCAAAAGCGGCCAGAATGAGCCAGAGTGAGATCACGATCCCCACCCCGGACATCAGATCTCCGCCTGTCACCATAGAACCGCAGGAAAGTCCGATCACAAACAGAGCAAGAGCGGAATAGAGACTCATCCCTTTCATGATCAGCGCACTTCCGAACACATTTTTGAAGAAAGCCGCGAGGATGCGAAGCGCGCCGCCCACGACAGCCACGGAAAGCACCGCCATGACGGAGTCATGCATCGTATCTCCCGCAGCCGCAGGCATCGCCGATGCGACGAGCGACAGACCAAAGATCAGCCAGGCTTCATTGAGATCGATACCCGGTTTTAAAAGAGAGAGCACCGCTTTGTTCTCCTCCTGATTCCTTGCTACAAAAGGGGCAGCGAGTGACAGCCCCCAGTCCAGCAATTCCAGAAACAGATACATGCCTAAAAAGACAGCGGGCCAAATGGGTGTGACGGAATTCATATAATCCTCCTTATCCTCCTTCTATCAACAATCATGGAAGCACTTTTCTACAAAAGTATATCACAATAAGCGGAAATTCGCGACCATCGCGCCCCTTTTCAGCATTTCGCGAATGTTGTAGAATAGAAAAGAACCGCAATAAAATCATAGAGAGAAATGACTTAAAAAAGAGGAAGCATCTGTCCTCCGGCTTTTCCATTTCTTATTTTTTCAAGGAGACTCTATGGAACGCATCGCGATCATTGACTTAGGCTCGAACTCCATCCGCTTCATCATCATGCAGATCGGAGAGCACGGCGCTTACAAATTGATCTATCAGGAAAAGAAATCTATCCGCCTGGCGGAGGGGATGACGCTCACCTCTCGCCTTCTGACAGAGGAAGCGCAGCAGCGGGCCCTCAACTGTCTTGCCGTCTACTCCCATATCATCGAAGTGCAAAAGATCAAAAAGGTACTCGCTGTCGCGACGGCAGCCGTCAGAAATGCCATCAACGGGGCTTCTTTCTTGAAGCGCGTCCGCATGTCGACCGGCATCCCCATGACGATCATCAGTGGCAAGGCTGAGGCTGCGCTTGGCTTTGCCGGTGTCAGCCATACCATCGATCAGAAGGATTTCCTCCTCTTCGATCTTGGCGGGGCGAGCGTAGAGATCTCCCTCGTCAAAAACAAAAAACGCATCCATTCTATCAGCATCCCGATCGGTGCGGTGACGCTGACGGAGATGTTTCAATCCTCCCGCGAGGTGAATCAGGATAAGATCGAGACCATACAGCGCTTCATCCAGAATGTGCTTTCCAAAGTCGAGTGGTTTCCCAGCGAGCCTCTGCCGGTCATCGGCATCGGCGGTACTGTCCGAAATCTCGCCAAAATCCACCAGCGCGCAGTGAATTATCCGCTGCCGAAGCTCCACAACTATCGTTTCACCGTCGAGGATGTCTTCGAAGAAATCCGCATGATTACGGGGAAATCCTATGAGGAGCGGCAGAAGATCAGCGGGCTCTCTTCCGAGCGCGCCGACATCATCATCGCAGGTGCGCTCATCATTCAGGAGATCCTGCGGAAAGCGAAGGCGTCGTATCTCACGATCTCCGGCTGCGGTCTGCGTGAAGGGCTATTCTTCCACTACTATGATCCCATCTACGACAAAAACGGAGACAAGCAGCACGACATGCTCCGCTGCTCGGTGCAGAATTATCTCGATACCCTTCCGATCACCTATGATTTCCACACCAAGTATGTCACCGCGACCGCACTCGCCATGTTCGATCAGTGGCAGAAGGTCCACAAGCTTGACCCGCGCATGCGTGATATTCTCGCCGCGGCAGCCCGCCTGCATGACATAGGAAATCTGATCAATTACTACAGCCACGCCCGCCACAGCTGCTACATGACAGCGAATGCGCATATCTTCGGCTGGACACACAGCGAACAAGTGATGTGCGCTCTGATCTGCGCTTTTCACCATGGATACTCTGGAAAGTACCTCAAAGCGAATGGGCAGGCACATATCCTGACAGCTGCACAGATGCGTCAGGTCCGCATCCTCTCCCTCTTCCTTGCCATGGCGGAAGGCCTCGATGAAAGTCAGGAGCACTGCATCACCCGTGTCATCTGTACCTCCTACAAGGCTGCAATGGATCTTCGCGTCTATACGGATCGGGAAAATTTCGATGTCCCTGCTCACGCGACAGCGTCTTTGGTCAAAGACTTTGAAAAAACATTCCATCTTCCCTTCCGCATCCAGTGGTTTCCCGGAAGCAGCCACAGGAATGAGCTCGTCGAAGCAGCACAAAAGCTGTGAAAATAAGATAAGCCCGTGGATCGGAAAAGCACGAGTTTTCCCTGAAATCGACTCGCATTTTTCTCATTTTTTATAAAGGAGTATATCCCCATGCCAAATACACGCGAAGGCTTGGATCAGCTCAAGCAGCTGGGAAGCCAGAATACCAAGTATACCTATGATTACGATCCTTCGCTTTTGGAACGCATCCCCAATAAGCACGCAGATCGTGACTATTTCATCAAGTTCAACTGCCCGGAATTCACCAGCCTCTGCCCGAAGACAGGACAGCCGGACTTTGCGACTATTTATATCTCCTACATCCCCGATCAGTACATGGTGGAAAGCAAGTCCCTGAAGCTCTATCTTTTCAGCTTCCGCAATCACGGCGATTTCCACGAGGACTGCGTGAATATCATCATGAGTGATCTCATCGAGCTTCTCCATCCCCGCTATATCGAAGTATGGGGCAAATTTCTCCCCCGCGGCGGGCTCTCCATCGACCCGTACTGCAACTACGGCACGCCGAATACCGAGTGGAAAGACTTTGCCCGCTTCCGTCTCCTGCATCATGATATGAATCCGGAAATGGTGAATAACAGATAAAAGGCATCAAAAAAAGCAGCGATCCGTTCGCTGCTTTTTTGATGCTTTCCTGATCCCTGCTCACCGATCATTCAATATTTTGTACCTGCTCGCGGATCTTCTCGAGCTCGGTCTTTATCTGGATGACGGTATCGATGACTTCCGCATCGCTCGCCTTGGAAGCGGTGGTATTTGCTTCCCGATTGATCTCCTGGAGAAGGAAGTCGAGCTTGCGTCCGATGGGTTCTTCGCTCTCGAGCATAGCATCGAACTGATCCAGATGGCTTGCAAAACGGACGACCTCTTCTGTGTAGTCCGTTTTTTCGGAGAAAAGAGCAACCTCTTCCAGAATACGGCCTTCATCGACCTCGAAGTTCATCTGTTCTAGGATCTTCTCCATGCGCTGGCGCAGGCGTTCTTCATAGGCTTTGGCGGCGAGATCCTGCCGGGAGAGCAGGAAGGCGAGCTTTTCCCGGAGGAATGCCAGACGCTGCTTCAGGTCGACTTTCAGGTTATGACCCTCACGCTGGCGCATTTCGATGAGCGAGACAAGCGCCCCCTCCATCGCTGCTTTCACCAGCGGTGCCATCTCTTCTTCAGTCGCAGCCTCTTTTCTGATCGTGAGAAATGGTTCCGGCAAAGAGAGCAGGTCAGATACATGCACCTTCCCCTTCTTCACACCTTTTCTTCCGCTGATATCGGCTAATGCAGAAAGGTAGGCAGAGAGCAGACCTTCATCCACCTCAACGCGCGTCGCTTTCGCCGAAGCCATTGGTGTAAAAGACAGAAAAATATTCAGCTTTCCGCGCCAAAGTATTTTCTTCGCCGCCTCGCGGGCGATCTCTTCTAAGCTGCCGGAAAAATGGTCACTTCTGATATTGATCTCTAAAAATCGGCTGTTCACCGCTTTGATCTCTGCGGTCACGCAGCCGATCTCGCTTTCGCCGATCCCTCGGCCAAAACCAGTCATGCTGTTCATCATAGTTCTCCTTATGAAATAGTAAAGGAAACACGGATCCCGCGATGGAATCAGCATTTCCCTTACATCGGATGCATAGTCACGCATCCTTCTTATCCGAAATAATCTCCTTCAAAGACTTTGACTGCCGGCCCGGTCATGAAGACGTGGCTGTCCGGCTTTCCGTCCCACTCGATATGGAGCACGCCGCCGTCTAGATCGACGTCAGCATAGTCTTTGGTACGGCCATTCAGGATCGCTGCGACGACAGTCGCACAGGTGCCGGTGCCGCAGGCCATGGTGATCCCTGTACCTCTTTCCCACACACGCATACGGAAATGGTGCTCCCCAAGCTGCTCTACAAATTCCGTATTCGTTTTTTTCGGAAAATGGGCATCCACCTCCAGATGCGGGCCTTCCCCGGTGAGATCGACGTCTTTGATATCATCCACGAAGATGACACAGTGCGGATTTCCCATGGAAACACAGGTGACGGTATAGGTCTTGCCATTCGCTTCATTGGTGAGCGGCTGTGCGATGACAGGTCCTTTGCCATAGCCCGTGACCGGGATCTCATCCGCCAGAAGATGCGGTCTGCCCATATCGACGCGTACATTCCCATCTTCGAGAATCTCCGGATAAAGGATGCCTGCCCCCGTTTCGACGGAGAAGCGCTTCGTTTTCACCAGTCCCAGCTCATACGCCCAGCGTGAAAGACAGCGGATGCCATTCCCGCACATCTCGCCTTCCGAAGCATCATTGTTGAACATACGCATACGAATATCTGCCTTGTCCGAAGGCAGGAGGAAGATCACGCCGTCAGAGCCTACGCCGAAGTGTCGATCACTGATGGCGACGATCTTGCTGTATACGTCATCGAAATTTTCTTCAAAACCATTCACAAATACATAATCATTGCCGCAGCCATGCCATTTGGTAAAGTGCATAGTGGTTTCATCCTTTCTATATGACAGTCTAGGGAAACACGGATCAAATATCTAACTATCATTGTTATTTTATCATATTTCCCGCACGCTTTCACTTTCGTGATATACTTATAGAAGTATTTCATAGGCTTTGCGATTAAGCAGGGAATAGGGAGTAGAAGTGACTAGTGACTGGTAGCTAGGGATTAGGTTTACGATATGAGAAAACCGCTAGTTCCAAATCTCCGCGGCGCTTAGATCCTTCGACTCAGTTCTCATATTTTCAGATAAGCCATTTTTAACATACGACGTTTTTCTCCGCTCAGGATGACGAAATGCGCCGCCCTCCCCGCTGCCCCCTCTGAACCCGCTGAACCTGTAGAGCCCACTCCCCCTCTTTCGTACGCAATCAAGGGACGGCACGCCCCGTGGGCTAACCCTGAACCCCGAACCTTGTCCCCCATAATCTTTTCCCTCAAAAGGAGTCTCCCATGCAAATCGACAGTGCCTCTTTATATCTTTTCGTCAAAGAGCTGCAAAAGCTCCTCATCCCTGCACAGGTGCGGCAGATCCATCAGATCGACAACCGCATCATGGACATCGAGCTGTTCTGCCCGAATGCAAAGCCTGTCCACATGATCGCGAATACCCACACGCCGCCCGTCGTATACCTCACATCGAAGAGCAAGGTGCAAAATCAGTATACCCCATCACAGACCTTCTGCATGACACTGCGCAAACATTTGGAAGGAAGCCGTCTCTCGGAAGTACGGCAGATCGACATGGACCGCATCCTGGCCTTTTCCTTCGACCGCATCGAGGCCGCTGGAGAGATCGTCACCAAAACGCTGTGGGCCGAGCTTCTCCCCTCCTCGCCGAATCTGATCCTGACGGAAGGGGATACGATCATCGATGCTTGTCTTCGCGGCAGGAAGGGCGACCGCCTGCTCGTCCCCGGGGAAGTGTACCATCTTCCGACAAACAGCGCGCGTATGAATTTCATGCAGTTCTCCAAAGAGGAACTGAAAAATATACTCGACTACGGTAAGGGAACAGAGAGTACGATCGAAGAATGGCTCTTCCATACCTTCAACGGCTTCTCCCGTTTCCTCGTCGATGAGCTGGGCCATCTGAGCAAGGTCTTGATGACATCCCCTCTCTCCTCCCTGACAGAGGCCGAGGAGGACTCCCTGCTCTCCGCCATACTTCTCCTCAAAGAGGATATCATGGCCTCGGATGCCCTTCACATCTATCAGAATGCCAAGGGGAAGCCGATGGTCAGTCCGATCGCCCTGCCTTTCCTCGGTGAGGAGATCGAATGCAGCCCCATCATCCCGTGGCTCGAAAGGGAAGCCGAATCTTCCGGCGGTACCATGGCCGCACAGCTCTCTGACTACCAGAAGAAGATCCACACCCTCATCAAAAGGGAAGAGCGAAAGATCCAGAAGATCGAAGGGGAAATGAAGGAGACCTCCAAGACGGAGCAATACAAGCTCTGGGGCAATCTGCTTGCGATCTACGCCTATGAAAAGATCAATGGAAGAAAAGCGCTCACCGTCTTGAACCTTTTCAATGATCCTCCTACGAAAGAAACGATCCCTGTCGATCCGCTTCTTTCTGTCACCGCAAACAGCCAGCTCTATTTCAAAAAATACAATAAAATGAAAACGCGCCTTATCATCGGACGTGAAAAGCTGGACGAATGTCATGAAAAGATCGGCTACCTTGAAGATGTGCTGTATTTTGCGACGGAGGTCAAAACAAAAAAGGATCTGGATGCTTTGAAAGAAGAGCTGAAAGATACCGGCATTGAGCGCATCGGTGGGCGGAAACAGAAACCGGTGAACCGCAAGCGTAAAAATGAACCTCTCCTGACCACACTCACCATCGACGGCTTCCGCGTCCTCATGGGGAAGAACAATACCCAGAATGAATTCCTCACGCTCAAAAAAGCCGCCAAGACGGATCTGTGGCTGCACGCGCGGCAGATCCCCGGCTCGCACGTCGTGATCGAGACAGAAGGCATGACCGTCCCCCTCGCAACCATCGAAAAAGCCGCTGCCCTGGCCGCATGGAACAGCAAGGGAAAAGACTCTGGCAAGGTGGATGTGGACTACACACTCATCCGCTACGTCAAGAAGATCCCCAACGGACCACCAGGCCTTGTGAATTATACACATCAGAAGACAATCGCAGCCATTCCAACGGAAATAAAGGATGAATAGTGGTGACTGGTGACCAGGGATTAGGGATTAGGGATTAGGGATTAGGGTGGCGGCTTCGCCGCGAATATATGAGGGGCTTGATCCCAGATTTCCCGTTTCGGCCTTCCTATCATCGTCCGTTTGACCGCGAACGAAACAGATTTCTCGCTCCGATCGAAATGACGATACGAGAGAGTCTGATGTCTACCAATCACGAGTTACTCGAGAATCCTAATCCCTAACTACTAATCCCTAGCTACTCAAAATGAAAAACGCACCGATAAGCGATACGCTCATCGGTGCGTTTTTTATGTCATCCCTTCCAGAGGCAGGGCATCGATCCTTCTACTACTCTTTCAAGCGGATCTTTCCTTCCGTGATGGTGATCTTCCGTTCCTTCAAAAGATGGCCTACCGCTCTTTTGAAAGCGGACTTGCTGATGCCAAGGGTACTCTTGATGAGATCGGCATCGCTTTTGTCGGTAAGCGGAAGGAGACCGCCATGGCGCTCCATGCAGCTGATGAGAAGAGCCATATCCCCTTCCATCGCTTTTTCCTTCTGCGGGCGGAGCGCGAGATTCACACGACCGTCACTTCGGATGTAAGAAATACGTCCCGTCATCTCTTCCCCAAGGCGCACGGATCTTGCAAGCTCTGTCTTGTGAATGAACGCGAGGTGGCGGTCTCTTGTCACAAGGAAAAGGCCCTCTCCGGTTTCATTATACACGGTGCCAGTCACCGTGTCCCCGAGCTTTGCCTCCTTGAAAGGCAGAGTGATGGCGCGCATTTCTTCATCGACATGCATGGTGACAGCGAGACGGCCGGTCTTGTCTTCGTAAAGCTTGACCCAGATCTGCTGTCCTTCGGTAACATTCTCTATCATCTGAGAGAAGGGCAGGAAAATGCCTCGCTCCGTCCCCACGTCGACGAATGCGCCGAAACGGGTCGTCAAAAGTACCGGCGCATAGCCGATGCCGCCGATGGCGATCTGCGGCAGGCGCATGCTGGCCGTCAGACGGTGATGCGGGTCGTGGTAAAGGAAGACCTTGACCCTCTCCCCTTCCTTCACCTCGTGGGTCTGCTGCCCTTTGTGAAGGAGGATATCATCCTTCGAATTTCCTGTACCTCCGTCCAAAAAGGCACCAAAGCCGGAGACACGGACGACCGGGAGCTCTGCGATGGAGTTTTCCTTATATATACTTTCCTGTTTAGCAGGAATCCTGGTCTCTTCCATTTATTTCTCCGTTTCTCCCTCGTCGTGGTATTCTTCTGCCGGCGCTTCTTTCCAGAGGGTATCGAAATCGTAATGGCGTCTTTCTTCATCGGTGAAAATGTGAACGATCACATCGCCGAAGTCGAGAAGGATCCAGTCCCCTTCGCGGTAGCCTTCTTTTCGGGTCGCTTTCACGCCGAGTTCTGCCATCTTTTCTTCCACTTCATCCGCCGCGGCCTGAGACTGCTTCTGATTTCTGGTCGAGCAGAGGACGAAATAATCTGCGATCGAAGTGAGATCACGGACATTCAGTACTTTAATGAGTACGCTTTTCTTATTCGATAATGCTTCACAAATGGTCTGAAGATTGTTTTCCATACATATACTCCTTTTTTATTCTAATAGGTGACGCCTGGGTGCGCCCCGTCTATTCCATCGTCAGAGAAAGCACCTTCTGTGCTTCCACCGGATTCACCACCCAAGTCCTGACTTTCCCGATGGTCTGCATTTCGCCCGGGAAAATAATGAATTTGCATCCTTCCGGCGGATAGCCGGTCAGCCGATAGGCCAAAGAGGCCGCCTCAGACGGCGTGATATCACTCTCGACCGCACGGAAGCCGTAGCGGACGGTCAGCCAGTTCCGCAGTGCCATACGGCTTTGGAGATGCGAGAGGAAGATCTTGAGGAATCGTTCCTGTCGCTGGATACGGCCGATCTCTCCATCCTCCTTATCCACGTAGCGGACATAGCCGAGTGCCTGCTCGCTGTCAAGCGGCTGGTAGCCCTGATTCAGTCCGATATCAAAGGATCCATCCCGATCAAGATGCTCCATATATTTTTCTACATAGAGAGAAATGAGCCCGGCTTTCGACACATTCTCCCGAAAATCAGCATAGTTCACGACCGCATACTTGTCGATGCGGATGTGGAGCAGATTCTCCACCGCTGACTTTGTCTCCTCTGCGCCGCCTTCTTTGAATGTATCCTTCAAAAGAAGATTTGTCTTTTCCTGACGGACGACCTTGGTGTTCGGCGGAATGGAAATGAAGGTCATTTCTTTTTTCTTATCATTATCCGCCAGAAGCAGCATGGCATCCGCCTCGCTTCCTGCCGTCTCATCCTCTCCGATGAAGAGGTAGTAGGTCGGCTTTGCTTCATCGGCATGCATGCGCCCCGCAGCAAAGTGCACGATTTTTTCTGTGCCCAAGACGAGCAGCACGATTGCCAAAACCACCATCAGCAGGAAAAGAAGAAGCTTTTTTAGCCTAATCCTTGTCTTTCCTTTTTTCGTTTTCATCATACCTTCGAGGTAAAACCTCCTTCATGTATCATCTTCACAGAAAGCCTTGCTGCCCAAAGAAGCAGCGCTGTGAAAAGTAGGATATGGACTTTCCACTGCACTCACACCGCAAGAGGCGTTTCTCTTTCGCAGCAGATCGACCTCCGACTACCGACCGGTCTTCTCCCGCTTTTCCACCATATCATTGCGGCCTAAGAAGGTGAGGCTATAAATGTACGCTTCCTGATCGATGAGATGGGAAATCGTAGAATCATACGCCGCAAGTACGGCTTCGTCCAAGTCTTTCTCTGCGAGGAGCCGCAAGTCTTCGACGCCGGGAAAATCGCGGTTTGGCTCGATATAGTCTGCGAGGAATACGATCTTTTCGAGAAGCGTCATGCCGACGCGCCCCGTCGTATGATAATAGATCGCTCCCCGGATCTCTTCATCATCGATGCCAAATGCCGTTTTGGCAAGGACGCTCCCTGCCGGGCCATGCAGCAATGCACGGCTCCCAAGCATATGCTTTGCATCATCAAATGTCAGATGTGCTTTCTTCACGACATGCTGCATTTCGGAGAGTGTCATCTCCTTCGCACAGTCATGGATCCAGCCGGCAAGGTATGCCTTTTCTTCCGATGCCCCATACAGATGCGCCAAATGACGGGCCATCTCTGCGACTCCCGCCGAATGACGGAAACGCTTCGTCGACAATGTTTTTTCCAGTTCTTTTTCTATTTTTTCCAGTTTCATAACAGCCTCAGTAGGTGGTGGTATTTCCCGCGCCTCATTCATACAATTTATTGCTACGGATCATATCGATCACCGCATCCGGGATCAGGTAACGCACGGATCTCTTCTCGGCGATCCAGTCTCGGAGGATCGTAGAGGAGATCGCCAGCTCCGGCGTCTTCAGAAAATGGATCTTTTTCCTCCCCAGTTCCCCAAAGTAATCGATGGACTTCTGTATCTCATTTTCATTCCCCGGGCGGCTCGCGCAGATGAAATGACAGGCAGAAAGAAGCTCCCTGTTGTATTTCCACGTCGGCAGATCCGCCACGGCATCGGTGCCGCAGATGAAGTAGAATTCATAATCATCGCCAAACTCGCGCTGGAGGATACGGATGGTATCCACCGTATAGGAAGGGCCTTGTCGGTCACGCTCAATGGGTGAGATCATGAAATGCCCATTCCCTTCGATGGCCTTTTCCACCATCGCATAGCGGATATTCTTGTCAATGTGGTGCATATCCTTATTCGGTGTATCACCGGAAGGAATGAAAAGGACTTTGCGCAGCGAAAATTCCTGCCATGCCGCTTCTGCGATCACCAAATGTCCTACATGAATGGGATTAAAAGAGCCGCCAAAAATACCTATCCGTTCAGCCATAGATACAGCACCATTTCGCACACTAAAATACAGACTGCCCAAAAAGCCAAAAGCTGCAGGATATGGGACAGTTCAAATCTCCCCTTCGGATGGCGGGTATAGTAGTACGCCATCCAGTATAATTTTTCTGAAAATTTCATTTTGTCTGCCAGCAGAAATCGCATAACTCCCTAGGAAAACGCTGATTCGATCGCAGAATTCGATTTCACATGTATTTTCATACAATGCTTCGTCATACTCCTCCTTAAATAGCTCGCTATTCGCGTCGGAATATTCCTTGCATCGCATGAAAATACAAGAGTAAAATCGAATAACGATTGAATCAGTGTTTCCCTGGCGCACCGCTCCATAAGACCGGTGGATCCTTTATCTCATCACCAAGAGATTGTCTCTGTGGATGACCGTATCATAGGGCGCTGCCATGCCGAGAGCCTCGGAAAGCCCTTCGGTGCGATGTCCCATGATCTTCTGTACATCCTCACTGCTGTAGTGGGAAATGCCGCGAGCCAGTTCTTGATCGTCAAAGTACACGGCAACCGTATCCCCATCACTGAAAGCGCCTTCTACATCGATAATACCGACAGGAAGGAGTGAAGAGCCCTTCTCAAGAAGCGCCTTTCTGCATCCCTCATCGACGAAGATCTTGCCTTTGACCGCCGTACCGATGATGATATCCCGCTTCTTCAGCTGCGGATGCACATTTTCACCGCGGAAGAGCGTCCCAATCTCCTCCCCATCCATGATGCGCAGCAGGACTTCCTTCTCATCGCTTTTCGCAATGATCATATCAATGCCAGAATGCACGCAGATCTCCGCTGCCTGGATCTTCGTATACATGCCGCCCGTACCGCGCGCTGTACCCGCGCCGCCGGCAATGGAAAAAAGCTCGCGGGAGAAGGCGGGGACTTCATGGATCAGCTCTGCATCCGGATGACTCTTCGGATCCTTCGTATACAGGCCCTGAATGTCGGAAAGAATAATCAAAAGGTCGGCTTCGGCCACGCTTGCGACGATGGCAGACAGCGTGTCATTGTCGCCAATCTTGATCTCATCTGCGGATACCGCATCATTTTCATTCACGATCGGGATCGCTCCAAGTTCAAGAAGTGCCTGAATGGTACCTCGCATGTAGAGATAGCGCTTCGAATTCACCGCATCGCCCTTCGTGAAAAGGAGCTGCCCAACGGTCTGCCCGTATTCATGGAAGAGATGCTCATAGGTATTCATGAGCGCGCCCTGCCCCACGGCCGCCGCTGCCTGTTTGTAAGGCAGGAAATCCGGCTTCTTATGAAATCCCAGCATGGGTAGTCCCACACCGATCGCCCCCGAAGTGACGAGTACCACATCAAGACCGCGGTTTTTGAGGTCAGCAAGCTGCCGCGTCAGATGATCCAGGTAGCGGAAATTCACTTTCCCATTTTCATAGGTGATCGAGCTGGTACCGACCTTCACAACCACACGCTTTTTCTTCAGAATCGCTTCGCGATCTCCGGTCTTAAGGTAATTCATAGTGCGACTTCTTTTCTTTTTTCTTGAAAAGGACACAGTTTCTGCCGATGATCTGCACGATCTCGCAGGAGAGATGCCCTGCGAGGTAGAGAGCGGTGCTCTTGATATCTTCGTCCGAATTCTGATTGATCTTCACTTTGATCAGTTCGCGTGCCGTCAAGACGTCATCCACACTCTGGATGACGGTCTCACTCATGCCGTCTTTACCGATCTGCACGACCGCCGGCAGCTGCACGGCGAGAGCTTTTAAGTATTGTTTCTGTTTTCCTGTAAGCATGGAAAAAACTCCTTGGTTAAAATGATTTATGGGTTTATGGTTCTGGGTTAGCCTCTGGGGCGTAACGCCTTTTGATTGCGCTCGAAAGAGGGGGAGTGGGTTCTATGGGTTCAAAAGGGGCTGGTGCGGCGCATAAAAATCAGAAGCGCCGCGGAGTATAGATGGCGGCGATGCCCGAAGGTCTCTTGATGACAGGCTTCCCGTTTGGGATTTCCACACATCAACCACTCGGTCGCGAATGACAAAGATTTCTCGCTTCGCTCGAAATGACGATACGAGAGGCTGATGTCTTCTAGTCTCCCAGTCTCCCCGTCACCGGCTATTCCTCTTCACTATGATTCTCTGACCAAGTGAATTCTACGCCGTACAGATTGACCGTATCGCCTTCCTGGCAGCCGGCCTTTCTGAGGAGCTTGTCAAGGCCCATGAATCTCCAAGCTCTGTCGAAACGGCGCAGGGAAACATAGTCCTCGAAGTCGGTCATGCCGACCAGCTTTTCCACGCGCTTGCCCTTGATATAGTACACATCATTCTTGCACTCGATCTCGAATTCCTGCTTGTTCGCTTCATATACAATAGCCTTTTCCGGAGATTCAAAGGATACATCGGGGATCTCTTGCAGAAGCTTCCACACGGCTTCCATGAGCGGACGAGTGCCTTCTCCGGAAAGCGTGCAGATGGGATAGAAGTCATAGCCTTCCTTCTCGATGGCCTCCTTCAGCTCTTCCAGCTTCTTCGGGTCATCGATGAGATCGGTCTTATTCGCTGCGACGATCTGCTTCTTCTGACGAAGCTCCGGGCTGTACAGCTCGAGCTCATTGTTAATGATATGGAAATCATTCAATGGATCTCGGCCCTCGCTGCCCGCCGCATCAAGCACATGGATGAGGACCTTCGTACGCTCTACATGGCGGAGAAATTCGTCCCCAAGACCGGTCCCCTGACTTGCGCCTTCGATCAGACCCGGGATATCTGCCATGACGAAACTTCTCTCATAGTCCAGATTCACCACACCGAGGATCGGATTCAGCGTCGTGAAATGGTACGCCGCCACTTCCGGCTTCGCACCGGATACCTTGCGGATGAGAGAGGATTTCCCTACGCTCGGGAATCCCAGAAGACCGACATCCGCCAGCACCTTCAGCTCGAGGCGCAGTTCCTTTTCTTCACCCGGCTCGCCTTTTTCCGCATAAAGAGGCGCACGGACAGCCGATGTCGCGAAATGGGAATTTCCGCGGCCGCCATGCCCGCCTTTGACGATGAGGGCTTCCTGTCCATTCTGCGTCATATCCGCCAGAAGTTCACCGGTCTTATTGTCATAGACCATCGTTCCGAGCGGCACCTCGACGAAGACGTCCTCTGCATTTTTGCCGAACATCTCTTTGGCGCCACCGTTGGCACCAGCTTTGGCTGCGAATTTTCTATGACGGCGGAAATTGATCAGCGTATTCAGGTCACTATTCGCTTTGATGAAGACCGAGCCGCCCTTACCGCCATCACCGCCCGACGGGCCGCCGCGCGGTACATACTTCTCACGGCGGAAGGAAACCATCCCGTCCCCGCCCGCACCGGAGACTACAATAATCTTTGCTCTATCGATAAACATGGAGTACCTCGTTTGAGAAATAGAAGGAAGGTACGCAAGAGCCCAGCTGCGATACGAGAATACCGTATTCCCCGCTCTCTCCCAGAGCGTCTCACGCTTTCCATCTGTACATAAAAATTCTATTTTATTATACAGCGAAATGGCGATTCTGTCATCCAAATGCCATGGTATAGCTGCGAGAGGGCCGCTCATCACTCCCCCAATCAAAAAACGGTTCTCCTTTCGAAGAACCGTTTGCCGATTTCCTGCTATCTCACACTCTTCACTTTCATGCGGCGCTCGAGCACGCGCAGGCACATGGAGACGAAGAAGGTCATGATGAAGTAGTAGATCGCTACGATAACGAGCGGTGGGAATGGCTGGAAGCTGATGCCCTGAATGGTGGTCGCCGTATACATCAGATCGGCCATACCGATGACAGAGACCTGAGAGGACTCTTTGATGAGGGTGACGAATTCATTCCCGATGACGGGCAGGATGTTGCGGATCGCCTGCGGGATGATGATGCGCACCATAGACTCCCACTTCGAGAAGCCAAGCGACATCGCGCCTTCGAGCTGTCCCTTCGGGATGGACTGTATACCAGAACGGACGATCTCACACTCATACGCACCGGAATTCAGGATCAGTGCAAGGACACCGGCGGAAAGTCTTTCGAAGTCGACGCCCATGATCTGGAAGCTGGGAAAATGGATGCCGAGGAACGGCAGCCCGAAAAACACGAGAGAGATCTGTACCAAGACCGGCGTACCGCGGATGACTTCCACATAGGCTGTCGAGATCCACTGGAGGACCTTGATGCCCGAGATCTTCATGAATGCCAGAATGATCCCGAGAAGGAGACCAAAGAAGCAGGACAGAAGAGAAATAATGATGGTGATCTTCACACCTGACATGAAAATGTCATTATATTTGACAGCTGTATCTAATACCATATCCATAATCGCATCATCTCCTTAAATATCAGCATGGAGCAGACGCTTCAGGAATGTCTGCGTCCGTTCTTCCTGTGGATGGGTGAAGATATCTTCGGGATTTCCTTCCTCCACGATATAGCCCTTATCCATGAAAATGACGTGATTGGAAACGCTTCTGGCAAACTGCATCTCGTGCGTGACGACGGCCATGGTCATGCCGGCTAAGGCGACTTCCTTCATGACGGTCAGTACATCGCCGACAAGCTCGGGATCAAGCGCAGAAGTCGGTTCATCGAAGAGCAGCATCTTCGGCTTCATCGCAAGCGCTCTGGCGATAGCGACACGCTGCTGCTGCCCGCCGGAAAGCTCGCCCGGATAATAATCCGCACGCTCGGCAAGACCTACACGGGAGAGAAGCTCCATCGCTTCCTCTTTCGCTTCCGCTTTCGGCAGCTTCTTGATATGTACCGGCGCATACATGACATTCTCTACCGCGGAGAACATTGGGAAGAGGTTGAACGACTGGAAAACCATACCGACATCGCGGCGCAGCATCTTCACATCGGTCTTTTCATTGACCTTCTTCCCTTCGAACCATAGCTCGCCCCCGGTCGGCGTTTCCAGCAGATTCAGGCAACGCAGGAAGGTACTCTTCCCGCTCCCGGACGGACCGATAATGGTACACACTTCTCCGTTCTCGATCTTCATATTGATATCTCTCAGTACTTCGACCTTGCCGAACGATTTCTGCAAATGTTTGACTTCATAAATGACTTTTTTATCTGACATAGTCCTCACACCCTTCTTATTTATACAAGATAGTAGCATAAGTATACAGGTATGTCAATAAAAATTGGGGCCTCAGCTCCAAAAGGCGCAAAGGGGCGTCGTACTTCGCCTCCCGGAATCATGCCTTCCCGCCCCGCGAAGAAGATAGAAGGCGGACAGAGCCTGACTATACATATATATAAGATCCGTATTCACCCCGTATCCCCTCCTCGTCATTCCGTCCTTTCCTAAGGAGGCAGGCCTATATGGTACACGTGAAGCATCCTCAAGACCCGCAGCGCTTCCAAGCATTTCCATTTTAGCCATATCTAAACCTATCGCCCATTTTTTCCTACTTGAAATATTAAAGTGTTTCTCATATTCCATTTACGGTGGAGATGGAGAATGCTAAAATAGCACCATAGAATCATACCGCTCAGGAAGCAACGCTTCCATTACAGATAAGGAGATATACCATGGAAAAGCACGATGAAAAGCATGTACATCACTGCGGATGCGGCCACTGCCATCAGGCACAGGAATCCGTCCATCACACCGAAGAGCATGCACACCACGAAGAAGAGGAAGAAAATCACAGCTGCGGCTGCGAGCATAACCACGACCACGAAGGCCACTCCCATGAGCACGAATGCGGCTGTGGGCATGACCATGACCACGAAGGCCACTCCCACGAACACGGATGCACCTGCGGCCATGACCATGACCACGAAGGCCACTCCCACGAGCACGGATGCGCCTGCGGGCATGACCACGACCACGAAGGCCACTCCCATGAGCACGGATGCACCTGCGGGCATGACCATGACCACGAAGGCCACTCCCATGAGCACGGATGCGCCTGCGGCCATGACCATGGCCACGAAGGTCACTCCCACGAACATGGATGCACCTGCGGGCATGACCATGACCACGAAGGCCACTCCCACGAGCATAATGGCTGCGGCTGTGGCTGCTGCGAAGAGATCCCGGAAGAGCGCCATGACCACTCGAATGACCCTGAAATGGCAAAATACAAGGACAATAAGATCGATGTCATGGAGAGCGATGCCGACATCGCGATCGATGAAAGACGCGCCTTCGGCCATTTCCATGACAAGGGCATCCACCATCATGATGGGCACAAGAATGACTGTCACTGCCATGACTGCATCGACGAAGAAGACTGCGACTACTGCGGCAAAGACCTTGCCTCCTGCCAGTGCGATTTCTTAGGAAAGGAATACAAACGCGGTCTCTATCACATGGAGCACCTCGACTGCATGGAATGCGCCGCGAAAATGGAAGGGAAGATCCGCGAAATGCCATCCGTCTTCTTCGCCTCGGTCTCCTTCACGAAGAAAGAGCTCCGCGTCATTTCCAAAGAAAATCCGGACAATCTCATCCCGCAGCTGCTCTCCGTCTGCCGCACCGTCGATGAAAATATCGGCATCGTACCACCCTCTGACAAGGGCGATTTCAAGACAGAGATCTATGAGATCCCCACCCTTGACTGTGCAGCCTGCGCCGTCAAGCTCGAAAAGCTCGTGAACCGCCAGCCCGGCGTCCTCTCTGCCTCGATCTCCTTCGCCACCAAGACGATGAAACTCACCGCCAAAGACCCGGGCAGCCTCATCCCCGAGCTGACCAGAAAATGCAACGAAGTCGAAAGTCCGACCGAGATCCGAAAGAAACACCGTCCGACCAAAGCGCAGAAAAAGTCAGCGGCAAAAAAAGAAGCGTCCTTCCTCGAACGCCTGAAGAGCGAAAAAAGCCAGCTCACCATCGGCGGCCTCCTCTTCGTCATCGGCATGCTGATGCACTACCAGCCGGCCGGCCTCTTCGCAGGACTTGCCTCCATCGGAGACTATTTCTTCTTCATCTCCTACCTCATTTTAGGCGGCCCCATCGTCTACACCGCCCTCAAAAACATCACCCATGGGGAATTCTTCGACGAGACCTTCCTCATGACCGTTGCGACCGTCGGCGCCTTCGCGATCCACGAATACCCGGAAGCTGTCGGCGTCATGCTCTTCTACCGCATCGGTGAATACTTCCAAGACCTCGCTGCCGACCGCAGCCGCGACCAGATCATGGACGCCGTCGACCTGCGTCCGGAAGTCGTCCAGCGCGTGACCGCAAACGGCACCGAGACCATCCCGGCAGAAGAAGCCGAAGTCGGCGATATCCTTCTCATCCGCCCCGGCGACCGCATCCCACTAGACGGCATCATTTCCGAAGGTGAGACCCAGATCGACACCTCCGCCGTCACCGGTGAACCGAAGCCTGTCCTCGCAGCTGTCGGCGACCCCGTAGACTCCGGCTGCGTCAATATGACCGGCACCATCTGCATCCAGGTCGAAAAAGTCCTCGCAGAATCCATGGTCACCCGTATCCTCGACTCCGTCGAGAATGCCGTCGCCAGCAAGCCAAAGATCGACCGTTTCATCACCCGCTTCTCCCGCGTGTACACCCCGATCGTCGTCTTCGTCGCGATCGCCGTCGCAGTCCTCCCGCCGCTCCTCTTCGGCGCCGACTGGGATAAATGCATCTACACCGCTCTCACCTTCCTCGTCATCAGCTGCCCCTGCGCGCTCGTCATCTCCGTCCCGCTCTCCTTCTTTGCCGGCATCGGCGCCGCATCGAAAGAAGGCATCCTCTTCAAGGGCGGCACCGTCATGGAAGCCCTCTCGAATACCAAAGCCGCTGTCCTCGATAAGACCGGCACTCTGACCGAAGGAAAATTCAAAGTCAGAAGCATCGTGAAGACCGCGGGCAAGAGTGAAGACGAGATCCTTGCCCTCGCAGCTGCCGCTGAGATCTACTCCACCCACCCCATCGCCCAGTCCATCGTGACCTGCGCGAATGAAAAAGGTCTCTCTCTTCCCAAACTCACCTCCATGCAGGAAATCGCCGGACACGGCGTCAAAGCCAACCTGAACGGCGAAGACATCTATGTCGGAAATGAAAAGCTCCTCGCTCTTTCCAGCATCTCTATCCCATCCCTTCCGGAAAACAAAGAAGTCGGCACCGACGTCTACGTCGCCAAAGGCAAGACCCTCCTCGGCCGCATCACCATTTCCGATGCCATCAAGTCCGACACCATCGAAGGCATCCAAAACCTGAAGGCCCTCTCCATCACCCCTGTCATGCTGACCGGGGATAATGAAAAGAGCGCAAAAGCCATTGGGAGTCTCGTCGGCATCGAGAACATCCACGCCGGTCTCCTTCCGGAAGACAAGCTCTCGGAAATGCAGAAAGTCAGAAAAGAGATCGGCTCCGTCCTCTTCGTAGGCGACGGCATCAATGACGCTCCTGTCCTCGCCGGTGCTGATGTAGGCGCCGCTATGGGCAGCGGCGCAGATGCTGCCATCGAAGCCGCTGACGTCGTCTTCCTGAATTCGAATGTCGACGCCATCTCCAAAGCCGTCCGTGTGGCCAGAAAAGTCATCAAGACCGCCTGGGAAAATGTCGCCTTCGCTCTCATCGTAAAGATCGCCGTCATGATCATGGGCCTCTTGGGCTATGCCAATATGTGGGTCGCCGTCTTCGCAGATACCGGCGTCACCATCCTCTGTATCCTCTATGCCGTAAGACTGCTTAGAGTGAAATTCTGATTCATGGGTACATAGATGAAACCCCCGATTTGCCTTTTGGCAAATCGGGGGTTTTGCATGCGCGTAAAACTAAGGAAACGCTGATTCAATCACAGAATCAGCGTTTCCCTAGAAACTATACAAAACGGATTTCCAGCCGCTTTCCAAGTCCCTGCGCGATCTTCGCAAGTGTAGCAATGGAAGGCATTGACTGACCTTTCTCAATGCGGCTGATATTGGACTGCCTAAGTCCTGTGCGCTCAGCCAGTTCCGACTGCGTGAGCTGTTCCTCATTCCGTGCACGAAGAACCATCATCATCAGCTGATAGCGCGCTTCATTCTCATCCCATTCTTTTTTGAAATCAGGATCCTTCATCTGCTCATTGAGATATCTATCGAAATCATCCATTTCTTTCACCTCCTGCTGCGATTCACATACTCATCTCGCATTTTCTTTGCTCGCTTGATTTCACGAGCCGGTGTTTTCTGCGTTTTCTTGATGAAACCATGCGTCAAAACCGCTTGGTTTCCAAGCATGAAGAAATACAACACTCGGCTGATATTGTTTCCTGCCTGCGCCCGAAGTTCAAAAATACCATCTTCAAGAAACTCCGATAAAGGCATACGCAAGGAATATCCCATTTCTTGCAAAGCCATAATTGAACGGAGCATTTTCTGTCGCATTTTAATATCCAGACCATCGAGAAAATCTCTCACTGGAACCTGACCATCTGCGCTTTCGTAGAATTTAATCTCCATATGCAATATTCCTTTCTTGATATATTATATATCAGAAAAGGAATATCTGCAAGATAAATTCATCATTGCGTTTTCATGCGGGCCTTCACACTGCATAATAATTCTTACTGTCAATCGCGCGGCGTGAAAGCCCGACAAGTGAGGTCTACGTCGAAGAATCCATAAAATCATCTCGCTTCCCAACCGTTTGAAAGAAGTCTCATATAAAAAAAGAGCCGGATGGCTCCGGCTCTTTTTAGCTATGATGGAAGTCATATTCCTTCGGGAAATCAAACATCCCCGGATACATGCGCTCTGCCATATAGCCGATCGCATCGATGGTGCGCGTCTGCGGGCCATACACATATTTCAGCGGTATGCCATAGAGACGGTTATTTTTTATGAAATTCAGATTCCGGAAAGCCGGCCTATTTCGGAGCCGTGCCAGCTCCTTCTCCTCATCGCGGTACACGACGAGAAAGACGACATCCGGGTCTAGCTTCATCATCATCTCATCACTGACCGCCGCCGTGGTATCCGGGACGACACCACCAATAGAAGCAGCCATATCCCCTGCGATCTTCTTTCGCCCATAAGAAGCGAGGATGCTTATATGATCGAGAATCATAACTTTCGGTTTCTTATGATATTCCACAGTTTTCGCTATATCGTGAATCCGGTTTTCCGTTGCGCTCACGATTTTCTCTGCTTCTTCCTCTTTGTGAAAAATGATCCCCAGATCACGAATGAATTTCATTTCCTTCTCTACGGTTTCCACCTGATTCAGCTTGCCCGGCGATGTGGTATTCAGCGGCACCATGGTGAGGACTCCCTTGCTGTTCCAGTAGTCCGTGCTGCCAAGACGGGTTTTCGAGAAGTATTGCTGCTCTGCGATGATCATATCAGGATGCATCTCCAGGAAATGCTCCGCCTGGATCGTACTGCGATCGATGCGAGGCAATGCCTGAAAGGCCTTTTCATTCGATGCCTTGATGCCATACCGCTGACTGTTCTGTCCATCATCTGCAGCAAGGATGGCCTCTTCGACGCCAAGATCCAGCAGTGTCTCCGTTTCATTCGCGCCGATGACGATCACACGCTGCGGCACATCCGACAAGTACTCGCGATTCACCCCCGTCTCATAGTAGTTCTCTACCTTGATATTCTCCACAAAGGGGCGCGAATCGTCCCCGACGGGATGAGACTTCTCCAGATGACAGCCCGATAGGACGAGCGGCAGAAAGAGCGATAGAAGCCAAGCCCTCTTCATCTTCTCACCTGCTTTCCGGATATCAGCATCCATAGGAAAAAGGGCGAGCCTGCCAGTGCAGCCATGACCCCCACAGGCAGCTCCAGTCCGGAAATCGCATTTCTTCCCAGAATATCCGCCCAACAGAGGAATGTCCCTCCCGTAAGCGCCGCCAGCGGAAGAAGACGTCCATGGCTGCTCCCCACGAGGAGACGCACGCCGTGTGGGATGATGAGCCCGACGAATCCGATCATGCCTGACATGTACACCACCGCTCCGACAAGAAGCGCCATGACGGCGATATACACTTTTCGATACGTCGAAAGTTTTTGCCCCATGGTCAGCGAGAGATCATCCCCCATGAGCATCAGGTCGAGGATGCGCCTTTGGGAGAAGAAGTAGAAACATCCAGCCGTCACTAGAATCGCCAAAATGCCGATCGCCATCCATGAGTCAGCACGGATATTCCCCATCATCCAGAACTGGATAGACCGCGTCTTCGACGTATCGGCCACCACGGTGACGAAGAAGCTCACAGCAGCCGAGCAGGCTGCATTGAGTGCAAAGCCTGCCAGAAGCAATGTCAATCCCTCTCCTTTGCCGCTGATCGAAGAAATAAGAAGAATCAGAAGGGAAACAAGTCCGGCGCCAAGAAAAGCCGCGGCGCCGATCCCATCAAAGCTCCCGATCATCCCGATACCGAGTGCGATCGCCAGCACCGCGCCCAGACTTGCGCCAGAGGAAATCCCCAATAGATACGGATCCGCCAGCGGATTCTTCATCACCGCCTGCATCACTGCCCCGCAGACGGCCAGTCCCGCCCCGATAAAAAAAGAAAGCACAAGATGCGGCAGACGGATGAACTGCAGCACATCCTGCCCGACCATCCCATTTCCTTCCGGCAAAGTCAGCGCCAGATATAGATAGTGACAAGTCTCTGCCGGTGAAAGGGAAATCTCTCCAAACCCCAATGATAGAAACGTCAGGAGCAGGCAGAGAAAGCTGATGAGCATCACACGATAGACCGGCTTCATACGACAGCCCCTCTTTCGAAAATCACAGCCGGCCTTCCATCTTTTCGCGGAAAAACCTCAGCCTTCACATGATACAGATCCCAGATCCGCTCCTCCGTCAAGACCTCTTCAGGTCTGCCGAAGGCGACCAGCTCTCCATGCTTCATCGCTGCGATCTTGTCACAATACATGGCTGCGATATTCAGGTCATGAATGGCCGCAAGCACCGTCAAATGACGCGAGCTCACCAGGTCCATGATCTGCAACTGGTAGGTGATATCCAGATGATTCGTCGGTTCATCCAGGATGAGACAAGGTGTCTCCTGCGTGAGAGCCCGCGCAAGCATCACGCGCTGCTGCTCCCCGCCGGATAGAAACGAAAAACTCTGCTCCGCTAATGTTTCCACGCCCGTTTCCTGCATCGCCCGATGCGCGATGTCACGATCCTCGCGATTGTTTCCCTCCGTAATGCCTTTGTAAGGCGTGCGCCCCATCAGCACTACCTCTTCTACATCAAAATCGAAACCGGCTGCGTGATGCTGCGCCAGTACCGCGACGCGCTTCGCGCTTTCCCGATACGGCAGATCCTTCAAAACCGTATCACCGATCCGGATATCCCCGGACCAAGGCGAAAGCAGACGGTAAATGCACTTCAAAAGCGTACTCTTCCCGCACCCATTGGGCCCGATGATGCCCGTCAGCTGTCCGCTTTCGAAGGAAATCGATACATCCTTGAGCACCTGCTTTCCCCCATAACCGGCAGATACATGATTGACTGAAATATTCATGCCCCTTCTCCTCCAAAATGATACGAACGCCGGATGAGCATCCCCAGAAATACAGGCGCACCGATCAGAGATAAGCTGACACCCAAAGGAATATCCACACCGTGGATCAGTATCCGTCCTAAGATATCCGCCCAGACCGTCATCAATCCCCCCGAAAGAACGGATACAGGCAGGAGCTTCCTGTGATCCGCCCCCATGATCATCCGGCAGCCATGCGGCACCAGAAGACCCACGAAGCCGACAAGTCCCGCCTGTGTCACCAGACTTCCTATCAGAAGCGCATTCATCACCAAGTAGAGACGCCGAAAAGGGAGGAGCTGCCGCCCCAGCGGGACAGCAGTTTCCTCCCCTTCCAGCATCAGATTCAGGATCCTTGTCTGTGTAGAGAAAAACGCGATGAAAGCAAGCACGATGGCGAGAACAGAAAGCGTCGGCAGAAGTTTGGCGAAGGAAACAGAACCCATCAGCCAGTACAGCGTCACATCCATCCCCGTCGCATTGGCCCCGATGTACACCAGCACACTGGTGATCCCGCCGCAGACTGCCGCCAGCGCCGCACCAAAGATCAGGAGATAGGATGAATCACCCGGTGCCACGCGGCCTGCCGCAATGGCGAGAATGAGTGACAACGCCAAGGCACCGAGAAATGCCCCGCATCCGATCGCAGATACCCCGAAAGCCGCCCCCGCGCCGAAGAAAACGGCAGAAGCCGCCCCCAGCGATGCCCCGGAGGACACACCCATGATGTAAGGGTCCGACATCGGATTCCGAAACATCGCCTGCATCACCATGCCGGACAGCGAAAGCCCCATCCCGACCGCAAGCGCGAGCAGGATGCGTGGGAGCCGAAGATCCCAGACCGCATCCGCAATGCCCATCGCAATATCCGAAGGAAGTGCACTTCCCAAAAGATGCGAAGCAAGGATCGATACGATCCCCGACAAGGACACAGAAAGATACCCGAGCTTCAGCCCAAGAAGGCAGGAGAAGAGGAGCAGAACGGTGAGAATGGTCGTAATGAACGCCAGAGGCATCCGGCGGATAGTTCTGCTCATAGATTTCTCCTTTGGAATTAGAAACGGAATTCAGCAGACAGAGTGAATGTTCTTGGCATACCAATTGCAAGGCTGTTACTATTCATTGGGTTCCAATATTTCTTATCGAACAAATTGTAAACCATGGCTTTAAAGGTCACAGGTGTTTCATTCAACTTTGTCGTGTAGTCAGCGCCTACATCAAACAGGAAGAAAGAGGGGACTTTGAGCTTTTCATTCTGAATATAGGAATGCCCCATGTAGCGCGCTCTTGCCATATAATGGACATTCTCGCTCGGCTTGAAAACTACGCCTGCAGTAGCGGACCACTGCGGCACACCATTGACCCACTTGCCATTGTTAGCATCCTGGGTAGCCTGTTTCGTATTCAGGTAGGTAAACCCACCCACAATGTCAAATTTGCTTCCTGCAGAACCAGCGAAGGAGTATTCGATCCCCTTGTTCTTCTGCTTACCAAATTCAGCATAGTAGAGTTTTCCGTCTTTCCATACATCACCATAATTCGGTTTTTCAATTTTAAACGCACTTAACGTATGAAGTAAGTTGCCAGACTTGAGTTTAAAGCCAATTTCGTTCTGCTTGTATTTATAAGGATCCAAATATTGCCCTGCGTTTTCATAATACGCATCATACATAGAGCTTACTTTGGTGCTTACCATAGAACCTTCGAAGAAGTTTTCCGTATGAGCCACATATACACTAAAGTTATCAGTTGGTTTATACAAAAAAGCCAATGTTGGACTTACGGCATCATATTTAGCTTCCGGTCCATTAATACCATTAGAAACACTATGCTTTTTTAACGTCTGTCCATGAAGCCCGCCAATAAACTGGTACTTCCCATTGTCGAAAGAAACGGTATCAGAAAGATGCCAGCCATTAATGGTTACTTCTCTGTATTTCGGACATGGTGCGGCATATGGATTAGTATTTGGCGCAACACCTGCAGATGGATGATTCGTATTCCCCTGTATTGAGTAATTGGGGGTATTTATACCAAAGGCATTTTTCCATTCTCCGCCATAGCTTGTTGCCCAGTTTCTATCCACACTTGCTACATATTCATGTTCACTTGCACCAATCTTGAATTTACCTTTCAAGCCGAGCGCGATGTATTTTCTAGTAACAGCCAGTGGGTACACATCCACAGAAACCTTATAATCACCATTTGCATTTAAGATTTTTGGATCGCCATCCAAGTAGCCGTACCAATCTTCTCTATGATATCCTGCGTTCATGAAAGCTGTCATATGCTCATTTAATTTTTGCTCATGATTGATTCCTAAAATCCAGTTATCATATTCATTAAAAGTCCAGTCAGTTCCATAAGTCTTGCTACCATCCAAAGGCTTTGGCAAAGAGGTAAGGGAAGAATCAAACCCTACCCCATATGAAACCATCCCCTGCTGTTTATTATAGTTATAGCCAGCCAAAATATTTGTCTTGCTATTTGTGGTTTTCTGGTCAATATTGACGAAGACGTCTCTCTGTGTCAGCTTTTCCCCTTTTACCGCTGTTTCTCCATCGATGTTGTCCGCCATGACACGAACACCCCAGCGTTGCTTATCGCCAAATCGTTTGCCTACATCGACCATCTGCTGGAAAGAAGATCCGCCGCGATAAGTCAGTTTTAGATCTGTATTCGGTGTAGACTGTGCACGCTTGGACTGGAAATCAATCGTACCGGAAACCGCCTGATTCGCACTCGTCGCAGCCACGCCGATATTAGGTCCGGAAATGACATTGGCATTTTCAATATATACATCTGTTAACTTCTGCTGATCCAAAAGCCCCGGGATGCCATTGACGTACAAAGAATGGTCAGACACCTTAAAGCCACGGATGGAAACTTCGTTCGCAATTCCAGCGCCCACAGGTCTGACCGATGGATTTAATGCTAATGCATCCATGACACCATTCATGGGGGATGCAAAAGTATCTATAGATTTACGACTTACCGACATACTAGTAAATGGCGTATCGAGAGCATCTTTATTTCCTAAGAGCCCTACATTCTGCGTCTGATACGCAAGAGAGCCAAGCGGCTGGAGTTCCGCCTGATCTCTATCACCATATACATACACTGTATCCAGTACAGTATCAGCAGCACTACCTACTACCCCCCCGAAATTGTGAGCATGAGGGCAGCAGCCAACATCTTATACATTCCTTTTCTCATAAACATTCGCCTCTTTCCAAAATGAGCGGGAAGAAAACGTTCTCCATCAAGAGCCAGTGTGTCCGAGTTTCCACGGCAAAGATGAAAATCCTCATCACCTATTCCCTGATCAGTGATGACCTTTTAAGAGACTATCATAAATTACTTATTTTGTCCAATATTTCTTAATCTAATTTTATTTTTGTTAACCTTGTATCTCTTGTTTCTAATTTTCATATGATAAGGTGTATTCCCCGTAAAAGGACGGCTATCCGCAATGGGTTCCCCGATCATCTCATTTTCTCAGCAAAAATAAGAAACGCCCTCTCACGGACTGATCTGCCAACATTTCCTTATCACGACATAATCCGCCATGTGAATAAAAGAACTCGTGAATGGCAGATGATTCTATATATATGCGATCATTGCTTTATAGATTTTAGTAATCCACCATTTCTTGTGAGTTGCTCGTAAGATACAGACTTGCAATTTTCATAAATAAGGTATACAATACAGACATGAAGCCAAGGGCGCATCGTGTGTGCACCTTTTCGCGGCTGTTCTCTGATTTCCAGAATTCATTAGCGCTAAGAAATACGACAGAGAGCAGCCTTACGAAAGGAAGATCTTGCTTTGCGCTCCGACTCATCGGACAGGACAAGGAAATGTCAGTCTTTTTCCCCCACCTGCCTAAGACTGAACATGTAAGACAAACAAAAAAATATCCGGGAAATCCATGCTTTCCACGCTTCCCTGCCCCCTGCGAGGCCGAGCACCGACGACAGCCAGGACGTTCGTACTTTGGTACATGTAACCACACCGGCGCCGATTCCGTGTCCCGCCTGCATTTGGGTAAAGGCAGAAAGCGTTCCCCGGATGTTTTTTGTTGTCCGGAATTTGTTGACTAGGAAGCAGACATGCTGGTGGCGGCTCAGCCGTAAATAAAAAGGGGCAATGCCTGAAAACGGTATTCAAGTCAGTAGTCACTAGCCTCTCACTCCTGTGACGATCCGGGAAACAGATCCTCTGAATTTATAAAAACCACGGGAAGAAAGAGCTCCTAAGTTCTTTCTTCCCGCGGTTTTTACTGTGAGGACCACCTTCATCACGCACATGAAGGGGATGTCAGGTTTTCCATGGATCGCTGTCCCACTCCTCTTTTCTCTGCTGACGAAACAGATCTCTCGCTTCGCTTGAAATGACAGTACAAGGGAAATGGCAACCGAAATGTACGAGTCACCAGCCACTTGCTTCCGGTCACTTCTGATCCAATTTCCCTAAAATATCCGTCACGCGGTCCACATATGGGACGCCTTCTTTCTCAAACATCGGGATCGCGTCCTTGCCTTCAAGGCCGGTCAGGATGCCGATGCATTTCGCGCCGGCGCGGCGGCTGCCGATGACGTCGGAGTAGGAGTCGCCGCAGACGTAGATCTCATCCTCCTTGGCCGGCTGCATGGTCTCTTCGGAGTAGGCCTTGTAGTTGTCCGGATTTCTGCCGAAGATGGCGCAGGAAAAGATGAAGGCATTCGGCTTGTCGAGGACGGGGCCGCCGAGCCTATCGGCTGATTCTTCCGCATCGGAGGCAGTCGCCATGGTGTAGGGATCGAATTCCTCATACCAGTGGAACAGCTTGAAGGGGATCTCCATCTCCTCTCTGGCACGGCCGGTCGCGATGGCGATGTCATAGCCGCGCTCTTTCAGCGTGCGGAAGAGGGAAAGGATGTGAGCGGCGGGCGCAAGCGGGACTTCACGAGAGAGGAAGCCAGGTTTTCCTGCGCTGTAGGGCATGTGATGCAGGAGGGAAATGAAGGTGTCGTCTCCGAGGTACCAGGCCTGAAAGGCTTCGGTATGGATCTTCCAGAAATCGGAGCGAAGGTCAGCCCATGAAAGGTCGCCATCGATCGTATCCGCCAAGGCGCTCTTGAGCGCACGGAAGACGTCTTCGCCCTGAAGACCTTCGGGGACGGCACTCTCCCAGCGATCGAGTATGTCTTCTGCTTTCGGCATGGGTAGTCCCATGAGCTCCTCTCCGGCGCGCTTCAAGTCTTGTGGCTGGTGGAAGGTAAAAGACATTTTTTCTCCGCCGGAGCGTTTTTTATAGGTTTCCGCCATCAGCCAGAGGATGGTGATGAGATCGGCGTGTACCATATCCCAGTTCGAATTGATGCCGCGCGCTTTCAGCCAGGAAAGCAGAGCATCATTCCCCCACACCACGCTGCGGCAGCCGGCGATCTGTCCTTCGGTGATGCGCTCCGCATTAAAATCGTCACGTTCGCCGGGAAGTCCCATGTACGCAGGGCTGTAGAGTATCTCCCATACGGTCAGAGCAGATACATCGAAGTAGCGTTCTTCGCTCAAAAGGACGCCGTCTATATCGAAAATGACTTTTTTCATGATTGGTTCCTCCGTGGAAATAGAATGGGCTATCATTTTCATTTATTCTAACATATTTGGGAAATGGGAAGAAAGGTTTAAGGGTTAGCCCGTGGAGCGTGCCGTCCCTTGATGATTTGCAAAAGAGGTTCAGCAGGTTCTATACGTTCTATAGGTTCTATAGCTTCAACGGGTTCAACGGTGGTGGTGCGGCGCATTTCGTCATCCTGAGCGGAGAAAAACATCGTATGTTAAGGAAACGCTGATTAAATCGCAGAATCAGTGTTTCCTTAAAAATGGCTTATCTGAAAACAGGAGAACTGAGTCGAAGGATCTAAGCGCCGCGGAGAATGGAGAATAGCCTAAAATGCGTTCCCCCTTGGAGAAGGGGGCTGCCAAAGGCCGGGATAGACTGCCTCGAAGAGACAGAATACGGCAGAACGGCCAGCAAGTGATATGAGATGGCCGGAAGAACGGTCAACGCATGTACTCTGCTGACCGCTGCGGTGAACTGTGCCCCTGCGGGGCACTCTATCCTGCGCCTTTGGCGCGGCCCTTCTTCAAGGGCCTGCTCCGCTGGAGGGATGGCGGTATTCTCATATCGTAAGTGGCATTGAAGTCCCCAGTCACGTCTATAGTGAGTTCGCGTTCAGCGCCATCTTTGGGAAATGGGAAGAAGGGCTTAAGGGTTAGCCCGTGGGGCGTGCCGTCCCTTGATGATTGGCGAAAGAGGTTCAGCAGGTTCTATAGGTTCAACGGGTTCAATGGCTTCAACGGGGGTGGTGCGGCGCATTTCGTCATCCTGAGCAGCGAAAAACGTCGTATGTTAAGGAAACGCTGATTAAAAATGGCTTATCTGAAAACAGGAGAACTGAGTCGAAGGATCTAAGCGCCGCGAAGAATGGAGAATAGCGTAAAATGCTTTTCCCCTTGGAGAAGGGGGCGGCCAAAGGCCGGGATAGACTGCCTCGAAGAGGCAGAATACGGCAGAACGGCCAGCAAATGATATGAGATGGACGGAAGAACGGTCAACGCATGTGTTCTGCTGACCGCTACGGTGAACTGTGCCCCTGCGGGGCACTCTATCCTGCGCCTTTGGCGCGGCCCTTCTTCAAGGGCCTGCTCCGCTGGAGGGATGGCGGTATTCTCATATCGTAAGTGGCATTCAAGTCCCCCGTCACGTCTATAGTGAGTTCGCGTTCAGCGCCATCGTCATTTCTAGCGAAGGCGAGAAATCTTTATCGGTATTCATCTTTTTCACATATTTCCCTAGGGAAACGCTGAACCCATCACAGCAAAAAAGCACATGCGCCTTGCGGCACATGTGCTTTTTCATTATCTCAGATTGAATGTGACCGGTACCTGTGAATTACAGGTGATCGCCACGCCATTCTGTTTGGCGGGAACGAACTGCCAGCCGTAGACGGCACTGACGGCGGCGCTGTCAAGGGTGCCATTCCCGGAAGAGGAAACGACCCATGCGCTCGAGACGCTGCCATCGCTCGAAATGGTGAGACCTACGACCGTCGTACCGGAAATATTCGCTTTGCGGCAGGATTCCGGATAGGCAGGCGCCGGATTGCTCAAAAGCTGCGGTCCCATGGTGACGCCATCTCCAGGACCGGCGCCGTCTCCATTTCCGCTGCCATAGCCGGAGCCATTCCCACCGCCGGAACCGGAGCCGGAGCCGGGGCCTTCCCCACTGCCATCGCCGGGGCCATTCCCTGTACCGTTCCCACCGCCGGTACCACCACCGGTGCCGGAAGAGGTGCTTCCCTCTGAAGTGCTGTCCCTAGAATTGGTGTCTGCGGCAGAGGAGGTATCCTCTGATGGCGCCGGAGCGACTTCGTGGACATCATTTTCTGCTTCGGGATCCGGTTCGGTCTTGACGGGAGGCGGAGCTGTCGGTGTGGCTTTTGCTTCTTTGATTTCGGGGAGTTTTTCTTCCTGCGGTGTTTCTCCCCCGTTTCCACCACCGCCACCGCCACCGCCGCCGCTCATCGTGACGAGGTCAACTTCGATGGGCCCTTTATTCACAGGAGATGCTGGGAAGAGCAGCATGAAGCCCGTGATGAGGCCTAAGGCGACGACGTGACAGGCAAGCGAGGTACCCAGAGCGGAGGACCATCTGTACTTGAAAGTACGCATCACACCACCCCTTTAGTCTGACTGCCCTTTGGAGGCAGTGGCAATGCCGATCTTGGAGATCCCGACGGATTTCAGCTGGTCTAAGACAAAAACGAAGTCACCATGCTCCGATTTTTCATCCGCACGCAGGACGATAGAGATATCGGGATTTCTGTTCTTTTCGATCTCCATGCGTTTCTTGAAGGAGTCCTTCGGGATCTTCTCCTGCTCGACATAGATGGTACCGTCGGATGTCACGCTGATCGGCAGTGTTTTCTGCAGATCGATCTGCGCACTGGCGGTCTGCGGCAGATTCAGATTGATCGATTTCTGCACCACCATCGTCAGCATGGACATCATGAAGAAGACCAGAAGGAAGAAGATGATATCGATCATCGGGATGATCATGATCTTCGGCTTCTTCTCTACATTCATTGATTCAAGTTTCATTTCTGATCCGCCTCTACGATAGCCAAATACAGGGAGCCCAATTTTTCCATCTGGGAAACGAAGTTAGATACCTGCTGCGAAAGGTACGTGTAGGCGATAAGAGCGATGATGGCAACGAAAAGGCCGGATGCGGTGCAGACAAGTGCTTCTGCGACGCCGCCGGTGATGGCGAATGGCTGGCCTTCTTCGACAGAAAGGACATTGAAGGAGCCGATCATGCCGATGACGGTGCCAAGAAGACCCATCAGCGGAGACAGGGTGACGATGACGTCAAGGTAGTTCAGGTACGACTTCAAGACGCCTGCGGCATGAGAAGCCGCGCCTTCCAGAATGGCAGTCTGGTTCGCTTTGGAAGAGAGCTGCTCGGCGCCGGCCAGAATGATACCGGCAGGAATGCCGCCATCGGCCTTGAGCGCCGCTTTCAGCCCTTCCTGATCATTAGCTGTCAGGAGTTCCGGGATCTCCTTCGTGAGCTTTTCGATATTCGACCGGTTCGCGTGATAGAAGCGGAAACGCTCGATGAAGATCGTGACAACGATGATAGAGCAGAGAAGCAGCGGATACATCATGAAACCGCCAGCATGGAACAAGTGAAGTAAATCCATTTTTCTAAAGACCCCCTGATACAAATAATAATGGCAAGCCATTTATACATTAAGTTAAGATTACCATTTTAGAAGTGGTAAGTCAAATGAAATCAGTGCTTTTATTTAGCGAGCTTTAATGAAAAAGAATCGGGATGCCAGGTCAGCCCAGGAAGATTGCCCTTTGACGGCATAGCTCCGTTTTCTCCCTGCGGAAGGAGGCGGCGCGTGTTTCGAAGGAGGGATCGGTCATAGGAAGCCACGAAAACGGCTTGACACAGCTTTCAAAGCCGCACAAATGCCCTTCAAGGGAAGAAGCGCACCATTCCGGCATGTGCCATGCTATAATAGCATACAGTGAAAACTTCCCTCTTTCTATTTACGGCGTCATACAAGTATTTTTCGCCGTTTCCTGCATTCATTTCCCAGAAAGGCCGCCCCCATGTCCTCCCATTTCTATATCCGTGATTTCTCAAAACGCACCCATGACGATGCACTCTCCGACAAGAGCCTTCTCGCACTGTCGGAAACGAAATCGGAGCATACCATCGACGCCTATGAGTCGGACTGGAATGACTTCTGCGACTGGTGCTCGTACCATAAAAAAGAATCGTTCCCGACCACGCCGGAAACGATCGTGAACTATATCAATGATTTGGCGGACTATGCGAAAACGGCGACCATCCGCCGCCGCATTTCCGCTCTGTCAGAGAACTTCAATGCGGCCGGCCTCACGAAGGAGAATCCCGCAAAAGCGTGGATCGTACGAGAAGCACTGATCGGCCTCATGCGGCAGAAAGGCATGCTGCAAAAGGGGAAAACGCCGGTGTATTTTGAAGAGCTTCAGGAAATGATCTCCCGCATGGATCTCCGAACGCTTCACGGCCTGCGCGACCGCGCGATCCTCCTCATCGGCTTCATGGGGGCTTTCCGCAGAAGCGAGCTCGTCTCTCTCACGATGGAAGATATCAGAAAATTTCCGCAGGGCATCGTCCTTCATATCAAACGCTCGAAGACGGACCAGCGGGGCGAAGGACAGCAGGTCGGCATCCCCCATCTGAAGAATGTACCTGAAGAAATGGACGGCATCCGTGCGCTCTATGACTGGCTGAAGGCCGCTGATATCCATGACGGCCCGATCTTCAGGAAGATCCTGAAAAATGGCAAGGTCGCTTCGACGCATCTCAGTGAAAATACGGTGAATCTCCTCGTCAAAAAATATGCCGAACTGATCGGTCTTGACCCCACGCTCTATGGCGCGCACAGCCTGCGCCACGGCTTCGCCACGTATGCGGCGCTTCACGGCATTGAGGAGCGTCTCATCATGAAACAGACCCGTCACAAGTCCGTGGAGATGGTGCGGCGCTATATCAATGAAGCGGATGTATTTACGAATAACCCGCTTTCAAAGATGTTCGGGGAGTGAGTGACTAGTGACTGGTGGCTAGTGGTTGGTGGCTAGGGATTAGGGATTAGGAAAGTCCCTCCAGTTGAGCAGACCCTTGGAGAAGGGTCGCGCCAAAGGCGCCGGATAGATGTGCCCCAAAGGGGCACCCTTCTACGTACAGGTATAAAATATATGTGAGACTACTTTCCCTTGCTTTCCTCCCGCGCCAGTGTCAGCCGAATATGTAAGGAAACGCCGATTCAACCAAAAAGCGCCGAGAAATCCACTGATTTCTCGGCGCTTTTTATGTATCTTTCAAGAGAGCCTGATGTCTCCTAGTCCCCCAGTCACTTAAGTCCCCTAATCCCTAGCTACTAGTCACCAGTCACTAGTCACCAGCTACTTCTTCTCCAGATATCTTCGTTTCAGCTGTCCGCAGGCGGCCTGGATCTCGTCGCCCATCTGCCGGCGGACGGTCGTGCTCTTGCCGTGTTTTTCCAGGATCTCCTGAAAGATCTTGACATCCTTCCAACTCGGCGGATACAGCTTAATATGCTCAGTGCCATTGATCGGGATGAGATTGAAATGGCAATTCATCTTCCCCACAAGGCGGCAGAGCTCTTCCGCATTTTCGCGGGACGCATTCACATCCTTGATGAGGATGTACTCGAAGGTCACGCGGCGGCCCGTCTTCTTGAAGTACCGGTGCGCAGCAGCGACGACATCTTCGATCTTGAAATGACGGCTCGATGGCAGGATGCGATTGCGGATCGTGTCATTCGGCGCATGGAGGGAGATCGCAAGCGTGATCGGGAGGCCTTCTGCGGCGAGTCGATCGATCATAGGCACGATGCCGCAGGTGGAGAGCGTGATATTTCTGAGGCTGATATTCAGCAGCCCCGGATCGCTCACAAGGCGGATGAAGCGGAGCACTTCCTCATAGTTCGTGAGCGGCTCGCCCGCTCCCATCAGGACGATCGAGTGGATCGGCGCATCGAAAAGCTCGCGGAATGCGTAGACCTCCGCGAGGATCTCGCCCGCAGTGAGATTCCGTTCCAGTCCGTTTCTGGTAGAGGCACAGAAAATGCAGCCCATCGCACAGCCCACCTGCGTGGAGACGCAGATGGAATTCCCATAAACGTGGTGCATACAGACCGTCTCGACGAGTGAACCGTCTGAGAGCTTCACGAGGAGCTTGGTCGTATCGCCGTCATTCGATGTGATGTGGCTCATGATCACCGGCTTTTCGAGTACGGCATTCTCCTTCAGCCATTCCCGCATCGGCCCCGGCAGTTGTGTCATATCGTCAAAAGAAAAAATATAGCGGCGATACAGGTAGTCCTGCAGCTGCTTGGCTCTAAATTTCGGGAAGCCATGGCTTGTGATCCATGTTTCCATTTCGGGGAGACTGTGTCCCCAGATATTCCAGGCCATAGAGGCTCCTTTCATGAAATGAGATATGCGAAATACAGGTGCGCGGCATGGCCGCCATAAGCGGGAAAAGTGACTGATGACTGATCACTAGTCACTTGAGGATCCTAATCCCTAGTCACCAGTCACTAGTCACTAGTCCCTTTTCTCCAATTTCGCCACGAAGAATCCATCGCTCTGTGCTTGATCTGGCCAGATGGTGAGCATACCCTTTTCGGATGCGCCAAGGCCTTCCAGCTGAAAATCGATCGGCGTAAATTCGGGATGATTTCTTAAAAACTCGCTCACGATGTTTTCATTTTCCGCCTCATTCAGAGTGCAGGTGCTGTAGACAAGGGTGCCGCCTTTTTTCAGGTACTTGGCCGCCTCTTCGAGGAGGGCCTTCTGCAGGGGCGGAAATTCGGCGAGATCCTCTCTTGTCCTGCGCCAGCGGATCTCCACCTTGTGCGACAGGACGCCAAGCCCTGAGCAGGGCGCGTCGAGAAGGAGCTTATCATATTTCTCATGAACAGCGGGCATGGGCTTCGTCGCATCGCGCGCTCCTGCGTGGATGATGGTGATGCCTTCCTTCTTCGCATTCTTTTTGATGAGGGCGATCTTGTGCGGATAGAGATCCCATGCATCGATCGAGCCCTCATTCCCCATCATTTCTGCCATCTGTGTGGTTTTGCTGCCAGGGGCCGCGCACATGTCGAGGACCGTCTCCCCCGCTTTCGGAGAGAGGACTTTCGCCGGCACCATAGAAGAAGCCGACTGCACATAGGCGAGCCCTTCTTTCAGGAATGTGCCAAAGAAATGATTCGCCCCACTCTTGATCGTGAAGCCTTCCGGCAGATAGGGGATGGGCGCAGCTTCGATCCCTTTTTCCGAGAGGAGTTTCTCGAAGTCAGCCAGTGGCTGCTTCAAAGGATTCACACGGATGGTCATCGACGGGATCTCATTGAACGCAGAGAATACGGCATCCGCTTTTTCTACGCCCCAGGCGTTCTGCCAATCTTCGATGAGCCAGCGCGGCTGGTTATAGGTGAGCGCATCATGGAGAAGTGCATCCTCTTTTCTCGAAGGGATCCGGAAGCTGTCTTTTTTACGGAGGAAATTCCGAAGGACACCGTTCACAAAGCGAACATTGCCCGGATGCGTCACCTTCTTGGCGATCTTGACAGACTCGTTCACCGCAGCCGACTCAGGGATGCGCGTCAAAAAGAGCAGCTGATAGAGGGAAAGACAAAGAAGGATCCGCACGGAAGGATGCAGCTTTTTCACCTTCTGTGTCGAAAGCTTCCCGATGATCCAGAGCAGGTGATTATATTTCCGAAGGACGCCGTAAACGAGCTCTGTCAGAAGGTGCGCCTCCTCGGCCTTGAGCGGGTACTCCGCGAGGATGCGCTGGAGCACGATATTGCTATAGGCGTCTTTTTCAAGCACGTCGTAGAGCGCCTGATAGGCGAGGCGGCGCGCGGACGGTACGGGCTTAGCAGTCGAATGTGTCATTGACTTTCACCTGATATCCATTCACAAAGTCACCGGCAGCCATTCTCTTATGGTTCTCCGGCTGCAGGGAGGAGATCGTAAGCACTCCCCTTCCGCAGGCAATGGTGAGGCTGTCCTTCGCAGAAATGATGGTGCCCGGTGCTTCTTTACTTTCCCCATCGCTGACCTCGGCGCGATGGATCTTCACACGCTTGCCGCGGAAGAAAGTATACGTCCCGGGATTCGGATACATGCCGCGAATGAGTGCATCAAGTGTTTTGGCATCCTTCGTCCAGTCGATGCGGCCCATCTCTTTCGTGACTTTTTCCGCATAGGTGGCTTTTTCATGATCCTGCGGCGTGGAGCGTGCGAGCTTTTCCGGAAGATCCTCCAGGACAGAGATCAGAGCCTTTGCTCCCATCTCTCCAAGCGCCTCGAAGAGCTCCCCTGCCGTCATATGAAGAGGGATCTCCATCTGGACGGTCTCCACGATATTGCCGGTATCCATGCCCTGATCGAGCTGCATGATCGTGACGCCGGTCTTCTTCTCTCCGTCGATGATGACACGCTGGATCGGAGCAGCGCCGCGATACTTCGGAAGAAGCGAAGCATGGACATTGATCGCGCCATAGGTCGGGATATCCAGCACCGCCTTCGGCAGGATGCGGCCATACGCGATGACGACGAGGAGGTCCGGCTTCAGCGCTTTCAGTGTCTCCACCTCCGAAGGATCTTTGAAGGAGAGCGGCTGGTGGATCGGGATATCGTGAGACATCGCAAATGTCTTCACCGGAGAATAATTGATCTTCTTCCCGCGGCCATTGATCTTATCCGGCTGTGTGTAGGCTGCGACGGGCGTATAGCCATGCTCCACCATGGCAGAAAGAGCAGGCAGACAGAAATCGGGCGTGCCCATGAATACGATGCGATAGTTATTCTTCATCTTTTGGTCCTTTGTGCAAAGAAATGGCTTTTTCAATAAAAAGAATCCCGTTCAGATGGTCTGTCTCATGCTGGATGCAGCGTGCTAGGAGGCCGGAGGCTTTCTTCACCTTCTTCTTACCGTGGATGTCCTGATAGCGGACGATGACACGTGCATAGCGTGTCACTTCCCCGAAAAGGCCCGGCACGGAGAGACACCCCTCCGAGTCCGTCGCCATCTCATCGCCGTCCGGCTGCCATTCGGGATTGATGTAGGCTTCGAAGCCGCTTTCTCCGTCATCTGCGACAAAGATGCGCTTGGAGACTGCGATCTGCGGCGCCGCAAGTCCCACTCCGTTTGCTTCATACAGCGTTTTCTTCATATCAAGGATCAAAAATTTCAGTTTCTTATCGAAAGAAGTCACAGGCGCTGCGACCGCTTTCAGGATCGGGTTTCCGGCAGTAATAATTTCACTCAAAACGGGATCATTCCTTTCGTTTATAAAATAGTGGCTGGTGGCTAGTGATTGGTAGCTAGGGATTAGGGATTAGGCTGTCGAGTTCAGGGTTAGCCGTGGGGCGTGCGTCCCTTGATTGCGTTTGAAAGCTTTGCTCTCTAAGTTATATGAGTGAGGAGTGGTGGTGCCCGAAGATGGAATTTCAGTCACCAGTCACTAGCCACTCCTAATCCCCAATCCCTAGCTACTCATCCCTGCTTTCAAACTTCAGGGTTAGTCCCTGGGACGGGTCGCCCTTTGATTTCGTTTGAAAGCTTCGCTTGAATTAGCAATGAGAAATGAGAAATGAGAAATGAGAAATGGTGGTGCGGCGCATAAAATTATGGAAGCGCCGAGGAGGTTTGAAGCTAGCGGTTTTCTCGTATCGCAAACCTAATCCCTAGCTACTAATCCCTAGTCACTCAAGGTTCCTCATTTTACATCGGGTCTACATCGATAATTATATCATTTTCTTCAAAGATCGGAGACTGTCTCATGGCAGATTTCAAAGAAGAAAGTGTCCGCCCTTTGATGAGGATGGAAATGTAGTACATATTCCGCACCCTCTTGATCGGCTCATCGAAGGGCGGCGTGAAGGTGGTGGGCACTGCGAGCTGGGGATTCACCTGCAAAAGCCAGTGATAGATGCGGTTTGCTTTTTCCGCCGCCGTCTTTTCTTCTTTATGGAAGCAGGTGATCTTCATCATGCGGGAAAAGGGCGGGTAATTCAGCAGGCGTCGGTACTCGATCTCCTGCCGGTAGAATCCTTCATAGTCCTGCCTGGCCGCCGCCTGAATGACATAGTGATCCGGATTATACGTCTGGAGCAGGACTTCCCCCTGCTCGCGGCCGCGGCCCGCACGGCCCGCACACTGGGTGATGAGGTTGAAGGTCTGCTCGGAGGCAAGGTAGCTCGGCATATTGAGCGGCCCATCTGCCGAAAGGATACCGACCGTCTGCACGCCGGGGATATCATGTCCCTTGGCCACCATCTGCGTGCCAAAAAGAATATCTATATCTCCGCGACGGAATTTTTCCAGAATGGTCCGCGCGCTGTTCTTCTTCTGCGTACTGTCTACATCGAAGCGCTGGATGCGTGCTTCGGCAAGTGCCTCGTGCAAGTCCTCCTCGACATGCTGCGTACCACGCCCGAGGTAGAGAATCTTCCGGCTGTGGCACTTCGGACATTCATGGGGCAGCGGATGCACTGTCTCGCAGTAATGGCATTTCAGCTGCGCAGTGTCTTTGTGATAGACCAAAGAAACATCGCAGTTCGGGCATTTGAAGACATAGCCGCAGTCAGCGCACATGAGCGTCGTCGAGAAGCCGCGGCGGTTCAGAAGAAGGATGGACTTCTCTTTCCTTTCGATGGTCGCCCTGAGCATCTCCACCATCGGATGCGACAGCGCCTCCCCGGTGGGATCGCCCTTGAGGTCATAGATATGAATGGCGGGAAGCTTCGTCTGAAAGACGCGGTGCTTCATTTCCACAAGCTCGATCTTTCCCGTCTTCGCCGCATGGTACGTCGCGATCGAAGGCGTCGCGGCGCCGAGGACGATCGGGCAGTGGTAGATCTCCCCCATCATCTTGGCCGCATCACGCCCATTGTAGCGGGGCGTCTCCCCCTGCTTGTACGAGGAATCATACTCTTCATCGACGACGATGAGCTTCAGATGACGGAAAGGCATGAAGATCGCCGAACGCGAGCCGATGATGATCGTACTCTCTCCATTGGCGATGCGCTGGCGGTTGTTATAGCGCTCGCCCTTGCTAAGACCGCTGTGAATAAAGACGACCTTATCCCCTAAGAGTGAGGCGAAGTAGGATGTCATCTGGCTCGTCAGAGCGATCTCCGGCACGAGAATGAGTGCAGATCCGCCCCGTTCCAGCGCCCTCTCTGCGGTGCGCAGGTACACCTCTGTCTTCCCGCTCCCTGTCACCCCCTTCAGGAGGATGCCTTTGAATGCTTCCGCATCGACGGCTTTGGAGATCACAGAAAGCGCCTTTCGCTGCTCTTCCGTCAGCGCTCGATCCTTCCGTTTTTCCTGCTCATCGATCAGAGAAAAGGTCTTTTTTCTTTTATAAAAGACCTTTCCATAGCCGGAAAGGCAGAAGGCCTTCACGACACTCGAAGAAAAGCCCTTCTCCGCCACCTCCCGAAGGGACATCGGTCCTTTCTCCATGAGCGCCTGCCACAGGAGTGCCTGTTTCGGACTGCGCCGCTTCTGTGCCTCATCGGGCACCTCATTCGGCGCGAGCCATTTTTCCAGCGGCTCCTTATGGACGGCGGAAAGCCGCTCCTTTCGGACAAGCCAGGCCGCCTTGACGCATTTCACAAGATCACTTCCAAGAAGGGTTTTCGCATCTTTTTCCGACAGACTTTCGACCGAAGGATCGATGAGCCCGCGCAGCTCTGCCTCCATCGGCACACGCGCCCAGTCGATCGTATACTCGGCCTCTGTCAGGATCCCCTTTTTGTCGATAAAGAAGAGGCGCAGCGCCTCGATCAGCATACACATATAATAGGAAGACAGCTTCCTCGCAAGTGCGAGCATTTCCTCCGTGAACCACGGGAAAGGATCGACCAGAGAACGGATGGGAAGCAGCCGATAGGAAATCTTCTCTTCCTCCTCGCGGCGCACTGAGAGGATGATCCCCTCCTCCGTGCGGCGCGCAAAAGGTACGACGCAGCGATAGCCCACATCCGCTTGCCCGAGAAGCGCATCCGGGATCCGGTAAGAAAAGGTGCGGTTCAAGTGCTTCGACGGCCGATTGATCAAGACCTCGGCGATGGAAATCAGCATAACACCCTCCTTTCGACGCAAAAAAAGAGAAGACACGAGAATATGTCTTCTCTATTTTAGCATATGAAGGAAAGGGGGTTGGGGTTAGCCCGTGGGACATGCGGCGTCTGGATCAGGGATGAATGCTTTGCTTGAATGAGGAATTAGGAATGGTGGTGGCGGCTTCGCCGAGATCGAGGGCTCAGGTCGCAACTGTTCTGGCATTCGTTATCTCTCATACAACGTTTCTCGCCGCTCAGGATGACGAAACGGGGCGATGCCCGCTTTCGGTATTCAAACCGCAAATCTCATTTCCCTCGGCCAACCTCCTGCCCTTCCTGAGTAATGCTATTAAGTTAAGCGGCAGAACGTTCTTGGCTCCCCATCGGGGGAGCTGCCCGAAGGGCTGAGGGGGCTACGTAGCGGTATTGCATGAAAGTGTTGGAATATCGATAGCATCGGACTATTCAACATAGCACGCTATACCGCTAGCATGCCCCTATTGCCTTCGGCACTTCCCCCGAAGGGGGAAGCAAGACGTTACGTAGCTAACGATTTCCTTAACTTAATAGCATCCCCCTTCCTGTGGAAAGGGGGGTAGATGCATCATCAGCCTAATCCCTAGTCACCAGTCACTACTCACTCGCAGCACCTGTAAACCTGTTATTCTCAGATTCCTGCTTCTTTCTTCAGCACTTCCGCTTTATCGGTATGTTCCCACGGGAGGTCCACATCTGTGCGGCCGAAGTGACCATAGGCCGCGGTCTGCTTGTAGATCGGGCGGCGGAGGTCGAGCATGTCGATGATGCCGGCCGGACGCAGTTCGAAATGTTTACGAATGAGTGCGACGATGGCTTCATCGGAGATCTTGCCGGTGCCGAAGGTATCAACGAAGATGGAGACCGGACGTGCGACGCCGATGGCATAGGCGAGCTGGATCTCGCAACGGTCAGCGATGCCGGCAGCGACGATATTCTTCGCTACATAGCGAGCTGCATATGCTGCAGAACGGTCGACTTTCGTCGGATCCTTGCCGGAGAATGCACCGCCGCCATGACGAGCCATGCCGCCATAGGTATCGACGATGATCTTACGGCCGGTAAGACCGGCATCCCCCTGCGGGCCGCCGATGACGAAACGGCCGGTCGGATTGATGAAGTACTTCGTATCCTGCAGGAATTTGGCCGGGATGGTCGGTTCGATGACATGTTTCACCATATCATCATGGATTTCTGCCTGGGTGACATCCGGGTCATGCTGCGTGGAAATGACGATGGTATCCACACGGACCGGCTTGCCGTCTTCATATTCGACAGTGACCTGTGTCTTGCCGTCCGGACGGAGGTAGGACAGTTCACCGGATTTTCTGACTTTTGCCAAACGGCGTGCCAGACGATGCGCCAGTGCGATCGGCATCGGCAGATATTCCGGCGTTTCGTTCGATGCATAGCCGAACATCATCCCCTGATCGCCTGCGCCGATATCATACGGGTCGGCTTCATTGGATTTGGCTTCCAGAGACTTGTCGACGCCCATGGCGATATCCGGAGACTGCTCATCAAGTGCGATATTGATCCCTACGCTGTCAGCATCGAAGCCATAGGCAGATGTGGTGTAGCCGATGTCACGAATGGTATCGCGAATGACTTTCGGGAAAGCAATGTGCGCCGTGGTGGTGATCTCACCGAATACATGCACCTGCCCCGTGGTGACGGTCGTCTCACAAGCGACACGGCCATTCGGGTCCTCTGCAAAGATCGCATCAAGAATGGCATCCGAGATCTGGTCACAGATCTTATCAGGATGCCCTTCGGTAACAGATTCAGAAGTGAATAAAACTTTTCTGGACATAGTGTTCCTCCTCAAAAAACGATGGGATTCTATGGAAAATCATTTTGCCATGGAATTACCGCTCCAATCACAGGATCGGTGCTTCTCTAAAACTAAAAAAGCTCTCCGCGCAGGGAGAGTCCAGTCTCTCATCTGCCAGCTTGCGCTGTTGGAATTAGCACCGGTTCCATCGGAATGGTTGCTGCAGCTTCCTTGGGCCAATCCCTCTGCTGCTCTGGATGAGTGATATTTAAATCGAAAATTATTGTAACATAGATATGCGCGTTAACGCAATAGAAAAATTCAAGTTCTAGGGCTGAGGCAGGCTGCGAGGCAGAAAAACAGAGATTCGCTGTCTTTGATCCTGAACCCCCTATCCCCCCGACCATGAACATGGACTGTCCGTTTCAACAGATCAAAAACGCGAAAGGGACGCAGCATTCCTACTGCGCCCCTCTTCTTTTATAATGACTTTGCCGCACACTTCTCCGCAAAGACCGGCCTGCCGTGCCTCTTTCATCGCAGGTCACGAGACGATCATCCACAAAGAGAGCCGCCCCATTTCCTACATATAGAACAGCAGGGTATCGATGATAAATACCGGGTACAGGATCAGTATCGCCCAGCCGATATACGCGAAGAAGCCGGGCATCTTGATGCCATCCTCTTCCGCGATCGCCTTGATCATGAAATTCGGAGCGTTGCCGATATACGTATTGGCCCCCATGAAGACGGCACCTGCGGAGATCGCTTCCAACATGAGCGGAGTGACCGTGCCGACGGTGGTCGCGATGCCTTCGCTCGCGCCAAGGCTCGCCGCAGTCTGCAGGAAAACAAGGTAGGTCGGGGTATTATCCAGACAGGAGGACAGGAGCCCGCACACCCAGAACATATGCCACGGCTGATCGATACCAAGCTCTGTGCCATGGACTTTGAGAAGCACGAGCGCCGGGATCATGGTGATGAAGATGCCGATGAAAAGAATACCGACATCGATCATCGGCGCCATGGAAAAAGCATTCGCCTTGTGGATACGATATGGCGTAGTGTGAAGAGACAGGAAGGAAGCCAGAAGGATCAGTGCAATCTCCACGATCGTCGCATACGGGAATACGATGTCATCAAAGACTGCTACCCCTGCCCCATCCTTGAAGAATGGTACATATTCCGGCAGGAAACCATTGGCGATGACGCCGATGATGATGATGCCGATGTAGAGGAAATTGCGTTTCCCATCAATGTGGATCAGCGGCTCGCCTTCTGCCACCTTGATCTCCTCCGGCATGCGTCCTGCCGCCAGATCCTTTTTGTAATAATAGCGATCCATCAGGTAAAAAATGGCAAAAAGGATGACCATATTCACCAGAAGGATCGGCGTCAACTGGAATGTCCATGCAAAGGGTACGCCTCGCTGGAATCCCATGAAAAGCGGCGGATCACCGAGCGGCGTAAGACACCCGCCCATATTCGCCACGAGGAAAATCAGGAAAACCATGATGTGCGAAACATGCCGGCGCCATGCATTGATGCGGATCAAAGGACGGATGAGCAGCATCGCAGCTCCCGTCGTACCGATCCAGCTCGCCATAAGCGTCCCGACAAAAAGGATCAGCGCATTCGTCTTCGGTGTGCCCGCCAGACGTCCGTCCACCATGATGCCCCCCGCTGTCGCGAAAAGGCCAAATAAAAGTATGATGAAGGGCACGAAGTCCAGCAACACAGCTTCCAGAAAACGCTCGAGGCCTTCCTGCCAGCCGTAAATGTACGAGAACGGGACCAGAAATGCGACACTCCAGAACAGAGCGACCCATTTTTCATTCTTCCGCCACCACAGGCCATTCACCAAAGGCACGAGGGCTACCGAAAGAAGCAATGCGACAAAAGGAATGATACTCCAAAGAGGCAGCGACATATTCACCGTCTGATGCATCGCTTCATGAGCAGATACCAAGGGAGAAGACCCCGCAGTCAGCAAAATGGCGTACGGAAGTGCTTTGAGGGATCGACGCATAGTTTTCACCTTCCATCAAGATTATGAGTGAAGAATATGCTTTTCATTATACCAATCATTAGCGCACATGAGTATTATTTATTTGTCTCCATTTCAAAGCTATATCATAGCCTGAGATTTATACTTTCAGAAAGCGCGTTCATACATTGCGTATTATCCTATAGATGATAAGTTATGTTTGAAGTATCATATATGATATATATATGAAAATATAGATAGCATGCAAAAGCCGCGGCGAGAATGAACAGATAAGGAAAGAAAGGAAAGTCAACAAGCCCTTGCGCTAGGGGCGATCGGCTGATGAAGATGCGTCTATAGGAAGCGCTCGATCACCGAGCCCCGATCATTACCACTAGAGGTAGAATAGCAGCGTATCAAGGATAAATACAGGGAAGAGAATTTCGAGCGACCATCCGATATACGCGAAGAACCCGGGCATATGGATATGGCTGTCTTCCGCGATCGCCTTGACCATGAAATTCGGAGCATTCCCGATGTACGTATTCGCTCCCATGAAGACAGCTCCCGCAGAGATCGCTTCCAGCATGACAGGCGTCACGGTGCCGACAGAGGTGATGACCCCGGACGTTGCCCCGAGGCTCCCTGCCGTCTGCAGGAAAACAAGGTATGTCGGTGTATTGTCCAGGAAGGAGGAAAGCGCCCCCGTGATCCAGAACATCTGCCATGGCTGATTGATGCCCAGAGCAGCGCCATGCGTCTCGAGAAGGACCAGTGCAGGGATCATGGTGACAAAGATGCCGGAGAAGAGAACAGCGACCCCTTTGATCGGATTCATGGAGAATTGGTTTTCCTTATGAATATTGGAAGGCGTGGTATGGATAGAAAGCTGGGCAGCCGTAAGGATCAGAATGATTTCTACCAAAGTGGAATACGGGAAAACGATCTCCTCAAAAATCGGGATCCCTGCCCCATTGGCAAAGAACGGAAAGGCTTCCGGCAGGAAGTTATTCGCCATGACACCCACGATGATGAGCAGGATGTAGAAGAAATTCTTTTTGCCATAGATCTTGACCAGCGGCGAATTATCATGAAGCTGCATATCGCTTGGCTGACGACCGGCAGCCAGCTCTTTCTTGAAGTAATGGCGATCTATGAAATAGAAGGCAATGAAAAGAAGGATGAGATTCAGCACCAGGATCGGGAAGAGATGAAACGTCCATGTGAAAGGCACACCGCGCTGGAAGCCCATGAAAAGCGGCGGATCGCCAAGCGGTGTGAGGCAGCCGCCCATATTCGCCACAAGGAAGATCAGGAAGACCATGACATGCGCCTTTTCCTTGCGCCATTCATTGACACGGATCAATGGACGGATGAAAAGCATAGCCGCACCCGTCGTGCCGATCCAGCTTGCCATGACCGTCCCCACGAAAAGGATCAGCGAATTGATGATCGGCGTCCCGGCAAGCTTGCCATGGATCATAATGCCGCCCGCCGTCGCATACAGACCATACAGAAGGACAATGAAGGGAATGAAATCGAGCAGGATCGATTCCAAGAGACGATAGATCCCTTCAGAAATACCATACGCATACGAGAATGGTATAAGGAAGAAGAGCGCGCACCCGAGCGACACCCACTTCGTATTCTTCGCCCACCACAAGCCATTGATCAATGGGACAAAGGCTACTGCGAGCAGCATGACAACGAATGGGATGACGCTCCAAAAGGGAAGCGACTGATTCACCGCCTCATGAAAGACTTCATCCGCGGAAACAGCTGGGATCGAGCCAGCGGTCAAAAGAATGCTATAGAAAATACCCTTGGTAAACTTGGACATGGGACTTCACCTTCTGAATGAATGCTTATGATTTCCGAAACGACATAGATGTCATAGACATGGCTGATAAGCGAGATCAGGCTTATCCACCGGACCCGCAAACCATTCGTTTTTGATACCGGAGATCGATCCATCGTATCATTCTAAAATGAAACGCTTCATTTTTAATTGCGAATTCATCATGTAAAGCAGTCATGGCTTTAGAATAATTGATGACTCTTCTCATGCTGATTCCCCCTTATTCGTGTTTTTTGTAACAATTTCAATTATAGCACCATTATCTGAAATGTTTATTATTTATTCATGCCAAGTTTTCATTATTTCCATAGATTGCAATTCATATTTTTAACTTTTCTTCTCCTTGCACTCTTAAAACGAATGCGCAATCTATGAATATGTCTTCCTATAAAATATAAATATACACTTCATGGTTACTGTGTATACAGCCTATCGTCAACGATCGTCTTCCGGTTGACTTATCCATTCCAAAAGACCCTCACCCAATAAAAAAACACGGCATCCTTTCGGATACCGTGTTTTTTTAAGGCATTGCTTCTTGCGCTGCATCAGCTTCTTTAAAGCTATTTAAGGAAGCTGATGACGAAGCCATGTATAAAAATCCATATGAAAATCGACTCTGCGATTTAATCAGCGTTTCCTTAAAATGTATGCCGCAATAGCAGGTACACCAAAGCGCCGACAGCAGCCGTACAGGGGATCGTCATGACCCATGCCGAGACCATCTGGTAAGCGACACTCCAGTGGACCGCGCGGAAACGCTTCGCCCAGCCCACGCCCATGATGGAGCCGGTGACGACATGCGTGGTCGATACAGGGAGATGCAGCATGGTCGCAGAGAAAATGATAAGAGACGAGTTCAGATCTGCCGCAAGACCATTGACCGGCTGCATGCGGAAGATCTTATTTCCGACAGTACGGATGATACGCCAGCCACCGACACTGGTACCGGCACACATCGCCGTCGCACATGCCACTTTGACTTCCCACGGCACCTCGAGCGCTCCGATATAGCCGCCCGACAGCAGTGCCAGCGTGATGATACCCATCGACTTCTGCGCATCATTCGAGCCATGAGAAAACGCCATGAGTGCTGCCGATGCCATCTGGATATGACGGGAGATGTAATTCACGCGCGACTTCCCTACATTTCTGAAAAAAACATAGAGGAGCGTCATGATGAAATAGCCCATACCAAGAGCAACGATCGGAGAGCAGACGAGGCCGATGACGATCGTCAACACCCCGGCAAGGTGGATCGCACCTGTACCGTAAGAGATGATGACTGCTCCGATGACGCCGCCGATCAGTGCATGAGATGACGAGGACGGCATCCCGATACGCCAAGTGAATAGATTCCAGAAGATCGCAGAGGCAAGCGCCGCGATAAGGACGACAGAGTCGACCATATGCGGTGAGGTGACGATCTCCCCGCCGATGGTCTTCGCCACCCCGGTAGAGATCATGGCTCCGACAAAGTTCAAAAAAGCAGACATCATGATCGCTATCTTGGGACTGAGTGCGCGCGTCGCCACACAAGTCGCGATAGCATTGGCCGTATCGTGGAAGCCATTGATAAAATCAAAGCAGAGTGCCAGAATGATAACAAGCCCCACAAGGTACATATCAGGCATATTTCATGACCACCTCTTTGATCAGGTTTGCTACCTTCTCCGCCCGATCGCAGGTGTCCTCCATCGCTTCCATGATCTCCTTCCAGCGAATGATCTCCATGACATCGTGACTGCCATCGAAGAGATCGGAAATAGACTGGCGATAGATCGCATCCCCTTCGCTCTCGAGCTGATTCAGCTTGCGGGTACGCTGACCGATCTCGATCTCATTCTTGTCGATGTCTTTCAAAAGTCGGAAAAGGACGATCAGCTCCTCAGCCATTTCGACTAGGATATCCGACATGCGCACCGGCAGCTTCGAGCCAATGCCCGCATGATACAGCTTCATGGAAAGCACGACATCCTGAATGTCATCGACACAGTCATCGAGTGTGGAAGTCAGCATAAAAAAATCTTCCCTATCGATCGGTGTGATGAAGACATGGCGCATCTTCGCTGCAATGTCATGTGTCACGCGATCTGCCGCATGCTCCAGATTCTTCACTTCCTTCGAGTATTTTTCCAGCTTCGTCGGGTCCTGCAGTACCTCTTTCGCCATCAGAGTGCCTTTGTGGAAATACTCTGCATTCGTCACAAGGAAATCGAAAAACTCTTCATGCTTATTCACCAGACTGAACATAACGTCTAACGTCCTCCGTTTTACCAAAAACATACGTATGTCTTTATGATATCTTATGAATGTAAAGCCTGTGTAAAATCCTTGACAAAATCTTCAATTGATCGAAAATAATATATCTTGATTATAGCTGAATCCATGCATTTTTGGAATGGGTTCATACAAATCTAATAGTATATCAGGGAAAGGGTAATCTCAGGATTAGGGATTAGTAGCTAGGGATTAGGAGTATCAAGTGACGGTGACTAGTGACTAGTGACTAGTGAGTGGAATACTACTTTCAGGCATCGCCCCATATATACTTGCGGCGGAGCCGCCACCTTCATTTCTCATTTCTAAGTTCTCATTTCTAATTCGAGCATAGTTCTCATTCATAATCAGTGGACGGAGCCCCCCCAAGAGCTCCCCCTCCCCTTGACAGAATATCGATAATCATCTATACTTTCTATAGATGAGAAATTTCTCATCCCCTTCCACATTCCGGGGAGAATGTGGATTCTTTATGTTTGCAAGTCCTACGAGTGTAAAAGGAGGAATTTTACCATGGAAGAAGCAAAAGTATTAGAAGAAATGAAACGCCTCGCCGGCACACAGACAGAAAAGAACCTGCGTGCTGCCTTCGCCGGAGAATCCCAGGCTCATGTGAAATACAACCTGTTTGCTGCAGAAGCGGAAAAGGATCCGTCCATCTCCCGCCAGATCGCTGATATTTTCAGAGAAACCGGCGCCAATGAAAAAGCCCATGCCAAACTGTGGTTCTGGCTCGTCGGTGATCTCAAGAAGACCACCGCAGAACACCTGAAAATGGCTGCTGCCGGTGAAAACGGTGAATGGACTTCCATGTATCCGGAATTCGCTGCTACCGCAGAAAAAGAAGGCTTCCCGCAGATCGCTTTCCTGCTCTCCAAAGTCGGCGAGATCGAAAAACAGCATGAAGCACGCTATAAGCTGCTGCTGGCTAATGTCGAAAACGGCCAGGTCTTCAAGAAAGGCGAAAAGAAACTTTGGATGTGCGCTAACTGCGGCTACACCGTAGAATCCGTAGAAGCACCGGAAGAATGTCCGGTATGCGGCCATCCGCAGAGCTTCTTCGCCATCAAAGCGGAAAACTACTAATTGGTATAGAAAAAACGCCCTCGTCAGCAGGGCGTTTTTTTGTTGGCAGCTTCGTAGGTTTCGACGGTCCTATGGAGCTTCTCCCGGATCCCCTGTATGCAGAAAACACGGATCCCCCTACGCCGCTTTTAGATGCCCGCCTTCCCCGCTAAGCCCTATTTCCCGACATAAAAGGTGATATGAAATAACGATCATCTCATTTTTGCTTTCAATCTGCCGCGGGGGACTTGCAGCTCTCATAGGAGTGACCGAATACCTTATCCCAGCTGTCTTTCATACCATAGTCAACCTATCCGCCCCTGCGGGGCACCTTCCCCTAGAGGGGAAGGCTGC
>ERZ779896.40-NODE-40-length-184835-cov-8.704687_pt1 | contig 184835 bp, 152 predicted proteins | sample MGYA00511067_ERZ779896 | MGnify/ENA primary metagenome ERZ779896 (study PRJEB29588, sample SAMEA2161597) | human gut metagenome | biome: human gut; feature: human-associated habitat; material: faeces | place: Denmark | collected 2008/2010 ... | reverse complement strand
TGTATTCGTTCCATCCGGTTACGAATACCAATTCGGGATCGAGTTCGAAAGCCCGATTCCACTGCTCTTGGAAATTCCAGCCGTAGAGGTATCCGTCGACGCGAGGATCGAATCCTTTGAGCATGCTGAAATTCCGGCCGAAGGTTTCGGGTTCGTTGAATGCGCAAAAATGGCCTCCACTGGCAAAATTGGCATTCTGGGCGACACTGACTACGGTTTGTTCAAAACCACCATTGGGAAGTGGTGCGTAGCCGTTTTGTGGGTAGATCTCCATCCATCCCCAGTGGTCTTTTCGTTTAGGGCCGTCGACGTAGTCCGATTGCCCCGGGCGGAAAGTGAAAAAGTCAGCAATTTCTTGGTCTTCTTCTGAATCACTCAGATATTCCGGTTGGGCCATGATACAGGGTTTTCCTTTCCAGATGAACCATAAATTCGGGTATCGGCCGGGTTTATAAATATCTTCATAGAGCATGTGCAGTTGAGGTGTTCCGTATTCTGGAGAAGCAAACGGCAACATAAAAGCGATTTTCGGAACCTTCACTCCGTCTTTCTGAGCCTGATCCCATACTTCCATCAGTACGTCGTATGACTCTTTCCATGTAAGGGTCAGGTTCGTACAATCGAAGAATACGGCATCTATACCTGCATCGGCTAGCATCTCAGCATGTTTGCGCAGTACCCATGGGTCGGTCGTTTTATAGTATCCCAACAACGGTTGTTCCCAATAGTATCTGCCCGGATTGTTCCAGGCCGGGTGATTGTAATCTAAAATAGCTTCGGGATTTTTGCGAAGAATTTCAGTGTTGTTGTTGACATGACTGCCGGCTGGAAGATCGTATATGTGCCATGTCCAGTAGAAGATGGCAACGAATTTATCCTGTTTTTTATCGCCGGCTTGCTGATGTTCGCAGACTTTCCGTCCAAGGGCATCTGTCGCACTCCACTGATCGCTGTTGACGGTCTGACCCGAAACGGCAACCGAATAGCAGCAAAGAACAACAGTGAGTGCTATTTTATTCAAAAAACTCATCGGACGGGATTTGCTCGTCTTGTCAATTAATCAGTTTAGGTTCGTCGTTTTTAGTTGTCTTGACCCTGTTCGTTGTACGGAAGAAACGCAGTAGCGAAACGCTCATTTATCTGCTCGGAAAACATTCGGAACGAGGATAAAGCAAACTTCTACCCCATAAGACAAAGTAAATGATTTTTTTCGAGATTTGATAAAAAAAGCACGGTTTTGTTATAATTTTATTTCGTTCGGCTCTTTTGTTGTTCCGTTTTCCACTTTTCTTTGTAGTCTTTGGGGCTGACGCCAAAGTATTTCTTGAATGCGGTAGAGAAGTGGGATTGAGTTCCGAATCCGGTTTGGTCTGAAATCTCGGCGATACTCAGGTTCCCCTCGAGGATCAACTTCGCAGCCTTCTTCATCTTGAAGTTTCGGACGTAGTCGTTGGGTGCCAAGCCCGTCAATCCCTTCATCTTTCGGTAGAAACTGGTTCGGCTGAAGCCCAGTTCGACAGCGATGACGTTGATGTTGATATCGGGATTCTCGATACTTTTATCGATGAATTGATGGAGCTTCTCCAGAAAACGACGGTCAATCTCTGATAACGAGTCGGGAATCCGATTGTCGTTATCGTCGTCGTTTTGTTCGGTGTTCGGATTCTGGCTGTGGAAGAAGGCCTTCATTCGATCGCGGTTGGCTTGTTGGTTGTGTATGATCGAGATCAGGTGATCGGCACGGAAAGGCTTGTTGATGTAGGCATCGGCCCCACAGTTGTAACCCTCGATTCGTTCCTCGATTCGATTTTTCGCGGTCAGGAGAATAAAGATAACGTGACAAAGCTGCGGGTCGTTCTTGACGGTCTTGCACAGTGCGATGCCGTCCATCTCGGGCATACGGATGTCGCTGATGACAATTTCCGGCATTTGTGAACGGATCATCTGGAGTCCTTCCGCTCCATCGTAGGCATGCAGAACGTTATACTCGAGATGCAAAATCTCATGAAGTAGTGTGTGAATTTGCGGATCGTCTTCGATAATTAACAAAGAGCGGAGTTTTTGAGGGTGTTGCGGTCCTGTACTATCGTCTATTATTTCGAGGGGGCCTGTATCTTCTGTGGATTTTAAGTTGAACTCCGTAGACTCGGCTTCAGAGACGGTATTTGTTTCGAGGATCTCCTCGTCGGGGAAAGCTTCTCTGTTTACTGGAATTGAAAATGTCATGGTTAGTCCATCTGTTTCATTCCATGAGGCTTCTATTTTTCCGTGTAGGCGTGAAATCAGGGTTTTTGTGTAGTGTAGACCGATGCCACTGCCGGGAATATCTTCGTTGCCAGTCAATCGGGTGAAGCGATCGAAGAGTTGTGCTAATTCATCCGGTTCGATCTTGTCGCAAGTATTTGCGATGCTGATTGTTAATGTCTCCGTATTTTGTGTGGCACTGTTGGTTCTCGTTGTCGTGTAGTCAACGGTTATACCTATTCGTCCTTTACGCGGTGTGTATTTTACGGCGTTTGACAGCAAATTGGTGATGATCTTCTCCAGAAGGTCATCGTCGGTATATATCATCGGCAGGCTTGAGCAGATGTTTACTTCGTATTCGATCTCTTTAGCCCGAACGCTAAATTGAAAAGAGTTGATAACATTGTGAAGAATCGGGTTGAAATCGAGTTTCGAGACGCGCAGGGGAGCTGTTCCACTCTCCATACGACTGAAATCAAGCAATTGATTGACGAGTTTTAGTAATCTCCCTGAATTGTAGGATAGGATTGAGATTAATTTCATATCGTGAATCCCTGTACGAGCATTTTGAGCCAAAAGTTCGATATTACCGTTGATCAGTGTCAAAGGGGTCCTTAATTCATGAGAGATGTTTCCGTAGAAGTCGATCTTCTGCTGATTGATCTCCTGTTCGTGTTTGCGTTGTTGCTCTGCCAGCTCTTGTGTCTTCTTCGTGTATTTTTTTCGGAAATATAGTTTTGTGGCAAGGATGATTCCTCCGACGATCACGATGAAATAGATCAGGTAAGCCCATCCCGTTAGCCACGGAGAGGCTTTTACCGTAATGTCAATTCCGACTTCAGGAGACCACTCTCCATCGCTATTTTGAGCTTTGACAAGAAAGCGGTAATCTCCAGCGGGTAAATTAGTGAAATAGGCACGTTTATTTCCATCAGTTTCAATCCATTCCTTGTCGAATCCCTCCAGTTTGTATGCATAGCGTAATTTATCCATATAGGTATAGTCAATACCCACGTAATCTATGCTAAAAGTGTTTTGTTTATGTTTCAGAACGATTTTCTTTGCGAATGCGATGGTTTTATCGATGGGAGCCCCTTTCTCTTCCGGAGAGATACTCCGGTTCTGTATTTTGAAGTCTTCTAAAACGACAGAGGGTTGGTACCCGTTTTGTTTGATGTCTGCAGGATTGAATTGGTCGACTCCGGAATTTCCGCCAAGGTAAATGGTTCCGTCTGTTGCGGTCAAAATTGCCTGTTCGAAAAATTGTGTGTTTGAAAGCCCGTCAGCTTCGCTAAAGTTACGTAGACGCCCTGTTTTAGGATCCAAACGTGATAATCCATTGGAAGTAGCGAACCAGATGTGTCCATTTCTGTCTTCTGTAATTGAAAGAATATCATTGCTGGGGAGGCCTTTTTTTTGAGAGTAGATCGAGAGGTTCTCGCTTTTCAGATCGTAACGCATAACTCCCCGATTATAGTTGCTGATCCATAAAATTGAGTCCTGTGATACGAATAGATCCGAGCAAGCGTTCAAGACATATTTTTTATTCAGTGAATCTTTGGGACTCAGAGCTTTAGATTCAAAGTTTTGATTATCCATTACGTAAATGTCTGTTCCGTAAATGGCATAAGCGATTTTGTCGCGGTCTATGGGCGTAATTGCTATTACCGAGGCATTTTCCAATATGGTTTGAGGTGTCAGTGCCGAGTCTTTTTTAAAAAAGTAGAGTCCTGAATAACTTCCGATCCATATGTTGCCTTGCTTGTCTTCCGTGATGGAAGCAATGATCGATAAATTGTTGAATGTTGATATTTCAGTAAATCCGGTCGGGGTGAGTTGACCGACGATCAGGCTGCGACCGGCTCCAATCCAAATTCGGTTTTGTGTGTCGCAATAGAGTGCCCTTATATTGGGATTTTGATTTTTATTCGATAGGTGAGGAGTGAAAAATGGGGTCGCTTTTTTTGTCTTGTTCGAGTATTGGTAGATACCGTCGTATTTTGTTCCGATCCATATTCTGTCGAATCGAGTGTCTTCGCAACTCGAGGTGACGGGTTTTCCTTCCAGTTCGTTCAACCGGGCGAAAATATTTTCAGAGGTTTTGATTTTATAAAAACTTTGTTCGAAAGTCCCTAACCATAGGTTGCCCTGATTATCTTTTAATGCGCAGGTGATCTCGTTGTTTTTATTGTTCTCTTCTGTTTCGATTGTAATGGAGGTAACTTCGCCTGTTGAAATGCAATATTTATATGCATAGCGGGTTGAAGTAATGATGTAATTGTCGCTGTCAATCAGTGTAATGCTGTTTATTCTTGAAGAATTCAGCCCCTTTTGGTTTCTTAATGTTGCAGGGAGTTGGGTAATTTTGCGATCTTTGATATTGTATGCGATGATACCTTGATCTGTTCCGACCCAAAGTTGCGTTTCTCCAAATTTAGTGATGCAATTGATGGCGGTGTGGTGCGGAAGGGGAATCAATTCGGAGGTTTGACCCTCAATATTGTATCTTCCCAAGGCTGATTGGGCAGAGTAACCGATCCATAAATTGTTTTGATCGTCTATATATAGGGAGCGAACATGTCGTGGGGTATCTTTCCCCCGATACAAGATTGGAAATTTTTCCAACTGATTTTTCTTTCGGTTGATTTTGTATACTCCATCGTTGTAAGTGGCGATCCAGATGTTTTCATGGGAATCTTCAGCCAAATCCGCAGCATAATACTCTTCATTGTTTATATTATAGGGTATGACATGGTTTTTTGTCATATCGTATTGGCTTACACCTCTGGATGTGGCGATCCACAGGTTGTTTTTTCGATCTAAAAGTAGCCGGTTTATTCGGTTTGATTGAATGCTGGCACTGGGTTCTAATGTATTTCTAAATAGCTGTGCGTATTCATAGCCATTATATCGATTAACTCCCCTTGCTGTTGCGATCCAGATGTATCCGAGCGAATCTTGGCAAATGTCCCGTATTTGCAGATTGGATATTTGGGGTGAAATATGGAATTTTTCTTGTGCTCTTACATCGATTCGAGGCAATGATGTACACAAAACGATTAAAATAAGAATAATGGACTTTTGGCACATAGTTGCGAGTTTCGTCGGTTTTATGTATCTTTGTCAGCAAAGCTAATCATTCTTTGGTTAATTCTTTCGTTTTTGTTTCACAAAAAAGTTTTGTTTTTTGTTATACGGTTGATTTTTAGTATTTTATGGATGGTTATTTTGGTCGGAATTTGAATGAAAGTAACAAACAAGGACAGAAGAATGAACAGAATTTGAAAAAAAATGAAACAAATGAGCTCCATATATAGCCAATATTTGTAGAATTTCGTGGTATCGGAATTTTCTAAAATAAATTACGCGGGGAAAATCAGATGAAACAAGAAAATTAAACCTAAATTTTTATCTATGAACAAAACATTACTTTACTTCAAGACATGGACAACGACAATGTGTCGCAATCTGGTCGGTGCGAAAGTGCTGGGGTTGCTGGTCATGTTGTCGGTGGTTCCATACGCGGCTTTCTCGAGTAATGGGAGCCTATCTGAAGTTTCAGAGTCTACGCAAGACGGAACTCAGACTATTACCGGTGTGGTTCAGGATCAACAGGGTACGCCATTGATCGGTGTATCGGTTTCTGTTGCAGGAACGACAACGGGTACGGCTACGGATTTCGAAGGTAAGTTCACGTTGAAAGTGCCTGCCGGAGCAGAACTGAGCGTTACCTACTTCGGTTTTAAGCCGTTGAAAGTTAAAGTCGGTAACCGGACTTCTTTCACAATCGTTATGGAAGAGGATGTTCAGAAGTTGGACGATGTGGTGGTGGTTGCCTACGGTACGCAGAAGAAAGAGTCGGTAACGGCGGCTATCTCTACGGTGACAAGTAAGGAACTTCGTCAAAGTTCTTCTCCGAACATCGCAAATGCGTTGGCAGGTCGTTTGGCCGGTTTGACCTCATTGCAGAATGGTGGTGCTCAGCCGGGTTTCGATGATGCAACGATGTATCTGCGTGGTGCTGCAACAGTTAACGGTACGGACCCGTTGATCTTGATCGATGGTGTACCTCGTGATAATATTCGTACGTTGAATGCCAATGAGGTGGAAACCATCTCGGTACTTAAAGATGCCTCCGCAACTGCAGTATATGGTGTGCGAGGTGCAAATGGTGTGATCCTTATTACGACCAAACGTGGTCAGGCAGGACAGACCGAAATGAATGTGGTTTTTGATCAAACGTGGCAGGCATATACCCGTCAGCCGACCCGTGTCGATGCATGGGAGTTTATGACCATGCGTAATGAGGCTGACCGCAACGATGGTATGAATGAAGAGTATACGGGTCGGAAAATTGCGCGCCACTTGAATCCATTGTATGGCTTGGATCCGAATGATCCCCAATATGCATTAAAGTCGGCTCGGAGATATTATATGTATCCCAATCACGACTGGTATCGTGAAATGTTCAAAAAATGGTCGTCTCAGACTAATGTTAACATTAACGTGAGCGGTGGTACCGAAGATTTGAAATATTTTGTGAATGCAGGTTATTTGCATCAAGGAGGTAACTTAAATACAGAACCCAAATCTTTCCTTGGTTATGATCCGCAGGTGAAGAATGATCGTTTCAGTTTCCGTTCGAATATCGACTATCAGGCAACTAAGAGTTTGTCGTTATTCGTCAATATCGGTAGTTATGTTGAAAAGGTCAATCAGCCGAATGCTGCTACGTATGGAGGTGACCGCAACTGGATGATTCGGGATTTGTTCCACTGTGTGAACGGATTGAAACCTATGACGGTGGGTCCACTTACTCCGGGCGAAGAGTTGGGATTCGATGTAGTGCCTTATCGTATTATACGACCGATCGAGGCGGACCGTTCTCCATATGAATCTATTAACCGTCGGGGTTATTGGAATACCGTACGATCGAATCTGAACTCATCAATAGGAGGTCAATGGAACATGGATTTCATTACGAAAGGTTTAAGTTTGAAAGGTATGGCTTCATTCGATGCCGTGTCGAATACCACGCTTCAAGGAACCATTTCAGAGATGTTGTTTACTGCAGTAGTGAATGAAGATACCGATACTATTTATTTCCCATGTGAAAGAGAGACCAATGGTACGATGGGGCTTTCAAAGAACGGTAATACGAGCTGGTCTGTAAACTTACAGGCATCATTGAATTATGCCCGGACTTTTGGTAAGCATGATGTCGGAGCCATGTTGTTGGCTCAGCGAGACCTTAATGAGGTTGCTTCCGCTTCGGGAGAAAATGCAATGCCTTATAACGTGATCAGTTATGCTGCTCGTTTCACCTATGGTTTCGATAACCGTTATTTCGCAGAAGTGAACTTGGGTTATAACGGTTCTGAGCAGTTTGCTCCTGATACCCGTTTTGGTTTCTTCCCTGCTTTCTCTGCTGGTTGGGTTATTTCAAATGAAAATTTCCTTAAGGGAAATAAAGTGTTGACCAATTTAAAACTGAGAGCTTCCTATGGTAAGGTAGGTAGTGACCAGTTAGGAGGAACTCGTTTCCTTTATATGGATAATAATACTTATTCCACAGGTGGTGGCGTTGCCGTATCCGGTTATGGATCGGTTACAGAAGGACGTATAGGTAATAAGAATTTGCATTGGGAAATCTCTAAGAAACAGAACTACGGTATCGATCTCCAGTTGTTTAGCAGTTGGTCGATGACATTCGATTATTTTATTGAAAGACGTTCAGACATTCTGAAAGGTCGTGGCTTGAGTCCCTATTTTGCAGGTATTCTTGTTTGGCCGACTATGAACTTGGGTGTTGTTGACAACCGAGGATTTGAGTTCGAGTTGAACTTCAATAAACAAGTGACGAAAGATTTGTTTATCTCTGCAAAAGGTAACTTCAGTTTCAATAAGAACAAAGTGATCTTTTGGGATGAGCCGATGTATACGGAAGATTACGTATATCGTTATCGTACAACCGGCTTTTCATTGAATCAACAATGGGGTTACAAGATCGATTGGAGTAACGGTAATGGTTATTTCAATACTCAGGAAGAGTTGGATCGCTATACCGAAGGTTATGTCGATGAAAATGGCGTAGAGCACAAAGGTATCTCTTATGCGATCGGAACAGCTCCTCAATTGGGAGACTTCAAATACATTGACCAGAATAACGATGGTGTGATTGATGATAAAGACCGAGTACCCATTGGTTATACGGACCAAGTGCCTCGTGTATCTTACGGTTTCCAATTTGCTGCTAATTATAAATGGTTCGATTTTACGATCTTCTTCCAAGGTGTAAGTAAGTATTCGGATTATTATAGTGGACAAGGTGTGAACGAAAACGTATATCAGGGTACATTCTACGAATGGCACAAGCATGCATGGACTGCAGAACGATATGCAGCAGGTGAAACGATTACCTATCCACGACTTTCAACAGGACAGACCTCGTCGAAAGAAGCTAATGATTTCTTTATCATGGATCGGTCGTATTTGCGTTTGAGAGCGTTGGAATTGGGTTATACCCTTCCTGAAAAGGCGTTACGTTCCATCGGAATCAAACGGCTTAGAGTATACGTCCGTGGTGATAATGTCTTCACATGGGATCGTTTAAGGGTTGACTCTACAGACCCGGAGCAAACAGACCAGATTGGTTATCCTTTGGTAAAAACATGGAATGTTGGATTTAATATAACTTTCTAAGCGATTAAGTTTTTGGAATATGAAAGTAAAATATATATATATGTTGGGCATAGCGTCGTTGATGACGATGGCTTCATGCTCGGGAGTATTGGATATAGAGCCGGATGGACGTATTGATATCGATGATGTGTGGAAAGATAATGATATGACCGGTGCGTATCTGAATGGGTGTTATAACTATTATGCAGATAATGGCGGGCTCAATGCTTACTATTTTCAAACGAATCCATTCATATCAGTTTCTGATGATGTATGGGATTGCGATGCGGAGGTGGAGACGAGTTTGAGCCATGCGCAAATGTACAACGGAGCATGCTCAAGTAATTCACATCCTTGGATTACGGGGACGAGAGCGTGGTCTTCAGCTTATGAAGGCGTTAGAAAATGTAATATGTTTTTGACGCATATTGACGAGGCAAACGTCAAGAGCGAAACCAACCGTGCTCGTTGGAAAGCCGAGGCTCGTTTGTTGCGGGCCGCAATATACTCGAATTTGTTAACCAGTTATGGAGCTTTGACGATTATATTGACGAAACCGAATATGGCTGACGATGATTTTTCATTTGTCCAGAAATATAATGGGGCAGCGAATCGCTCGGAAGGGTATCGCAAAATCATTGACTTCATGTTTGGTGATATTGATACAGCGTTGATGGAGGAGACCATTCCGTGGAGAAACACATCTTCAAGTGAGGCGAACCGTGTCACAAAAGCTTTGGGACTTGCAATAAAATCTCGTTTTGCACTTTATGCTGCCAGTCCATTGAATCAAGCAATGACGTGGGAAGAGGCTTATCAGATCAATCACGCAGCTTTGCAACAGCTACGGGATAATGGATATGAATTGTATAAGCAATGCAGTAATACCGCTGAATATGACATTTTCGGTTCTAAAGGGCAAATAAAATGGAGCGAGGGGGCTGCCGCTGCCGCTGCAATTAGCGAGTATTTCTGTACCAATCCTGAATTCTCTACTTCTCCTAAAGACAGAGAGACAATCTTTTCTACTCGAAGTAATGCAGGTGGTAATGTTTTCAATGTAAATGGAGTAGGTTTCCAAGATGGATACCGTTGTGGTATGGTTCCAACTCAAGAATTGGTGGACCAATATGAAAACGTTGTGTACAATAGTACAGAAGCGACGGCCAGTTATTTCGTTTTGGATCTGGAGCGGCCTTATTTAGATGCTACGCATTTGACGCCGAATTATAATAGCCAAAATCCCGTCTACGATGAGATGAATCCTTATGTCGATCGAGATCCGCGTTTTTATGCAACGGTAATCTATAATGAATGTGTCCGGAACGCCCGTTGGATGAACGAAGAGACGGATGGTCGTACAGGCCAGAAGTGGGCAGGTAACAACTATCGTAATAAAACGATTTGGACGAATAAAGAGGATGATTATACGGGAATTCATGTCTCGCAACGTACTCGTACCCGTACCGGTTATTATATGAATAAGCATTTGGGTCCGAGCTCTGGACAAGGTGCCCCAGAAGTTATAACAAGGTATAAGATGTATCGGTTGGCAGAGGTGATATTGAATACGGCAGAATGTGCAATTGAGTCTGGACGTGTGCAGGAGGGAATGCAATTGATTAATGAAGTTCGTGCGAGAGCAGCTATGCCACCTCTCCCAGAAAATCCAACGACAGAAGAAGCTCGGCTTTATTTGCGTCATGAAAGACGTATCGAATTTGTTGCAGAAGAGATCAGGTTTAATGATTTGCGTCGTTGGACTGATCCTGATGGTGATATGACTGAGTACGCATCGTCGACGGCGATGGAGATTTCATGGTTGGGCGACGATGCAGGAGGAACTCCAATCTATACCTATACACGTAGAACGGTTCGTCAATCGCCGCGCCAGTGCTATACAAATAAATGGCTTTGGGTTCCTTTGAATCTTAATGAGCAAAATAAACTGGGTACTTTAACCGGTGAAGAGTGGCAGAATCCGGGATGGTAGTATTACAGGTTTGTTGAATGATTTAAATCTTAATTAGTATGAGACATAAATTAAATATTAAAATAGCCCTGTTGCTCGGATGTATGCTTTTGAGTGCGTTCGGCGAAGGTGTCAGTGCTCAGTCTGTCGTTACGACTACGGTAAAAGGTAACGTGACGGATGAGTATGGAAAACCCTTGCAGGGAGTTGTCGTTAATTCCATGAACGGCAAAAACGGTACATCGACCGATGTAGATGGTAACTATGTTATTATGGTTGATGACCAAAGCGATGCTTTAGTATTCTCCTATTTGGGGTATGCCGACCAAGTACAAAGTTTGGCAAATAAGGAAGAGATCGATGTAAAAATGGAATTGGATGTTAGTCGTAGTGACGAAATCATCGATATGGGTTTCACAAAACAGAAAAGGGGAGCGATCTCGGGTGCCGTATCATCTGTAAAAGGCAAGGTGTTGGAGTCTTCTCCTAACGCCAAGTTGACTCCTGCGATGAACGGTAACGTGACGAATTTAGGTATGTGGCAAGGTGGTGCAACTCCCAGTGATGAAACCTTCTCTATGTTGATTCGTGGAGCTAACAATCCCTTAAGCGGTTGGCAGTCTCCTCTGATTGTAATTGATGGAGTTGTCATGACTATGCAGGGATCCCGTCCTTTGGAGTATATAACAGCGCAAGAAGTTGAATCTATTACTTTGTTGAAAGATGCCTCGACCCAAGCGCTTTACGGCTTGAAAGGTAATACGGGTGTATTGGTTGTAACTACAAAGAAAGGAGTGAAAGGGCCTATAAAGATCGACGTAAATTATAACCAATCGATTCAGCAACCGTCCATTACTCCACGTATCTACAATTCGTGGGAGTATGCAACCTTCCGTAATGAGGTAGCCTATAATGACGACCCATCGTTGGGTAAAACATCCGCTTATTCGGCTCAGGATATTGCGAAATATATCTCAGGAGAGAATCCCGAACTTTATCCCAATAACAATTGGTATGACATGTTTTTCAAGAAACTGAATGTCATGTCTCGTGCAGGAGTCAATATCTCGGGCGGTAACGATAAATTCACTTATTTTACGAACGTAAACTTTGTTCATCAGGGCAATCAATACAAAACAACAAACGAACTTTATAAAACATCGTTTAATACTAACTGGTTCAATTTCCGTTCGAATGTAAACATGAAAATCAATAAATATTTGAGTTCATTTTTACGGTTGAGCGGTAATATCAGAAGAGATAGAACGCCTAATGCAAGTGTGTCAGGTTTATATAGTCATCTCTTTTATCGTGCACCGAATATTTACGGTCCGATTACCCCTACTATTTATGATGAGGATGGTGTAACGGTATTGGACGAAGGAGGTAAGGTTATTGTCGACGAGAAGTATCAGTCGTCATTATACGGAATGTTAAACCGAGGAGGTTTCGCAAAAAGTACGACCGTCGAGATTAATGCTCAATTCGGATTGGATCTTGATATGAGTTTCTTGACCAAAGGACTGAACTTAGGTGCTTATATGGCTTATCGTACTTATGGTACAGGAACAACTACTGCGTCACGTTCTTATGAATTGGTAAAAAGAGTATTGACAAAACCCAATACTTTGGAATTTGAAACCGTTGGTACGACGCAGGATACGGCTTTGGTTTATAACAAACCTAATGGAAGTTCTTATTATCACCTTGATTATAGAGCTTATTTGGATTACAACCGTACTTTTGGTAAACATAATGTGCAGGCGTCGGCATTCTTCTATTATCAGAGTATGTCTGTAGCGTTACAAGGGTCCAACTATGTGGGATCATCGAACTATGTCTTGCCCTTTAACACAGCATTGAGTGGATTTAATGCAGCTTATTCGTATGATAATCGTTATTTTGTGAAATTCGATATCGGTTATTCTGCAACAGAACAGTTTGCTCCTGATTATCGCTGGATTGCAACTCCTGCTGTTTCAGCTGCATGGAATATTTCGAATGAACCGTTCATGAAGAATGCAAAGCGGTGGTTAAGCGATTTAAAGATTAGAGCTTCGTACGGGCGTACAGCAGATGATGTGTTGAATAACGGTCGTGCAGGATATCTTGATAATTATACTTTTAGTAGTGGTGGTACTGTAGGTGTATTATCCTATGTTACACAAGAGGGAACTCGAGGTAATAGTATCTTGAGAGCGCAGACAATGTTGAAACAAAACTATGGTATTGATATAGGATTGTTCAACGGGTTTACTTTCTCATTTGATTACTTTAGAGAAAATATGGATGACTTCTTGATCCGTGCGACTTCGAATATCCCCGAATATCAAGGTATTCCTCTTGGAAATTATCCAAGTACACAAAAGGGACGGTATGAAAATCATGGTTATGAGATTTCTGCCAATTATTATAAACGATTCAATGCCGATTGGAGTATGAATGTCGGTGGATGGGTAAGTTATGCTCGTAACAAGCTTATCTATCAAGATGAGTCGGTTCTGAGTGAAGGTTATGCGTATCGTAGAAGGAGTGAAGGGTTCCCATTGGGTACGACATTTGGATTGTTGGTTGATTATAGCAATGGTAATGGCTTCTTCAATACCCAAGAAGAGTTAGATAACTATCAGTGTAGTTACGGCGGTACATTAAAGGCGCCGCGTTTGGGAGATCTGATATATAAAGACCTTAACGGTGATTGTGTTATCGATGAAAAAGATTATGCTCCGATAACTAATGGCGGTATCCCCGAAGTTTTTTATGCATTCAATGCTGGTTTTAGGTATAAGTCGTTAGAATTTAATATTTTGTTCCAAGGTGTGGGAAGATATCAAACAGCGGGTTATAATACGTCATATAATTTAGGACGAACCTATGAAGGAATTTATAATCCGCAATTGGAGAATGCATGGACACCTGAACGTTATGCGTCTGGAGCAAAGATTACTTCACCTGCATTGTCGGCATCAGAAACTTCCAGTGATCAAATGTACAATGATTATTATGTTGAAGATCGTGCATTCTTGCGTTTGAAGAATGTTGAGATAGCTTATACTTTGCCTCTGAAGTTTTCTAAGAAGATTTCTGCAGATAAGATTCGATTCTCTTTGAGTGGCCAGAACTTGGTAACTTGGAGTAGAATGAAAAATAAAGATATAGATCCTGAGATAGGTAGTCTACATGTATTGCCGGTTTATAGGGTGTATAATATAGGAGTAAGTCTGCTTTTCTAAATTTAAGCGATGTTTTTTTAACGAGTAATAAAAATCAATATGAAAAAATATGTAATCATTCTGTTTGCAATATTTTTTACAGGAGCTATGAACTCTTGTAAGGATGCACTCGATTTGCCGGAGGACGGTCGTATCTCATACGAAAGTATCTGGGCCGATCGAAACAGAACTATGGGATATTTGAACGCCTGTTATGGATCTTCAGGTGTAGTTACCTCTACTTATGATTTGGAGTATTCAGCATATATCAGTGATGCTCAAAGTGTGGCAGACAATACGGCAACTTCATCACAGTCGAGATGGTATTCTGGTACGATTGGGGCGAATAATTGGATTCTTACCAATATCTGGAGTAGTATGTACAACGGAATTCGATATTGCAATGTATTCATTAATGAGTTGCCTAATGCTACAGCTTTTGCGCAGCCGGATGAAAAAGAGAGTTGGTTGGCTCAAGCGAAGTGTTTGCGGGCATTATACTATTTCTATTTGATTCGTACATACGGTCCCGTTGTATTGTCGACCGAACCGTTTGAGTTCGACCACAACTTTAGTGCCGATTCAAGAACTCCAGTATGGCAAATCGTTCAGCAAATATTGAAAGATACTGAAGAGGCGCTGGCTGCTGCAGGTGCCGAAAATACATCTACTACTTCTATCGGTTTTAGATGGGCATTAGGGAATAGTTATGCAGGGTCTATGCACCGTGCTTTGGCTTATGCTATTCGGTCGCGTGCGATTTTGCTTGCAGTAAGTCCTCTGCATGCGGATGAGGAAGGTAATCCTTATACGTGGGAGGATGCCGCTCGGATCACAAAAGAGGCTCTTGATCAATGTTTAACGCATGATTATAAATTGTTCGATGAGTTGCCTTTGATTCCTACCGATTCTTATAACGCATATGACAACTACTTCTTGACGAGTTATGACTATAATAGAATGACTGATAAAGAGACTATTCATGGCATTAGGGGATTGTCTATGTGGGATGCGTACGGTTTACCTACGACGGACAAGCAATCATCTGCGGGTATTTGCCCTTCTCAAGAGTTGGTAGATTGTTATGAAACAGCTGACGGTTGCGCAATTATCAAACAGTATAATGAGGATCATTTAAGACCCACATTTACAGATGAAGCTTTGGCTTCGGGTTATGATGATCAAAATCCTTATGTGAATCGGGATCCCCGTTTCTATGGGACTATCTATTTCAATGGAGCTTTGAGACATTGGGATGATACGGAAACGGTGGCGATTTATGATAATGCTCCTGATGAAGAGTCTTGTGCTATTCATGCGACCTTGAAGCAATATACGCGTACGGGATATTATGTTCGTAAATACAATAAACACAATTCATCGTACGAAAAGCCTGCTGACGGACAAATGCGTATGTGGCGTTTGGCGGAGTTGTATCTTAACTTTGCAGAGGCTGCAAATGAGGCATATGGTCCTACTTATGTCGTTTCTTCTGATGTAACGAACAGTACTGCAATGTCAGCTGTTGATGCGGTCAATGCTGTTCGTGCTCGTGCTGATATGTGTAATGTGCGCTCTGAGTATACGGCAGATCCTGATACGTTTAGAGCGAGAATCAGAAACGAGCGTCGTGTGGAATTTGCCTTTGAACCTGTTTTCTTCTATGATATTCGTCGTTGGAAGACCCTTACAAATGGTCCTACTGAGCAATTCTCAGAGGGTATTGTTACGGGTATGAGAGCCACGAAAGATGAAAATGATGGGTCATTTAAGTATACTCGTTTTACAGTTAGCGAGCGCTTGTGTAATCAAGAAAAGTATCTGCTTGATCCGCTACCTACAAGCGAGGTAAATAAAATGTATAGTCAAACAGGTGTCAATTGGCAGAATCCGGGTTACGAATCTCCGGAATAGGACTTTGTATAGACAAAAAAGAGACGGAAATTTTTCCGTCTCTTTTTTGTCTATATGTATTAAAATTTGTCCGATTTAGAAGAAATATTTATCTTTATCATTCATTAATCTATTTTGTTATGATGAGATCGTTCTTGTCTTTGTTTGTATTGTGTTGTTCGGTAATTTCTGTATCGGGTAAAAATCCCGGTGTAATTGCTCATCGTGGGTATTGGACGGTAGAGAATTCAGCGCAAAACTCCATGAGTTCGATGAAAAATGCTTTTGCTATAAAGGCGTATGGATCGGAGTTGGATGTCTATATCACGACAGATGGCCAAGTGGTTTTGTTTCATGATGCTACCTTTAATGGTGAGCGTATTGACGATATGACCTATGCACAAACTCAGGAGATCAAGTTGTCTAATGGGGAGTCGTTGCCGCTTCTGACTGAGGTTTTGAGTGAAGCGGATAAGCAGAACAAGACGAAACTGATTATAGAGATAAAACCTCACGATACGCAGCAAAAAGAGAATGATGCTGTTGACGCGGTATTGGAATTGGTTCGACATGCAAAAATGGAGAAGAAGGTGGAATACATCTCGTTTAGTCGGAATATCTGTGAGCGGCTTATTTCAAAGGAGCCTAAAGCTAAGGTTGCCTATTTGGGCGGAGAACTGACTCCACAACAGCTTTGTGATTTGGGATATAGTGGACTCGATTACCACATTGCCACCATGCGTGCACATGAAGATTGGTTTGATGAGGCAAAGAGACTCGGATTGACGGTGAACGTCTGGACGGTGGATGATGAGGAGAATATGAAGTGGTTGATTGAGAAACATGCCGACTATATTACAACCAATCAACCTGTCGTTTTGCAGCGCTTGTTGAACGATCGTTAATTTTATTGCAAAAAAGTTTCCTGTTTTTGTAGGAAATTCAATTAATTTTATGAAATTTGCACTCGCAATGAATAACCGATAGGTTGGTGTTGTGCTGCCACAATAGCTCAGTTGGTAGAGCATTTCATTCGTAACGAAAAGGTCGTGGGTTCGAGTCCCACTTGTGGCTCAAGAGGAGAGCGGTTCAAAATGTCTTTGAACCGCTCTCCTCTTTTATCTTAAAGTATTGAGCTTAAATACTCTGTATAAACAAGTAGGCGGTGTATGCCGGATCATAGATTTGGAGTCCGACTTGTTTACATATTTCAAACTCCCTATCTATCTGCCGAAAATAAGATTAAGAACATAGGCAAGCCGTAGACCGCCCTTGAGAAGTTGTTTCTCAGCCAACTCATTTCCTCGGTAAAATTCGGGGTCGGTGATCGTGGTATTCTCGCGGATGATGTCGTAAGCGATTATGCAGGCTGCTGCATTGTCATGTACCCAATCTCTCGGTGAACCCTCCGTGATTTTGGCAACCTCTTTCGGAGTGCAACGATCGAGAAATTCACACCATTCGGTGGCGCTCCACTCATGTGGACCCGTAGAGAGCATATTGTCCCAAACGCCGTGAAACAGCTTCTTCTGGTCGCCGACGGTGACCCAATAGTTTGAGGGCCGGAAGTTGTATATGATGTGTGAGGGGCAGTGCATGTCGGGAACAAAATGAACCAGATGTTTGATCAGCAACAGCACAGTCGAGTCATCGAGAGACTTGTATTTCCCCTCTCCGAGCCGTTCTATGGCAGTTTCCGTAGCCATGAGTGCATCGCCCGGGAAGCCGCCTTCGTCGTATTCGAACGCTTTGTCGACTGGCACACAGTGGTCGAACCAATCGTTCGAATAGCCGCTTTTGGTGACATAGCCCATGTAGTCCATCCATGAGGCGTAGTAGACCAGTGGGCGATTCTCCAGATATTTTGCCAGATTCTTTTTCGCTTTCCGGGTCAGATGCTTTTCTGCAATGAGTACGGAGGCATCGTGTCCCAATGAACCCCAACTGAAGGCGGAGAATGGAGCCATCAAGGTAAGAAGCATAAGGAAGAGAAGAGGTTTTTTCATAAAAAATGTTTTGATGGTGAGTAACTGAAGCTAAGATAACACAATCGGACCGATTTTTTGGTTTCAGAGGGATTAATTTTTGGGTCTGTGCAAAAAAACATCAAAAATATCGGGCAGTCCTTTTAAAGGGCTGCCCGAGGTCTCAAGTATCGGAGGGTGTATTCGTTTCGTCTGATTAGTGTAGAATCCCAATTCTGCAGGTCGCAACGGATCTGAGGTTACTGTTTATTGACGAGTGTATGGAGATAGATCGTGTCCGGAGCGATCTCCATGATGGCTCCACCGTCGGCTGTACGGAAAAAGAGCTGATGATAATTGGTTTGGCTGTACTTGAGCCACGGACTTTCACTCATCGGGGTTGCAAAAGTGTAGAGGACTTCGATACGAGGATCCTGTATGTCGGTGACGGTTGAGTCAGAGGTAGGGTTGATGCGGAAGATGTGTACGGCCGTGTCGGCATACATGTGATAGAGGTTGTCTTTGTGAATGAATGAGCTTAACAACAAGGCAGATTGCATTACGTATACTGTATCACCTGTCGGTTCCGCGAATTGACCTGTCGGTTTTTTGTATGCTCCGTAATCTGCGATCGTTTTTATGCCTTGCGTTGATGTGGATTCCCGGAGATGGATCAGACTATCGGCGGTCGGGCGATCGTTCTTGAAAACGGCCATTTTTTGCGGATCTTCGATTGCGCATATCATGCTATGTCCACGCATGTGCCCGAGTGCGCCTGACGCGTAATAGATACCATCTTTTTTTAGAACCCGGATAGGATCCAATAATGCCCCTTCGTAGGTCTTTCCGTCTTGTTTCGAGGCAAAGAAAATTGTGCCGCCCCACTCTCCGCTGCTGCTTGAGGTGACAATGTAGTTTTCGTCTTCGAACAAAGGTGCCGGTTTTACCCCCTCGGCGGGAACCCATTTTTGCAGAGATGGATCGAATTGGAGGGTTGCGTCCTCGTTATTTATCCGGACAGAGGCGTAGAGCTGATTTTGGAGCGGGAAGAGATAGTAGTAGTTGTGAAACAGGCTGTCGAGATCTACTTCAAATAGTTTCTCTCCTTGCGTATTAAAGGTGTACATCTTTTGTTGTACCGTATCGTTTTGACCGATGGAGCTCGATACTCTGGGTGAGATGACATATATGGTGTCATTCAAGAGGATAGCGGTCTCCATCCCCAACTTGCAGGAGAGGTACGCAGTGTCGAAATGGATTGCATCTTCGATTCTTCCGGTGTCATCTGTGTTGCATGAAAAGAAGATACCGAGTGAAATAAAACTTAAAAATAGAAACGTAATCTTTTTCATGGCATGTAGTTTTTAGGTAGTACGGGACAATATACGAAAAAAAAGAGGAAAATCGAATGATTTTCCTCTTTTTTACAATATTTTTCAGATTACTCGATATTTTTTGATAATGGGAGGGTGTAATTTAAGCGGTTTCCCATTGTTGGCGGATCAACTGCAGAGCAGCCGGAATGCTTTGCGCCCGGTCTCCTTTGCACCCGCATTCGAAGCTGACGTAGTTCTGGTAATTCATGGCCTTCAGTGCCCGGAATCCGTCTACATAATTGTCCACTGCGCCATCTTCGCCCGGAGTATTCCGAGAACCCCGACTGGCAATGTGTACGTGTTGCAGATACTCTCCGGCTGAGAAGAAGGCTCCGTAGTCCGAAACCTCCTCGAAAGTCATGTGCCAGAAATCACCCATACATTTCACTCCGGCGTTGTTTGCGTCGCGGCAAATCGATGCAGCATCTGCCACTTGGCGCAGATAGAAGGCCTCGCTGCGGTTCAGCGGTTCGAGAATGACCGTTGTTCCACACTGTACGGCATAGTCTCCAAGCAGACGCAGCTGTTCGATCAGGTAGTCGCGTGTGGCCATCGTATGGGGCATGGCAGGTACTTGAGCGTTGAATGCCGGAACCATGATTACCCCTGTCGAGCCCAACTCACCTGCTGCAGCGATGATTTCGCGCATCGTGCGGTCGAACTCTTGACGTACGGCTTCCTCTTCCGAAAGAATGAAGCCTTGGAATCCGGCACAGATTGCGCTGACCTTGATGTTGCGCCCGTTCAGCAGCTTTTTCAGCTCCTCGACTCTTCCGGCCAAGTTGACGCCACCCGGTTCGAAGCCAACGACTCCGTTGGCCTCCATGTAGTCGAATTTTTCGGCCAGCGTTTCACCCGGAGCATTTCCCTCTTGGAAGGAGAGTTTCAGCTCCGGAACGGGTGCTGTTGCTTCCTCTTTTTTGCTGTTGTCGGTGCAACCCGTGAGCAGCTGCATCGGAGCAACCGCCATGGCGGCACCACTCAGCAGCGATGTTTTTAAGAATTCACGTCTCTTCATATTGGTCTCAGTTTTTTTAAGTTTTGATGTTGTGAAGAAGTTTACTCCTCGGCGAGCCGATTCAGGTATCGGGTGATACCCTCCTTGTCGTCTGTTCGTGGAGTCCACGGCGCGATGTCCTCCTCCGTTAGCGGAGTAAAAGGACCTTTTTTAACCTCAAAGACCACCGTTCCGCTCTCTCTGACTAAAAGTCCGTGCCATTGACCGGCCGGAATGTCGAAACCATACACGCCGTGGGCCGGATCGATTACGGCTCGTTCGATGATATTGCCCGCATCGTCGAAGATGACCGATACGATACTCCCTCGCAGAACGAAAACCGTTTCGTCCTTTGCCGGGTGGCTGTGGCGGTGCGCCGGAACGTATGTGCCGGGTTCAAGCGCATTGAGCAACCGGTTTACCGGATCACAAAGGCGTTCGTGCAGGTTGTAGTTTTTCCGCAGCCGGCTCTCCTTGCGTGCCTGTTCCGTTGTACGGTCGATAAGGGCTTTGTCGATGATTTTCATGGCATAGCGTTTATCCGAAAAACGGGTATAAACCTGATTTATACCCGTTTTCTGGTTTCAGTTATCGAGGCGGACTATTTCTCAGGACCCGTTCCCGGAACGGCAACGGTGTAGAGCTTCATGTCCATCGGACCGAGTTCCATCTTGGCAGGAGTGTAGTTCAACGGCGATGCCGTCATCTCGTCCCACGTTACGGATTTGCCCGTATAGGCCGATTCACGTCCCATGATGGCCATCATGTTCGAAACAGCGGTCTCTTCTGCCTGCATGATCGGCGTGTTGTTGCGGATGCAGGAGATCCAGTTCACATGTTCGAGGGTGTATGGATCGTTTTGGCGTCCCTCTTCGCTCTTCGCATCGTATTGCCATACGATGTTGCCTTGCAGGTCACGGATTGCGAAATCGACGCTGTTCCATGATCCTTTGGTTCCCTGAATGAATTCGCTGACATTTGAGTCACAACCGTCGATCTGGCGGCACATGCTGTGCATGTGGACTCCGTTATCGAATTCGAAATCGACACTGAAATTGTCGTATTGGTCTCCCGTCACACGGCGTTGGCGGCTTCCGAAACCGGTGGCACGCACGGGTTTGTATCCCGAGAACCAAGTGAATACGTCGATATTGTGTACGTGCTGTTCAACGATGTGGTCGCCCGAGAGCCATTTCCAGTTCACCCAGTCGCGGATCATCCACTCCATGTCCGACCATCCGTTTTCGCGGTTGCGGTACCACAGCATCGGCTGATTCCAATAGACGTTTCCACCGGTGATCTCGCCGATCAGACCTTCCTGTACCTTTTTGTAGGATTCAACGTAGCACCGTTGGTGGTGACGTTGAGTTCCCGTTACGACACTCAGTCCCTTGGCCTGAGCCTGTTTTGCTGCGGCCATAATGGTGCGGTATCCTTCGGGATCAACGCAGATCGGTTTCTCGAGGAAGCAGTGTACCCCTTTTTCAACGGCATATTTGAAGTGTTCGGGGCGGAAGAAGGGTGGAGTAGCGATAATCACAACATCCACGCCCGAGTCGATCACCTTCTGGTATGCGTCGAATCCGGTGAAGCATTTGTCGGCCGGAACATCGATCTGATACTTCTCTTTCAACGAGTTTTTAAGGCCTTGCAGACGGTCGTCGAAGACATCGCCTAATGCGGCAATCGTAACGCCGTTTGCGGCATTCAAAAAGTTTTCGGCAGCACCCGAACCACGACCGCCGCAACCGATCACACCGGCTTTCAGCTCTTTGCCATCGACTGCTTTGTCGGGCAGTTCCGGTACGTAGTATTCTCCGGGAGCCTTCAGTGGCGTGTAAGCTACTGCTTTATCTCCTCCCTTGCACGAGGTCAGGAACGGGGAGAGTCCCATAGCGCCGGCAACACCTGCCAATGCCGAGTAAGAGAGAAACTCTCTTCTGGTAATCTTGTTATCTTTGCTCATAATAGTTAATATTTAGGTTTATTGATTGGTTGTCGATGAAGTTTGGGTGTTGGCAGCGATCGGTTCGCAGACTACGCGGAACCCGATGCTCCGAATGTCAGAATACCACCAGATACTTTTCGGGTTTTGCGGGTCGGTTTTCAGCCATTTGTCGTGTTCGGTGTGTCCACGAGCCGCTGAGCGAAGATCCGATGCATCATCAAAGTACTGTCCACCCCGCACTACATGCTCCTCTCCGGATGAGGGTCCTTTCGGATCCTTCACGCCGTCGGTCAGTTTCGAATAGGCGTCGGCCGCATACCAGTCCGAGCAGTATTCCATGACATTACCCAGCATGTTCTTCAGTCCAAAGGGATTGGCCTCTACGGCTGCCGGCTCTTGGGTTTTGTTCTGGCTGTTTTTGCTATACACGACATAGCGGTCGATATAGGCCGTATCGGCATCGAAAAATTTACGCCAGAAGCCCTTGTCCGAGAGTTTTTTCGGATTACCTTCGAAGAAGTAGGGAGTTTGCGTACCGCCGCGTACGGCATATTCCCATTCCGCCTCGGTCGGTAGACGATATTTTTTACCGGTTTTTTTCGACAGCCATTGACAGAAAGTCTCTGCGGCATAGTGTGTCATGGTAATGGCCGGGCGATCGCCTCCTCCCCAGCCCTGATCGGGGATTCCGAACGGAGGAGTCGGACCACTGATGGCATCGGCTTCCGGATTCGAGTTATTGGCATACACAACGGAGGGTGGGGTACGTCCCTCAGACATGGTTTCGGCATAGAATGCCCAGTATTGATCCCATGTCACTTCGGCTTCACCCATGAAGAAGGGGGAGAGCGTTACGTTTCGGGTCGGACCCTCGTCCTCTTTGCGGAAAGGTTCATCCTCCGGACTTCCCATCGTGAACGATCCGCCCGGTATGGCCTTCATGTTGAATGATACGGCAGTACCCGGTATTGTTTCGGTGAAGTCGGCAAATTCGGTTACCGTAGCCGCTGTGGTGTACAGGGTGTCGTTTTTCGTATTTGATGATTGGGGGATGCCGGTCATCTGGGAGTGCTGATAGTTCGGATCGTAGTGTCCGACATCGAGGTGGCAACTGATACATTGCAGGTCAAGTTCCTCCTCTTTCTCTTCATAATAGAGGTGTGCCGTGATTCCTTCTTGGGTCAGGCGTGAGGGAAAAAGTTGCTTGTGGCACTCTTTGCAGGATTCGTTATAGACGATTGTTACGGCGTGTTCCAGCTGTTTTTTGCTTTCCCAGTCGAATTCAGAGCTGTCTTTGGTCCAATAACTCCAGAGGTCTTTCAGACCGGTTTTGGCTTTGGCTTTGAAGTAGTCGAATGAGCCGCGTGGAGGGAGATGGCACTCGGCGCATCCTGTTACCACACCGCTTTGGCTGTTGTGGTGGCTCGATAGTTTCCAGCTTTTATCGGCTTCGGGATGGACGTGGCATGACTGGCATGATTCGTCGCTCGAGCTTTGTATGTAGATTCTATTTAATCCGATGGTGATGCTGCTGCCGACGGCTAAAGCGGCAATGATGATCCAAATAAGCTTTTTGCGGCCAATGCCTTTTCGGGCCGATGGGTCTTTTTTCGTACGTTTTAGAAACACAAGAATCAGTAATTTTGGTTAAGTTAAGGATACAATACTTTGCGAAAGTACGAAAAATAATGGGGAATAACTAAAATTTGAAGCGAAACTTTTGTCGTTTTTTCGTATTGCCGTGGACTGATTCTGTCGTTAGTGCGGTCATGTGGTCCATGTTGGGAGGAGATAATCTTGATGTTGCAATAGGGTGGCGGTTACTTTCTTTGCAGCCGTATATTTTCGAGCATAAAAAAACGGCTGGGTTGAAGTAACCTTGCCGTCTTTTTTATGTTGTGGAATTGAAAGAGATTTAAATAGGATTATATGTGGTTGTGTATTATAATCCTTTCGGCCCTCCTGTCTCACTTTTTCTCCTTAGTTTATCTTCCTTCTTCTTTCTCCCTCCTTCTTCTCTCTCTTCCTCCCTGTTCTTCTTCCTTCCACCCTTCCTTCTTTCCTTCCTTCTCCTGTCAGGCCTCTTCCTCTCTCTCCCTCTCTTCTCTGCCCCCTCTGGGTGCTTTAGTTGGCGATTTCGCCTCCCATCATATCCAGAAGTTCATTGGTAATCAACTGTTGACGCGTTTTGTTGTATTGTACCGTGAGCTCTTGGATTAATTCGGTGGCGTTGTCTGTTGCCATCTGCATGGCAATCGTCCGGGCTGCATGTTCTGCAGCATTGGAGTCGAGCAGTATCGTATAGATTTTCAGACCCAACACCTGAGGAATCAGCGTTCTAATGACTGTTTCCCGGTCGGGTTCGACGATATAGTCTGCACTTGCACCTTTGTGTTCCTTCTTCTCTGTGGAGATCGGAAGGTAGGTCTCGTGGGTCATCACTTGAGTGGATACACTCTTGAAGTGGTTGTAGATCAACTCTACGCGATCCACCTCATGATTGATAAACATCTGCATCAATCTTTCGGCCAACTGTGCTGCCTCCTTGTAGGTGGGTTTGTCCGAGAGGCGTTGGAAATCACCTTCCGATGGATAACCCATCTTTCGAGCGACATCGGCAATCTTTTTGCCGACGGCAAAGATCCGAATGTCCTCTTTCCGCAGGTGTCCATAGGCATGTTCGATTGTTTCCTGCAGCTTTTTGGCTACATTGGCATTGAACGCACCGCACAACGATGAGTTCGATGAGACCGCAACAATCGCTACCCGCCCGACCTCTCTTTTTTCGGCATAGGGCGAATTGGATGCTCCTTCGGCGGAGAGGAATCCCGATAGAATCTCGTTCAGTTTCCGTTCATAAGGCAACATATTTTCTATGGCGCCTTGTGCACGGTGCAGCTTGGCCGACGCCACCATCTTCATGGCCGACGTGATCTTCAGCGTACTGTTGACCGATGCGATTCTTCCTTTGACCTCTTTAAGCGATGCCATGGCTATGAATTTTTAAGTGCCGATGCGACAGCGGCTGCCACCTCTTCGATTTTGGCGGTAACCTCCTCGTTGATAACTCCTTTTTTCAGGGTTGCCAATACGTCGGTGCCCTCCAGATTGTTGATCAGTGCTTTCTCGAAATCGTGTACCCGATTCAACGGTACATCCTTTAGCAAGCCGTGTGTACCACAATAGAGTACAGCGATCTGTTGTTCGACCGGCATCGGTGAATATTGGGGTTGAACGAGCAGTCTTGTATTCTTCTGTCCTTTGTCGATGGTCAGGGCCGTAACCGGATCCATGTCGCCTCCGAATTTCGTGAAGGCTTCCAGCTCTCTGTACTGCGCCTGATCGATCTTCAGTGTACCGGCCACCTTCTTCATGGCCTTGATCTGTGCATTACCACCCACACGTGATACGGATATACCCACGTTGATGGCCGGACGGTTACCCTGGTTGAACAGGTCGGTGTCCAAGAAGATCTGACCGTCCGTAATGGAGATCACGTTGGTCGGAATGTATGCAGCCACGTCACCGGCCTGAGTCTCGATAATCGGAAGCGCAGTCAACGATCCACCGCATTTTACCTTACCTTTCAGGGAAGGAGGCAGGTCATTCATCTGTTCGGCCACCTCCTGCTGGTTGATGATCTTTGCCGCGCGCTCCAGCAGACGGGAGTGCAGATAGAAGATATCACCCGGATAGGCCTCACGTCCCGACGGTCGGCGCAGGATCAACGATACCTCACGGTAGGCGACAGCCTGTTTCGACAAGTCGTCGTAAACGACTAATGCGTGGCGTCCCGTATCGCGGAAGTATTCGCCGATGGCGGCTCCGGCGAACGGAGCGAAATATTGCATGGCGGCCGGGTCGGCTGCAGTTGCTGCGATGACGATCGTGTAGGCCATGGCCCCTTTTTCGCGCAGGGTGTTGACGAGTGATGCTACCGTAGAACCCTTCTGTCCGATAGCGACATAGATACAGTAGATCGGGTCTCCTGCTTCAAAATTGCTTTTCTGGTTCAGAATCGTGTCGATAGCGATTGCTGTTTTACCGGTTTGTCGGTCGCCGATGATCAACTCACGCTGTCCACGTCCGATCGGGATCATGGCGTCGACGGCTTTCAGACCCGTCTGCAACGGCTGGTTCACCGGTTGACGGAAAATAACGCCCGGAGCTTTACGTTCCAGCGGCATTTCGGTGGTTTCACCGCCGATCAGTCCCAGTCCGTCCAGCGGATTTCCCAGCGGATCGATGACCCGTCCCAACATGGCTTCACTGACGTTGATCGACGCGATTCGTTTGGTCCGTTTCACGGTGTCGCCCTCTTTGATTCGGTCGGTAGGGCCCAAAAGTACGGCTCCGACGTTATCCTCTTCAAGGTTCATCACGACGGCGCGGATTCCGTTGTCGAACTCCAACAATTCGTTGGCTTCGGCATTCTGCAAACCGTAGATACGGACTACGCCATCGCTGACCTGAAGGACTGTCCCCACCTCTTCGAACTGGAGGTGTGTGTCGATTCCTTCGAGCTGCATGCGCAACACATCAGAGACCTCGCTTGCTTTTATATTTTCAGACATACCTATCAATAATTTACTTTTTTACACTACACAATCCGTTTGTTCTTTTCGACGAATTGTTTTTTGATGCTTCTCAGTTGAGTGGCGATACTGGCATCGAGCCGTTCGGAATCCATCTCAAAGATAAAGCCGCCGATCAGTTCCGGTTTTACGCAGGTACGGAGTTCGACCGTTCCGCGGGTTTTGGCGGCGATCCAGTCGCTGATCCGTTTCTCTGTCTCTGAATCGATGGCAACGGCTGTTTCGAGTTTGCCGGTGCTGATGTGATTCAGTTTCCGGTAGAGATCGAGGTACATCAGGCTGATCTGTTGCATGTAGCGTTCACGTTTGTTGTGCAGTACGAGTTCCACGAAGCGGTCGAATACGTCGCTCGTGTTACCGCCTCCCGCATTCCGGATCACTTCGGCTTTGGTCCGATCCGGCAGAATCGGATTGTCCAATATGCGTCGCAGCGAAGTCTCCTGTTCGTAACTTCTGGCTACGTTTGCCATCTCGCCATAGACCTTCTCCGCACACTTCTTTTCGTATGCGAACTCCAGCAGAGCTTTGGCGTATCGTACCGAGATCATTCCTGTGTTCATAGGCTTACGATTGTTTCATGTCGGGCATTTCGTCGAGCATTCGATTGATCATCGACATTTGAGACGGAGCGTCGTCCAGTTTGTTTCGGAGTACCTTTTCGGCGATTCCTACCGAAAGCAAGGCGATCTGGCTGCGTACTTCGCGTACAGCCGCCTCCTTTTCGAGTTGTATCTGGCGTTTTGCTTCCTCCAATTGTTTCTGAGCTTCAATCGAGGCTTCGTTTTTAGCCTGACTGATGATGCGTTCCTTGGCTGCTGCGGCTTCGCTCAGAATCTTCATCTGCTCTTCGCGAGCGCTTTGCAGCAGGGCTTCGCTTTCGGTTTTGATGTTGTCCAATTGGGCTTTCGCTTCTTTGGCTGCTTCCAACGACTTTTCGACGAAGACCCTACGCTCTTCTACCATCTTCGTGATGACTGGAAATCCGTATTTGGCCAGTATGACGAAGACCACGATAAACGAGAGCAGCATCCAGAATAAGAGGCCCGCTTCGGGTTGTAAGAGTCCCATCGCTTCTGTGTTTTAAGTTTCGTTTTCTGTTAAAGAGCGAGGAAGCAGACAACCACGGCGAACAGTGCGACACCTTCGACCAGAGCGGCGATGATGATCATGTTCGTACGGATGTCGTTCGATGCTTCCGGTTGACGCGCGATGGCTTCCATTGCCGAGCCACCGATCTTACCGATACCGATACCGGCTCCGATTGCTGCCAGTCCGGCTCCGATTGCTGCACCAAGGGTTCCTAAACTCAGTTCTGCTGCTGCCTGTAACAAAGATGTAAGTAACATAAATTTAAGGTTTTAATTATTATTTAAAATTTGAATTTGTTTTGTTTGTTATCGAGTTCCTTTCATGTCAGGTGAAAGGGGTGTTCAGTTAAATTTCAGCCTCTTCCGTTGTCTTGTGGTGTTTGACGCGGGCCAGACCGATGAATACGGCTGATAGCATCGTAAATACATAGGCTTGGATAAAGGCTACCAGAAGTTCCAATAGATTCATGAAGATACAGAACAAGACCGATACTCCGGTCATGGAGATATTCACGGCTTTGCCCATGCTGACGGTAACGAATACCAGACAGGTCAGGCTGAGGATTACGGCGTGTCCGGCCATCATGTTGGCGAACAGACGGATCATCAGGGCGAACGGTTTGGTGAAGATTCCGACCAATTCGATCGCCGGCATCATCGGCACCGGACATTTGAGCCACGTCGGCACTTCGGGCCAGAAGATCTCTTTCCAATACTCCCGTGTTCCGAACAGGTTGACGGCAAAGAATGTGCACAAGGCGAGAACCAGTGTAATCGCGATGTTGCCCGTGACGTTTGCTCCACCGGGGAAGATCGGGATCAGACCCATCAAGTTGTTGATGAAGATAAAGAAGAAGACGGTCAGCAAATAGGGGGCGAACCGCTTGTAATCTTTCCCTACACAACTTTTGATCAGGTCGTCGTGGATCATCATGATGAACATCTCCATCGCCCCGACGAAGCCTCCCGGTGCTGCATTTTCGACCTTTCGCTTTTTGTACCAGTGTGCAACGCCCAGAATGATGCAAACCAAGATCAAACTATTCAGCAGCAGGGCCAAGACGGTTTTGGTAATGGAGATATCGATCGGACGGACCTCCTCTCCATTGATTTTTTCGACGATTTTTCCGGCGTATGGACCCTCTTGTGCGATGTAATAGCCGTTGTAGGAGCCTTCTCCATGACTGAGTCGGGACGAGAGGAAGACATCCCAATGACCCGTACGGCTCCGCACGATTACCGGCAGGGGGATCGTGACATGTGTCTCACCCCATGTGGTGATGTGCCATTCGTACGAATCTCCCAAGTGTTCGAAGACGATCTCTTTGACATCCGTATCTTCGCCTTCTGGAAGCTCCTCGGCGTGGGCCGTAAAGCTCCCGAAAAGAAGCAGACACATACATACGGTGATATGTCTTAATTTATTCATCTTCATGCTATTTTATTTTTTCGTTTTTTCTCGTAATACCAGAAAAACACGGTTTCGAAAATCATAAAAATGATGTAGAGGATCAAAAACGTCACGACAAAATCTGTCTTTTGCGTGTCGCTCAACGCGATGTAGAGGCCGCAGATCAGTACGAACAGCAACATCTTGGCGACCTTCATTCCCAGAAAGAGCCATGCGAAGCGGCGGCTTTCTCTGCGAAACAGCGCGATGAAAATCAATCCCCATATGTAAAAGAACAACGGCATGAACGGGAACCATTCGACATAGTGTTCGGGAAGGCACCCTTTGATCAGGGCAGCTCCACCCCATCCCGTGAGGAGAGCAACCGCGGTCAGACCGATGATGTAGTTTCTTTTAAATTTACGATCTTCGATATTCATGCTCTTTTTGCGCAGGCGTTTATGCCTACACCTCCTCGATGCAAACGGACACGTGGTTCTTCAGAACTTCGACGAATCCGTTCCGAATCGCCACACGTTGCTCATCTCCGTTTTTGAGTCGATATTTTATTTCGCCTTGGTTCAGAGACGAGATGAGCGGGGCGTGCCTTTTGAGGACCGTGAACTCACCAAGAGTTCCCGGAAGGGTCACACTCTCCACCTCTCCGCTGAAAAGTTTCTGTTCGGGCGATAAAATTTCTAACATCATACGGCAGCTCGTGCTAACAGTTTCTTACCTTTTTCGATGGCTTCTTCGATCGTTCCGACATTCAGGAAGGCCGATTCAGGCAGGTAGTCGACTTCGCCGTCCAGAATCATCTTGAATCCCTTGATCGTATCTTCGATCGAGACCATGACACCCGGAACGCCGGTGAACTGCTCGGCCACGGTGAACGGTTGCGACAGGAAACGTTGTACACGACGTGCACGGTTTACCGTGAGGCGGTCTTCGTCCGACAGCTCTTCCATTCCGAGGATCGAGATGATATCTTGCAGCTCTTTGTTGCGTTGCAGAATCTGTTTGATGCGCTGAGCGGTTTCGTAGTGCTCTTTTCCGACGATCAGCGGATCGAGGATTCGCGAGGTGGATTCGAGCGGGTCGACGGCCGGATAGATACCGAGCTCGGTGATCTTACGGCTCAACACGGTCGTGGCATCCAAGTGGGTAAAGGTCGTTGCCGGAGCGGGGTCGGTCAAGTCATCCGCCGGGACGTATACGGCCTGAACGGAGGTGATGGATCCCTTTTTGGTTGAGGTGATTCGTTCCTGCATGGCACCCATCTCCGTAGCCAGCGTCGGTTGGTAACCCACGGCTGACGGCATACGTCCCAAAAGGGCGGATACTTCGGATCCGGCCTGTGTGAAACGGAAGATGTTGTCGATGAAGAACAGAATATCTTTGGTTCCGGTTCCCGAATCACGGAACGATTCGGCAACGGTCAGACCCGACAGGGCTACGGACGAACGGGCTCCGGGCGGTTCGTTCATCTGTCCGAAGACCAATGTAGCCTGAGACTTTTCAACTTCCTTGTAGTCTACCTTCGAAAGGTCCCATTCGCCTTTCTCCATACTCTCTTTGAAGGCTTCGCCGTATCGGATTACGCCTGATTCGATCATTTCGCGCAGCAGGTCGTTACCTTCACGGGTACGTTCGCCGACTCCTGCGAAGACGGAGAATCCGTGGTGTTTCTTGGCGATGTTGTTGATCAGCTCCATGATCAGCACCGTCTTACCCACGCCGGCGCCGCCGAACAGACCGATTTTACCTCCTTTGGGATAGGGTTCCAACAGGTCGATCACCTTGATTCCCGTATAGAGGACCTCCTGAGAGGTGGTCAGTTCATCGAATTTCGGGGGATCGCGGTGGATTGGGTAGGCGCCTGTGTGATCGAGCTCCTTCATGCCGTCGATCGTTTCGCCCACGACGTTCATCAATCTTCCCTTGATTTGCTCGCCGACCGGCATGGTGATCGGGCGGAAGTGTGAAACGGCTTTCATACCCCGACGCAGACCGTCCGTACTGTCCATAGCGACGGTTCGCACGGTATTCTCACCGATGTGCTGCTGTATCTCGACGATCAGGGTTCGTCCGTCGTCGCGTTTGATCTCCATGGCGTCGTGGATACGCGGCAGGACGATTTCATTCTCGGGACCGTCAAAAGCTACGTCGACAACCGGTCCGATGATCTGCGAAATTCGGCCGACGATTTGTGCCGGAGCGGTTTTGTTCGATATTGTTTCCGATTCCATAGTGATTCTTTCGTTTTTTAAAACTTTTTCAAAGGTACGGAGTTGTCGCGGGGAAAAAAGTCCCGATAGCCCGTATTAATGTCCTGAATTTCCTTTTTTCGTCCTTTTTTTCTCTTGGAAGGATGCGAATGGTTTCTTATTTTTGCCGGAAAAACCGTAAAACATCAAGATTATCATGGGAATAAAGAATGAAAGACTGCCCATTCTCGAAATAGCTCGGATTGGTCCGCCAGACGGGCGGGGTTATGTGACCAATGAGTTCTGGATTGCCGATGCTCAGGATGATCTTTGGCGCCATTTTGAGCGGCCAGTACGGTTGGGAGGCAGTGCGATCGGTTTTTGTCTCTCCGGAGGTTGCGTGCTGTCGTTGAATCTGAAAACGTACGAAATCAATGAGGGCGATATGTTTTTTATTACGCCCGGTATTATTGTCCAGATTACCTCTCACAGCGATGATTTTACCATACAGTTGATGGGTTTTACTTCCGAGTTTATTCGCGATCTGCATCAGTCGGTGAATCCGCTCTATCCCTACATTATTCAGCACTCGAAGCTGGCGATCGATATTTCCGACCGAACGAAGATGGTCTCGTTTTTTTCTCTCATGCGTGAAAAAGCCTTGCGGCAGGATCATTTTTTTAATGTTGAAATCATAAAGAGTTTGTTGCAGGTCTTGTTCTATGAGGTGAGCGTTTTGTATTGGAAAAAGTATCCTCAGGAAGAGCATCCTCATACAAGACATGAAGAGATATTCAAACGTATGATGAGGCTGATCCTGCACCATTATAAAGAGGAACGGACGGTAGCATTTTATGCGCGGACGTTGTGTCTGACGCCCAAATATCTTTCGGCGGTCGTGAAGGAGGTGAGTAACCGTACCGTGACCGAGTGGATCAACGAAACGGTAATCCTCGATGCAAAAACCCAGTTGAAATCCTCTCAGATGACCATACAGGAGGTCGCAAACTATTTGAATTTCCCGAATCCTTCCTTTTTCGGCCGTTTTTTTAAAAAACATACGGGGATGACTCCCAAGGCTTACCGACAGAGTGAATTGGGTTTTTAGACTCAGTTGGAGACTATCTGCTTTTTGTCCCCTGTTCTCGGGAAAGTTCGTATAGCGAGACAGCCAGTGTCGCGATGCTGATGCGGCAGAAGGAGAGGTGTTTTAAGAGTGTTTCGGCGCAGGCCGTGAGCGTCGATCCGGTAGTGAGAACGTCATCCACCAACAGAATGTGTTTGCCTTCAAGCCGCTCGGGGTGGCGGACCGAAAAGATTCCGGATACATTCTCCCACCGATCTTTTCTGCTGTGGGTTTTCGTTTGCGAGCGATTGTATCGTTTCCGGATCAGGCAGTGTGCCTCAAGGTGTTTGCCCAGACTGGCTGCGATTCCTCGGGCTATATATTCCGACTGATTGTATCCCCGGTGGAGCAGGCGCCGCGGATGCAGTGGGACCGGAACGATCAGGTCAACCGTGTCGTACAGTCCACTTTCCCTTAGCTCCTTCCCGAACCAGATTCCCATTTTCTCACAGACCCGCCACTGACCGCGATATTTGAAGTTGTGGATCAGATTCCGGTAGGGGCTGTGAGAGGAGAAGAAGAACAGCGACGAGGCCTCTTCGATCGGGACCAGTCCCCAGAACTTGCGGGCAACCGGATTGTCGTGTTCGGTACAGTATCCGGTCAGTGGCATCTCCCATTGGCATGTGGGGCACAGAAAGGAGACGCCCTCGGGAAGAGCCTTTCCGCAGGCGGGACAGCGTTCCGGAAAGAACAGGTGAAAAATTTCAGCGGCGTAACGTGTAATCACATCCATGTTGCATCCAGCGTTTCTTGCTTCACAGCGGTTGTTCCGGTAGCAGGTCGCTTATCGAACAGTTGAAGATCTTGGCAATTTCGTTCAGGTGGTTGAGGTTGTATTTGGCCCGCGACTTCGGATTCTCGACGTCTCCGATGAACCCTTTCGAGAGATTCAGACAATCGGCCAAGGCGGCTTGAGACAAACCTTTGCGGATTCGAATCTCCTTAACCCTCTGTATGACATACATCTCGATCGCGGTTTTCATTGCAGGCAAAATATTTTCCAAGATGCGGATTCTTCCCGAATCTTTCACACATACATGTATGTGTAATTGATCCGAAGGAACTCCGATCGAGCTGCAATTCGGATGCCGAGGGGCTGGAGTACAGCCGGTTTTTACTGAGGATCTACGTCGGGGATGATCTCGACGGTACGAAACGACGGATCGGCATGCAATTCGTCGAAGAGGGTTGACAACTCCTGCTTGATGGCTGCTTGGCGGCGGTCGATTTTCAGCAGAAATTGAAGCCTGAACTGGTTGCGGATGCGGTCGACAGGAGGAGATTCGGGTCCCATCAGCATGCGTCCGAAGTGGCGTCGGGCTTGAGTCGCAAAGGTGTCGGCGGCTCGTTGGAGCAGATTGCGGTCCCGATGTCGAAAAATGATGGAGATCAATCGACAGAAGGGGGGGTAGAGAAAGGTTTGGCGCTCAGCCAGCAGTGTGCGGATCATTGTCTCGTAGTCACCGTTCAGGGCTTGCCGGATAACCGGATGATCGGGTTGTGTGGTTTGGATAATGACCGTTCCCTGTTCGTCCCGTCGTCCGGCGCGACCTCCCACTTGGACGATCAGTTGGAAAGCCCGTTCGCTGGATCTGAAATCGGGATATAATAAAAGGTTGTCGGCATTGAGGATTCCGACCAATGCGACTCCTCCGAAATCGAACCCTTTGGTGATGATCTGGGTGCCGATCAGGATATCGGTCGTTCCGGCACTGAACGAATCGATGATTCGTCGGTAGTTTCGGGTGGAACGGGCGGAGTCGGCATCCAATCGTTCGATTCGGGCGTCGGGGAAGAAGCGATGAAGCTCCTCTTCGACCTTTTCCGTCCCGAATCCTTGAGGAAGAAGGGTTCCCGTCGAACAGGAGGGGCAATGGTCAGGCATCGGGATGTGATACCCGCAGTAGTGACAGCGGAGGGAGCCGTCGTTTTTGTGGTAGGTAAGCGAGACGTTGCAGTCGGGGCACAGAGCGGTCCAGCCGCATGTTCCGCAAGTTACGAAAGGCGAAAAGCCCCTTCGGTTCTGGAAAAGCATCACCTGACGGCCTCGGAGGAGTGTCTGGTCGATGCGGTCGAGCAGAATCTTGTTGAAATGCGAAAATTTTTCGCCACGTTTTGCTGCTGTCAGCGTATTCGATACGATCACTTGAGGTAGCGTGACGCCTCCGTATCGTTCGTTGAGGACGACATGTCCGTATTTGCCGGTTGTGGCATTGTAGTAGGACTCGGCGCTGGGGGTGGCACTGCCTAACAGGGTACGGGCTCCGCAGAGCGAAGCGAGGTAGATTGCGGTGTCGCGTCCGTGGTATTTCGGACTCGAGTCGGTCTGTTTGAAGCTGGAGTCGTGCTCTTCGTCGACAATGATCAGCGAGAGCCGGTTCGGGGGGAGCAGAACGGCCGACCGGACCCCGATCAGGAGTCTTCCTCCGGATGTGTGCAACAGTTCGTCATACACTTCGGCCCGCTGTCGGGGAGTCAGGCGCGAGTGGTATATTCGGACGGTCTCTCCGAAGTAGTCTTTCATACGACTGACCAGCTGATCGGTCATGGCGATTTCGGGAAGCAGGTAGAGTACGTTATGTCCCGCATCGAGTGTTTCGGCGATCAGATGGATGTAGGTTTCGGTCTTTCCGCTTCCGGTGACACCGTGCAGCAGCACCACCTTTTTATCGGTAAATCCATCACGGATCGAATCGAGTGCCCGCTGTTGGGCGGGGGAGAGTTCGGGTAGCGCAACATCCGGCCGATGCGGTTCGGTATAGGGAGAGGTGATTTCGGTTTGCAGCAGGATGTGTTTGTCTATCAACGACTTCAATACGGATGCTGAAATGTTGAGCAGGCGTCGGGGGATTGCGGTTGGGACCGCATAGCTCTGGATCTCTGCTCGATGCAGGTATTCGATCAAGGCCCGGTGTTGGGCCTTGGCCCGGTGCAGAGAGTCGAGGACTTCGTGCAGACGGGCTTCGCTGTCGATCTCCGGATGCAACTGCAATGCCGGTTCGCTACGCGGGGCGAAGTCGTTTTTATGGGTCTCCTCTTCGGAGAGTCCGCTCGATTTGAATTCGGCGGGCAGGGCGGTCCGCATGACCATGCCCAGCGGAGCCATATAATAAGAGGAGAGCCAGTGCCACAGATCGAGTTGTTCGGAGGTTACAATCGGATCGGCCCCGACAAGACGGACGACTGCTCTGATGCGAGAGTAGGACGGGGCCTCGGTGTGCAGGCGGTCGACAATTCCCGTGTAGAGCTTTCGGTTCCCGATCGGTACGATTACGCGTTGGCCGATAACGATCTGTTGCCGCAGGGGTTCCGGTACCGAAAAGGTCATACACAGTACGGCCAACGGCAGGATGACGTCGGCATAGAGTATTTGCGTATTGGACGAATCTTTCGGCACACAATAAAATTTATACAAAAATAGTGTTTTTCCCGATGCCTTGCGGGCCAACTTTGAGGAATTATGCGTATCTTTTGTCGGATTTGGGGAGCGATCGATTTTTCGCTTCCGCGTTTTATCGATATAGGGTGTTATGAAAAATAAGGTGCAGCGTACGGGAGGTATGAAAACGGTTAAGGAGTATGCCGTGATCTCTGTCGGGTTGATCCTCTACTCTTTTGCATGGATCGGCATATTGATGCCTGCCGATGTGGTGGGAGGTGGAATCAACGGTGTCGGATTGTTGATCTATTATGCTACGGGAGGTGCGGACGGAGGTATCCCGCTGGGATTGTCGTACTTGGTGCTGAACGGCTTCCTGATTGCTTTGGGCTCGGCCATGATCGGTGTACGGTTCGGAGCCAAGACATTCTACGCCATTATCTTCATATCGGCAGCCATGTCGGTCATGCAGGGTGTGATTCCGAATAATATTCTGGGCCTCAGCGAGGACAAGCTTTTGTCCGTACTGCTCGGTGGAGCTTTGGCGGGAGGCGGTATCGGAATCTGTTTCACACAGGGCGGAAGTACCGGAGGTACCGATATCATAGCCATGATTATCAACAAGTACAAAACGATCAGCTACGGCCGAATCATCATGCTTTGCGATCTGTTGATCATCGGATGTTCGTTCTTTATTTTCAAGGATATCGCTACGGTAATTTACGGAGGGGTCATGGTGGCTGTCAACGGCTACACGATCGATGCGGTGGTTGCAGGAAACCGTCAGTCGGCCCAGATCATGATTATCTCGTCCCGCTATCGGGAGATTGCCGAATCGATCTCGACCGAGATGAGACGTGGCGTCACGCTGATCGACGGCGAAAAGTGGTTTACCCATGAACCGACCAAAGTGGTGATGGTGGTGTGTCGGCGTTACGAGACAGGCGTGCTCTTCAAGCTGATCAAAAGGGTCGATCCTGAAGCGTTTATTACCTATGCGAACGTGATGGGGGTCTACGGACGGGGATTCGAACCGCTGAAGAAATAGTTGTCGGGGAATTATCGGCAGTAGAAGTGTATATTGGCGAAAAATTCATAACTTTGTACGGATTATTGTTTTTTTGACTTTACGATGAAAAAGTTTAAACGCTATCTTGTTACATCGGCACTTCCTTATGCCAACGGACCGGTGCATATCGGGCACCTTGCGGGAGTATATATCCCGTCGGACATCTATGTGAGATACTTGCGTTTGCGCGGCGAGGACGTGATCTCGGTGTGCGGATCGGACGAACACGGAGTCCCTATTACCATCAAGGCCCGTCAGGAGGGCGTTTCGCCGCAGGATATCGTCGACAAGTACCACAATATTATAAAGGACTCATTCAAGCGACTCGGCATGTCGTTCGATATCTATTCCCGGACGACCTCTCCGGTGCACCACAAGACAGCGTCGGATTTTTTCCGTACCCTATACGATAAGGGAGAGTTCATCGAAAAGACGACGATGCAGTATTATGACGAAGAGGCCGGACAGTTTCTGGCCGACCGTTATATCGTGGGGACCTGCCCCCACTGCCAGAATGATCGGGCATACGGAGATCAGTGCGAGAAGTGTGGCAGTACGTTGAGTCCGATCGATCTGATCAATCCGCGGAGTGCGATAACCGGTTCTGTCCCGGTGATGAGAGAGACAACCCATTGGTTCCTGCCGCTCGACAAGCATGAGGCCTTTTTGCGCCGGTGGATCCTCGAGGGACACAAGGAGTGGAAGGTCAATGTGTACGGACAGTGCAAGAGTTGGCTTGACCTCGGCCTCCAGCCGCGTGCCGTGAGCCGCGATCTGGATTGGGGTATTCCCGTCCCGGTCGAAGGGGCAGAAGGAAAGGTGCTGTACGTGTGGTTCGATGCCCCGATCGGATACATCTCCGCAACGAAGGAGCTGACGCCAGATTGGGAAAAATATTGGAAAGACGAGGATACCAAAATGGTCCATTTCATCGGGAAAGACAACATCGTTTTTCACTGTATCGTCTTTCCTGCCATGTTGCGGGCACACGGGGGATATATCTTGCCGGATAATGTGCCGGCCAACGAATTCTTGAATCTCGAGGGCGAAAAGATCTCTACGTCGCGCAATTGGGCGGTGTGGTTGCATGAGTATCTGGATGAGTTCCCGGGCAAGGAGGATGTTCTGCGCTACGTGCTGTGCGCCAATGCCCCCGAAACCAAGGATAACGATTTTACGTGGCGCGATTTTCAAGCACGGAACAACAACGAGTTGGTGGCCGTGTTGGGTAACTTCGTGAATCGGGCCTTGGTCCTGACGCATAAATATTATGCAGGGCGTGTGCCCGAGTGTGGCACCTTGACCGACTATGATCGGGATATTCTCAGCGAATTGCCGACGATCAAGAAGTCGCTCGAAGAGGATATCGAGAATTTCCGCTTCAGGGAGGCCCTCAAGGAGGCGATGAACATCGCTCGTCTGGGCAACAAGTATCTGGCCGATACGGAGCCTTGGAAGGTATACAAGACGGATCCAGAACGGGTTAAGACCATTTTGAACGTTGCCCTGCAGATTACGGCGTCGATTGCGATCGGGATTGAACCCTTCATGCCGTTTACGGCAGAAAAGATTCTGAAATTGTTGCAGGTGGATCACTTCGGATGGGATCGGTTGGGCGATACCGATTTGTTGGCTGCGGGTCACGAGATCGGCACTCCGGTTCTGTTGTTTGAGAAGATCGAGGACAGTACGATTGAGGCGCAGCTGAAGAAGTTGGCCGATACGAAAAAGGCCAATATGGCCAAAGAGGCGGGTCATAAGATTGAACCGCAGAAAGAGAGTATCGTGTTCGATGATTTCAATCGGATGGATATCCGGTCTGCAACGATTCTGGCGGCAGAAAAGATCGCCAAAACGAAAAAATTGCTGAAGTTGACGATCGATACGGGCATTGATAAACGGACGATCGTATCGGGAATAGCCGAGTATTACACTCCGGAGTCGTTGATCGGACGTCAGGTGTTGGTCTTGATCAATCTTGAACCGCGTGAGCTGAAAGGTGTTTTGTCCGAGGGGATGATTCTGATGGCTCAGGATCCGTCGGGTAAGATGGTGCTTCTCTCTCCGGTCGACAAGGTTGGAAACGGAACGATGATCGGATAACGCTGCGACGAAGGGGTGTGTGAGGGGCAGAAGCTATCCTCTAAAAAAAAACAACAATAAAAACGAATGATAAAAAGAGAGAAGGTTATGGAACTAGATTGGAAAAACCTATCTTTCGGGTATCTGAAAACAGACTATAATATACGGAGTTACTACCGCAATGGGTCTTGGAGTGAACCCGAACTTACATCGGATGAAACCGTATCGTTGCACATGGCGGCAACTTGCTTGCATTATGGACAGGAGGTTTTCGAAGGGCAGAAAGCCTTTCGTGGCGCGGACGGTGTGATCCGCATTTTCCGTCCCGAAGAGAATGCCAAACGGCTGCAATCTTCGGCCGACTATTTGAAAATGGCTATTCCCCCGGTAGATCTGGTTGTCGACATGATGAAGCGGGTGGTAAAGGCGAATGAACGTTTTGTCCCGCCCTATGGAACGGGCGCTTCGCTCTATATCCGGCCGTTGCTGTTGGGAACTTCGGCTCAGGTCGGGGTCAATCCTTCTCAGGAGTACCTGTTGCTGATGTTTGTAACTCCCGTTGGTCCCTATTATAAGGAGGGATTCAACCCGATCAAGGCGATGATCGATCGGGATCACGACCGTGCGGCTCCGCTTGGAACGGGACATGTCAAAGTCGGGGGAAACTATGCTGCCAGCTTGACGTCGGGCGAAATTGGCCACGAAAAGGGATATCCGTGTGTCTTGTATCTCGATGCCAAAGAGAAAAAGCACATCGACGAGTGTGGCGGTGCCAACTTCTTTGGAATCCGGCAGGGAACGTATATTACGCCGAAGTCCCACTCGGTATTGCCCTCGATTACCAATAAGAGCCTGATGACTCTGGCCAAGGAGTTGGGCTTGAAGGTGGAGCAACGGATAGTGGACTATGAGGAGTTGGCTACGTTTGATGAGGCCGGGGCTTGTGGTACGGCTGCCGTGATTTCGCCGATCGGATCGATCTACGACCCGTCCAATGATCGTACGTTCGTGTATGGTGACAGCAAGGCGGCAGGTCCATACTGCACGAAACTCTATCATCGTTTGCGTGCGATTCAGTATGCCGAAGAACCCGATCCATACGGTTGGATGGTTGAGGTGAAGTAAGAGGCAGTTTAGAAAACATAGGGATTGCGGACGGGGTGTGGGCCTCGTCCGTAGTTTTTTTGCGGTATGGGCAAGGCAAGTGGGGGCGAAACAAGGAGAAATGTGCTTGTCAAGAAAACGTTGAGTATATAGACGAGGCGAATATGGAGCTACGGGAGAGATTAGAGACACGTACGTTTGATCGGTTGGATGCACGAGATTGCGGGCAGATGATTGTTGCGGACGATCTTTTTGAAGGGGCGTTGGATTTGAGTCTACGCGGGCCGAAACAAGTGGCTTTTCGGGCGGCTTGGGCATTGGATTTTGCTTTTTCGTACGATACAGATAGGCTGTATCGTTATTGTACGCAAGTCGCGGATAGCTTTATCAAGTCGACACATCATGGTGTCATGCGGTTGTACGGTAAGATGTTCGTTCGGCTGTTGTCTGATCCGAGAGTCGACTTTCCCTCAGATCAAGCGGAACGTGTTATGGAGGCGGCCTTTATCCGTTTGATTGATCCAGACATGCCTCCATCGGTCCGGGTTTGGTGCATGGAGATTTTGTGTAAGCTTCCGCATTGTGCATCGTGGGTCGAAGAGGAACTTCTCGAGGTATTGGATCGTTTGCGACAGGGTCCCGTACCGTCGCTGGGTAATAAGGCTGATAAATTGTACCGCATTATGCGGAATCGGCAGAAGTGCTGAGGGTAAATGCCTTGTTTTCTTCGATTTTTTATACCTTTATGGACAAAATTTACGGTTATGGCTAAAAAATTAGTTGTGGCGTTGATCTACGATTTCGACGGAACCCTTTCGCCCGGGAACATGCAGGAGTATGATTTTATTCCGGCGATCGGTAAAAGCAACCACGAATTCTGGGAGAAGAGCAACCAAACCGCATTGGAACAGGACGGAGACCCGATTCTGGCCTATATGTACCAGATGTTGCACGAGGCGCAGAGTGCGGGTAAATCGCTCCGGCGTGAATCGTTCGCGCAGTCGGGGCAGAACATCGAGTTGTACGAAGGGGTGAAAGAGTGGTTTCCGCGCATCAATGCCTATGCGGCAGAGCGGGGTATCAAGCTACACCACTACATCAACTCCTCGGGGTTGCGTGAGATGATCGAAGGGACGCCGATTGCTAAGGAGTTTCGTAAGATATATGCCTGTTCGTTCTTTTACAACGTCGATGGTGTGGCCTATTGGCCCGCCGTGGCGGTCAATTATACGAACAAAACGCAGTTTATCTTCAAAATCAACAAGGGGATTGAGAGCGTCTACGACAGCGTCCGGATCAACGAGTTCATCGAGGAGGAGAAGCGTCCGGTGCAGTTCCGGCACATGATCTACTTTGGTGACGGGACGACCGATATTCCTTGCATGAAGTTGGTAAAACAGCAGGGAGGTCACTCCATTGCGGTCTACAATCCCCGTTCTCGGCAGAAGCGGCAGGAGATGCTGCGGCTGATCCACGACAATCGGGTGAACTACGTTTGTCCGGCCGATTACAGCCCCGATAAGGAGATTGATCGTTTGGTCAAGATGATTATTGATAAGATTGTTGTTGATTATCAGTTAAGTAAGAGCTGTAAAGCTTAGTTTATTCTCTAAAACTATGAAATTATATTTCGCTACAAATAATATTTATAAACTTAAGGAGGTTCAGGAGGTTGTGGGCGATTCATTCCAGATCGAGTCGATGCGGTCGTTGGGCATCAATGAGGATATCCCTGAGGATCAGCAGACCCTTGAAGGAAATGCACTGCAGAAGGCCCGTTTCCTGTACGACCGGACCGGGGAGAGTTGCTTTGCCGATGATACGGGGCTCGAGGTCGACGCATTGAATGGGGCTCCGGGGGTCTATTCGGCTCGTTATGCCGGCGATGCAAAGAATTCGTTCGATAACATGGCCCTGTTGTTGAAAAATATGTCGGGCAAACAGAATCGAAAAGCCCGTTTCCGTACGGTGATTGCTTTGATACTGGATGGTAAGGAGTATCTTTTCGAGGGGATTGTGAACGGTACGATAGCCGAAGAACCTCGTGGTACGGCAGGTTTCGGGTACGATCCGTTGTTCGTTCCGGACGGATACTCGACGACCTTTGCCGAGATGGATTCCGAAGCGAAGAATGCCATCAGTCATCGTGGTCGAGCTGTGGAGAAGTTGGCCGCGTTTCTTCTGAAACGGTAGTCATGCAGAACTATAAAGCACGAGGAATCGTATTGCATACGATCAAGTACGGGGAGAGTTCGCTGGTAGCTTATCTTTTGACCGATCTGTATGGTCGGATGAATTATATGGTACAGGGGGTTCATAGCTCTCGAGGACGGGGAAATAAGGCCGCGCTGTTGCAGCCGATGTTCTTGGTGGAGCTGGAGGCCGGGGTGTCGCCGCATGCCCAGATGCACCGCATCCGCGAGATTCGAAATCTGGTGCCTTTGTCTTCACTCCCATTCGATGTTCGCAAGAGTACGATTTCGCTCTTTATGGCTGAAGTGTTGTATCGGTTGATTCGGGAATCGGAGCCGAATGGTGCGTTGTTCGATTTTATCTCGGATTCGGTCATCCGGTTGGACCGTATGGAAAAGGGGGTCGCGAATTTTCACCTCTGGTTTTTGGTCCAGCTCTCTGCCTATTTGGGTTTTTATCCCGGAAATGAGTTCTCCGATGGGGCCTTCTTCGATATGCGTAGTGGACTGTTTACACCCTCGTTGCCGATACATGCGGTGTGTATGGATCAGGAGAACTCCTCGCTGTTGGGTCATCTGATGGATTGTTCCGTTGATGAGCTCGATGAGTTGAGGCTCTCTCGTGAGCGCCGTTCGGCCTTTCTCGAATCGATCTTGGAGTTTTTCGGATATCATCTCGATGCGATCCGTACGGTTCGCTCAATATCGATTCTCCGTGAGGTATTTTAGTGAGAGAGGGGAGGTAGAGGAGCGTTCCGGATTCGGTATGTCCATTTGCTAATGGGAACTTTGCCCTTTTACTCGCAGAGGCTGGCCTGTATAAGTCAATTTTTCCCGCACGTTTCGATTTGTAGGCAAGGGGTGCCACAAATGCCCGCAGAATAGGTTTTTATGGAAGGGGAGATGCGTGGGAGAGGGAACGCGTTGCACCTCTTTTAGATCAGCTGTCGTTTTGCGTTGTGAATTTTAAAGAGCAGCAGGAGAAGTTCTCTCCCCTACTGATTGACATCAGCGTGTCGTGGTGGGATCGGAGAGAAGGGTGACCTTGATTTTGTCGATACGAAGGCCGTCGACCGTCTCGACTTGAAGCATCAGATCGCGGCAGGTCAGGGATTCGCCCGGGTGCAGGAAATCTTTTCGGATCTCTAACATCAGGCCGGCGATCGTTTCGGCCTCACCTTTCACGGAGTCCAGATAGCTGTCGTCTAGTCCCAAGACCTCCAGAAAATCGTTGAGGTGGGTTTTCCCGTCGAAGAGGTAGATGTTCGGGGCGAGTTTTTTGTAAAAAGTCTGTTCGCGGTCCGATTCATCCGAGATTTCGCCGACGATCTCCTCCAAAATATCCTCAAGCGAAAGCAGTCCCAACGTCGAGCCGTACTCGTCGACGACGATGGCAATATGAATCTGGTTGGTCCGGAACTCCTCGAGCAATTCGTTGATCTTTTTGTGCTCCGGAACGAAATAGGGTTTCCGAATCAGGTTCTGCCACTCGAAGTTTTTATCCTTCGTGATGTAGGGAAGCAGATCTTTTACGTATAGGATTCCCTTGATTTTGTCGATATTCTCTTCGAAGACCGGAATCCGAGAGAATCCGGAAGATACGATCGTCTGGCGCACCTCCTCGAAGTTTGACTTGAGGTCGAGGGCAACGATATCCAGTCGGGGTTTCATGATCTCTCCGACCTCTGTGTGGACAAAATCGACGATTTCCGACAGCATCTGCTTCTCTTCTGCATTCTGATCGGAGGTCATCTCGATGGCATTTGAAAGCTCGTCGATCGAGATGTTGTCGTGTTTGTCGGAGAATTTCTTGCTGATGTAGTTGCCCGAGTGGATCAGCAAGTAGGCAAAGGGTTTGAACAGCGATTTCAAGCCCGATAGGGGCAGTGCCATTATTTTGGCGATCCGGATCGGGTTGTATGACGAAAAGATTTTCGGCATGATCTCCCCGAATAGCAACAGCAGGAAGGTCACGACCACCATTTTGATCAGGAACTCCCAGCCGGAGGCATCGCCAAAATCGATCAACGAATCGATCAGACCGTTGGCCAGAACGACGATGCAGACATTGACCAGATTGTTGGCTATTAAAATTGTCGCGAGCAGATACTTTTCAGCAGAGAGCAGTGTGATGATCGTTTTGCTTGTCCGGTCTTTGTTTTTTTTGAACCGTTCGATGTCGTGTGGCGAGAGCGAGAAAAAGGCTGTCTCGGAGGCCGACACGATGGCCGAAATGCACAACAGCAAGACGATCAACGACAGAATGACTCCATCTTGAAACGTAAAAGTGTTGAATACAACAGACGAAATATATAAATAGCTCAAAGCGTATATGGCGAAAATAGGTCCTTATGTGCTATGTTTAAAACAGCGATCCGTTTTGACCCGAATTGTGGTCGGTCGGTGTTTCGTCTTTCAATACCACCCGGGAGCGTGTTCCATCTGAAGAGCTGTCCTTGACGAATTTGATATTCCGACGGACAAATGCCGGACGCTTTTCCCATTCGTCAATGTCTAACTCGGCCTCCCCCTGCTTCTTCGATTCGATAGCGGGTTGTGCCATCGGGCCGGAGATCGGTTTGGGTTGAGGACGTGGGGTAGTATGGAAAGAGGGCTTGTGAGCCGCTGGTTGAGGCGTATGAGGCTGCTCCGGAACCGATTGCTTGGGCGTGGGTACGACAGGAGTGGAAGCGGGAGCTGCGCTTATCGGCTCCGGACGCTGTCTTCTTGGCCCGTTCTCAGGTAGAATCTGCGTAACAGGCTCCTCCGTTTGACTCTCTGAAGAGTCTGCTGCCTGCTGCTGCTCCTGTTCGGCCTGTTGCTTCATGGCAGCCTTGCGTTGCATGTCCTTGTAATCCTGCAGCGGCGAGTAGCTGACCATATTCATCTGTGTATAGTCGAATCCGGTCGCAATGATCGTTACTTCGATATCCGTTCCGAGCGAATCGTCCTTACCCGCACCCCAGATGATATCGGCATTGTTGCCGGCACGTTCTTGGATGTATTCGGTGATCATGTAGGTCTCTTCCAAGGTGATCTCTTCGTCACCCGAGGTGATGTTGATCAGGATATTTTTGGCCCCGGCAATGTCGTTGTGGTTCAACAGCGGGGATTCAAGTGCCATATTGGCCACCTTCATGGCCCGATCTTCGCCCGACGCTCTGCCCGATCCCATCAGAGCAACACCGCTATCGGTCATGACGGTCTGTACATCGGCGAAATCCACATTGACGGTATTTTCCCGTGTGATGACCTCGGCGATTCCCTTCGCGGCGGTGGCCAAAATATCATCGGCTTTGCCGAAGGCTTCGGTCAGGGTAAGTTTCCCGAAAATCTCCTGAATATTCTCGTTGTTGATAAGCAAGAGGGAGTCTACACATCCGCGCAGCTCTTCGATACCTTGATAGGCCTGTCTCATTCGTTTCGGACCTTCGGTTTTGAACGGGATCGTAACGATCGCGACGGTCAAAATGCCCATCTCTTTTGCCGCCCGGGCAATTACGGGAGCGGCTCCAGTTCCGGTTCCACCACCCATACCGGCCGTGATGAAGACCATCTTCGTTCCCTCTCTCTTGTATATTTCGATAATTTCGTCCAGACTCTCCAACGCTGCTTGCCGGCCTTTTTCCGGATTGTTTCCTGCTCCGAGTCCGTTTTGTCCGAGGCGAACCTTTACCGGAACGGGACTGTTGCGCAGGGCCTGAGGGTCGGTATTGCAGACCATGAACGATACGTCGGCAATCTCCAGTTCGTACATGTGGTTGACGGCATTGCTTCCGCCTCCGCCCACACCGGTGACCATAATGATGGAGGGAGATAACTTGGGAATTTCGAAATCGATTATTTTATTCTCTTCAGACATGTTTTCAATGTTAGTGGATCGTCCCGCAGTTATGGGTTCATTTAGCTATGAAATCTCTCAAACTTGTCGACTTCGATCCGAATTATATTTCGTTGTCTTCAATTTCGTCTTCTTCAAGGTAGTCGCGTAACCGGTTGAAGAAACGTTTGATGGCACTTTTTTTCTCTGGCTTGTTGTTTTTTACAGGAGCCTCTTCCGTTCCGTCATCTCCTCCTCCTTCCTCAATTCCGTCATTGATGTTTTGTCGACTTTGGTAGAAATCGTTTAGATTACGTTTGACTCCGGTATTGGACGGCTGTTCTTTCGTGGCAGGACGGGGAGATAGAGGTTTGCTTCGACTCATAGTCTTGTTTTGAGCCCGATCTTCATAGGCCTTCATCAGCAAACCAATGGCCGTAGCCAGAGCCGGACTTCCTGCGGATTCCAGACTGCTTTCGTCCAGATTGCTCTCTGCTCCGGCAACCCGTGCATCCAGTCCGGTGTAGCTTTTAAAGAGCAGGTCGACATGTTTGAGTTGGGCTCCACCACCCGTGAGGACTACTCCGGCCCCCAATTTGTCGTGGTATCCCGATTTTTTGATCTCTTCGATGGCAAAGTCGATGATGTCCAGCATCCGGGCCTCGATGATGGCTGCCAGATTCTGGGCGGAGATCTCCTTGGAGGCTTTGGCACTGAGCCCCGGAGTCGTAATGTATTTATCCGGTTGGGCTGCGTCGCGCATGGCCTCTCCATATCGTGTTTTAAGACTCTCTACGTGTTTCTCGAGAATGCCGTACGAGCGGATATCCTTGTTGATCACGTTTCCACCCATCGGCACGATCCCTACGTGTCGGATGATGTTGTCTTGGTAGACGACGACGTCGGTTGTTCCGCCGCCGATGTCGATTACGGCAACGCCCTCCTCCTTTTCGTCGGGAGTAAGTACGGCTTCTCCCGAGGCGATAGCGTTCAGATAGAGGCCCAGCGGAGCGATATTCACCCGTTTGAGGGCCATTTCAAGACGGTTGATGGCGACCGTGTCTCCCAAGATGATGTTGAACGTCGAGGCTAATTTGTTACCGAACGTTCCGACTGGATTTGCGGTCTCCTCCTTATCGTCGATGATGTAGTTCTGAGGGATGATCTGAAGGATTTTTTCGCCGTCCGGAGCCGGTACGTTACGCATGCTGTCGTGCAGTTGACGGACGTCCTCCTGACGGATTTCGTCGCCGCGGCTGGCAAATACGTAGTAGGGTTGTTTTACGCTGCGGATGTGTTGGCCCGAGATGCCGGTATAGGCTTCGGTAATTCGTATGCCCATCCGCTCTTCGATGGCGTTTACTGCATTTTTGATGCTTTGCGACACCAAGTCGATGTTTTTGATCTCGCCGCGAACCATCCCCGCTCCCTGAACGGTGGAGATCTCCTTGTCGAGAATCCGGATTTTTCCGTCTTCGGTTTTTGTCCCGACGACTGCAACCACTGTATTACTCCCTAAATCGATCGCAACGATATAACCCCCGTTTTCCACTGTCTCAATTATTTATTTTCGATGCAGACAATCTGATCTTTATATTGTAAATTTATGTATCTGAACTTTTCCCAGCCTTCGTAGGCGACGGCATTCTTGTAGAAGGCGAGCAGTTTGTTCAATTTTTCCTGATAACCGTCGACTCTTCCGAGCAGAATGACCTGATTCCCTGCTCGTGGAACAATCTCTATATCAGGGTCGTATTGTTGTTCTGCGCCACCCCCTTCCACGTTGATCTGTACGATGAACGAGCGCCAAAAATCGTCACCATCCACGAATTTTACAAAATTAATTAGTTTCGACAAAAACAGGTAACTTTTTTCTACTTTTTTTTCTTCGCTGTGGGCGAAGCTGTCGAGAGGTCCGACGTAGTCTCGGTGGAAGGGAGGAAGGACGTATCCCGTAACGATCGGCACGTAGGTAACGAAGTGGCGTTGGGCCGGTAGAATGTAGTTATCCTCGGTTACATAGAAGTTGTATCCGTTCTGTGTATTGAAGCGGACGATCGGGCGGCGTTGGGAGATCTCGATGTTTAGCATTCCGTCCATCGAAGTGTAGACCCGTACCGTGCGGACATAACCCCGACGGCCGATAAACTTTTCCAGCTCGATCGTGTTGATCGACAGGAGCTTTTCTCCGATTACCTTTATCTTTTCCGTCTCGAACCACATCTTTACCATAGCCGGTGTGATAAATTTTCGTTCGGCGCTGTCGAGAATCGTGACGTTGATTCCTTTGCACAACCGCTCTTTCTTCTGTCGGTTCGTGTAGTGCAGGGCGAACGACAGATAGAGGATAAGCAGGATCCATGCCGAAAGATTCAGGGTTATTGCCAACGACTTTTTCACGGTACAGATAGGATGTTATTCAGACAGCAGTGCGGCTATTTTTGTGCAGAATCGATCTATATCGCCTGCTCCGAAAGTTACCAATAATTCCGGATTTTTTTTGCGGATCGTATCGAGCAGTTCGCTTTTTTTGACAATTTGGACCGTGGTACGGATCATGGGGAGCAACATCTCCGAGCTCACCCCTTCGATCGGATCCTCGCGTGCCGGGTAGATCGGTAGTAGCAGTACATCATCACAGAGAGACAGCGCGTCGGCGAACTCCGAAGCGAAATCGCGGGTCCGGGTGTAGAGGTGGGGTTGGAAGACGACAGTCAGTTTGCGATCGGGAAACATTTTCCGGACCGACGTGATCGTAGCGCGGAGTTCATTCGGGTGGTGGGCGTAGTCGTCCATGTAAATGTGCCGGAGAGTGTTGACATAGAAGTCGAACCGGCGTTTGACTCCTCGAAATGAGGTAATGGCTTGCCGCAACCGCGTTTCGTCGAAGCTGCCGCTGGCCCAGAGCATGGCTACGGCGGCGATGCAGTTTTCGACATTGACCCATCCCGGAATGCCTAACGTGCAGTCGGCAAGAGTGCGGTCCGGGCAGACGATGTCGAATGTGTAGCATCCGTTCGCTCCGACACGGATTCGTTCTGCATAGAAGTCGCAGGGACTGTCGTATGAGTAGCGGTAAACCTTGATGGCTGTGTTGCGGACGGCAACGTCCACTCCCTTTTTCAGAATCAGTGTTCCGCCGGGTTTGATCTGGTCGATAAACGCGGCGAATGCCTCCTTGACCGCTTCGTGGGTTCCGTAGATGTCGAGATGGTCGGCGTCGGCAGCGGTGACAACGGCTACGTCCGGATAGAGCTGCAAAAACGAACGGTCGAACTCATCGGCCTCGGCAACCAGCCGGTTGCCCTTTCCGAGTACCAAGTTGCTGTCGAAATTTTTCGAAATCCCGCCCAGAAAAGCACTGCCTCCATCAGCCGCTTCGTGGTTGAACCATGCGGCCATAGTGCTGGTGGTCGTTTTGCCGTGCGTACCGGATACAGCCATCAGGAACTTGTTCCGAGAGATTACGCCCAGCATTCGGGAGCGTTTTTCGATCTCGAAATTGCCGTTACGGAAAAAGAGCAGCTGGGGGCTGTCCGGGGGAATGGCCGGTGTGTAGACGACTTGTGTGTCGGCCGGATTTTTAAATTCGGCGGGAATCGTATCCGGTGTATCTTCGTACGTGATGTGGGCTCCCTCTCGGCTTAAGGCTTCAGTCAGTTCCGACGGAGTTCGGTCGTAACCAGCTACTTGCAGGCCTTCGTGCATGCAGTATCGAGCCAGTGCACTCATGCCGATGCCTCCTATTCCCAAAAAATATACTTTAGTAAACTTCATTTCTATTTTTTAATAATGTTTATTAGCTCTTCGGCTACACGACTCGCCGAGTCGCTGATGCCCAAATGCAGCATGTTCTGTCGCATGCGCTCCATCGTTTCGGGTTGTGCGAGCAGATGATCGATCTCTGGAAAAACCCTCTCTACGGCTTCCTTGTCGGGGACGATGCTGGCAGCTTGCTTTTTGACAAGGGCCATCGCATTTTTAGTCTGGTGGTCTTCGGCAACATTCGGTGAGGGCACGAAAATGGTACTTTTGCCGATCAAACAAAGTTCCGATACCGTGCAGGCTCCGGCACGAGCGACGACAATATCGGCAGCCGCATAGGCCAAGTCCATCCGGTCGATGAACGCTCCCCGCCAGATACCTCGATCGGCTCTGCCCTGCATGAACTCGGACATCTCCCGTTCATAATATTTTCCGGTTTGCCAGATCACTTGAAGCCTGTTTTCAGCGACGATCCGATCGACGTTTGCCTTCATCATGTTGTTCAGGGTCCGGGTTCCGAGGCTTCCGCCAACGACCAGAACGACCGGTTTGTTCTCCTCGAAACCGAAATATTTCAAGGCCTCTCCCCGTAATTCAGCGTTTTGGGAAAAGCGCCCCCGAAGCGGATTGCCCGTGAGGACGATCTTCTCTTTCGGGAAGAAGCGTTCCATGCCCTCGTAGGCGACGCAGATACGCTTGGCCCTTGAGGCCAACATCTTGTTCGTAGCGCCTGCATAGGAGTTCTGTTCCTGAATGAGCGTCGGAATTCCCATTCGCTGGGCACACCACAATACGGGCGCACTGGCATATCCGCCGAATCCGGCAGCAGCATCGGCCTTGAAGTCCCGAAGGACTTTCCGGGCCATCCCGATCGAGCGCAGAACCTTGAACGGAACCGCCAGATTGCTGAGGGTCAGTTTCCGTTGCAGGCCAGCAACGGGGAGTCCTATGATTTTGTACCCCAATGCGGGGATCTTTTCCATCTCCATCTTGCCTTGAGCGCCGACGAAGAGAATCTCCACGTTGTCGCCTAATTTCTGTTTTAAGGCTTCAGCGACAGCAACGGCCGGATAGATGTGTCCTCCGGTGCCGCCTCCGCTCAAGATGATTTTCAGTTTACGATTCATGTTTCGATACTATTTTCGATACGACCATATCGTGATTATTCGAGTAAAGACTCTTTGCGGGGTCTGTCCAGCGACTGCTCCTTGACCTGACGGCTGATTCCCAAGATCAATCCCAATGCCATACAGGTAAACACAATGGACGAGCCACCCAAGCTGATCAGGGGCAGAGTCTGTCCGGTTACGGGGAACAGGCAGACGGAGACCAGCATATTGCAAATGGCTTGGAACGTGATCATCAGACAGAGTCCCAGTACCAACAGTCCCGGAAAGGCCGTGCCGCAGCGCCGGAAAATTACAATTCCGCGGAAGAAGATACACAGATAGAGGAACAGTATGGTAACGGCTCCGACCAATCCGTACTCTTCGACGATAAAGGCGTAAGCGAAATCGGAGTAGGAGTGTGGCAGGTTGGAGCGCTGCGTACTGTTTCCGGGACCTTTCCCGAGCAATCCTCCCGAGGCGATAGCGATCCGGGCCTGTTCCTGTTGTAGGTTGTCGTCCTCGTTTTGCATTTCGGTCTGTTCGGTTTGGTTGACGAGCGTACCGATGCCCAGTCGGTTGACCCATGTGTGCGATCGGCCGATATTGAAGATGTACATGACCGATACGGCGAGGATCATCACTCCGGCGATCAATACGAGTAGTTTGACCAGCTCTTTGGTCTTGACCCGTCCGACGTAAAGCATAATCCAGCAGGTACAGAATGTGATGGCCGAGGTCGAAAAGTTCGATATGAAGATGGTCCCGCAAGCCAATACGATCGGTCCCAAGATCGGAAGCGTGTTGCGCATCAGGATGTTGATATTCTTTTCCGGATTTTTCTTCCAACCGCGAAGGGTCAGGGCGGGCAGCAGCGGCATACGCTCTATCCCGACCTGCCGTTTGGCTAATTGCCGGGCCAGAATTGCGATCAGGGCAATGCGCAGAAAGTCGGAAGGCTGGAACGTAACGCGCAGACCCGGAACCTTGAGCCATCGAGTAGCTTCGTTCAGATTCACGCCGACAAAAAATGTCATCAACATAAGAATCAACGCTGTGATGAATACGATCGAGAGCAGTCTAGGCCGGGCATAGCGTTGGTAGTTGAATCGTTGGATAACGATCATGGCTGCAAAACCGAGCAGAATGAATTGCAGTTGTTGGAAGAAGTAGTGGGCCGTATCACCACCGGCATTCCGATAGGCCATCGATGCGGTCGACGAGTAGATGACCAGCAGAGATATGATCGATAGTATGGCGATAATGATCCACAGAATACGGTCCCCACCGAAAAGACGGTCGAGAAGGGAGGCTTTTTCGGATGCCGTTTTGCGCTCTTCCATCGGGTGTGATCGGCTTTATGATTTGTGGGCGGCGACCCACGCTTTGAATTGACGACCTCGGTCCTCGTAATTTTTGAACAGATCGAAGCTGGCGCAGGCCGGAGAGAGAAGTACCGTTTCTCCGGCTTGTGCATATTGACGGGCAGCTGTCATTGCCTCGTCCAGCGAGTGGGTGTCGACGATGTGTTCAATCCGTCCGGCAAAGGCTTTTGTCAGTTTCGAATTATCGACACCCATGCAAACGAGCGTCTTGACTTTGTCCTTAACGAGATCGTAGAGCTGTGAGTAGTCGTTTCCCTTATCTGTGCCGCCGGCAATCCACACAACCGGCCGCGTCATGCTCTCCAATGCATACCACACCGAATCGACGTTCGTGGCCTTCGAGTCGTTGATGTAATCGACACTGTCGATCGTGCCGCACGGTTCGAGGCGGTGTTCGATGCCGGCAAACGAGCGGAGCGTCTGCTCGATCGATTTTGGATCGACTCCGGCGGACAGAGCGGCCAGCGAAGCGGCCATGGCGTTGTATATGTTGTGGATTCCCTTGATTTTCATTTCGGCTGCCGGAACGTTCACCTGTTTTCCGTCTAAAGAAACGCAGATTACTCCGTCGTGAAGTACGGCCGCACATCCCTCCTCCTTTTTCACACTGAACGGGAGCACCCGCATGGGGAGCGGATGGTTGGGCAGATTCTTTATGGTCAGCGGGTCATCGGCACAGTAGATAAAACGATCTTCGGGACGTTGGTTCTGCAGGATACGGAATTTGCTGTCGATGTAGTTCTGCAATTTGTAGTCGTACCGATCGAGGTGATCCGGCGTAATGTTCATCAGTACACCGATGTCTGTACGGAAGGTGTAACAACCGTCTAACTGAAAGCTGCTCAGTTCGATAACATACCAGTCGTAGTGGTTTGTGGCGACCGACAGGGCAAGGCTCTCTCCGATGTTCCCGGCCAGACCGACCTTTACGCCGGCTTGTTTCAGGATCTCATAGGTAAGTGTCGTCGTCGTGGTTTTTCCATTACTGCCGGTAATACAGATCGTCGAAGCTGTGAGATAAGGCGCCGAAAATTCAATCTCCGAAATGATCGGAATACCTCTCTTTACAGCGGCTTGGACCATCGGAGCCTTGTCTGGAATACCGGGACTCTTGACGATCCGGTCGGCCGACAGAATCTTCTCTTCGGTATGGGTTTCCTCCTCGTAGGGGATGTTCCACTGTTCCAACAGGCTTTTGTATTTCGGCGCGATAGAGCCCCGGTCCGACAGAAAGACATCGAATCCTTTGACGCGGGCCAATACGGCCGATCCGCATCCGCTCTCTCCTCCTCCCAATACGACGATTCGTTCCATGATTATCTGATTTTAAGCGTTACAAGTGTTATGGCGGCCAACAGCAGCTGTACGATCCAGAAACGGACGACGATTTTGGATTCGAAGTGCCCCTTTTTCTGGTAGTGATGGTGCAGCGGCGACATTAGAAAAATTCGTCGTCCCTCACCGTATTTCTTTTTCGTATATTTGAAATAGCTCACCTGCATGATGACAGAAAGACTTTCGATGAAAAAGATGCCGCATAAGATCGGTAACAACAGTTCTTTGCGGATCAATAGGGCGAAGACGGCGATGATTCCACCGATGGCCAGACTTCCCGTATCGCCCATGAATACTTGAGCCGGATAGCAGTTGTACCACAGGAATCCGAAGAGGGCTCCTGCAAAGGCCGCGGCAAATACGACCAGTTCGCCGCTGGTCGGAATGTACATGATGTTCAGGTAGTCGGCATAGATGATGTTGCCTGACAGGTAAGCTAAGATTCCCAATACGACAACGATGGTGGCCGAGACGCCCGCCGAAAGTCCGTCGAGGCCGTCGGTCAAGTTGGCGCCATTCGATACGGCGGTGATGACCAGTATGGCGATTACGATATAGGCTAACCAACTCAACAGGTCGGAGGTGTTACCCTCTCCCGGAATCAGCCAATGGTAGTCGAATTCGTTGTTTTTGACGAACGGGATCGTAGTTGTAATGCTTTTTTCGGCCGGAGTGACGTACACGGCACTGTTTGTTCCGTTTTCCGCCACATATTCCACTTGGGCGCTCGGAACATTCTTGTTGCTTTTCTCCTTGACAACGATGTCCTGATTGAGCCACATGGTGCATCCGATGATCAATCCGAGTCCGACCTGTCCCACGATTTTATACCGGCCGTTCAGCCCCTCTTTGTGCTTTTTGAACACCTTTATGTAGTCGTCGATGAAGCCGATGGCTCCGAGCCACAGGGTCGATATGATCATCAACTGCGTATAGATGTTGGTCAGGTCGCCGAACAGCAGGATCGGGACAAGGATCGAGATCAGGATGATAATACCACCCATGGTGGGTGTACCTCTCTTTTGCAACTGTCCTTCCAGACCCAAATTCCGGATCTCCTCTCCGATTTGGTGCCGTTGTAGCATCCGGATGATTTTCCGTCCGAAGATCATGCCGATGACCAGAGCAAGGATGATCGACATCGCAGCCCGGAACGACAGGGAGAGAAACATGCCGGTTCCCGGAATGTCGAAGTGGTTCGAAAGATATTTTACTAAGTGATATAACATGTTGATCCGACTGTTTCGTTGTTTGCAACTCGTTTAGTGACCGATCAGCGCTTGGGTGATCTCCTCCCGATCGTCGAAATGGTGCTTCTTGCCGCCCACGTCCTGATAGGTTTCGTGACCCTTGCCGGCGATCAGAATGATGTCGCCCGGACGGGCCAGTGCTACCGCAGCCCGAATCGCTTCGTGCCGATCGGTGATGGCCAGATATCGGTCAGAGGCTTTGAGGCCCGTCTTCATCTCTTCGATGATCGCATCGGGATCCTCCATTCGGGGATTGTCCGAAGTGAAAATAGCCATGTCGCTGTGATTCACGGCGATCTTTGCCATTTCGGGGCGTTTGGTCCTGTCCCGATTCCCGCCGCATCCGACAACTACGTAGATGTGCTCGCCTCTCTTTCGGATTTCGTCGATGGTCCGGAGTACGTTCTGGAGGGCGTCTGGTGTATGGGCGTAGTCGACGATAGCCGTAATGCCCTTCTCCGAGCGGATAGTTTCGAACCGGCCACGTACCGGATGCAGATCACTCAGGATCCGCAACACTTCATCGCGTTCGGCGCCCAACGATAGGGCCGTGGCGTAGACAGCTGTCAGGTTGTAGGCATTGAACCGGCCCAAGAATTTGACCCAAACCTCTGAGCCGTCCAGATTGAGCAGCATGCCGTCGAACAGCATCTCTACGATCCGGCAACGGAAGTCGGCGAATGCCTGTAAGGCATAGGTTTCGACACGGGCACGGGTATTTTGCACCATGACTTTACCGTTTTTGTCGTCGGCATTCGTCAGAGCGAAGGCTTCTGGAGGAAGGGCATCGAAGAGCATCTTTTTAGCCCGGATGTATTCGGCGAATGTATGGTGGTAGTCCAAATGATCGTGCGTGATGTTGCTGAACACGGCTCCCGAAAAGTAGAGTCCTTCGGTGCGGTGCTGGACAAGGCTGTGCGAACTGACCTCCATGAAGCAGTATTCGCATCCGGCAGAGACCATTTCGGCCATCATTTCGTTCAGGCGGATACTGTCCGGAGTCGTGTGGGTCGATTCCCGTTGTTCGCTGTCGATGCAGTAGGTAACGGTCGAAATCAGCCCGACTTTGTAGCCCAGTCGGCGGAACATCTCGTAAAGCAGAGTTGCGGTTGTTGTTTTACCGTTTGTGCCGGTGATGCCGATCAGTCTGAGCTGTCGGCTCGGATAACCGTAGAATGCGGCGGCGATGTGTCCCATGGCGGCGGAGGTGTCGGCTACCCGGATGTAGCACACCTTCTCGTTGAAGGTCTCGGGCCATGTTTCGCAGACGATGGCCGTAGCACCCTGTCGGATAGCATCGTCGATAAAGCGATGTCCGTCGGTTTGTGTTCCCCGTACGGCGAAGAAGATGCCTTGCGGATTCGGTTGACGCGAATCGAATGTAAGGCCGGTGATCGGACGGTTCAGATCGCCTTGGGTCTCGATCACGTCCGCATCTGTCAGAAGTTCTTTCAGGATCATAGGTACAAATATATCCGATGCTACAAAAATACGCTTTTGTAACGGAGAAATAAAAAATAAGATCTCTTTTATTTGACATCTTATTGACAAAACGCAAGCCATGCCGAGGGCTTGCGTGGATAAGATGGGGCTTTCCTTTTTGAGCGAGCGAGAGAGGAGTATAGCGAACGCACGGATTATTTTTTCGTTTCGATCGATTTGTTTCCGATCAAAACCCGTTCGATCATCTCTTTATCGCCTGCGATCCAGACCATATCGTAGGGTTTGAAGCGAACCAGATCCAGCGGTTCGACGAAGGAGCCGTCGCTGCGTTCGATTCCGATGATGGCACAGGTTCCGCGACTCATCATGTTGAACTGGTCGATCGTCATGTCGATCAGGACAGATTGCCGGCTGACCGAGAATTTGTACATCATGACATCCTCATGGTCGACGGTACCCACCGGGACCTCGATGCGCGAGGCGAAGTTTTGCAGATGGGTATCGGTTCCCACCACCGAGATGCGGTCTCCCGGCATCAGGACCATGTCGAGCTTCGGAATGTTGTAGCGGTGGCTACCCCGCAATACCGAAACGATAGTGACCCCATAATGGAGCCGGAGGTCGAGCTCTTCGAATTTCTTACCGACCCAAGGGCTGTCGGGCGAGACCGTCAGCCGTGCCATGTGCAGGAATTTGGCCCGATAGTTTCCGTTTCCGGTGGCGATAACGTTCCCGCTTTCGTCTTTTTCGTTCAGGTTGGATAGGAACTGAGTCTCGAATTTGAGGTAGCGTTTTTTGATCTTTTTCCAGAACAGAGCGAGAAAGAGCAGCAGGATCAGGACAACGGCGACACTGCCTAACCGGTAGGAGCTCAGGTGTGCCACTACGGTTAACACGATCATCAGGGCGATGAGAATCCGCAGCAGGATCAGCGAGACCAGCAGTCCGTGATTGAATCTCGGATCCTTCCATAGCGGTACGAATAGTCTTCGGCTCAAGTGTCTAAACGCCAGCCCCCAAAGAAATGGAGTCATGCAGATGATCGTTGTGGTTGTTGTGATCAGTTTGCCCAGAAATCCGCTGAAGTGACTCTCGATGAAGGGGGCGTAGTAGGTCGACGAGAGCCATGCGATACCTCCTAAAAGTACCGAGTAGAAAAATATATTCAGCAGCGATTTTTTCAAGTAGGAGAGCCATTCGCGTTCGTTGTTGACGGTCTGAGAGCCCGAACTGTACCGGGCCAGAATCTGTTTGACCGATTGGGGAAGGATTCGGTTGATTTTGTGGTAGGCGGGTTCGCTCAACCGCATAATGAACGGGGTGGTGAAGGTGGTGATGACCGACACGGCAACGGCAATCGGATAGAGATAAGAGCTGGTCACACCCATCGTGAGGCCTAACGAAGCGATGATGAAGGCGAACTCTCCGATCTGGGCGAGCGAGAAGGAGGATTGCAGGGCGATCTTCAGGTTTTGTCCAGCAACCAGAAATCCCAATGTTGCGTAAAAAATCTGTCCGACGATCACTACCACGGTCAAAAATAGAATGGGGCCGATGTGTTGAACCAACAGCGAGGGTTCCACGAGCATGCCGACCGATACGAAAAAGATTGCTCCGAAGAGATCCTTGACCGGTGCGACAATCTTTTCGATACTCTCCGCTTCGTTGGTTCCGGCTAAGATCGAACCCATGACAAAAGCACCCAATGCGGCGGAGAATCCGGCATAGGTTGCTATGACGACCATTATTAGGCAGAGACCCAACGAGATGACGAGCAGGGTTTCGGAGTTTAGGAACTTTTTGATTTTCTTCAGGAAGGTAGGAATCAGGTAGATGCCGATGACGAACCAAAGAATCAGAAAGAAAATCAGTTTAAAGAGTTGTCCGACGATGACGCCGTGTTCTACGGTCCGCTGTACGAACAGGGTGGAGAGCATCACCATCAGGACGACGGCAAAGAGATCTTCGACGATCAGTACCCCGAAGACCAGCGACGTGAACTTCTGATTCCTCATTCCCAGATCGTCGAAAGCCTTGATAATGATTGTCGTCGAAGACATGGACAGCATGCCTCCCAAAAATACGCTATCGGTGGAGGTCCAACCGAGCAGTCGTCCGGCCATGAATCCGGTACACATCATTCCGACGATGATGACCAAAGCGGTGATCAGAGCGGGTCCCCCGACGTTCATCAGCTTTTTGAAACTGAACTCAAGCCCTAACGAGAAGAGTAAAAAGATGATACCGATTTCGGCCCACATGTCGACGTATTCCATGTTGGAAACGCCTTCGAGCAGAAAATTGCCGCTGCACAGGAACCCCGCGACGACATATCCCAGTACGACCGGTTGTTTCAGCCATTTGAATAACAGGGTCGTAATTCCGGCGACGGCAAGAATGAGCGCCAGATCGGAAATGATAGGATCCAAATGATTCATAAGGCATAACGGGGTTTTGGGGGCTGATAATTGTTATCGGGATATTTTGGAGTTTTAGGTCGCAAGACAATTCTGGGATGCCAGCGGTAGAAAAGTCTTCCTTTGGATACACCGGCCACGCGGAACATTGCAGCGACGAGGCCAAAACACAGAACTAACCAGAGAATGTGGCTTAATATGGTTAATGGGTAGTTGATTACCGGAGTGAATATATTGGCCGGCCGAGCACCGTCTTGTGTCCGTACGAAAGGGTTGAAATAGAGGATTACGCCGTTATCGAATCGGGCTTCGCTCCGAACATAAGTATCTGCATCGGAAAATAGGTACTCTGCTTCGGATCCGACAGATTCGGCAAGCAGGGTTCCGTTTTGTCCGATAAACCGGATCGTTGCGGGACGGTCCAGCCGAATGTGGATCGTATCCTGTTCGAACGATATGGATTGCAGCGAAGGAAGATTGGCGTGGGGGTTCTCCTGCCGATTCAGGGTATGCGGGACCACTACGGCATAGGCGGCTCCCCGTTTCAGAGCTGCGATAATGTCGTCAGATTCCAACGTTGGGGTATTGACTTTCGTAAAACAGCGTTGGAACCACGATTCGCGGTTCGTTATATTGTGTGCATCGTCATTCCCGATTAAGGTGGAATAAATTCCGGCAGAAAGGGCTATGTCCCAATATTGGTCGGAACGTTGTCTGCCTTGTTCGGGGTTGATCTCCAACAAGTCATATCCGCGCAGATAACCGTAAATCGAAGAGTTAATCAACTTTGTTTTTCCGGGGTGATTTAAAACGAGGGCTTTACCTTTGGGGCGAAGCCATGCGAGCATATACTGCATCTGTGATTGGGTGATCATCAGGGGAAACTCGCGCCATGAGACTTCCCGTGCCCCCATAACTAACTGATGGTATCCGTTGACTCCGTAGCCGTGTTCGTAGGTGGGGATAAAGCCGGGCCGTTCGGCGTGTTCGTAGTTGAGACACTGGTGATCCGAGATGCTGGCGATGTCGTAGCCGTTTTGGTAATAGGCGTCCAACATCTGGTCGACCGTATAATTGCACTGGGGTTTTTCTTTCTGGTGGCAGTGGAAATTGGCTTTGCGCCATGCGGTGGAGTCGATTTGGACGTAGGGATTGTAGATGCGGTCGCCCGAAAAGGGGGTTCCTATTGAAAATTTGTATACGGGAACCAGCATGTAACTGATTACGCACAGCAGAAGTACGCCAAGAATAACCAATAGGAGATATTTACCAAAGATTAGCACGACTTTCTGTTTTTTTTTAACAAAAGTAAAAATTTTTAGGTTTCGATGAACCACTCTATCCTTGTTTTGAGGTCTTCGGCAGGGTTTTCCCTTTATGGAGGGCGGGGCCGAGTGATCTATTCGGCGTGGTGCAGAGAGCGGATCCGGTCGATCGGGGCACATCCTAATCTGAGGACGATGGTGGCTCCCCGAGTGATTTTTGCACCGGCGGGTATCGATTGAGACTCGACCCATCCACGTCCCGAGAAGGCTACGGTCAAACCCTTGCTTTCCAGCAGGTAGATGGCCTCTTTCAACCCCATGCCGATAACCGAAGGCACTTCGTCCTTCGAACGATCGTATTCGAAGTAGACGATACCGGTCGAATCAACAGCCTGTATGTCGTACCATCTGTCTCCTCCGCGGAAGGTGTTGTTGTGCAGGTCGAACCGATAGGCGATCTCTCTCATCTCATCGGCACGTCCGGCTTTGAGATCGGGCTTCTCTTCGCTTTTCTCCATACGTTCCGAAAGCGGCCTTTGCCATGCGGTGTTCTTGGCGTAGACACGGTCGGCAATGGCGCGGAATACCGGTCCGGAGAGCGAGGCTCCGTAGTAGAACCGGCGATGTCCCGGGGCATTATAGGTTTTGATGGCGACCAGACAGCTGTATTTCGGGTTGTCTTCGGGGAAGTAGCCAACGATTGTTGCCAAATAGTGGCGTCCTCCGTTACGGTCCGTATAACGACCGTTAACCGCAATTTGGGCGGTTCCCGTTTTTCCGCCCACTTTATAGTAGGGGTTTTTCAGCAGGCGGCCGGTTCCCTCTTCGACCACTCCGCGCATGGCTTCACGAACCTGTTGCAATGTTTCGTCCGAGGCGATCGATGGAACCATGACCCGTGAACGGAACGAGCGGAGCGTCTGTCCGTATTGCCGCAACTCCTTGACAAAAAGCGGGCAGACCATCTTCCCGTTGTTGGCTACGGCATTGTAGAAGGTCAAGGTTTTGAGAGGGGTGACCAGTAGGGCATATCCGTAGGCCATATTGGTCAGCGTAGTACCGTCCCACCAGCGGTCACCCGGTTTACGGATGACCGGATCCTGCTCGCCGGCAATTTGCAGACCCATGTGCTGATTAAGTCCCATTTTATAGAGGTGCTCGACGAATTTCTCCGGTTTATCTTTGTAGTATTTGTTTACGGCTTTGGCAAAACCGATGTTGGAGGACTTCTCGAACACGCCCTTGAGGGTCAGTTCTCCGTAACCGTGCGTGTCGGAAACAACCGTTTTCCCGATGACGGCCCGTCCGTTTCCGGTGTCGAACTTTTCGTCCATCGAGGCTCCTGCATCGTCGAGCAGGGTGATCAGCGAGGCCAGTTTCTGGGTCGATCCGGGCTCCATATTCATGCCGATGGCGTAGTTGTAATCCTCGACGATCTCTCCCTCTCCTTTGCGGGTGAGGTTGGTCATGGCCCGGATCTCTCCGGTGGAGACCTCCATCAGAATGGCGGTACCCCAATCTGCCTGCATGTTTTCGAGCTGTTCACGCAGGGCCCGTTCGGCGACATCCTGAATGTCGACGTCGAGCGTGGTAACCACGTCGATCCCATCCACCGGATCCACATTCATCTCGTCCGGAACTGGAATCCAGAAAGATCCCGATATCCGTTGTCGGAGCTCATTTCCGTCGATGCCCTTGAGGATCGTATCGAAAGCTCCCTCGATGCCGACTTTTGTTCCCGAGAGGTTGACCATACCGATGGTCCGTTTGGCCATCGATCCGTGGGGCAGCAGGCGCCGGTTGGTCTGTTTAAGAATCAGTCCGCCTTTGTTTTGGCCTAACCGGAAGATGGGGAATTGTCGGATTGTTTTCATTTCCAGATGGTTGACTCTTCGGGGTGAGATCAAGACATACCGATTCTTTTTTTTATTTTTAAAAGCGTTAAGAAGTTTGATTTTGTAGTCGCTTTTGGATTTGTCCTTGAAGAAGTCGGCCAGATACCAAGCCAGCGAGTCGACGTCATGCAGAAAGACCGAATCGACCAGTCCGTTGGCAGCAAAGTCCATACGGACTTCATATTCCGGAACCGAAGTGGCCAGAATCCGTCCGTCGCAGGCCAGAATATCACCCCGATCGGCCTCGATCGGGACCCGTTCGTAGGTAATGGTAGCGCCCTTGCTGCGTAGCGCCTCGCCTTTCGGACCGTATTGCAGGTAGATGATTTTCCCGGTGATCAGCAGACCGATCGTGAAAAACAGGATGTAGAGGACCTGCACACGTTGCAGGATTCCCTTTTTGATGTCGGATTTCCCCTTTTCCATCTTACGTTATTTGTCGATTATTTTGGGAGGAGCTAACAACTCCTCGAGGGGAATGCCGCGCTCTTCGACGGCACGGATGATTTCGCTCTGACGGGTGGCGATCATGCGTTGTGACGAGAGGGTCAGCGAACGGGCTCGCAGCTCTTTGACCTGAGCCGAGAGTCGGTTGTGCTCCCTGTGGAGTTTCTGCATGTGGAAACCGTTGGCGATATAGAGAAAAGCCAGCAGCACCATAAAGAGAATGTACGGATAGTGCTTCTGTACCTCGGCATTCGTCAGTATGCTTCCCGACAGGATCTGCTTGACATGCCGTTCAAATCGGGAGGGCGTTTTGACAGCACGTTCGGGTTGCTGCTCCTCGGTCTCCGGGGAGAAGTGATTCGCTTCGGCAGAAGTCTGTGTCCGGGTTTCCTCTGTCTCGATCATTTCCGTACGCTTTTGGTTACAAAAATAGTTTTTTTTGATCGAAAGTCAACGTTTCGGAGGGAGGGATATTTTTTCTGAAAAAAGAATAAGCGAGAGGACCGTTTTACGTCCTCTCGCTTATGGTTAATCTGAGATTCGGATTTTACAATACGTTGATCTCTTTCAGTACCGAGTTGGTCTTGCGGACAGCCTCTGCGCTCTTGGCAAAGAGGGCTTTCTCTTCGTCGTTCAGGTTGAGTTCGATCACTTTCTCCACACCGTTTTTGCCGAGAACGACAGGTACTCCGATGCAGATATCGCTCTGACCGTATTCACCTTCGAGGTATGCACAGCACGGAACGACCTTTTTCTGATCGCGGATGATCGATTCAACGACGTATGCTCCAGCAGCACCGGGGGCATACCATGCCGACGTACCGAGCAGCTTGGTCAAGGTTGCTCCACCTACCATCGTATCGGCAACGACTTTGTCGATCTGCTCTTTGCTCAGCAGCTCCGTTACGGGGATTCCTTTGTAAGCGGCTTTTGAGTAGAGCGGAATCATGGTCGTATCGCCGTGACCGCCGATTACCATACCTTCGATCTCATTCGAGTTGGCGTTGAGGGCCTTGCTCAGATAGCATTTGAAACGAGCTGAATCCAAGGCACCGCCCATACCGAAGAGTTGGTTTTTGGGCAGTCCGGTTTTTTTGAGGGCCAGATAGGTCATCGTATCCATCGGGTTACTGATCATGATGATGACGGCTTTGGGCGAGTATTTCAGGATGTTGCCTACGACCGAAGCAACGATTCCTGCGTTTACGCCAATCAGCTCCTCGCGGGTCATACCCGGTTTACGGGGCATACCTGAGGTTACGACCACAACATCGGAATTGGCTGTTGCGGCATAGTCGTTGGTTACACCGGTCAGTTTGGTGTCGAAGTCCATCAGGGTAGCGGTTTGGAAAATATCCAACATTTTACCCTCTGAAACACCCTCTTTGATATCCAACAGAACCAATTCGTCGGCGATCTCGCGAGTGGCGATCACATTGGCACAAGTAGCGCCTACGTTGCCTGCGCCCACAACTGTTACTTTGCTCATATCTTTATTCTTTTTAAATGGAATATTTTTACTATTAAGAACGGGGGAAAGGCCGTTAGCCGATCAGTTTTGCGTAAGCTTCGGCGTCGAGCAGGACGTCGAGTTCGGCGGGATCGGTCATACGGATTTTGATCATCCATCCTGCACCGTAGGGATCGGAGTTGACCAATTCGGGAGAATCGTTCAACGATGTGTTGAATTCGAGAATTTCACCGCCGACGGGCAGAAACGCATCCGAAACGGTTTTGACGGCTTCGATCGTACCGAACACCTCACCCTGCGGGAGGGTTTCGCCTACGGTGGTTACATCAACAAATACAATGTCGCCTAACTGGCTTTGTGCGAAATCGGTAATTCCGACATAGGCACACGACTCCTCGACACGAATCCATTCGTGGTCTTTCGAGTATTTCAAATCGGCTGGTATGTTCATAATGCACCTTAATATTTTCAGCTCACAAAGTTAAGACTTTTTGGAGATACGCACAACTTTCGGCCGATTATTTCTGGACGGGATCCTTCGGGTCGAGGTCTTTATGACCCGGCATGGCGATTCGGAGCAACACCGGATTGTGATCACTCGCATGGAAGTCGAGCGGGAGGGTCTCGATCGAAAGAATCTTCAGCGAGGAGGAGAGCAGAAAAAAGTCGGTTAGGGTGGTGCAGGGACGGGATGTGCTATCGTTGTCGATCCACGTGTGATCGAGGTAGCGCAGAGAGGGTGTCCGGGCATCGAATGCGAAACTGAACTTCTCTCCGAAAAGCGTCTTGTCCACGGACTGCGGGACGAAATATTCGTTCGACAGCTCTTCTGTCGAGGGGGTATAGTCCGGCGGATATTGGTTCCAGTCACCTCCGGTCAGGATCTGTGTATGGGGGGATGCCGCGGAGTCGAGTTCACGGGCAAGAAAATTCATCTCCATCTCCCGCATGCCACCCGTATCGTAGGCGGTGTTGTGGGTGTTGTTTATGATGAGTGTGTCGCCCGAGGCGGTCAGGAAATGGGAAGAGAGCAGGCAACGCTTCAGATTGAAAAGCCGGACAGGAAATGGAAAGGCGGAGGGGTACTGTATCCGCTCGGACTTAAAGGGACCTATGCGGGAGAGAGTAACTACCCCGCTGTTGACCCGACCGATCGGATTCTTTAGCGGAATCGGGACCCAATGTACCTTGTAGTTATAGGCAAACGAGAGGTGGTACTCCGGAAACGCTTTTTGCAACGAATCGACTTCACAGATGCCGTAAGAGCGGTGGGAATCCAGATCGACCTCTTGCAGCAGGATCAGATCGGCATGCAGATTTTTCAGGGTCCGGATAATCTCTTGCAGATTTTGTGCGGTTCTTGTCCGGCTGTCGCGAACCCGACGTCCTCCGTCATAAAAAAAATCCATGTTGTCTCCCAGACCTGCGTAGCCGATGTTCCACGAGACGACGGTCAGGGTATCCGGCAGATATTCGGGTTCGGTTTTGTCGTACAAGGTGGTTTCGCGTCCTGCCGGTCGGTATTCCGCGATCCATGAAAAAACGAAAAACAGAACGACAACGGCAAGTATCGTTCCGATACCGACCTTGATCGCTCTTGCTATGGATCTGTTGCGCATGGCTATTTTTTCGGTTCAGAGTCACTCTCCCGGGGAAGAGGAACCTGCAGGAAGTCGCATACTTTCCTGACTACTTTTTCCGGAGTGATGCCGGTCATGCAGCGGTAGTCGCCCGTGAGGCAGGGCTTGTTTCCGTAGACCGAGCAGGGGCGGCACTCGAGGTCGATCTGTACGGCCAGATCCGGATCCTGTCCGAATCCGTAGAACCCCGCAAAAGGATGCGTAGCTCCCCATATCGAAATGACCGGCAGCCCGACCAACGACGACATGTGCAGAGCGGAGGAGTCCATGCTGACCATAAGATCCAGATTCGAGATCAACTCCATCTCTTGTCCCAATTTGATTCGTCCGATGACCGATACGATGTTCTCTTTGAGAGCGGCCGTCTCTTCGGCGAACTGTTTTTCGGATGCACCACCACCGAAAATGAAGATCCGTGAGTCGGGAATATCGGCCAGCCGCAGAATGACCTCCCGCATCTTTTCGGGCGGGTATATTTTTCCCTCATGCTGGGCAAAGGGGGATACGCCGATCCAGAAACGGCTGCGTTCGCCGGCCAAGGCGAGGGTCTCCGGACTCATCGGATAGTGGATCCGTTGGGGCAGCGGCACGGCCGGAAGGTCGAATCCGAGCCGTACGAAGACATCCCGGTATCGTTCGACGGTGGTTTTGAGTTGGACCTTGATTTTATCCTTCGGTGCGGTCAGTGCTTTTTTCTCGGCCCGACCCTTGTCGATCCGTTCGACTCTCGCACCTTTCCATCGCAACAGTTTGCAGAGCCCTTTGCTGCGCAATACATCGTGCAGGTCGGCAACCATGTCGAAACGACCGATGTCGTGTCCCAACCGCAACAGGCCTCGGATCCCCTTGTGGCGATTTTTCAGATCGGGCGAAAAAAAGCTCATCTCTCCCACCTCCCGAAAAAACGGTTGAAGGAATTTCGGGGTGAGCATGGTGATCTGGATATTCGGGTAGTTTTTGCGCAATGCGGCCAGAACGGGAGCGACCATAGCTACATCGCCCATAGCCGACAACCGGATGACCAGCAGACGCAAAGATGCCGAATGAGGAATTTGATCCATTGCTATTTCGAGGCGTACAGCACCGGATTGAGTTCCGGGTCGTTGTACATTTTCATCTGTTTGTATACTTTCATGTATTTCCGTCCTGCGGCAATGTCGTCGAGCAGTTGATCGATGGCTGATGAGAGGTCGATCTGTTGTTGTTTCAGGACCTCTAATTTTTTGCTACATGCATCGATGTGGCTTTGGTCGACATCTTTACGGTTGACCTCATGAGCCATGTGGTAGATCTTCAGTGCGAGGATCGACAGCCGGTCGATGGCCCAAGCCGGACTCTCGGTATTGATCGTTGCATCGGGCAGGGGTTTAACGTCTTTGTACTGGTCCAGAAAGTAGCTGTCGATATACTCTACCATGTCGGTACGCTCCTGATTCGATCGGTCGATACGCCGTTTGATTTTAAGCGCGTCCACCGGGTCGATTTCCGGATCGCGGATGATATCTTCCAGATGCCACTGTACGGTGTCGATCCAGTTTTTCAGGTATAACAGATATTCGATCGAGCCGTTTTTGTAGGGGTTATTTATAGGTGCATTCACGTTGTCCGTCCGATGATAGTCGGCGATTGCCTGTGAAAAAATCCGGTTGCTTTGAGTCGTAAACATAGCCATACGATTAAAGTTTATGTACAAAGCTAAAGATTTTTGCGCAAATTACAAGAAAATGTTATTTTTGTCCGAAGTATATTATTGATTGTTCGTGATGAAAAGAGTGATGAAATTCGTATCGGTGTTCGTCCTGATCGGGATGATGGTTCCGACTCTGTATGGCCAGAAGAGAATGACGAGGGCCGAATACATCAATAAATATAAAGCGTTGGCGGTTGAGGAGATGGATCTTTATGGGATTCCGGCCAGCGTCAAACTGGCTCAGGCGTTGCTTGAGTCGGATGACGGCAACAGCCGTTTGGCCCGTGAGGGGAATAACCATTTCGGAATCAAGTGTAAAAGCAACTGGCGGGGCGAGACCATCGCACATACGGATGATGCTCCGGACGAGTGTTTCCGGAAATACCCTTCTGTGGAGGCCTCTTATCACAACCATTCCGAATTTTTGGATCAGTCGGAACGTTATCAATCCTTGTTCGAACTCGATCCCACCGATTATCGGGGCTGGGCCAAAGGGCTTCAGAAGGCCGGTTATGCGACAAATCCACGATATGCGGATCTGTTGATCGGAATCATCGAGGACGAAAAGTTGTATCTGCTGGACGAGGGGCAAGATCTTCCTGAGAAAGAGACGGTCGCTGATGAGGTACAAAGTCAGACGGTGGAGATTCCTGCGGCGACGGATGTGATCGATGTCGACAACTATGCGGTCTCCGTCTTGGGACAGAACGGCAAACACACCGTATACCGGAATAACGGCAGCCTGTTCATCGTAGTTCAGAACGGAGACACTCCGGAGAGCATTGCAGCGGAAACAAAGGTGTCGGTCAAGAAGTTGACCCGTTACAACGATCTGCAGCCGAATGCGACGGTGAAGCCCGGCGATATGCTTTATATCCGGCCCAAGGGCAAACGCAGTGCGAACGGGAAGGTGATTCATGTGGCTAAATCGGGCGAGACGCTGCACAGCATTTCGCAGATGTACGGCATCCGGTTGAAGAACCTGTGCAAGATCAACCGCCGGGATGCACAGTCTCCGGTGACCGAGGGCCAGCAGATCCGGCTGATGTAACACAAACTGAATAACAGGGATCGTCGAGATCCTATTACCAATACCTAAAATTACATTACTGAAATTATGGACGGTGACCCGGGTAGTCTCAAACACTCCATTATCGATAAGTTGAGCGGTAAGGCTCATCTGAATCAGAAGATTTTTGACAATACTTTTTCCGTTTTCGGCCGGTTGAAGGAGGTTCTGCATGAAATCTCCTCCGATGTCGACGACATATTGGAAGCGGAGGGGAAAGAGGAGGTGAAGATCGAATACCGCGATCGCGGAAAATTCGAGGCTCAACTCCAGATCGCAGACGATATTCTGCTGTTCAATATGCACAGCAATATTTTCGAGTTCAATCGCGAACATCCGGTGTGGCAGAATACCTACGTACAGCAGGATCGGGCCAACTCGTATTGCGGGATGATCAATATCTATAACTTTCTGTTCGATTCGTTCCGTTACAACCGGACCGAAGACGAGGGATATTTGATCGGTCGGATCTTTATCAACAGGGAGATGCAGTTCTTTGTCGAGGGCAAGAGGCAGACGATGAAATGGCCTACGTTCGGAACGAGTACGATCGACCGTGAAGCGTTGCTCGGAATCATCGAACATGCCATCGATTATGTGCTCGACTTCGATCTGCTGGTTCCGCCGTATGATTCGATGAAGGTCGTAACGATGGATCAGTTCAATACGAAGATCGAGAATTCGAAATTACAGACCGGTAAACGGCTCGGCTATCGGTTCAACTCCGACGATATTTAATTATTGTTCATCCTGTCGAGGGATTTTTGCTTAGACCCGGACCTAAAGAAAAAGGATAGCGGAGAAGGTGGTGCCCGGACGAAGGCGTATCCATTTTAATATAGAGGCAAATTGTGAACGGAATGAAAAGGATTCCGATTTATCTGTTATTAGGGTTGTGGCTGTGTGGAGCGGTCGGGTGTTCCGATATCGATCGGGAAGTGCTGGTCCGTCGTCACGATGTGGTTACGACCCGGACCGATCCGAAAAGTCCGGCTCAGGTCGGAAACGGAGAGTTTGCCTTTGGCGTCGACATCACCGGATTGCAGACATTCGTTCCGTTCAATACGATAGCCCAGTGGGGTTGGCACTCTTTCCCGCTGGCGGACAGTCTTGTCGGAGTACCGTTCGAGGGGGTGGTGTGGGATACGCACGGTCGCCCCGTACGCTACGATATGCCGAACGAAACGCAGCCCGAACTGTCGCAGTGGCTGGCCGGAAATCCCCATCGCATCAATCTGGGCAGAATCGGTTTCGTGTTGAAAAAAAAGGATGGCACCGAGGTCCGGGAGATCGATCTTCAGCATAGCGAACAACGGGTCGATCTGTATCATGGAACGATTTACAGCCGATTCGAGATAGAGGGCACACCGGTTGAGGTGGAGACCGCATGTCATCCCGAGCGGGATATGGTTGCCGTTCGAGTCAAGTCCCGATTGATCCGTTCGGGGCAGCTCTATGTCCGGTTCGATTTTCCGTATGCGGACGGAGCGGCGTACACCGATTATGTGGGCGATTGGTCGCATCCGGAGGCTCATAAAACGGAAGTTGTCGCGCAGGCGGAGCACCGTGTCGATTTGTCCCGCACGATGGATTCGACCCGATATTATGTGTCGGTAGGATGGAGCGGTCGGGGTGAATTCGTTTCGAAGGATACGGTCACCTCGCCTCATCGCTTTTATTTGGTGCCGAAACAGGAGTCATTCGGTTTCGTCTGTGCATTTTCGTCCGAGAGGAACGAAACACGTCTGCCAACGGCAGCAAGAACCCTCGCTTTCAGTAGGAAGTGTTGGGTCGATTTCTGGCGTTCGGGTGCTGCGATTGACCTGTCGGAGAGCCGCGATCCCCGTTGGAAGGAGTTAGAACGGAGAATCGTGCTTTCACAATACCTGATGCGGGTGAATGCCTCCGGGACACTGCCTCCTCAGGAGAGCGGTTTGGTCAACAACGGCTGGTACGGACGGTTTCATTTCGAAATGATATGGTGGCATCTGGTACATAACGGGTTGTGGAACCGTTGGCCGTTGGCGGAAAGAAGCCTCAAGGTCTATTCCGATTTTTTGCCGACATCGAAACAGCGGGCGGCCGAGCAGGGCTATCGCGGAGCGCGTTGGCCGAAGTGCACGGCGAACTTCGATCGCGAGTGGCCTCATCCGATCCACGCCCTGCTGATTTGGCAGCAGCCCCATCCGATCTATTTCGCCGAGTTGAACTACCGGTTGTATCCTTCGGAAGAGACGCTGCTCAAGTGGAAGGATATCGTGATCGAGACGGCCGATTTTATGGCCGATTACGCTCACTTCGATTCGACGGCCGGTCGTTATGTTTTGGGACCTCCGATGTATATCGTATCGGAGAATACCGATCCGAAGACAACGATCAATCCGACGTTCGAACTTGGTTATTGGCGGTTCGGACTGCGGACGGCGCTGGATTGGCTCGATCGTTTGGAGATGGAACCGAATGAAAAATGGCGGGATGTGCTGCATCGTCTGGCTCCGCTGCCGCAGAGGGATAGCCTTTATGAGACGTACGAGGGGATCGATCGGATGTGGGAACAGTATGCATTCGAACATCCGGCGTTGATCGGCGTCTTGGGGATGTTGCCCGGGGACGGAGTGGATACGACCGTACTGAACCGGACCTTGGACAAGGTCGTTGCAACGTGGAACTTTGATCGTACGTGGGGGTGGGATTTCCCGATGTTGGCGATGGCTGCAGCCCGTACGGGTCGGCCCGAAGTGGCTGTGGAAATGTTGCTGTACGATGCACCCGGATTTCAGTTCGACGCACACGGTTTGGCTACTGGAGGGCCGTTCCCGTATATGCCTTCGAATGGTGCTTTATTGACGGCCGTTGCCATGATGGCGGGCGGCTGGGACGGTTCCGGAGATGGCGAAGCCCCCGGATTTCCCGATAACGGGCTCTGGAAGGTCCGATGCGAAGGGTTTCAGCGCATGCCCTGACGGGACACGGAAGAATATTACGATTTACTCAAATAGTTTAATTTAATCCATCAAAATCATGAGAAGAAACAAGTTTTTTACGCTGCTTACTTTTGCGGCACTTTTACTGGGAACGTGCACGGCGTCGGCCCAGTTTGTAGATAAGCATAAATCCGAAGAGTTGAAGATCGGCGTGGCCGGATTCTCGTTCCGTTCGTTCGATATCGACCAGACCCTGAAGATGATGAATCAGATCGGTGTCAAATATATGAGTGTTAAGGATTTCCACCTGCCACTGAGCAGTACGCAGGAACAGATCGATGCGTTCAAGGCGAAATTGGCCGCGGCAGGAGTCGAGGGGTATATTCTCGGTCCGATCTACATGAATTCGAAAGCCGACGTGGATCGGACGTTCGAGTATGTCAAGCGCTACGGAACCGGAATTTTTATCGGTGTGCCTACCTATGAGCTGCTGCCCTATATCGATCAGAAAGTGAAGGAGTATGACATCAAGATGGCGATCCATACACACGGTCCCGACATCTCCTATTTCCCCGATGCGGCCGATGTGATGGCTCATGTGGAGGATCTGGATCCGAGGATCGGAATCTGTCTCGATTTGGGCCACACGGCACGCTTCGGAGCCAGCTGTGTAGAGGATCTGAAGAGGTATAAGGACCGTATCTTTGATATTCACATCAAGGACGAGACACAGGCTTCCAAAGCTGGACAGACGTGCGAAATGGGACGTGGGGTGATGGATATTCCGGCTATCGTTAAGACGCTTCGCAAGATCGGATACACCGGCGTGTGCAGTCTGGAGTTTGAGAAAGACGGAAAAAATCCGCTGCCGGGCGTAGCCGAGTCGATCGGTTATTTGCGCGGGGTGTGCGATGCGTTGAAATAGGATCGCTGGAGGTTTTACGAATCGCAATTAAGAGGGGGAGAGGTGCCGGTCGCACCTCTCCCCCTTTGTTGTCTTGTGGGTGGTCTGGCAGCGGTCAGTTGCATGAAGGGTGATACAAGACTTTTCCGCTGTCGAGTCGCTGTATTCCCCGATGGGAACGGAATCCGAGAGAGCTCGTCTGTTCCGGATTACCGGACCGTTTCGACTCCTCCGTGTCGGTTGATAAACGAGCGGATGATTTCGGCCGAAGCGTCGGGCTCCTCGAGGAAACCCATGTGTCCGGAGTTTTCGAGCCAAGCTATTTCGGCTTGCGGATGAGCCTGAATCAAGGTTTCCGCCCGCTCCATCGGAATGAATTCGTCGTATTTCCCAAAAATGAAAAGTTGTGGCACTTTGAGTTGGCGCATCATGTCGTTCATGTCTTTGCGCTCGCTCATTCCGTTTAACAGAGCGATGATCCCGTCGTCGTCGGTCAGCGAGATAAGTTCCTGCAGTTGCTCGATTCGGCTCTTCAGCCGATCACGGTTGTGCGGGGCAAAACCCTTAGGGGCAAAAAGTTGGGCGATCAGCTCCTTTTTGTCATGACGGATCATCTCGATCTCCCGGCGGCGATCCTCCTTCTTCGAGTCGTTGTCAGCGTAGGGAGAGGAGTGGAACAGAATCAGGCCCTGAAGACGTTCGGGGTATTTGGCGGCAAAGGCTTCGGCCACGTATCCACCCATCGAATGTCCGGCCACGAAGCAGCGAGAGATCTGTTTCAGATCGAGCACGCCACGCAGCACGTCGGCCACGAATTCCATCGTATGCACTTCAGATTTGACCTCCGAGATGCCGTGTCCGGGGATATCGATGGCGAGAATCCGGTAGTGTGGGGAGAGCAGTTTGGCAAAATCTTCCCATATTTCGAGCGACTCCAGATAGCCGTGCAGCAGGACCAGTACGGTTTCTCCCTGCTGTGAGTCGCTGATGCGGAGTGCCGTATGTTCGGACATGACGAATTGTTCCATAAGAGTAGTGTTAAGAGGGGTAATCAGGGGGTCGTTTATCTAAAAAATGGTCGCCATCGGGCGACCATTGTGTATCGGTAGGCTGTTACAAGCTATCTTTCTTGTTCCTCGTCTTCTTCTTCGTTTTCGTCTCCGTCGTCGAAGTAGTCGAACGCGGATTCCCGTTTTCTCAGGGATTGCAGTTCGAAATCTTCGTCGTCATCGAGTCGGCTGTAAAGCGCATGCCGTTCTTTCCCGCTTTTTTTGATAGGATCGAGTTTTGCTGCTCGTTTCATTGAATCTTCCGAATCAAAATCACGGTTTTTGTTTCGGGGTGCATGTGTCGATTTCATGGGTGATGAAAGCCGTAAAATTTTAAGGGTTTGACATCCGAATTATAGTGACAACAGCCTTATATGGGCCCTGTTACTTATGCAATGATAGAGAATTTTTCCGGAAAAAACAATCGTTTCGGGGTTAAAAAATTTCAGCCGTTTTTCCGAAGAAGACCTTGCGGGCGGGACCGGTTAGGAAAATGTGGTCAAAGTTCTTTAGATCAGACGATTCGAAGGAAACCCACAAGGTTCCTCCTTCGACATCGACCCGGAAGTTACGGCAGCTGCTGTGCGTGTGGATGGCAGTGGCCAGAGCCGAAGCCGTAGCACCTGTTCCGCAGGCAAGTGTCTCATCCTCAACGCCTCGTTCGAAAGTGCGGATCCGGATGTGCCCATCGGAAAGGATCTCGACGAAATTGACATTGGTTCCACCGATCGGAGCGAATTGGGCGCTACGACGTATTTTTGTGCCTTCGTGAAATACATCGACGGCCCGAACATCCGGTATAAAAGTTACATAATGGGGTGACCCGGTGTTTAAAAACAGGTAATCGGGGTGGATCTCCGGATCGCGAACGTCGATCATCTGGAGCCGTACCTCGCCCTGTGTGGCGTCGGCCGAAAGGATTTCGGCTTGATGCACTCCGTCAACCCCGTTGAACGTTTTGAGGAGGCCTCCGATTCCGAGATGGTGAGCAAACAGGGCAATACACCGCCCTCCGTTGCCGCACATCGTGGCCTCTCCTCCGTCCGAATTGAAGTAACGCATCCGGAAAAGTTGCTGTTTGTCGTTTTCGAGCAGAATCAGGCCATCGGCTCCAATCCCTGTTCTGCGATGACACAATGCGGCCACATACTCGGTCGTCGGAGAGAATGTCTGTGTCCGGTTGTCGATCATGATGAAGTCGTTGCCGGCACCTTGGTATTTATAGAATCTTTGCCCCATGTGTTTAAGGGTGAGTTTACTGCTGCAAATATGGTGATTTTTACTAAAAAACCTTTCTGCTTTCGAAAAAATAGCGGATATTTGTAAAATGACGGACAATAGTTTCTCGTCTTCAGAAAATAGATAGAAAATATGATTGAAACGATTTTCCAGCACCGTTCGGTGCGCAGTTATACCGATCGCCCGATCGAAGAGGCACTGATGCAACGGATTCTCGAAGCGGGTATCCGGGCTTCCAATACGGGAAATATGCAGATTTACAGTGTGGTGGTAACGACTGATCCCGACCTGAAGGCCCAGTTGTCACCCTGTCACTTCGGCCAACCGATGGTTACACAGGCGCCGGCCGTGTTGACCTTTTGTGTGGACGTGCATCGTTTTTCCCAGTGGTGCAGACAGCGTGGAGCTACTCCGCAGTACGATAACTTCGTTTGGTTTGTCAACGGCGTGATCGACACAATTCTCGTATCGGAAAATGTGTGTTTAGCCGCAGAGTCGGAGGGGTTGGGTATCTGCTACCTTGGAACGACTACCTATACGGCCGATCGGATTATCGAAGTGCTCGATCTGCCGCAGGGCGTTATTCCGGTTACGACCGTTACGATGGGGTACCCGGATCAGATGCCGCCCTTGACCGATCGGTTGCCGTTGGAGGGGGTAATCCATCGCGAGAAGTATAAAGACTATACTCCGGAGCAGATCGATGCGATTTGGGCTGCAAAGGAGGCGTCGGAGGAGACGCAGCATCTTTTGAAGGTAAATGAGCTACCCAATCTTGCCCGGATTTTTACCGAAAAGCGTTATACGGGAGAGGACAATCTGACTTTCTCGAGAAAATATTTCGAGGTGCTGAAGAAACAGGGATTTTTTAATCAGTAATCGGTTTTGTATCAATCCTCTGGAGGCGCCCGTGAAGCGTTGGCAGATGGCAAGAACCAAAACGCTTGGAGACTTAAGTCGGGATGTTTTGGAGTGGGGGTACGGGATTCGTGTAGCAAAGAGACCCCAGCGGATTGACGGATCGTGGTGGTTCGTGTCCGGCCCTTTACCGGAGAATATTTCGTAGTCGGAAATTATGGAACAACAAGAAGAGAACAGGTCCCGAAAAACCTATTTCGAGCCGATGCATACGGCCGAACATTTAGTCAATGGGGCGATTGCCCGGATGTTGGGATGCGGAAGGGCCTTTTCGACGCATATCGAGAAGAAAAAATCGAAATGTGATTTTCATTATTCGAGAAATCTGACCGCAGAAGAGCTTTCGTCGATTGAGCGGGAGGTCAACGATCAGATTGCCTCCGAAGCGGAGGTGTGGGACGAGGTGATGACGCCCGAAGAGGCCGCCGAACACTATGCCTTGACCCGGTTACCCGAAGGGGAGACTACGGTCCGGATTGTTCATGTCGGAGAGTTCGATGCTTGTCCCTGTATCGGGGCGCATGTCTCCAATACCTCCGAGATACCGCCCGTTGTGCTCATTTCGAGCGACTGTGCGGATGGCGTTTTGCGGGTGCGGTTCAAATTTGCGAAATAGAGAATAGAAAAAGGTGCGGCTAACAGAGAGTAAAGAGGATGGGAACAGAGTCGGAGAACCTGTCCGACGTGTCGTTAGAGCGGTGAAGCGATCTCTTTGGGTGTGCCTTACCGTAGGGCTGGCAGCGTGCAGCGCGACAAAGCATATCCCGCAATCGAGCTATCTGTTGGTGAAGAACAATGTCCGGATCGAAAGGGTCGATCACCTTAAGAAACACGAACGGGTGCAGACGGCCGATCTGGAGCAATTCATCCGGCAGCATCCGGCCAAACGATTCTTGGGAACCAATTTTTACGTGTGGCTCTACAACACGGCAGATACGACGAAAGATAACGGATGGAATCGGTTCAAGCGTCGGATAGGAAAAGCTCCGGTGTTGCTGGACTCTACGCTGACCGAACGTTCGGCCTCGGCCATGCAGATCTATATGAACGGAAGAGGCTTTCTGGATGCTTCGGCTTCGTTCCGGGTCGATACGGCAAAGCAAAAAGCCCGAGTGTACTATACCGTCCATCCCGGCGATCTCTATCGGATCGGAGCGATCAAATATGAGTTCCGCGACCGGACCCTGCAGCCCATTATTCTCAGCGATACGGTTTCGAGTCTGTTGCATACGGGTGATCTGTTCGATGCCAATGTGCTCGATGACGAACGGGTGCGGATCACCAATTTCATGAAGAGCAAGGGGTACTACAACTTCTCGATCAACAACATCAGTTACATAGCCGATTCTACCGTCGGGAATCGGACGATCGACGTGACGATGGTGGTCAAGAGGCAGATGGCGGGATACACCGAAGAGGGAGAGGCTACCGTGGATAATAACCGGATCTATCGGATTCGGAACATCTGTGTCTTCCCCGATTATAATCCGACCGAGGCTGCTACGGATTCGCTCTATTGGTTAGGATTGGATACGGTTGATTATAACGGGTTGAAAATTATCTATCACGAGCGGCAGAATGTCCGTTCGGAGATCTTGCGCCGGACGATTACGCTCTATCCGAACTATCTGTACAATGCCGATGAGGTCAACCGAACCTACGATAACATTATGCGATTGGGGTATTTCCGGAGTGCCAACATCCTTTTTGCGGAGAGCCCGGATTCGGTTGCCCAGCAGAATACGTTGACCTTTATCGGGTCCGCATCCGATTCTACGGGTACGGAGGAGCTCTCGTACGGAACCGAAAAATACCTCGACTGCAACATCTATTGTATTCCGGATCTGCTTCAGGGGTACTCTTTGGAGTTGGAGGGGACGACCTCGGCGGACTATTTCGGGATTACGGCGACCGTCGGGTATCAGAACCGGAATCTGTTCCGCGGCGTTGAGCTTTTCGACTTCAAGGTGCGGGGTGGGTATGAGTTCATGCACTCCAAGCAGAAACGAAATTCCTTTGAGTTTGGAGTCTCCGGAGCCTTTTCATTCCCGAGGTTCATCACTCCGTTCCGGGTCGATCGCTACAACCGGACTTTCAGCCCGCAAACCAAGGTGGAGGTCTCCTACAACGTGCAACGTCGTCCCTATTACCACCGGGCATTGGCATCGGCCGTGTGGGGGTACTCGTGGGGTAACGGGAAGAACAGTACCTTCGTTTTGCGTCCGGCCGACATCAATATTGTCAAGTTGCGGCAGATCGATACGTCGTTTCTTAACGATCTGGAGAACCCCTATCTCTACAACAGTTATACGTCGCAGGTGATCGCCGGACTTTCCGCCTCTTATATATTTAATAATCAGAAAATCAATGTAGAAAAGAATTCGCTTTCGATGCGGTTGAACCTCGAGACGAACGGAAACCTGATCGACGGGCTGTCGCGTCTTTTCGGGAAGGAGGTAGTTGGCGACGGCGATGACCGATATCATAAACTGTTCGGAATCCGGTATGCGCAGTATATCCGCTTCGATTTCAATCTGGCCCGGAAATTCGTGCTGGCCCCGAAGACCAGTTTTGTTTTCCGGTTCTACACGGGATGGGGATACGCTTACGGGAACTCCTACTCTATACCGTTCGAACGGCTCTTCTATTGCGGAGGAAGCAACAGCATGCGGGGATGGCTGGCGCGTACGCTCGGTCCCGGAAACGAACATCGCTGGATCTCGGCTTACCCCACGCAGTTGGGAAATTTTAAGTTGGAAACCAATTTCGAGACACGGTTCCCCGTGTGGGGTATTTTGCAGGGGGCTCTGTTCTTCGATGTCGGTAATATCTGGTTTACGGGGAAGGATTATAACGAAGAGAGTCGGTTTCGATTCAATCACTTCTTCGAACAACTCGGATTCAATACGGGGTTGGGTGCCCGGTTCGATTTCAATTTCTTCGTATTTCGGGTTGATTGGGGAATCAAACTGTACGATCCGGGCGAGTTTGTCGGACAAAGGTGGATCCAGAACTTCCGGTTCCAGAATACGACGCTCAATTTTGCGGTAGGTTATCCCTTCTGATCTGTGGACCGATGGATATATTGGTGTGGATGCAACAAGGGGGGTGGAAACAAACGGCCTTTCCTTTTTTGGAAAATCCCGGAAAGTTGTTTACCTTTGCCGCCGTTTAATGATTGTGGAAAGATTTGGCCGCTTGCAACCACGAAAAAAAATGCTAAAATAGTACTAGTTTTTTCTTCAACAACAGCTGAGTTTTTCCCATTGTTTTAAAGTGTTTCATTTTTAAAATCTTTTAATGATGGGATTTTTATTTACCTCCGAGTCGGTGTCCGAGGGACATCCCGACAAGGTTTCGGATCAGATTTCCGATGCGATTCTCGACGAGTTCCTTCGTCACGATCCTTATTCCAAAGTAGCTTGTGAAACGTTGTGTACGACAGGGTTGGTTGTCGTTGCGGGAGAGGTGCGTTCTGAGGCGTATGTCGATGTGCAGGATGTGGCCCGCCGTGTGATCAACCGGATCGGATATACCCGGAGCGATTACCGTTTCGACGGTAACTCCTGCGGAGTGCTTTCGGCCATTCACGAGCAGTCGCCCGATATCAATCAGGGAGTCGTTCGGGCAACCGAAGAGGAGCAGGGTGCCGGCGATCAGGGCATCATGTTCGGTTATGCCTGCTCGGAGACCAAGGAGCTGATGCCGGCGACGCTTATTCTCTCACAAGTCATCCTGAAGGAGTTGGCTGCGATCCGTCGTGAAGGGAAGGTGATGACCTACCTGCGTCCCGATGCGAAGAGTCAGGTGACGATCGAGTACGGCGACGACCGTAAACCGCTGCGTGTACATACGATTGTCGTATCGACGCAGCACGATGAGTTTATTACGGCTGACATGGCCGGAAGCGAAAAGGCAGCCGAGGAGGCGATGTGTGCCCGGATTCGCGAGGATGTGCGGACCATCTTGATCCCGCGTACCAAAGCACGTTTGGAGCGGGCTGGAGACCGTCTGGCCGATCTGATCGGTGATGACTATATCCTGCACGTCAATCCGACGGGAAAATTCGTTATCGGCGGCCCGCACGGCGATACGGGATTGACCGGCCGGAAGATCATTGTCGATAGCTACGGTGGTCGCGGCGCTCACGGAGGAGGAGCTTTCTCGGGTAAGGACAGCTCGAAAGTAGACCGTAGTGCAGCCTATGCGGCACGTCACATTGCCAAGAATATCGTTGCAGCCGGAATTGCCGATGAGGTGCTCGTACAGCTCTCCTATGCGATCGGAATTGCTCAACCGTTGAGCATTTATGTGAACACCTACGGGACCTCGAAGCTTAACGGGGTGACCGATGGAGCGATTGCGGAGAAGATCGGACAGATTTTCGATCTGCGTCCGGCGGCGATCGTTCGGGAGTTCGGCTTGCGGAATCCGATTTTCGAGGCTACGGCTTCGTACGGACACTTCGGTAACCGCCCCTATAAAAAGGAGGTGGTTTGTTACGAGGGGAACCAGAAGGTGATGCGTGAGGTCGAATTTTTCGGCTGGGAACGCCTCGATGTGGTCGATAAGCTGAAAAAGGCTTTCGGGTGTTAAGCCCGATTGGATTGGGACATTGTCACGTCTGTAAATAGTGAGGGCGGGGAGAGATCCGATGGATGATTGGATGGCTCCCTGCCCTTTTTGTTGTCACGTCCTTTTTACTGTTGTTCCCTTTTTTGTTGTCGATTCCGGCGGTTCGTCACGGGCGGGGTAGATAATCGCCCTTCTCGACGTGCTGATAATATTGCTGGATGCGTGCATTCAGATTGCGCTCTGAACGTTTGAGTTCCGGTGTGGGGTGTGGCAGGATGTTGTTTTGCTGCAACGTATCGCTGCGCAGAAAGGCCGAGAGGAGTCGCTCCCCATCGGAAAAGAGTACCAGCGAATCGGTAATGCCCTGAAAGGTTTCGTTCATGAAGTTGACGACCATCGGTTCTTGTGTCGGTGGTTGGAACAGGTCCCGACCGAAAGCGAAATAGGGGGTATCGTGTCCGATCAGCCCCAGCAGGGTGGGCATCAGGTCGATCTGTTGGGCCACCGAAGTCTCTCTCCCGCGAAGGGCACCATCGGGTGTGTAGAGGAAGCAGATGATCTGGCTGCGTCCGGTAGGGGTCATGGTCTTCGGCGCGAACGTCTCGGAGGAGACGTGATCGGCAACGAAGACGAAGATGGTGTTGCGGTACCACGGTTCGGAGCTTGAACGTTCCATGAATTTGCGCACCGCCAGATCCGTGTAGGCAACGCCCGGGTGGATCTTGGTCCGACCTTCTGGCAGGACGGATTTGTACTTTTCGGGGACGACGAACGGATGGTGCGAACTGAGCGTGAATACCGATGCGAAGAAGGGTTGAGGGGTTTCCGACAGTACGGAACTCATGTATTGCAGGAAAGGCTCGTCCCAGATTCCCCAATAGCCGTCGAATTCGCCCTTCCCGCACCGGGCTTCGTAGTCTTCGCGGCTGTAATAGGTCTCAACGCCGGCTTGTGTGGCATAGGCTCCGAAGCCCATCGATCCACGTCCCGAACCGTTGAAAAACATGGTGGCGTATCCCTTTTCGGACAATAACGTGGGAAGGGCTTTCATCGGGGCCAGTGATTGCGGCAGCGAGATGAAGGGGGTCCGGTAGGAAGGGATCGACGAGAGGATTGAGGGCAGGGCCTCGATCGATTTATGTCCGTTGGCAAAGGCATTCTGGAAGTAGTATCCTTCGCGCATCAAGGAGTCGAGAAACGGCGTATAGCCCTTGCCGTCGGGGTATAGATCGGGGTTCAACAGGGCGGAGTGTTCGCTGCTGAAACTTTCCAATACGACGATTACGATGTTTCGGAGACCGAGCTTCAGCGAATCCTGCGGTTCGATTTGCGGTCGATGGTAGGGCGAGTAGATCGTATCGAGCTCTTCGGGGCTGAAGAACTTCGTGTAGACAATCGCATGGTTTCCCAGTGTCCGCAGCAGGCAGAACGGATTACTCAGAATGAGGTTGGCCTTTAGGCTGGATGAGGTGTACAGGGTCGCATTGCTGAGGGTGATGGGGCGGGTCTGCCGGCTGAATCCGCCGCGAATCCCGCCGATGGAGAGCCCCACGGCAAGCAGCAGAGCGGGCAGATGAAGCAGCACATAGCGGAAGTTCGACCGGATGCGTGAGGGAGCGATACTCCATCTGTTGTACCACCAGACCAGCCCGGCGATCAGGGCGACGACGAACAGCACGATGTACCAGTTGTCGGCCATTGCACGGAAGACGACGTTCGAAGTGTTGTCGTTCTGACTGAGGTAGTTCAGCTCGTCGGAGGTAAACCGTTTTTTTGCGAAGTGGTAGTAGATGCCGTCAGCCGTGTTCAGCATCAACGCGACGGCATTGGTAACGATGTAGAGCCAGAAAAGCCCCTTGTCGTATCCCCGCTTTTCTCGAAACCGAAACGGAAGTAGCGACAATATGATGAACAGGGCGTTGATATAAAGAATCGATACCGTGTCGAAAACCCAACTGCCGTGTAGCAGATCGGGAAGTTCTCCGAAAGAGATCGATCCGATCTCGGTTTGGTTTTGCAGATAAAAGACAACCCGACAAAGGCCCCAAGCGACATAGAGTGCGGCCAGCCTGACCATCAGGACCACAGCAGGACAGACCTTCCAGCTCTTCCGTGTCTGGTTTCGCGTGGATTTTTTATTTCCGAACTTCATGCTGTTTCGAGTGCTTGCCTTTGATGACGACCTCAGGACGGCAGTAAACCGTAGAATATGGCGGAACCGATTCCGTGAGCCAAACGTTTCCGCCGACCACCGTATCGTGCCCGATCACCGTATCGCCACCGAGAATCGTACTCCCGGCGTAAATGATGACGTTGTCCTCGATGGTCGGGTGACGACGTACGCCGGAGAGCTCTTTGTCGACAAATTTGGCTCCGAGCGTTACGCCTTGATAGATCTTTACATTTTTCCCGATGACCGTTGTCTCGCCGATTACGATGCCGGTTCCGTGGTCGATGTAGAAATTCGGCCCGATAGTCGCTCCTGGATGGATGTCGATACCGGTCTGGCTGTGGGCATACTCCGAGATAACGCGAGGCAAAACGGGGATGTGCAACTGGTGCAGAATGTGGGAGAAGCGATATACTGTCACGGCATAGAATCCCGGATAACAGAGAATAACCTCTTCGGTGCAATAGGCGGCTGGGTCACACTCCTTATATAACGTTGCATCCTCCATCAGGTGCGAGTAGATAGTCGGAACTTCATTGAAGAAGTGTTCGATGAGCTTTTCACAATGGCACTCTTCGGGACAAAGCGGTTTGATGATCTCCTGAAGATCGTTTTGCAGGTTTTCCCATTTGAGATCCATCTCTTTCAATGAGATACACTTCTTTTCCCGGATCGGAAACAGCAGATTGATCAGCGCATCGATAAAACGTCGTGCAGCTACCTGCGACGGCACCTCGCGGTAGAATGCGTGGGTCGTGCGGTGAAGAAGGTCCGGAAAATTCTTAATTGTCTCGGTCATATTCGTATTTTCATTTTTTATCTCTCTCTTTCGATCAGACGTCGAACGTATTGTTCGATATCTTTTCGCAGTCTTTGGTACAGGAAACACTCCTTGTACTGTTCGTTGTCCAGCAACACTTCGCGTACGTTTCGCAGCGAATTGTTGTAATTGCTCAGTTCGTTTTTCAGCGAAATCCCCTGTTTGGTCCCCGAAACGATTCTTTCTACGGCCATTTCGCGTAGCCTTTCGCATACGGCATTCAACAGGATCAGGACCACGTTGTCGAGCAGGGTGTGGCCCTGCATGAAAAAGTAGACGTTGTCGGTCGTGACCCCAAATTTCTCGATCTCCCGTCCGAAGGCATTCACATCGTCGACCCAATCCGGATAGTTCATTTCGAGGGAGCGTACCCGTTTGTCGACCTGTCGTCCCAACCAGAGCAGCGTTTCGTTTCCGTCATCCCGAAGATCCAAATAGTTGAGCCGGACGCTGCTTCGGAATTCGAAGAGCGAAAAGGCCTTTTCCCGATCCTGTCGGGCCGAAAAGGCGTACCACAGAAACAACGGATAGATTGTCCTCGAATATTCGGTCATGAAGCGCTCGAAGTCGAAGATCAGCGTGTCGTTTTTGGTTGCCTTGACGCAGATCCGATGGAGTGACGGCGGATAGCACAGGTAGTTCTCGATCGCATAGGCGTAGGTGTGGAACAGAAACGGTGTATGGTTGACCTGACGGGACTGCTCATTGAAGTTCTGGAACATGTAGTCGAAATCGCTGTCCATGCACAGGATACGATCCTCCGAACACTCGGGAATCATGCTGAGCAGCACCTTCTTACCTTTAGCCAGATCCTCGCGGGGCGGAACGCTGATCTCGAACTTCAGCCGATCGGTTTCGAAGTCGTCGAAAATGTTGCGCCAGAAAGCCACATCGTCGTACCCCTCGACAAACACCCGGACCAACCGGTACTCCTCCGTCGCATAACGTGACGGCATGGCTATCGGTTCTCCTTGCTCGACAGACGGATAACTTCTTCTCTTTTTGTGTTTCTTCATGTTCGCTTGCTGGCAGTAGTAGAGTATGTGAGGAGTCAGGTTTCTTCGGGCAATGTGACCCGAACGGTTTCGATGCCCACCCGTTGCAGCAGATTGAGTCCGTCGTTCGAGTGGTAGTCGTCGCAATAGACGACTCGTCGTATGCCGCTCTGTATAATCAGTTTGGCGCATTCGATGCAGGGCGATGAGGTGACATAGAGTGTCGAACCCTCGCTGCTGTTGTTCGATTTGGCCACCTTGGTAATTGCATTGGCCTCAGCGTGGAGAACATAGGGTTTTGTCTTGCCGGTTTCGTCTTCGCAGATGTTCTCGAAACCCGAAGGGGTCCCGTTGTATCCGTCGGAGATGATCATCTTGTTTTTGACCAGCAAGGCTCCGACCTGACGCCGTACGCAATAGGAGTTCTCGGCCCAGATACGAGCCATCTTGATGTATCGGATGTCGAGTTGACGTTGTTTTTCTTCTTGGTAACCCATTGCTGTTGCGAGTTGAGTTATTCGATATATATTTCCAGTAGTTTCCCTTCTCCTTTCAGCCGTACCTCTTCAATGCAGGCCGGAAGCAGTATCGTCTCCCCTCTCCGGAACCGTTCCGATCCTCCGTCCCACTCGATAGTCAGTGCTCCCTCGAACGGCATGTATATGACGAAAGAGTCTAATGCGACATAATTACGTTCCAACTCTCCATTCAGATCGATCAGATTAGCGGTAAAGTATGGGCACTTCTTCAGCACCGAAGCCTCATTCTTGTGGGCAGCTACCGGCAGGGCATAGGGGCCACTTTCGTCGAAATGGATGGCGTCGGCAGCCAGTTCCGTATGCAGTTCTCTCGTGTGTCCGTCCGCATCTTTGCGCTCCCAGTCGTAGATGCGATAGGTGATGTCGGAGGTTTGCTGAATCTCGGCCAACAGGATTCCTTTCCCGATTGAATGGACCGTTCCTGCCGGAATGAAAAAGGCTTCTCCCGGATTGACGTGGACTGTCGACAGGGTTTCGGGAAGTGTGTGAGACGTAATGTGTTTGTTATATGTCTCTTGAGAAAGGTTGTCTTTAAATCCGATGTAAAGCTCTGCGTCGGGAGCAGCTTCCAGAATGTACCACATCTCGGTTTTCCCGTGATCGAAATGGCGTTCAGCAGCCAGTTTGTCATCCGGGTGGACCTGTACGGACAGTTTGTCCTGTGCATCGATGTATTTGATCAGCAACGGAAATTCGAGGCCGAATTTCTCATACACCCGATCACCGACCAATTCGCCCATGTAGACTTCGATCAGCTCTTCCAGATTGTTGCCGGCCAACAGGCCGTTGCTGACGATCGAGATGTCTCCGTCGACACCCGAAATTTCCCAACTCTCGCCGACAACGGCATCTTTGGGAATCCTTTTCCCCAATCGTTCGCTCAGTAGGCGTCCTCCCCAGATACGTTTCTTTAAGCGGGGCCTGAATTTTAACGGATACAGCATCTGTTCTATTTTTTCCGGGGGAGTCGGCTGCCACTCGGCACTCGAGCGAGGGATCCGGTAGGGCTGCAAACAACCTCCTGAATTTTAAAGACAAAATTAAAAAATAATGGTAAGTTTTCATATTTTTGCGGAGGAGAGTGTGGGGGTAAGTGCGAAAAATAGGTTTGATTCACGTGAAAATCAGTTCGATATTGTTCTGAGCAGAGGTGCGAATTATTTTACCGTTCCGACAGTTCTGAGGGGTCGGGATGAGTTGGCGGAGTGATTTCGGAGAGAGTGATATGCGTGTGGATGAGGGGGTGAATCAACTTGTTGTGGGACAAAACGATGCAATACAAAAATTAATAATCATAGGAGGAATCATCAATGAAAGAGTGTGTATTGGTAACAGGAGGAGCCGGATACATTGGAACCCATACGACCGTAGAGTTGGTCGAGGCCGGATACGATGTGGTGGTTGTCGACAATCTATCCAATTCGGAAGAGGCTGCGGTAGAGGGAGTTCGGAAGATTACAGGAGCTCAGATCCCGTTCGAAAAGGCCGATTGTACGGACAAAGAGGCGATGAGCCGAATCTTTGATCAATATAAGTTCAACTCGATTATCCACTTTGCGGCATCGAAGGCTGTCGGTGAGTCGGTTCAGAAGCCGTTGCTTTACTACCGGAATAACCTCGATTCGCTGATGACCATTCTGGAGCTGATGCGCGACAAAGGGGTTCGGAACATCGTGTTCTCCTCATCCTGTACGGTGTATGGGCAGCCCAAGGTTTTGCCGGTGACCGAGCAGACACCCCGCCAGCCGGCCACTTCGCCCTATGGCAATACAAAGCAGATTTGTGAGGATATTATTCGCGATACGGTATCGGCGCACAACGAAATGTATGGCATTGCGCTCCGCTATTTCAATCCCATCGGTGCCCATCCGTCGGCTTTGATCGGTGAACTTCCAAAAGGAGTTCCCGGAAATCTGGTGCCTTACATTACGCAGACGGCTGCTGGAATTCGCGAGTGTCTGAGCATTTTCGGAGACGATTACGACACCCCTGATGGCTCGGCGATTCGAGACTATATCGATGTTGTCGATCTGGCGCGGGCTCATGTGGTGGCCGTCGGTCGAATGATTCAGGGCAAAAGCCGCTCGAATTATGAATTCTTCAATATAGGCACCGGGAAGGGGCGTTCCGTGCTTGAACTGGTGGCAGCCTTTGAGAAGGCTACCGGAGTGAAAGTCCCCCATAAGATTGTTGGACGTCGGGCCGGAGATATAGAAAAAATCTGGGCCGATACTTCATTCGCAAATCAGGAGTTGGGATGGAAAGCTACCCGCTCGATTGAAGATACATTGGCCTCTGCTTGGGCTTGGGAAAAGCATTTGCGCAATATCAAGTAATATCAAATAGCCCCCCGCAGCTGTCGGGTTGAAACGGCGGGTACAGCGGGGAATAGGATAGAGTCAGAAGTGTCAGGGGTGCCTACCGGTGAGGTATGGCGCCCCTGCCGTTTTATATCACCTTGTTGTTCGGCTTAACCTATTTTTTGTGTTGAGGGCCTCTTTGGATCAATTCAAGAAATTGCGCGGCGATGTTTCGTATGTCGTATTGCGACAGGTCGGGGAGTTCGGTTTGCGCCGAATAGTCGCCATGCAGGGCCGCCGTGAAGGCTTCTGGGCGGAATGTCCGTTCATTGAACGAAAGGACCGGTCTGTGGGTCATGGCGTAATCGATCAGTTTGCTCGGAGTGGCGTGTGCCGTTGTATTGTCGAAATTGATCAGAAAATCGGCTGTCGCAAGGCGTTGGATCAGCGTCTCGCGCGGCAGGGCGTCGTGGAGGACGATTTTTCCGCGGACATGTTGCTGTGCATCGCGGATCATCTCGGCAAAACGGGGTTCCAGATAGTTGATGTAGAGGTCAAACTGAAAATCGGATTCAACGTCCTTTAAAAATTCGAAGAAAAATTCCGGATCCCGAATCTGGGTATAGAATCGTCCGGCGTAGGCGAACGTCGGTTTGGAATTCGGCACGTAGGGTGGAATCTTTATAGCGTCGAGATCAAAGCCTTGAGGAATGATTCGAATACGTTTTGGGTCGATATAGGGGGTGTAACAGGGGAGCGCCTTCTTTACCGGAATGGTAAAGTAGTCAAACACTTTGCCCCACTGTTTCAAAAAGAGGTTGTAAGCGGGGAACACGCTGCCGGCAACGTCTCCACGAAATGGCGGATCGCTGAATTCGGCGATCCGGACGGCTCCGGCGAGATGTGTATTTTTGTGCAGAGCTTGAGTAACGGCTCGGTGGATGGCTACCGGATAGGCGATCGAGAGAATTGCGTCGAGGGGCTCCTGCAGCTGCATCAACCGGCGGTAGATCCCCGGGTTGTATTTGGCAAATAGTTCGTGGCAGTAGAAGTAGAGGATGATCCGTTGGGCAAAGCGAGGTACTAATTTGCGGATGCTGCGGTTGCGTCGGGCCACACTGTTGCCGCCTGCGTGTTCGACGGGTGTATCCGCATAGATGATTTTCAATCCTTCCTGTTGCAACGGACACTCTAAAAAAACTTGTCGGTTCGGAATCAGCAGCGTGACATGATGCCCTTCCCGAGCCAGTTCCCGAGCTAGTTCGGTAGTCCGGAAGGCGCGCGGGGTCAACTCCGGATAGCAGGCATCCGATACGATCAATATTTTTTTTGAGCTTTCCATTTTATCTCTTCGGGCCGATTTTCTTGTTTTCCTATTTTCCGGTCAGTAATCCGCAGGTGATATTCCTTCGCATCCGGATCAGGTATTTTCCCTTGATCGGCTGCATGCGAAGCAGAAAACCAAAGGCCAGTACCAGTGTTCCGCCCCACTTGATCGCTTCGGCGAAAAGGCGTTTTGCGTAGGCTGACCGGCCTTGCGTTCGGGTCCGAATCCGTTCGCTCACTCCGATCATCCGGCTCAGGCGGTTAAAGTAGTCTTCCGTCAGTTTGTAGGCGGGGGTAATGTGGTAGATTTGAGCTCCGGGGACGAAATAGTACCGCTCGCCGGCTGCTCTCAACCGCATGAAGAAGTCCTTCTCCTCGCCGCCCAACGGATTGGTCCCCGAACGTCCGAGAGCAGGATCGAAGGTTCCGTATCGTTCGAACAGCGTCTTGCGGAATCCTGAGTTTCCCACGCCGGGATAGCTTTTCCCACGAAACGGAACGACACGGGCTCCCATGTCGAATACGCCGGTGATCATCTTTTCGATGTAGTGGGAAAACCACTTGGGGACAGGTGCTTCATATACCGGAATGACGGCACCTCCTGCTGCATTTTTTTCTTTGTTGTTTTCAAAAAAATAAAAATATTTTTCTGAAAACTCTGGGTTGGCTTCTTCGTCATCGTCCAGAAAGACGATATACTCTCCTGCGGCCTCTGCTATGCCTCGGTTGCGGACATAGGAGATTCCCTGTTGCATCTCGTCGACCATCCGCAGCGAAAGTGTCGGATACAGCGTCGCGAAATGGGCAAAAACCTCCTTGGTATCGTCGGTCGAATTGTTGTTGACCACCAGAATCTCGAACCATTCGGGGTCGAGCGTCTGGTTGGTCAAACTCTTCAGCGTGCGCAACAGATAGGGCGCACGGTTGTATGTGGCGATGACGATGGTCAGTTTTTTCATCTGTTCCGGTTCGTTGATGCCGTTTGGGGCTTATCGAGGCGGGCCTCCTTTGTCCGGTTCCAAAAGTTATAACAAATTACAGCGAGGCGATGTAGTCGTTCATCTCCTGCTCCTTGGCCTCCAACCGTTGCAGCAGCTTGAACTGTGCTTCGGAGCGTTGCCAGTTGTGCTCGGGGTGTTTGATCTTGTAGTAGTGGTCGCCGTCGAGGTAATCGGTCAGGAAGCGCACGGTTTGCATGTAGGTCAGCAGCAGCGCTCCGTACGGGAGCAGTTGCCGTTCGATCGGCGTGAGAAAGGCTGCAGTGCTTTCGATGTACCCTTTGGCAAAGGAACGGAAGATGTCCATGTTGACATCGATCCGGTCCAGATCGGGATCGTCCTCGGCTCCTGTATTTGCCGATGTGCGGATGAAGTCACCGAAGTCGGAGAGCACGAATCCGGGCATCGTCGTATCCAGATCGATGACGCACAGCGGGCGATCCTCTTCGTCGAAGAGAATGTTGTTGACCTTGGTGTCGCAGTGGGTTACGCGTTTGGGAAGCTTCCCTTCGCGGTAAAGCCGTTGTGCGGTGCACATCTTTTCGGCGCGGGCCAACAGCTCGTCGACCATCCATTGAGCCTTTTCGAGTCGGTTCGCTGGGTTCTTGGCAATGGTTTCGCGGAAGGTTTCGAGCCGTGCTTCCATGTTGTGGAAATCGGGAATGGTTTCGCCGAGGGCGTTTTCACCGATATCCGAAAGCATCGACTGGAACTCTCCAAAAGCCTTTCCGGTGAGGTAGGCCAAGGGGGCGGAGATGGTTTCGTGGGTAACCGATCCGGAGATGAACAGCATCATCCGCCAGTAGTTCTCTCCATCGAAATAGAACAGCTTGCCGGTTTTGGTTGGAATCACACGCAGTACCCGACGGTCAACATCGGTACAGCCGCTATCCGTCAGTTTCTTCCGGATGTGCGAGGTGATGCGTTCGATGTTGCGCTGCAGCAGTTCGACATCTTGAAATACATGGTGGTTGATCCGTTGCAGGATATAGTCGGGCGTAGAGCCTTCGGTGGTTATGCGGTAGGTGTCGTTGATCCATCCGTTGCCTACCGGTGCGATCTGTGCGACGGTTCCCTGTATGTCGAAGTGATCTATGATTTGAGCGATCTTTTCCATGTTGGATTCATGTTTTTGAGCAACGCATTTGCGGTTGCGGGATTCATTATAGGTTCTGAACTTTTTTGTTTACTTGGGCTGGGCAACTGCATGGGAAAATCCGTTGACCCGATCCCATGCCCCGCGTGTGAAATCGGGAATCCGGACCGGCATTCCGTTGTGTTTTACCGATGTTTCGGTCAGCTCGACCAGAGAGGACCATTCGGCGGCATCGTATACATCCTGATCGAGTGGCAAACCGTTTCTCAGACAGTAGATGAGGCGGTAGTCCATCATAAAGTCCATTCCTCCGTGGCCGCCCACCTCGCGGGCCTTCTCTCCGATCTCCCGAGCGATCGGGTGTTCGTATCGGGCCATCAGGCTATCCATTTGATCTTTCGGAAGGAACGAGTGTGCGTTCGGTTCGAGTGCGATACCCTCTGTCGGATATTTCTGAGCAAAACCTTTGGTGCCGCTTATCTTATGCAACCGATCGTAAGGGCGAGGACTGGTCACGTCGTGTTGGATCATGATCGTCTTGCCTTTGTGCGTGCGGATAATTGTGGTATTCATATCTCCCAAAGCGTAGTCGGTTTGGGCATATTCGGAATCTTTCCCGAATTTTTCGGCTGCGGCAAGCGACAATCCCTTTTGAGCAGAGGAAACAGAAACCAAGTAGTCCATCTTGTCGCCCCGGTGGATATTCAGCACCTGACAAACCGGGCCGAGTCCGTGCGTGGGGTAGGGATTTCCCGTATGGATCGTGTTGTACTTCAGTCGCCACATGTCGTAGTACCCCGTCTTGTCGTCCAGATTCAGCGATCTCAGGTCGTGGATGTAGGCCCCTTCGACGTGCATGATCTCTCCGAAAAGTCCCTGTTGGGCCATATTCAGCGTTGCCATTTCGAAGAAGTCGTAGCAGCAGTTCTCCAGCATCATGCAGTGGCGGCGGGTCTTTTCTGCGGTGTTGACCAACTGCCAGCACTCCTCGATCGACATGGCAGCCGGAACCTCGATCGCTACGTGTTTCCCGTGTTCCATGGCATAAACGGCAATCGGTGTATGCAGCAACCACGGTGTGCAGTTATAGATCAGGTCTACGTTTTCCAGTTCGCAAACCTTTTTCCAGTCCTCCGCTCCGGTGAACTCTTGGGCGGCGGGAAGTCCAGCATTTTTCAGCCGATTTTGAGCCTGTTGTACGTATTCCGGGCGAACGTCGCACAGTGCAACTACTTCAACTCCGTCAAGATGAGTGAACCGGTCTACAGCCATCGATCCACGCATGCCCAATCCGATGAAGGCGACTCGTACGACCGGAATCGGGTCACAACGCAGTTGCAACACGTCGGTCTGACCTTTCTCGCGTTTGGGTGTCGCAAACTCGAGCATTCCGTCTTTTTGCTTTAGTTTTAACGATTGGGCTTCAGTGTAATCAGGAAGAGCAAGCATGCATCCCGTTAATAAAATGAGCAGAAAAAGCCGTGCGAATTTCATCATTTTGTTCATTTTGTTGAGGTTTATAATTTCTGAAGATACAAATATAACCAAATGCGGGGGATATTGGAAATTTTGAAGGCTCATATAACTATAAATGAGAGGCAAGTTTTTATTGAGCATAAAAAAAGCGGCTCCGTTATCGGAACCGCTTCCCACTTTTATATAAAATTCGGATCGACCGAAAATTATTTAACCGTGTTCATGTACTCGATCAACTCAAGCACTTTGTTTGAATAACCCCATTCGTTGTCGTACCAAGAAACGACTTTCACGAAACGAGGAGTAAGCTGAATACCTGCTTTTGCATCGAAGATAGAGGTACGGGGATCGCCCAAAAAGTCGGAAGAAACGACAGCGTCTTCGGTGTAACCGAGGATACCTTTCAATTCGCCTTCAGAAGCTTCTTTCATAGCAGCGCAGATTTCGTCATAAGTAACGTCTTTAGCGAGCGTACAAGTCAGGTCAACAACAGATACGTCGAGGGTCGGAACACGCAGAGACATACCGGTCAATTTACCGTTCAAAGCAGGGATAACTTTACCTACGGCTTTAGCAGCACCTGTTGAAGAAGGGATAATGTTGCCAGAAGCAGCACGTCCACCTCTCCAGTCTTTCATAGAAGGACCGTCAACGGTTTTCTGAGTTGCAGTTGTTGAGTGTACGGTGGTCATCAAACCTTCTACCATGCCGAATTTGTCGTTCAATACTTTAGCGATCGGAGCCAAGCAGTTGGTCGTACAAGAAGCGTTCGAAACGATCGTCTGACCGGCGTAAGTTTTGTTGTTTACGCCCATAACGAACATCGGGGTGTCGTCCTTCGAAGGAGCAGACATTACGACGCGTTTTGCACCGGCTTTGATGTGTGCTTCAGCTTTCTCTTTAGTCAAGAACAAACCGGTTGATTCAACAACGTATTCAGCGCCAACTTCGTTCCATTTCAAGTTTGCGGGATCTTTTTCAGCCGTTACGCGGATAGCGTGACCGTTTACTACGAGAGCACCGTCTTTTACTTCGATCGAACCGTTGAATTGTCCGTGCATGGTGTCGTAACGAAGCATGTAAGCCATGTAATCAACCGAGATCAGGTCGTTGATTCCTACGATCTCTACATTGTCCTTGGCCATAGCAGCCCGGAATACCAAACGGCCGATACGACCGAAACCGTTGATACCAATTTTAATCTTTGACATAATCTTATTATTTTGAATGGTTAATGATTCAGTTCGAAGCTCTCATTTGTCGTAAGTTCGACATTCGGCGCAAAAATACACAAAAAACAAGAGTGCGCAAAATAAATTTAATTTTTTATAAAAATGTCGGTTAAACAGGGTCCTGAGGTCTTTTGTTTTCAACGAAAACGTAAGGCCTCAGCGAGTTATTCCCGTTGTTCGGCAGCTTTGGCCCGTTTGGCCATCGCCGACGCGAAGACAAAGTCGTTCAGTTCCCGGTTGTCCGTATGCAGGATGTCGTGTTTGGTCCCTTCCCACCACTTCTCACCTTTATAAATAAAGATGATGTGTTCGCCGATCTCCATCACGGAGTTCATGTCGTGCGTGTTGATGATTGTCGTGATGTTGTACTCTTGCGTGATCTCATGGATCAGGTTGTCGATCAACACCGAGGTCATCGGATCGAGTCCCGAGTTGGGCTCGTCACAAAACAAGTATTTGGGGTTCAGTACGATGGCCCGTGCGATAGCGACCCGTTTGATCATTCCTCCACTAAGTTCAGCCGGGTAGAGATGGTTTACGTTTCCCAGATTGACCCGTTTGAGGCAAAAGTTGACCCGATCCCTCTTTTCGTCCATCGGCATATCGGTGAAGAGGTCCAACGGCAGTCGGACGTTCTCCTCTACGTTCGACGAATCGAGCAGGGCTCCGCCCTGAAAGAGCATGCCCACCTCTTTGCGGATCGCTTTCAGTTGGGCAAACGGGAGCGTGTTGAAACAAACGTCGTTGTAGTAGATGTTCCCGCTATCGATCTTGTGCAGGCCGACGAGCGATTTCAGCAGGACGGTTTTACCCGAACCGCTCTGTCCGATGATCAGGTTGGTGATGCCCGGAGAGAACTCGGCGGAGATGTCGTTTAGCACGACGCGACCGTCGAAGGATTTTATGATATGGTCGGCTCGAATCATGTGTCTACGTGAGAAGCAGTTGCGTGAGAATCAGGTTGAAGATCAGAATGACGATACTGCTGATGACGACGGCCTGCGTACTGGCCCGACCTACCTCTAACGAATTTCCGTTGGCGTAGTAGCCGAAGAAACCCGAGATGGAGGTGATGATGAAGGCGAAAACCGACGATTTGATCAGCGAGTAGGTGATATAGAACGGTTTGAAGTCGTATCGGATACCGGTGATGTAGGCATCCGGATTGACGGCTCCGGTTAGGATGCAAAGTACATAACCTCCGGCAATACCGATTCCCATACTCAGTGTAGTCAGAAACGGGAAAAAGATCACCGTACTGATGATTTTCGGCAGAATCAGGTAGCTGGCCGAGTTGACCCCCATGATTTCGAGGGCGTCGATCTGTTCGGTGATGCGCATGGTTCCGATTTCGGAAGCGATGTTCGAACCGACCTTTCCGGCCAGAATCAGGGCGACGATCGTCGAGCTGAATTCGAGGAGCATGGACTCCCGTGCGGCGTATCCGATGAGGTACTGGGGAATGAAGGGCGACTCGAAGTTGAGGGCCATCTGGATCGTGATGACGGCACCCATAAAGACCGAAATGATTGCGACGATCCCGATCGAACTGAGTCCCAACGTCTGCATCTCCACCAAGATCCGTTGCCAGTAGATGGTACGTTTTTCCGGTTTGGAAAATACCTTCCCCATCAGGATAAAGTAGCGGCCGATGTATTCGAACAGTGTTTTCATATTTCGTTTTAAGCCCTGCGAAAACGGAAGTGAGCGGGGTGTGGCGTTCGGGCTATTTCACCTCTTCGAAATCCACGTATTCTCCCACGTTCTTGTTGATCTTTTTCTCCGTCTGTCGGGTTGCGCTTACGGTGATGTCTCCTTCGGTCTGTTTGGGACGTTCACTGCGCCCCCACGTGTACGTACGGAAAAAGTCTCCTTTTCCCTCGGTGAATTCACGTTGTTTTTTTCGGATCCAATGCGAAAAAAACACCCGACCCAAGAGCGACATCAAGTAAAATCCCGCGATCAGGAAAAAAAGGAAAGTAAGTAAAGCTTCCATGTTACGTAAGTTTCCCGGAATGATCCGTATTTGCAAATAGCGTTCCCGGAGTGCACAAAAATAGTATTTTAATTCCGGATTCTCTAAATCCGCACGATAAATTGTTTATCAAGAGTACGTAATAGGTCGCGATTTATTGCGGAATGTCGTAGGTTTCGTTATCTTTGCGATTCGGCATAGAGGTTGTTCGGAGAGGAAGCTGAGGGCCGTGTCGTTTATCAAAGGAGTACGAAAAACAGAAAAGTCTTATGGAATTATCACAACTTACAGCCATATCGCCCGTCGACGGCCGTTACCGCGGGCAATGCGAAGTTTTGGCCGACTATTTTTCCGAGTTTGCACTGATTCGTTATCGGGTCATGGTCGAGGTGGAGTATTTTATTGCGTTGTGTGAGTTGCCGCTGCCCCAACTGGCCGATGTCGACAAAGCTGCGTTCGAAAAGCTCAGGGATCTGTATCGTGACTTCTCCGAAGCCGATGCGCTTCGCGTTAAGGAGATCGAGAAAACGACCAATCACGATGTGAAGGCGGTCGAGTATTTGGTGAAGTCCAAACTCGATGACTTGGGGCTGGCAGCCCATAGAGAGTTCGTCCATTTCGGGCTTACTTCGCAGGATATCAACAATACGGCGATCCCGTCGAGTCTGCGGGATGCGGCCAATGATGTCTACTATCCGTTGATCGAGCAGCTCGTAGCCAAGCTGACCGCTCTTTCGAAAGAGTGGGAGGCGATTCCGTTGCTTGCTCATACGCACGGTCAGCCTGCATCGCCCACCAAGCTCGGCAAGGAGATCCGTGTATTCGTTGAGCGGCTCGACAAGCAGATCTCTCTGTCGCGGTCGATTCCTTCGCCGGCAAAATTCGGCGGGGCGACCGGAAACTTCAATGCGCATGTGGCGGCATACCCCAATATCGATTGGATCGCTTTTGCCAACCACTTTGTGAATGATGTGCTGCACCTGCAACGTTCGCAGGTGACCACACAGATCGAACACTATGACAACATAGCCGCGATTTTCGACGGGTTCAAACGCATCAATACGATTCTGATCGACTTCTGCCGCGATATGTGGACCTATATCTCGATGGAGTACTTCAAACAGCGGATCAAACCCGGTGAGGTAGGCTCTTCGGCCATGCCCCACAAGGTGAATCCGATCGATTTCGAGAATGCGGAGGGAAACTTGGGCGTGGCCAATGCCGTTTTCGAACATTTGGCTTCCAAACTCCCCATATCGAGGATGCAGCGCGACCTGACCGATTCGACCGTACTGCGCAACATCGGCGTTCCGATGGCTCATACGGTCATTGCGTTCAAGTCTATTCTGAAGGGTCTCAATAAGCTGATTATCAATCTGGATGCGATCAATCAGGATCTGGATAACAACTGGGCGGTGGTGGCCGAAGGTATTCAGACGATTCTGCGACGCGAGGCTTACCCCAATCCTTACGAGGCGCTTAAGGCGTTGACCCGTACCAACAAGCCGATCTCGAAAGAGGATATCAAGAACTTCATTGAGGGGCTTGATGTGGCTGAGAGCGTTAAGGAGGAGTTGCGTCGTCTGTCCCCCCATACCTACACGGGAGTGTGCCGGTATTGATTGGAAGTTCGAGAGAGAGGACTGTCTCGGTTTGTGCCGTTTATGGTCCGGAGATCGTCCTGTTCGGTCGAAAATCGTGCGGTATGTTCGGTAAATAGAAATAAATGTTTATCTTCGTTAAATAGAATCGGAGGCGTGAGGGAAGAGCGGTGAGGGAGATCGACTTCCGTGAGGTGTAATTTTAATACGATTGGAAAGATGAAAAAGTACAAATGCGAAGTGTGCGGATACATTTATGATCCGGAGGTGGGCGATCCCGATAACGGGGTGGCTCCCGGAACGGCCTTCGAAGATCTGCCCGAAGATTGGGTGTGTCCTCTGTGTGGAGAGGGTAAAGAGGTGTTCGAAGCCGAGTAACAGGATGGAGGCGCACGGAAACGTGTGTCGCAAAAAGGAGATTGTTATAGCGACGGGGTGTTGAAAAAAACAGCACCTCGTCGCTTTTTCTGCTTTTTTATGAGAACTAACAGAACTCTCCGTATGTCTCGGGGAATACGGACGTAGGCCAGCGGGCTCTCTTGTCAAAACGTGTTTGGAAAATCCGAACGAAAAAATTAATTTTATCCCGTGTACCTTAATGTAGATTAACCCTAATTTTAATTTTCGAATGAAGAAATCGACGTGGATCCGTATGTGTGGATTGATCGCTTTTGCCATGGTTTTGATGCAAATGCCGCTGTACGGACAGAAAAAATTGATCGTAAATCAGTTGAAGTGCGAACAGCAGGAGAATCCGATCGGGATCGATACTCCGACCCCCCGTTTCAGTTGGCAGTTGTGGGCAGTGGATCGAGGTATCGATCAGACGGCTTATCGGATCATCGTAGCCGATTCGCCCGAAGCCATCGGGCGGGGTGAGGGTACGATGTGGGACTCGAAAAAGGTCGTTTCGGAGGAGTCACTGTTGGTTTCTTATGCAGGGAAACCGCTCGAGGCCGGAAAGCAATATTATTGGAGTGTCCGTGTGTGGGACAACCGTAAGGCAGCTTCGGAGTGGAGTGAGCCGGCGTGCTTTTCGATGGGCTTGTTGGAGCGGGCCGATTGGTCGGGCGCGGAGTGGATCGCACTGGAGCAGAACATAGAGAGTCAGATCATTACAAATGGTATGGGCGGTAATCAGCCGGAGTTCGGACGTTACACCATGCCGTTGCTGCGCAAGGAGTTCGAAACGAACGGGAAAATTACGCGGGCAACTGCCTATATCTGTGGATTGGGACAGTTTGATCTCTTCCTGAATGGAGAGAAGGTCGGCGACCATTTCCTCGATCCGGCATGGACCAAGTTCGACAAGGAGGTACAGTATGTGACCTTCGATGTAACGGACGGCCTTCGTGCGGGTGGAAACGCGATCGGCGTGATGCTTGGTAACGGTTTCTTCAATATTCCCAACGAACGCTATACAAAATTCGTTGGTTCATACGGTGCTCCGAAGATGATCATGAAGCTGGCGATCGACTTCGAAGACGGTACACAGCAGGTGATTGTTTCGGATGAGTCGTGGCGTGCAGACCGGAGTCCGGTCACCTTCTCCAGTATATACGGAGGGGAGGATTACGATGCGAATCTGGTGCAACAGGGGTGGAACGAACCCGGTTTCGACGACGGGCAATGGAAACCAGTGGTGACTGGCGGGTTCGACGCTCCGTTGGTCGCACAACGGATCTTGCCACTGAAGGTTAAGCAGAAAATTCCCACCTTCCGCAAGTACCGTAACAAGCGGGGTAACTATCTGTATGACTTGGGGCAAAATGCTTCGGGTATTGTTCGTCTGACGCTTCGTGCGAACGGGAAGCACACCGTACGGATGTATCCTGCCGAGATGCAGACAGCGGACAGTCTGGCCAACCAACGCTCGTCAGGTGCGCCGTATATTCTCTCCTATACGACGCTGGGTACGGGAGCTACGGAGAGCTGGCAGCCGCAGTTTACCTATTACGGTTTCCGCTATGTCGAGGTGGAGGGAGCGGTTCCCGTCGGTGAACCCAATCCCGAGGGACTGCCTGAGATTATCGAACTGTGTGGATTACATACGACCAACTCGGCCGAACCGGTCGGTACCTTTACATGTTCCAATCCGCTGTTCAACCGAATCTATACGCTGATCGACTGGGCCATCCGCAGTAACTTTTCCAGCGTATTTACCGATTGTCCCCACCGGGAGAAGCTGGGCTGGCTCGAGCAGTCGCACCTGATCGGACCGTCGATTCATTACGGTTATGACATGAGTCGGGCCTTCCCGAAGATCGTGAACGATATGGCCGCTGCGCAGCATGAGAGTGGTATGGTACCAACGATCGCTCCGCAATACACGGTCTTTTCCGATGGATTTCTCGATACTCCGGAGTGGGGAAGCGCCTACATTATTATTCCGTGGTACCTTTATCAGTGGTATGGCGACAAACGGCCCATCGAAGAGAATTACGACAAGATGGCTCAGTATGTCGATTACCTTTCGTCCAAGGCAGATGGTCATATCGTTGCTTACGGTCTGGGGGATTGGTGCGATTTGGGTCCTGCCGAACCGGCTTTTGCACAGTTGACCTCGAACGGGTTGAGTGCAACGGCCGTCTATTATCAGGATATTCAGATCATGAAGCAGGCTGCCGAATTGCTCGGAAAGAGCGAAGATGTGGAGAAATATCGGGAGTTGGCCGCAGCGGTAAAAAAGGCATTTAATGAGAAATTCTTTGATAAAGAGACCCGGAAGTACGATAGGAACAGTCAGGCGGCGAATGCCATGGCCCTGTATGTCGGTCTGGTTGAGCCCGAAAACGAAGAGATCGTGTTCCAGAATCTGATCGACGATATTCGGAGCCGGGGCAACGCCCTGACGGCCGGTGATGTCGGTTATCGCTATGTGGTACAGACCCTGCTCGATCGCGGGGCTTCGGATGTGCTGTTCGATATGAACAGCCGGTACGATGTTCCGGGATACGGGTATCAGTTGGCAATGGGCGAGACAGCACTGGCCGAGTCGTGGCAAAGTCGGGATTATCTCTCGCACAACCACTGTATGTTGGGACACCTCTATTCATGGCTTTTTGCCGGATTGGGTGGAATCTCGCAGACCGATACATCGACCGCCTACAAGGAGATCGTGATCGATCCTCAGGTGGTGGGTGATATCAACAGCGCTCGTGCGTCGTTTGTCTCTCCGCGCGGGTTGATTCGCAGCGAATGGAAAGATACGCCGGAACGGTTTGAGCTGACGGTCGAGATTCCAGCTACATCCGAGGCGTTGGTTGTATTGCCCGCGGAGACTTCAGACCGGATCTCGGAAAATGGAGTGCCGGTGGATCGGGTCGATGCCGTCCGGATCGAGCGTAGTGAGAAGGGTCGCACGACCTTGCGGATCGGATCGGGAACCTATCGTTTCGTCGTAGAGAAGTAATCGATACTTGTTGCGGCGTAACGTTATTCATACATGGTTCCTATGAAATTACGAACAAAACTTTTCGGAGCCGTTCTGTTGTCTGTCATGGGGATTACAGCTGCGGGACGAACTCCCGAAAAAGGGTCCGGTCAGGGAGAGAGGGTGGTCTCTCCCCTGATTCGGCCGTTTGGGGATCCGTTGGTTGCCACCGATGCACTCGGCAGGGAGTTGCCTACGTACGAGGAGGTCGGGAATCTGAAACCCGATCGGTACGTGGGGCTGTTCTATTGGTTGTGGCATACTCCTTTGCGGAACGATACACCCGATTTCGACCTCACGGAGATACTGAAAAAGGATCCGTACAGGACGCATTGGCCTCATCTGGCCTATTACTGGGGACAACCCGAGTTGGGCTATTACCGCTCTTCGGACGAATACGTGCTGCAGAAGCATCTGAACCTGTTCTGCCTGTTGGGAATCGATTTTCTCTACCTCGATTTTACCAATCTGGTGATGGACCGGGCCGAATTGCATCTGTTGTTGCGGTTGATCGGCGAGATGAAGGCCAACGGATATACGCCACCGCGTCTGGTCCCGTTTTTTAATACGAATCCGGTTCCCCGTTTGGAGGAGTTCTACTCGGAGTTTTATTGCGATACGACTTATCGGGACGCATGGTTCGTACTCGACGGGAAGCCGTTGGTGCTATCTCCGATGCGTCATCCGACAAACGACTCGATCAACGAAGCCTTTACGTGGCGTCGGATGTGGGCCGGGCGTGATGCCGACGGTTTTTGGCACTATTTCGACGACTATCCCCAAACTCCTGCCTATCGGGAGGACGGGACGCCGGAACAGATCGTCGTGTCGGCGGGGAAAGGAGCTCCGTTGTGGGATTACCATATCTATGGTGCCAAAAGTTCGACGAAAAGTTATACGCCCGAGTACGATTCGCTGTGGGTGTCCGACCGAGTGGGCGAAGGACTCTTTTTCGAGGAGCAGTGGAAGGAGGCCCATCGGCTACATCCGTTGATCTTGTGTGTGACGGGTTGGAACGAGTGGAAAGCCGAAGCCTGGCCGGCGACAAAGGAGTTGGTCGAGGCAAAGATTACGTTTCAGGGGCGTTACCTGAAGGAGGGAGAAACCTATTTCGTCGATGAGTTCAATGCCGAGTTCAATCGGGATATCGAGCCGATGCTGGGAGGATATACCGATAACTATTTTTATCAACTGGCCGGACACTTGCGCCGATACAAGGGGATGGCGCCTCCGCCCAAGTATTCGGGCTCGAAAAAGATTGTGATCGACGGAGAGTTCAGGGAGTGGAGAAACGTTCTGCCCCGGTTCGAGGATTTTACTGGCGAGCTGAAGAATCGGGATGCTGCCGGAGCCCCTCCCGGGATATACTATACGAATCATACGGTCCGGAACGATATTGTGGAGTCGCGTGTAACTTATGATCGGGAGTATGTCTACTTTTATGTACGGACGGCGGAGCCGTTGACCTCATGGGACGGTCAGAACTGGATGATGCTCTATGTCGATTCGGATCGGGACAAGCGTACCGGATGGGAGGGCTACGATTTCGTGGTGAATATGGAGGTGCTTTCTCCGGAACAGACGACGCTGAAACAGAGAACGGACACAGGTTGGGAAACCGTGGAGCGTTGTGACTATCGGCGCAGCGGGTGTGAGCTGGAGCTTGCGATTCCGCGCCGGGCGTTGTGGCTGAGCGACGGGAAGCCCAATTTCTATTTCCATTGGGTCGACAACATTCAGAAACTGGACGACATAAACGAATTTTTCGTTAACGGCGAGTCGGCTCCCGAGCGGCGATACAACTATCACTATCAAGCCCGGTAGGAGTAGCTAAATAACATTAAAGTAACTCAAGTAGTTCGGGGAGAGTCGATATTTCGTAGGTCGGTTCGATGGTTCGGGGCGTGTGGTGCGGGTTGAACCAAACGGTGTCGATCTCTGCCCGCACGGCACCGAGGATGTCGGTCTCCGGATCGTCCCCGATCATTACGGCGCGGGTGTGCGGCACCCCAGCCTTCCGGAGCGCATATTCGAAAATGATCGGAGACGGTTTGTTGGCTCCTGCCTCCTCCGAGCATACGATCTCACGGAAATAGGGAGCCAGTCCGCAGTTGCGGAGCTTGATGTGTTGGGTCTCGACGAATCCGTTGGTTACGATGTACATCGGATAGCGTCGGCTCAACTCCCGAGCTACCTCCGTGGCATGAGGGATCATGTTCGTAAAGGTCGGGGCCAAACGGACGTAGTCGTCGCCCATCTGTCGGGCCAACGTCAGGTCGTGCACTCCGATCTGATCGAGCATCTCTTCGAAGCGGGTATTCCGCAGGACCTCACGGGTGACCTTCCCATCCCGGTACTCCTCCCACAGCCGGGAGTTGCTCCTTTCGTAGTATTCGAAGCAGAGTTCGAAGTCGGGACAGTATCGATCGAGCCGGTACCGGCTGTACAGTACGCGAAGGGCCTCCTTCTGATTCTTTTCCACATCCCAAAGCGTCCGATCGAGGTCGAACAGCAGGCAGTCGTATCGTTTCACTTTTTGATTAAATTTGCTGCAAAAATAGTACAATCCTGAAAATTGTGGTGGTAGGATCAGCTGTCGTTATCTAAAAAGTGAATTTATGGCCTCTCTGCAAACGGTTTTAGATGAGATGTGGGCGGTTGCATCGGAAGATCATCGGGAGGGAATGGCACGCTTCGGGGTTCCGATCGAGCGGGCGATGGGGATTCCGGTTCCTCTCCTGCGGAAGATGGCCCGGGTGTACCGCAACGAGCATGAACTGGCGATCGGGTTGTGGAACAGCGGATGGCATGAAGCCCGGCTTTTGGCTCCGATGGTTGCCGATCCGAAACAAACGACCTCCGAATTGGTCGATCGCTGGACGGAGGAGTTCGATGCGTGGGATATTTGTGACCAGTGTTGTCAGAATCTGTTTCGGTTGATGCCCTTCGCTTATGACAAGGTTTATGAGTATGCTCTGCGAGAGGAGGAGTTTGTGCGTCGTACAGCGTTTGCGTTGATGGCTACGTTGGCAGTTGGAGACAAAGCGGCGGAGGATGAACGTTTTCTTCCGTTCTTCGGATTGATCGAGCAGGCATCCGGCGATTCGCGGAACTTTGTCCGCAAGGCTGTCAACTGGGCGCTTCGCCAGATCGGGAAGCGAAACCAGCGGTTGCACCGGGAGGCTCTTGAGGTGAGTCGCCGGCTTGTCTCGATGTCCGATAAAACGGCTGTTTGGATCGGGAAAGATGCCTTGAGGGAGCTTTCTGATCCGAAGGTTATGGCCCGGATTCGCCCGTGATATTTTGGGGTAATACGCAGGTAGGGGAGCAAAAGGTTCTATTCGTCGAATTCGATCCGTAAATTGTACCAACTGCTCTTGGTTCGATAAAAGACGTTAAATCCCGTTTCGTCGTACCCGACTACACGATATTTGCCGTCAATCATGATTAACCGATTTTCTTCTGTCAGGTTGTTGATCTCAAACGGCTTCTGTTTTTTGAATTTCGACATGTCGCTGTCACTGTTGCCCAGACTTGTCTCGAGGACAATTTTCATCTCCTCTGAAGCATGTTGTGCGAGAAACTGTTTGAATGAGTCGAAATCTGGAAGCGTATTTGTGTAGGCTATACCGGTCAGGTTGGTTTCGGCAGCGCTGGATGTCCAGTAGCCGATTTTGTTGCCTTTGGTGCGTTGGTGTGTCAGGTAGATGATGTTGGCCCCCATCATGGCTGCGGCAATCTTGATTTTCCGGTAAGCTCGATTTTTTACCCGTTCCTGATTGGATAATTCGGTAGTTCCGACCGCTTTGGCACTGACATCTCCCAGCTTATACAGCCCTTGTACTTCACTCTCCAATGAGGTGATGGTGATCTTTTCGTAGTCATCTACATTGTCGATCGTTTGTAGGGCTGTCGCTTCTGAAAAAGTTTGTACTCGACCGCTTTTGAATACGATTTTGTGGATCGTGTTCTTATAGATCGTATTCAGTACCTCTTCGTTTGGATAGACGAAAGTTACGGCATTTTCTTTGACCTCTTTGACCGTACAGGGAATGACTCCTTCCGTGCAGAAAATGGTGTCGTTTTGTCCGGAGACGGAAAGGATGGGAAAAATACAGAAAAGTGTGATAAAAATTTTTTTCATTAAAGCGTCGCCAATAGGGATTGGGCTTTATAGTTTCGTTTAGTTTTCGATTTCGATCGTCCGCGATTCGTCGCTCGTAATGCGGATTCGCACCGAAAGAGTCTCTTCGGGCAGTAGTCCCTCGATCTTCTCCGGCCACTCGATCAGGCACAGATTCCCACTGTAAAAGTACTCTTCGTAGCCAAAATCGAAAACCTCTTCGATTCGGTTGATCCGGTAAAAATCGAAGTGGTAGATCGGTTCACCCGTTTCGGTGTGGTATTCGTTGACGAGTGCAAACGTGGGGCTGGTTACCGTATCGGTTACGCCCAAGCGGTCGCACAGAGCCCGGATCAGCGTCGTTTTCCCAGCTCCCATCTCTCCCCAGAAGGCTACGATCGAACGTCCGTTGAGTGCCTCAAGAATGGCATCGGCCGCCTCGGGCAAGTCGTTGATGGAATCTATCTTCAGTAACATGAGTATCTCTCCTCCTCTCTATTTGTCAGCATGTTTTCTACCGACAAATATAGAGCATTGCAATCGGATCTCCAAAAAGCAAAGGTCTATTCCGTTACAAAAGCATTCAGTGCCTGTCGGGTCTGTTGTCCGTACTCTTCGGGGCTCATTCCACCTTCGACGAAGTGCTGGATTTCGGCTTTGCGGCACAGCTCGAGGAAGGTGTCGAGACGTTGCGAGATTTCGGGACGAATCTGCCATTTTCCCTCTACTTGCTCGAATACCCGATCTTCGTCCAAGCCCCGTTGTTTGGCGATCTCGAAGAGCGAGAAGGTCAATGGCAGGCGGGCGATCTTGACCCGTTCGAGGACTTCGGCCTTGTCGGCTACGGCAGCTTCCGCCTGATCGAACAGCTCTTCATAGCGGCTGAACAGCTCCGGCCTTAAAAATCCTTCGAAATGGTCGAACGGCTTGCCGTATATGGAGAGGGGTAGCTTCGATTTTTCGAGTTCGTCGTGCATCAGGTCGATGTATGCCAAAATGCTCGGCCCGGCTTCTTCATAGTAACCGTTCAGAAAATCTTCCATCTCGGCACGGATGTCTACGTCGGGATTCCACATCAGTCGAGCGACGAGATAGGGCCTTAGTTCACAGAACTCTCCTCCGCGACTGATGTTTCCTTGCTGGAACTGGGCGGTCACTCCGTTGCGGACGAAGTATTGCATGTTGGGTTGCAGCGTGCGCAGATTGGGGTAAGGGGCCATCAGGTTCGAGAACTGGATGATGTAGTCCCACATCAGAATGTTGTTGGCGATCTTGCCCCACTCCTCGAAATCGTTCCGGAACGATGCGCTGGTGGAGTCTTCCGCAATGGGGATGTGTCGGTTGCATTCGATGTCGCAGAGCATGATGTTGACATTATCGGCCGGAACGACTCCCTTCGGAGCAGTCCGGGTATAGCGGTAGGCTAATGTCGAGATGATTTTGTCCGGGAAACGCTCTGCAACCCGGTTGACGAAGTCGAGAACCGAACCGCTCGGCGATCCTGCTTTTTCGTCGAGGGCACTACATGCGGGGCAGGTACAATTGTAGGGTTTGTCGGCATAGGTGTCGTTCTGGCTTACGGACCAGTATAGTGCGTCCGGCTGTCGGTCCATCTCTTTTTTCAGATTATCGCAGAGTATTTCGAGGGTTTCGGGATTCGACAGGCATAGCTGGGCCCGCAGATGGCCGTCGTCCTGCATGCCGACCCGTTTCCCATTGACCAATGCATAGCATTCCGGGTGCTGGGCGAAGTATTGTTCCGGAGGCAGCAGGGTGGCAAAGGTGTGGACCCACAATCCCCAGTCGGGTTTCATGTGGTCGAGTTTGTGCCAGTCGGCGTAGAACGGATCGGATGCCACGTCATAAAAAGTGTTGCGGTAGCGGTTGACCGGAACCTGTCGGTCATCGATCCCTGAGGCTATCTCGACACGATCGAGGGTCGGATATTTGAATACCTTCGGGGAGTAGCAACGGTAGCCGAGATACTTGTCGAAGAAGGTGTACACGCCGTAGAGTGTACCTTTTTCGCTGCCGCCGTTGATCAGCAGCGATCGGCCTTCGGTGCGGATGACGAACCCGTCCTCCTGCAGCGAATCCTGCATGTTACCCGGCGTGCGGTTTGTGAGTCCTATGACGATCTCTCTGTTCGATTTGGGGAGGGTATCGCCGGCGATCGGCACCTCGACCGAACTGCTCAAGGCCAACAAACGCTGGAATTCTGTTGCGGCTTTACGCTCAATCTCCGTAGGAACCGTCGGAATGATGATCGTGTAGTCGCTGGCTCCGTCGGATGTGAGTACGAGCGACCGGTTGCATGAGACGGACGTGAGGATAATTCCGATGCATATCGGAAGGTAGAATAGTCTGTTCATATCGGGTAGTAATTTTCCCAAAAGTAGAAAGAATTTGCGGGATATTCAAGTCGTAGCTCTCCTTCCCCTTTAACAAAAAGAGTATTTTATGAGAATTCTCGGCTGGAAAAAGTAGTATAGGCGTTGTTGTGGAGAAACGGGGGAAGGAGAGGCTGCTTTCTCGGAGGGCTGCCTTTTTGGGGAAGCAGACTTTCCGGGGAGGAAGGAGGTCTTATAACGCGAAAACATCCTCCGGGCTCTTCCCGGAGGACGTTTATTAATGTGTAATGAGAAATCCGAAAAAACCTTTTAGCGGGGTTTGAGTACCAAAAATGGAACGATCATCTCCTCCATCGAGATGCCGCCGTGCTGGAACGTCTTGTTGTAGTAGCGAACGAACTGATTCGTGTTGTTCGGATAGACGAAGAAGTCACGGTTGTAAGCAAAAATGTAGGTCGACGTGATGTTCGATTTCGGTAGGTGGATCGATTCGGGTTTTGTGACGGCAAAAACCTCTTTTGCATTGAAGCTGAGGTTTCTCCCCGTCTTGTAACGCAGGTTCGAAGAGGTCTCCCGGTCGCCCTGTACCCGTACGGGGTGGTCTACCTGAATCGTTCCGTGGTCGGAAGTGATGATCAGCGTGTGTCCCTGTTCGGCCAGCAGCCGCATCAGGATTAGCAGGTCGGAGTGCTCGAACCACGAACGGGTCAACGACCGGAAAGCCGCTTCGTCCTCGGCCAGATCGCGGATGATCTGGGTCTCGGTCCGTGCGTGCGACAGGATGTCCAGAAAGTTGTAGATGATCACTGAAAATTCTGCCCGCGTTACCTTGCTGATATTCTCGATCAACCGTTTGCCCGAGTCGCTTTTGATGATCTTGTCGAAGAAGAGGTCGTAACGTTTCCCTTGAGACTGGATCTGTCGGCGGAGAAACTCCTCCTCGTGCTGATTCTTACCCCCCTCTTCGTTGTCGTTGAGCCAAAGATCGGGCATGATCTTGTCGATAGCCAACGGAGTAAGTCCGGCAAAGATCGCGTTGCGGGCGTATTGGGTGGCGGTGGGCAGGATGCTGCAATAAAAATCCTCTTTCTCGACTTCGAACAGGTTGTGAAGTATCGGCTGAATCATCCGCCACTGGTCGTACCGGAAGTTGTCGATCAAGAAGAAAGTGGTCTTGCGCGAAGCATCCACCACGGGAAATACCTTTTTCCGGAGCAGGTTGTGAGATAGAACCGGAGTATTTTCGTCCGGATCGGAGAACCAGCGCTGGTAGTTGCTGCGGATGAATTTGGCGAATTCGTTGTTGGCCTCGTTCTTCTGGTAGGAGAGGATCTCGCGGATGCCCGGATCGGTGGATTCCGCCAAATCGACCTCCCAGTTATAAAGTTTCCGATAGATTTGAACCCAATCGTTAAATGTCCGTGCATCGGTGAACGACGAAGAGATACGTCCGAACTCACTTCGGTAGTCGGCTGTGGTCTGTTCGGTCACTAACTGTTGGCTGTGAACGTTCTTTTTGATCGACAGCAGGACCTGATTCGGATTGACCGGTTTGATCAGGTAGTCGGCGATCTTCGAGCCGACCGCCTTGTCCATGATGTTCTCCTCCTCGCTTTTGGTGACCATAATGACCGGGGTCATCGGCCGGATCTCCTTGATGCGAGGCAGGGTTTCGAGACCGGTCAGACCGGGCATCATTTCGTCGAGGATGATCAGATCGTACTGTTTCGAAGCAGCCAGATCGATCGCATCGTACCCGTTGTTGCAGGTCTCGACGTCGTACCCTTTCCCTTGAAGAAACAGAATGTGGGGTTTGAGGAAGTCGATCTCGTCGTCGACCCATAGTATCTTTACATCGTTCATAGAACAGGCGATTATTGTTAAGTGTTTACAAAGATAATCAATTTATTGAGTTGACTCCGAAGATAAAAGGCCTATCCGGAGATGTGTTTATTAATAAAAATGGGAAAAAACGTTTTTTTATTGTTCGACTGCGGGTGAATTCTTCGTCTGATTTTATAAACTGTTTTTTGTATTTGATATGTAAGTTTTATATTATCAGTTGTTTGCGACTTGCTGTTCGCTCCATAATTGTTATGATTGCACGGGGAGGTGAATTTAGGGGGGAAAGCTATTTTGGGGTGATTTTTGTGAGATGTGAAAATAGAACGAATAAAATTAGGATAGAAACAGTTAGCTTTGTGGTGGGACGAAAAAAAATATGACTTTTATCGATGAAATCAAAAATTAAGTATATCTTTGCATCCCATAGGTTAGAGAAGTTAGATCAAAACTAAAATATTTGTATTATGACAAAGGCAGATATCGTTAATGAAATTGCTAAAAGCACCGGTGTTGAAAAAGCACAGGTTCAGCAAATTGTAGAGGCTTTTATGGAAAGCATCAAAGATTCTTTGACGGCTAACAAAAATGTATATTTGAGAGGTTTCGGAAGCTTTATCGTAAAGAAAAGAGCAGAAAAGGTCGCACGTAATATTTCGAAAAATACGACGATTACCATCCCGGCTCACAATATCCCGGCATTTAAACCGGCCAAAAGTTTTGCAGGAAAGGTAAAAGCTAATACCAAATAGTTAACGTTTTATTAAATTTACAGTCATGCCAAGCGGGAAGAAGAGAAAAAGACATAAAATGTCTACTCACAAAAGGAAAAAACGTCTCAGAAAAGACAGACACAAAAAGAAAAAGTAAATAGTTTCATTTTTTGTGGACCACAAAATAAACCTAAAGAGCCTTTTTGGGTCTTTAGGTTTATTGCTAATTAGACGACCTGCGATGGCGATCTTCTTTGGACTACGGCCGCAAATGCGAGTCCCGGGCGGTAGTAGTGAAGAAATCTTGAAGTGGCAGATGAACAAAGAGTTAATCATTAATGTAACCCCTAACGAAGTGACCATTGCGCTGTTCGAAGACAAGCAATTGGTCGAACTCAACAAGGAGAAGTGCAAAACGGGATTTGCCGTAGGAGATATCTATCTGGGTAAGGTCAAGAAGATCATGCCCGGACTGAATGCCGCGTTTGTCAATATCGGACACGAAAAGGATGCGTTTATCCACTATCTGGATCTCGGACCTCAGTTCACGGCGCTGGATAAGGTGGTCAAGGCCCTTACGAGTAACAAACGATGTGCGAAGTTCGAGAACCTACGTTTGGATAAGGCCCTGCCCAAAAACGGAAAGATATCGGAGTGTATCTCGTCGGGCCAACAGATCCTGACTCAGATTGCCAAAGAGTCGATCTCGACCAAGGGGCCCCGTTTGACCTGCGACATCTCGTTGGCCGGGCGTAACGTCGTGTTGATTCCATTCTCCTCCAAAATATTCATATCTCAAAAAATCCGCTCGAACGAGGAGCGGAAAAGATTGAAACGGATTGCGTCGGACATTCTTCCGAACAATTTCGGAGTGATTATCCGCACGGCGGCGATGGGGCATCCGAGTGAGGATATCGAGGCCGATATCCTGTCGTTGATCCGTCGATGGGACAAGGTGTTGGCCGGGATTCGGAACAACTCGGGACCGGCGTTGATTCTCAATGAAGAGAGTCGGACAACGACAATTATCCGTGACCTGTTGAACGGGTCGTTCAGCAACATTTATGTGGATGATCCGACGGTGTGCGAAGAGGTGCGCGAATATATCCGGACCATTGCACCCGAAAAAGAGAAAATCGTCAAGTTATACAAGGGGAGCGTACCGATCTTCGACAATTTCGATGTGTCGAAGCAGATCATGTCGCTCTTCAGTAAATATGTTTCGCTGAAAAAGGGGGCCTATCTGATCATCGAGCACACCGAAGCGCTGCATGTGGTCGATGTAAACAGCGGAAATCGGGCGAAGGTGGCCGACGATCAGGAGCAGACGGCCATGGAGGTCAATCTTTTGGCTGCAGCGGAGATTGCCCGGCAGTTGAGGCTGCGGGATATGGGCGGCATCATCGTGATCGATTTCATCGATATGCACAAAAGCGAGAATCGGACGGCACTGGTCGAGAAGATGAAGGAGTTGATGGCTGGAGATCGGGCCAAACACACCATTTTGCCGTTGTCGAAATTCGGGTTGATGCAGATCACGCGGCAACGTGTACGTCCCGAGACCCATATTGATATGCGGGAGACCTGTCCGACTTGTCACGGAACGGGGAAAGTTGCTCCGGCCATGTTGCTCGGAGAGCAGATCGAAAATCAGATCGCCTATTATACCAAAGAGCGGAGGCTACGGTATTTGAAACTGCGGGTGAGTCCGGTCGTTGCGGCCTATCTGACCAAAGGTATCTTTTCCCTGCGGTTCCGATGGATGGTGAAATACGGATGCGTGATTCGCATCGTGAAAAATCCGACGACCGGAATTATCGAAACAAAATATTTCAATAGACGGGATCAGGAGTTATTCTGATAAGAAAGGGCTATGACTATCGACGAATTGCTGCAGCTTTTTTCGGATCAACAGGCGTGGCTGATGCTTAAGAATGAGTTGCGTCCGGGGTGCCGTCTGGAGTTGACCGGAGCAGTCGGGTCGTCCTTTTCCCTGATTGTGGCAGAGATGCTCCGTCGGCAAGGTGGAGTGCACGTTTTTGTCATGGAGGACAAGGATGCTGCCGGCTATCTGTATAACGATCTCTATCCGTTGGTCGAGGAGAACCGGTTGCTCTTTTTCCCGACGGGGTATAAACGGTCGATCCAGTATGGGCAGGAGGATGCGTCGGGGCTCGTCCAACGGACCAAAGCCCTGAGCGCGTTGCAACAGCATGAAGGGTCTGGAACTCTGGCCCTGTGCACCTATCCGGAGGCGTTGGTCGAAAAGGTTGTCGGGCAAAAGACGCTGACCGAGAGTATTCTGAAACTTCATGTCGGAGAGCGTCTGGCGACGTCGTTCGTCGAGGAGGTGCTTACATCGAACCGCTTCGAACGGGTTGAATTTGTGTATGAACCCGGACAGTATTCGATTCGAGGCGGAATTATCGATATTTTTTCTTACTCCAGCAATGTCCCTTATCGGATCGACTTTTTCGGGGATGAGATCGATTCGATCCGGCCGTTCGATATTTCGACCCAGCTCTCTACCGGAAAGCTGGAAGAGGTTGAAATTGTCCCCAATCTGAAAGATTCGGAGCAGGGACAACGGGTCTCTTTTGCGGAATTTGCCGGTCCGGTGACCTATTGGATGGCCGATGGGGCCTACACGTTGAAACGCTTCGATGAGATCCGGACGAAAATGCTCGGCGATACGGAGCACCCCGAGGAGATCGGACAGCGGGTTACCAGCCGGAAGGAGTTTTTGCGGGATAGTGAAGAGAGCGCTTTCGTGTTGCTCAAAGATAATATTACGGAGCGCCCGACGGAGAAGACCATTACGTTCATGACGGCTCCGCAGCCCCAATTCAATAAGAAGTTCGAGCTGCTGACCGAAGATATCCAGACACATCGGGAGCAGGGATACGAGACCTATTTCCTGACGGAGAACAAGGCCCAGATCGAACGGCTCGGAAATATTTTCAATTCGATCGGAGAGAAACACGTTCGTTTCGGATCGGTTCCGATTACGCTCCATGCAGGTTTTATCGATCACGTGACCCGCAAGTGTTTTTATACGGATCATCAGATTTTCGACCGCTATCAGCGGTACCGGATCCGGGGCGAGCTCGATCGGAGTGAAAGCCTTACCATTCAGGAGCTCAATTCGTTGAAGGTGGGGGATTATGTCGTGCATATCGACCACGGGGTCGGTCGTTTCGGCGGTCTGGTCCGCACGGTGGAGAACGGCAAGGTGCACGAGGCGATCAAATTGATCTACCGCGACAACGACGTGCTGTTGGTCAACGTACATGCACTGCACCGTATCTCGAAATACAAGGACAAGGACAGTGAGCCACCCAAAATCTACAAGTTGGGATCGGGAGCATGGCAGAGGATGAAGCTCAATACGAAGAAGGCGGTCAAGGATATCGCCCGGGAGCTGATCGTGCTCTATGCCAAACGGAAGGCGAGTCAAGGGTTTGCGTTCTCGCCGGACAGCTATCTGCAGCACGAGTTGGAGGCGTCGTTCATTTATGAGGATACACCTGATCAGCAGACGGCGACGCAGCTTGTCAAACAGGACATGGAGAGTGCTACGCCGATGGATCGGTTGATCTGCGGCGATGTGGGCTTCGGCAAGACGGAGGTGGCGATTCGTGCGGCATTCAAGGCGGTGGCCGATTCCAAGCAGGTGGCCGTATTGGTTCCTACGACGATTCTAGCCTTGCAACATTACCGGACCTTTAATGATCGATTGAAGGATTTTCCTGTGCGGATCGAGCACTTGAGTCGGGTCAAAAGTGCCAAGGAGACTCGGGCCATCCTTGAGGCGACGGCAGCAGGCAAGATCGACATCTTGATCGGGACGCATAAAATTCTCGGCAAGAATGTCGTATTCAAAGATCTCGGGCTGTTGATTATCGATGAGGAGCAGAAGTTCGGCGTCGCGGCCAAGGAGAAGTTGAGGCAGATCAAAGCGAACATCGATACGTTGACGCTGACGGCTACCCCTATACCGCGTACGCTTCAGTTCTCGCTGATGGGCTCGCGCGACCTGTCGGTGATTACCACGCCGCCGCCCAACCGTCAGCCGATTGCTACGGAGAGCCATCTTTTCGATGAGGACATCATCCGCGAGGCGATCGAGTATGAGTTGGCCCGTAACGGTCAGGTCTATTTTGTCCACAATCGCGTGGAGACGATCGGGCAGATCGAACGACTGATCCGGAAGCTGTGTCCACAGGCTCGTGTGGCAGTGGGACACGGCAAGATGGATGCCCGCGAACTCGAAAAACTGATGATGGATTTTATTTACGGTGAGTTCGACGTATTGGTTGCGACGACCATTATTGAGTCGGGGGTCGATGTCCCCAACGCGAATACGATCATCATCAACGATGCCCAGAATTTCGGGCTCAGCGACCTGCATCAGTTACGGGGACGGGTCGGACGATCGAACCGGAAGGCATTCTGCTACTTGTTGACCCCTCCGGACGAGACACTTCCCCCCGATGCCCGACGTCGGTTACGGGCCATTGAAGAGTTTTCCGATCTGGGTGCCGGATTCAATATCGCCATGCAGGATCTCGATATTCGTGGTGCCGGAAATCTGCTGGGCGGTGAGCAGAGCGGATTTATTGCCGATATCGGTTTCGAAACCTATCAGAAGATCCTCAACGAGGCGATTGCCGAGCTTCGCGAAGAGGAGTTTGCCGGTACGGCTCAGGCGAACGGTGCGCCTGCAATGCCCGAACCGGCGACCTATATCTCCGATTGTCAGATCGACACCGACCGGGAGGCCTTCATCCCGGATACCTATGTCAGCAGCGGTGCCGAGAAGATTCGTCTCTATCGGGAGTTGGATCATATTACCGACGAGGATCGGTTGGTGGTGTTCGAAAAGAATCTGGTCGACCGGTTCGGTCCGATTCCCGAACCGACCCGTGAGCTGTTCGATGTTGTCCGGATGCGTTGGCTGTGTATCCGGCTCGGATTCGAGAAAGCGATCGTGAAGAATGGAATAATGATCCTTAAATTCGTTGAGAATCAGAATTCTGCATACTACAAGAGCGCGCTTTTTGGAGGGATACTGAGGAGCGCCACTCGGCCCGGTAGTAAATTTATTTTCAAACAGAACAATAATAAGCTCTCAATTGTAGTTAGAAATATAAAAAATATAGCGGAAGCTACGCGTAATCTTCAGGAACTGGAGGAAAGAGCGAAGGCGGAACTGTCGAATCAAACGGTCTGATCTTCGGGAGAAGAGGGAAGAGGAGTTCGGTTTGCAAAGGCCGTTTTTTATCACTAACTTTGTAAAGATGAATCTGGCGATCGACATAGGTAATACCCTCGCAAAACTGGCCGTAATCGACGACGGGCAGGTTGTCGATTTTCAAAAGACCGAGAAGATCGACAGCGCTTTCGTAGAGAAGATTCTGGAGGAGAATCCAGAAATCGAGGCGGCGATCATCGTATCGACAGGCGAATACGAAACGGCATGGGAGCAGATGCTCGAAAAACGGATGAAACGATTCATCCGTTTCGGAGCGGAAACCCCGATTCCAATCGAAAACGGATATGCTACACCTCAGACCTTGGGCCTCGATCGTCTGGCCGCTGCCGTAGCAGCCAATGCGCTTTACCCCAACAGCAATGTGTTGATCGTGGATTTCGGAACGGCGATAACCGTCGACTTCGTTTCGGCAGAGGGCCGGTTTCTGGGAGGAAATATCTCTCCGGGTGCCGCAACACGATTCCGGGCACTCCATCATTTTACCAAGCGGCTGCCGTTGTGTGAGCTGGATGAAGATTCGGTCCGACTGCTCGGAAATTCGACCCAGACGGCGATAGAAAGCGGTGTGGTGAACGGTATCGTCTACGAGATCGAAGGGTATATTCGCGATCTGCAGCAACGCTATAACAATCTGCGCATTATTTTCACCGGAGGTGAAAGCGATTTTTTTGCCAAACGATTAAAAAATACGATATTTGCAACCTATGACCTCGTGGCATATGGTTTGAACCGAATTTTAGAATATAATGCAAAATAGTAGACACATTCTTCGGGTTGTCATGTTGTTGTTGTCGGTGATTCCGTTGGCAACATACGGACAGAACAGCAGTCTGAATACATTCTCTCCTTATACATTTTACGGCATAGGCGATTTTGCGACACAGGGCCCCGGCTATATCCGGTCGATGGGTGGTGCCGGCATCGGATTTCGCAATTCGTTGAAGATAAACTATATGAATCCTGCTTCGTATAGTATTCTGCGTCAGAAGACCTTCCTGTTCAATGTGGAGATGGAGGGGGTCAATACCTACTCGAAAACTTCAGCCGCCAAGACCAGTCACAACTCGATTAACGTCAGAGATCTTTCGTTGGCTTTCCCGTTGTGTCGAGGCGTGGGTGTCGGCTTCAGCCTCACCCCATATAGTTCGGTCGGCTATCGAGTGGATATGAACGAGACGGATCCTACGTATCTGGCCAACAACATGAATGTGATCTATAACTATGTTGGAGAGGGAAATGTCGTTCAGGCTAAGTTCGGGCTGGGTGTACAGGTGACCAAACGACTCTCATTGGGTGCTGATCTGATCTATTTTCACGGTCGGTTGACCAATTTCTTTAATACGACAATCAGCTCGATTCTGGCAACAGAGACTTTCAACAGTGTCGAGGGTACGGCCAGAAAACAGATCTCCAAGTTGGCGTCAAATTTCGGTTTGCAGTACGATATCTTGCTTAATGAAAAACGTATTTTGACTTTCGGAGCGACCTATCAACCGGAGGTAAATTTGCGTCCTAATATGACGCGCGTAATTTACAGTACAAACATCGGTTCGGCTGCGGTGGTCGATAGCGTAGGGAAGGAGAATTTTTATTTACCCCACATGTATAACTTGGGATTGAGTTTTCAGTCGATGCGGTTCAGTGCGTCGGTGGATTATTCTTCCCAATTGTGGAGTGGATCCCGAAATGTGGATGATGTGTTGAACAGTATCGAATTTAAGAACAGTCAATATTTTAAGGTCGGATTCCAATATACCCCGAATCCCGGGGATGCTCGTCGGGTATTGAATCGTTGGTCGTATCGCTTGGGATTTCGTTTCGGCGATTACTACATGAGAATTAACGAGCACAATATCTACGACAAGGCGATTACGGCAGGTGTGGGTATTCCGCTCCGTTCCGCGTTTATGGGTACCAGTGCGATAAACGTGGGGGTAGAGTTCGGCTGGCGCGGCCGGACCCAAGATGGTATGATCGGAACCCGACAGTTCCGGATGGTACAGGAGAAGTACTTCAAGATCTCTGTCGGACTGAGTCTCTTCGGCGAGGACGACTGGTTCAAGCGGTTCAAATACCAATAGTCGGATTATCATGTAAGCGGAAGGAGGATCGGTTGCGTGAAGGTATCAAAGTCGTATATCCGGTTTTTGTGGGGGACGGTGCTCGTTGCGGGTTGTGTTCCGGGACTCTTTTCGTGCGGCAAGCAACAGGCGGTCAGCGAGGAGAATCATAACCAGAACATGATTACCCAACAGAGTGAAAATCTGGAGATCATTCAGACCAAAGGGGGTAAACTGATCTATCGGTTTAAGGCTCCGTTGCTCGAGGAGTATGAATATGCTGCGGAACCCTATATTGAATTTCGCAAGGGGATTGAGATCGAGACCTACAACGATACAACGCAACAGGTCGATGCTACGTTAATAGCCAATTACGCCATATATCTCAAGAATCAGCAGTTGTGGGAGGCAAAAGGCAATGTACGGGGGCACAATGCCGAAGGAAATCAGATCGAAACGGAACAGCTGTTTTGGGACCAGAAATCCAAACGGCTCTATTCGAATGTCGACTCCAAAATTACGCAAAACGATAATGTGGTTTATGCCAATCGTTTCGAGTCGGATGAGCAGTTCAACGATTTTGTGATGAGTCAGGTAACGGGGCGTGTGTTGGTCAATACGACGCCGAATCGCGGTGCTGACTCCTTGTCTGCAGATTCCACCCTGAAGCCGACCGCAGCCCCTGTATCACCCAGACGACAGCAACCGGAGGCAGGAGAGCCCGATTATCCGGTCATCCGTGAGGGAGAGGCTGTGGCCCGCCCAAAACTCAAGGGGGATAAAGACGAGGAGAAGTCGGATGAGTCCGATGCGGACTGATGAACGAGAGCGAACAAGACGAACAGAATATTTTCCGGTTCGCTATTTTCCTGTGTATATGAAATAATAGGTTACAACGTGTAGGGCACAATTGAGGCCACGCCGCTGTTACAACGACATTTCGTGTTAGCCCGTATAAAAGTCGGCGTGTAAAAACAGTATGTCGCAACGGCGTATTTGATTTATATGCGTCGCCCACATTGAGCCTTTCCTCTAAAGGAAATACAGAAGCAGAAAAGGAACAGTTACACGCAGAAAAATTGCTGTTCCGCAAGTTGCTGTCTGCGGAATGGCGGCATCAGCTTCCCTAATATAAGGATTGATAAAGGTGGAATTCTACGAGCTAAGACCGGATCAGGTGGATGAACTCTTCGCGAGTACGCATTTGTGTCAAAAAAGCGCCGGTAAAAGCGGAAGTAGTGGTCATGGAGTTTTGTTTCTGTACCCCGCGCATCTGCATGCACATGTGTCCGGCTTCGATCACGACCGCGACGCCCAGCGGATTGAGCGCTTCCTGAATGCAGTCCCGAATCTGAACGGTCAGCCGTTCCTGAACCTGCAGCCGACGGGCAAAGGCCTCCACGACTCGGGCAATTTTGGATAGTCCGGTAATGTATCCGTTCGGAATATAGGCAACGTGTGCTTTCCCGTAGAACGGCAGCATGTGGTGTTCGCAGAGGGAGTAGAGCTCGATGTCCTTGACGATCACCATGTGGCGGTAATCCTCTTTGAAGCGGGCGGAGAGCAGAATGTCGCGCGGATTCTGGTCGTATCCCTGCGTCAGAAACGACATGGCTTTGGCGACCCGCTCCGGGGTCTTGAGCAGACCCTCGCGGGAGACATCCTCTCCCAACAGTTCCAGAATGGCTTTGTAATGTTCCTTCAGCTTTTCGATCGTCTCGGGACAGAATATCTCCTCTTTCGTATAGTTACCCATCGCTACATTCGGTTTGAAAACAGAGGCAAAAGTAATACTCTTGCGGCAGATAACAAAACAGAAGAAGCGCTTCGCTGTTTCGAAGGGCTTCCGCCGCATTCGGCCATGAGGCGATGGCCCGTCCGGTTACATCTTATCTCCGTAGGCGAGATCTCCGGCATCGCCCAGACCCGGAACGATATAGGATTTGACGGTCAGTTCGGCATCCACCGTACCGCACCAGATGTCGGTATCCTGAGGTGAAAAGTGTTTCTGGACGTAGTCGATTCCCTCTTCGCTGGCGATGACCGCAGCGAGGATCGTCTTGCGTGGACGTCCGGCCTTCTCGACAAGGGCTTGGTAGGTCATGTCCAAAGAGGCTCCAGTTGCGAGCATCGGATCGACGATCAGCAGGGTTTTCCCTGAAAGCTCACAAGTGGAGATGTATTCGACCTTGATCTTGAACGTACCGTCCTTGCTGTATTTTCGGTAGGCGGAGACAAACGCATTTTGTGCGTCGTCGAAATAGTTCAGAAAGCCTTGGTGAAAGGGGATGCCTGCCCGCAGGATCGTGGCGATAACGATCTGGTCGTCCGGAAGAGCGACCTCGGCCTCTCCGAGCGGCGTCTCGACCGTCCGGCGGCTGTAATGCAGCGTTTTGCTGATTTCGTATGCCATCACTTCGCCGACCCGCTCCAGATTGCGGCGGAAACGCATGCTGTCTCCCTGAACCGTTACATCGCGCATCTGGGCGATGAACCGATTCAGAATCGTATTCTCACGATCCAATATTCGTATCATTGTCGTCCGTATTTATATTCGTAAATATACGCAGTTCGTTCGAAAAAAACAATTAGTACAGAAAATTATTGAACGGATAGCGGCCTGCGTGAATCTCCCGGACCATTCCGTAGAGGTCGTGACGGAACTTGTCGATGTTGATCCGTTCGCGGGCCGAGAGGAAGATACAGGGGGTGTTGTTGCGTGCGATCCAACTCTGTTTCAGGTCGTCCAACGAGCGGTTCTCTTTGGTGGCGGGGGTCAGATCGTCTTCGTCCTTGGGAACGTACGTGTAGGCGTCGATCTTATTGAAAATCAGAAATACCGGTTTGTCACCCGCCCCGATGTCGAGCAGTGTCTGTTTTACGACGTCGATCTGCTCCTCGAAATTCGGGTGCGAGATGTCGACGACATGCAGCAGCAGGTCGGCTTCGCGGACCTCGTCCAAAGTCGACTTGAACGATTCGACTAATTGGTGGGGCAGTTTCCGGATAAATCCTACCGTGTCGGAGAGCAGAAAGGGTAGGTTGTCAAAAACAACCTTGCGGACGGTCGTGTCGAGCGTGGCGAAGAGTTTGTTTTCGGCAAAGACGTCGCTTTTCGAGATCAGGTTCATGAGGGTCGATTTCCCGACATTTGTGTAACCGACCAGTGCGACCCGTACGAGCGATCCGCGGTTACTGCGTTGGACAGCCATCTGACGGTCTATCTTTTTGAGTTGCTCCTTGAGCCGGCTGATTTTGTTGCGAATGACACGCCGGTCGGTCTCGATCTCCCGCTCTCCGGCACCGCCTCGAGTTCCGGTACCTCCCCGTTGCCGTTCGAGGTGGGTCCACATGCCGGCCAGACGTGGAAGCAGGTATTGGCATTGCGCCAGTTCGACCTGAGCTTTGGCGTAGGCCGTTGTTGCCCGTTGGGCGAAAATGTCGAGAATCAGGCTTGTCCGGTCGTAGATCTTGATCTTCAGAGCCCGGTCGAGGTTGCGGAGTTGAGAGGGCGACAGTTCGTCGTCGAAGATGACGCAATCGATCTCGTTCTCTTCAATATAAGCTGCCACTTCGGCCAGTTTGCCCTCTCCGATGAAGGTTTTGGCCGAGGGGTTGGCCATCCGTTGGGTGAACCGTTTGACGGAGACGATTCCGGCCGTCTCGGCCAGAAACTCCAGCTCGTCGAGGTATTCGGTCACTTGTCGCTCCTCCTGTTGATCGCGGATGACGGCGATCAGTACGGCTTTATACTCGTCTTTTTGCATGCTGTTTCTGTTTTGCGAAGTCGAAAAAGGTGTTCCGGAATCGAAGGGAACACCTCATGTCTATGCACACGTCGTACACACACAATGCTACAAATTTAGTAAAAATCTTTGTGGTTGAGCCGACGGCTCCGGATTTCCCGAGATTTTGGTCGGGCGACAGGAAAATGCTTCGGCGAGATTTTTGCGAGGTTTTTTGGTGAAGACGAAAAAATAGCTACCTTTGTAGCTCAAACAAGGGGGATTAGCTCAGCTGGCTAGAGCGCTTGCATGGCATGCAAGAGGTCACGAGTTCGAATCTCGTATTCTCCACGAAATCGAAGGCTGTCTGGGGCAGCCTTTTTTGTTCATATAAGGATCGGATGGAGACAAAACCGCAGCCCATGGAGGACAAACAGTGGCTTTTCGGTAAGACGCTCGGCGAGTTGCAGGAGATCGTTGCCGAAAAGGGTATGCCTCGCTTTGCCGCGAAGCAGATCGCGACGTGGCTCTACCGTAAGGGGGTTGATTCGATCGATCGGATGACCGACCTGTCGCTGAAGAATCGGGAGGCGTTGCAGCAGGAGTTTCAAGTAGGCAGGTTGCCGTATGCGGCGGTGGAGGAGTCTTCCGACGGTACGAAAAAGTACCTCTTCCCGACGCTCGGAGGTCGCTATATCGAGTCGGCCTATATTCCCGATGCGGACCGGGCAACGTTGTGTGTCTCGTCGCAGTCGGGGTGTAAGATGGGGTGCAAGTTTTGCATGACGGCGCGTCAGGGATTTGCCCATCATCTGACCACCGGAGAGATCCTGAATCAGATTTGTTCCATTCCCGAGAGGGAGCGTTTGACCAATCTCGTCTATATGGGCATGGGCGAGCCGCTCGACAACGTGGATCAGGTGTTGCGTTCGTTGGACATTCTGACCTCCGATTGGGGGTTCGGGTGGAGTCCGACACGGATCACACTGTCGACCATTGGGGTGATTCCGGCGATGCGTCGTTTTCTGGATGAGACCAAGGTCCATCTGGCGGTCAGTCTGCACAATCCGATCGGTAGTGAGCGGGCGCTGATGATGCCCGTGCAGAACCGTTATCCGATCGAGGAGGTGGTGTCGGTGCTGAAAAAATACGATTTCAGCGGGCAGCGGCGGGTGAGCTTCGAGTACATTGTGTTCCGGGGTTACAACGATTCGCCGGCTCATGTGAATGCGTTGAGCCGTTTGCTCTCCGGATTGAAGTGCCGGATCAATCTGATCCGTTTTCATGCAATTCCGGATGCTCCGATGGAGGGAGTCGACGATGCCGCGATGGTGCGGTTCCGCGATGCGTTGAATCGTAAGGGAATTATCACGACGATCCGGGCTTCGCGCGGAGAGGATATTCGGGCCGCTTGCGGGTTGCTGTCGACGTTGGGGAAAAAGCAGAAAAACGATTAATATATCGCGAGATACAACTTTTTTGAAAAAGAAGCGTTATATTGGAAATGCTTGATGATTTCGAAGAGTGTTTCGGATGTGAAGATGCGGAACGACTCTTGCGGTTTCAGAAGGAACAATATTAATGAAAAAAGTATAATTATGAAAAAATGGATTGTTGCGACCCTGTTGCTGTTTTTTACGGCGGGGGCATTTGCTCAGAGCAAAACATCGGAAACACCTAAAGGAACGGTATTTCGTTCGGGAACGATGAAGGAGTTGTTGGCTGCTTCGGCAAAAGAGAAAAAGTACGTCTTTATCGATGTGTATGCCACTTGGTGCGGACCGTGCAAGTATATGGCAGCGAAGATTTTCCCACAGGAGAAGATGGGAACCTACTTCAATAAGAATTTCGTGGTGGCGAAGTTCGATGCCGAGCGGGGCGAGGGCCTTACTGTTGCTAAAAAGTATAACGTTCGGGCCTATCCTACTTTTCTGATTCTCGATTCGACGGGAAAAGAGATGGGTCGGATTGTCGGAGGGGCAGACCCTGACGATTTTATTGCGAAGGTGCAGGAGGTCGTCGACAATGCCCAAAAGGATAAATAGCAACGGGGACGATAAAGACCCGTTGTCAAGGTAAGGAGAAACGAATCCGAAGTCGGATTCGTTTCTCCTTTTTAACCGGAAGAGTGCCGCGTTGTGTTACAAAAATCTCTACTTTTGTGAAAAATCGATTCTGATATGCTGAGACGCCTTGCGGGACAGACTGCCATTTACGGTGTAGGAACGATCGTTCCCCGTTTTCTGAACTATCTGTTGTTTCCCTATCTTACCCGATTGATGACGACCGGGGAATACGGTGTAGTGACAGACCTCTATGCTTTGATTCCGTTTGCGTTGGTTGTTTTGTCGATGGGGCTGGAAACGGGTTACTTTCGGTTTGCCGGTGAGGCTACCGATCCGGCACAACGGAAAAATATATTTGCCAACGTTTGGGGAATTGTCTCTTTGGCGGGGATTCTCTTTTTTGTTTTGGTGCAACTGTTCACACCGCGTCTGGCCGAGGTCATGCAGTATACAGACCATCCCTCTTATATTCGGTTGGTTGCGGGTATTGTTCTGCTGAATACGGTTATGGCGATTCCCTTTGCCCGATTGCGTCAGGAGCAGCGGGCCAAACGGTTTATGGTGTTGAAACTGTTGTCGGTGGTGGTGAATCTGGTGCTGACCTTTTTCTTCTACTCATTCCTGCCGATATTGGCCCGGAACGGAGTTTGCAGCGGATGGTATAACCCGGAGTTCGGTGCAGGGTATGTCTTGGTGGCCGATCTGATTTCGAACATCGTCGTGCTGGCCGCGATGATTCCCGACCTTAGAGGTACGGTACCTCGTATTCAGCCTTCTCATCTCCGGGCGCTGCTGATCTATTCGTTTCCGTTGTTGGTGAGCGGAGTGGCCGGAACAGCCAATGAATTCATCGACAGGCAGATGATCAAATACTTGTTGCCCACGTCGGAGTCTTTGAGTGCGCTCGGAATTTATGGAGCCGTCGCGAAGCTCGGGGTGATTCTGATCCTGTTTACCCAGATGTATCGGTATGCGGCAGAACCTTACTTCCTCTCTTCGTTTAAAAAAGAAGACTTCAGACGGAGCAATGCCGAAGCAATGAAATATTTTATTATCGTCTCCATTGCGATTTTCCTGTTGATTACGCTGTTCGTTCCGCTGTTCGGATTGCTGATGGGACGCAGCTTCCGGGAGGGAATCACCATCTTGCCGGTGATTCTGCTTTCGAATATCTGTGCGGGAATCTGGTTGAACCTATCGTTCTGGTATAAAAAGACCGGGGAGACGAAATATGCCATACGGATTACCGGAGTAGGGCTGATCTTTACCATCGGGTTGAACTTTCTGTTGACGCCGGTTTGGGGATATGCGGGAGCGGCGTGGGCCCGTTTGGGATGTGAGCTGGCTATGGTCGGCGTGAGCTATGCATTGTGTCGCAAGCACTACCCGATTCCGTACGACCTGAAACGGATCGGGCTCTACTTCTTGGTCGGAGGGGCGATTTATGCGTTATCGTTTGCGACGGCCTGTCTGCCTGCGGGTTTGGAGTACTCGTTGAACTTCTTGTTGTTGTGCGGATTTCTGCTCTTTGTGATTCGTCGCGAGCGGATCGACGTTCGGGGCATGATCCGTTCGGTGCTTAAACGCTAATAGGCAAGGATCGGGATGTGATGTGCCCGGCAATACGAAATAGTTTTATCTTTGTACGGAGGTACGATTTATTATACAAGCTATGAAGATTAAAGTGATCAACCGTTCGGCATTCGACTTGCCGCAATACGAAACGGCCAATGCCGTCGGGCTCGATGTGCGGGCCAATACGACCGAAGCGATCCGGCTTGCTCCGCTGGAACGGGCTTTGGTGCCGACGGGGCTGTATGTGGAGATTCCCGAAGGGTATGAGATACAGGTGCGCCCGAGAAGCGGGTTGGCTGCCAAATACGGCATCTCGGTGGCCAATGCACCGGGAACGATCGATCCCGACTATCGGGGGGAGATCAAGGTAATTCTGGTCAATTTGTCGAACGAAGTGTTCGAACTGAAACCCGGTGAGCGGATTGCCCAGTTGGTTGTTGCGCAGTTTACCCGCATCGAGTGGGAGAGTGTGGAGCAGCTGAGCGATACGGAGCGCGGAGCTGGCGGATTCGGTTCGACCGGACGCAAATAGTGTATCTGCGAAAAACTTTTATTTTTGCGTCGATCAGCGGCGTCGTCTAAACTATGCAGTTCAAGGAGATCATCGGACAGGAGGAGATAATCAGACAGCTCGTTCACGGAGTGGAGGGCGGTCGGATCAGTCATGCCCAACTGTTTGTCGGAGGCGAAGGCGTCGGAGCCCTGCCGTTGGCGATTGCCTATGCGCAGTATTTGAATTGCACGGATCGGCATGATGGAGATTCGTGTGGTGTATGTCCGTCGTGCCGTCAGTTGGCGCAGTTGGCTCATCCCGATGTGCATTTCGTCTTTCCGGTCAACACGCCGAAAGGCAAGTCGGGCGGAGAGAAGCCGATAAGCGACACCTACATGGCGGTTTGGCGGAAGTTTGTGGTCCAGACCGGAGGCTATTTCAACGAACCGATGTGGTATTCGGCGTTGGAGATCGATAACAAGCAGGGCAATATCAGTACGTTCGAAGCCGACGAGATCATCCGAAAACTCTCGTTCAAGGCTTTCGAGTCGGAGTACAAGGTGGTGATTATCTGGCTGCCCGAGCGAATGAACGTACAGGCGGCCAACAAGCTGCTCAAGATTATCGAGGAGCCGTGGAACAAAACGTTGTTTTTGATGGTATCGGAGAATCCAGAACGGTTGTTGCCGACGATTTTGTCCCGAGTGCAGTCGGTTCAGGTGCCCGGGATTGCCGAACGGACGATCGCGAGTGAACTGATCCGACGCGAGAAGGTCGCTCAGACCGTGGCGGAACAGGCGGCACGCCTCTCCTGTGGCAACTGGATCGAGGCACGGCGCATGGTTCGCCACGCCGATGAACAGGACCTCTTTTTCGATCTGTTCGTCCGGTTGATGCGCCTCAGCTACGAAAACCGCCACCTCGAGCTGCTCGAATGGGCCGAAACGGTTGCGGCACTCGGACGTGAGGAGCAGAAACAGTGGCTCGAAAATTCGCTCCGACTGATTCGTGACAGCTATATGTTGACGGCAGGTGTGGCGCAAATTACGTTTTTGACCGATCGCGAGTATGAGTTTTGCAGGAAATTTGCTCCCTATATTCACAACGGGAATGTCGAACGGGTGGTCGACGAGATGGAGCTGGCCATGCGTCAGATCGTGCAGAACGGCAACCCGAGAATCGTATTCTCCCATTTCGCATTGTCGATCAGTAAATTAATCAATAAAATCTGATGGCTCGGGTCGTTTTGCTTACGGGAGGAAATCTCGGTCCGGTTGCGGAGAATTTGGAGGCGGCGAGCCGTGAGATCGCGCGGGAGGTCGGGCCGATTGTCGAGCGATCGTCGGTCCGGGAGTCTGAAGCGTGGGGATTCGAGGCCAAGGAGCGTTTCTTGAATCAGGTTCTCGTGGTCGAAACGGAGTTGGACCCTCGGGAGGTGTTGCGGCGGTGCCAACGCATCGAACAGCACTTCGGGCGTGTCCGCCACCCCGGGCAAGGTTATGCCTCGCGCACGATGGATATCGATATCCTGTTTTACGACCGTCGGATCATCGATATGCCGGATCTCCGGATTCCCCATCCGCTGATCGGTGAGCGCGATTTCGTATTGGCTCCGTTGGAAGAGATTATGGGTAATTTTATTCATCCCGTGTCGGGGTGTACCATCCGTCAGATGCGTCGTTCGTTACAAGAACGTGATGCGAGAGGAGAACTCTCCCCGTCGAATGACAGAAAGTAACGAAATTTCACTACTTTTGTAAACTATTTGTGCAGGGCATGTCCGTGAAGAAAAGAGATATTACAAAAACCGCCGCACTGGTTGTTGTGCTGGCTTTTTTCAGCATTGGTTTGCTGAGCCGGTGTGCCAGCGTTGCCGCTCCCCAAGGCGGGCCGAAAGATTCACTGCCGCCTAAAGTGGTGGCTATGACTCCGGCCTACGGCACGACGAATTTCAAAGGCAAGAGAATCTATATCGAGTTCGACGAATACGTACAGCTCAAGGATCAGCAGAAAGAGTTTTACACTTCGCCGTTCATGAAGAAAAAACCCTCCGTCGTGTTGCGGGGCAGGGGGGTGCAGATCGATTTACAAGAGGATCTCGATTCGAACCGCACTTATGCATTGAATTTCGGTTCGAGCGTTTGCGATAACAACGAGGCGATTCCCTATACGGGTTTGCGGTATGTCTTCTCAACCGGAGACCATATCGATTCGTTGGTCATGTCGGGCTATACGGTGGATGCGATGTCGGGCGACACCGTGGGCAATGTCTATATTCTATTTTATGACGCAGCGGTAGATTCGATTCCGGACTATGATTCGACCCTTTTCAAGGCTACCCCGGTTTGCGTAGCCCGATCCTTCCCGAACGGTATATTCATAGCAGAAAATCTCAAACCGGCCGATTACCGGATCTATGCCTTGGAGGACAACAACGGCAATCAGACCTATGAGCCCGGAGCCGACCGTGTGGCCTTTTTGGATTCGGTCTACAATCCGGAACGACAACAACCGTTCGAGATCTGGTACGATACGGTCCGGAAATACATGCAGGCCGATCCGCAGCTTCAGTTCCGGGTATTCATGGATAAACCCTACCGTCGTCAGACGTTTTTGGGGGCGCAACGTCCGTTGGGCAACAAGGTGTTCCTCTCCTTCATGGCTCCGCAGCCCGAGATTTCGGAATTGACTTTCGAGGGGTGTGATACGATCCCGATGATTACGGAGTACATGAACTCGAAACACGACAGCATCGTCTTGTGGTTCGATGCGGCGGCCGAAACCATGCCCGATACCCTGAGGGGTCGGATGATTTTCAAACAGCACGACAGCTTGATGCGGCTCGTAGCTGATACGCAGAACTTCAAGTTGGGATGGCGCGCTCCGAAGAAGAAGGAGGACGATAAGAAGAAAAAGAAAGAGGATGAACCGGAGCCCAATCCGTTCAAGGTTCAAGTTGCCGGAGGTGCTACGCTCAATCCCGAAAATGATATAGTTTTCAAGTTCGATTATCCGTTGAGGTCGCTCGATACGGTAGCGATCGTTCTGGAAAAGTTGCCGGGAGAGGAAGACGGTGGCGATACGGTCCGGGTGCCGTTTACGTTTGTGCAGGATACTTTGAAGATCCGGGAGTGGGCATTTTCAGCTCCGTGGGAGGTCGATCAGAAGTATCGGTTGACGATTCCGGCCGGCACGTTTGTCAATACCAATCGCGAGAGCAACGACACCCTGCGATCGGAGTTTACGATCGAATCTCCCGACAAGTATGCCACCTTGGAGCTGAATATCAAGGGGAAAAGTCCGGAGAGTGAGTATATCGTTCAGGTGTTGGATATGAATGGAACGCTGAGTAAGGAGGTGGCGCATCTGCGGAGTGGAACGCATAAGCTTCAGTACATCGAAGTCGGGTCCGTAAAAATCCGTCTGATCGAGGATCTGAACGGCAACGGGAAGTGGGATTCCGGGGTACTGGTCGAGCGGAAGCAGCCCGAACGGGTCGAGATGTTTGTCGACGAGAATAATTCGGAGGAGATCGTGACCAAAGAGAACTGGGAGTTGGTCTTCGATGTGGATATGAATCAGATCTTTGCTCCGGTAACGATGGAGAGGATGCAGAATAAGATCGAACGGGATAACTTGAAGATGCTGCAGGAGCGGATGGAGAAACGTGAAGAGGCGGCGAAAAAGAATAATAGCGGTTCGAGCGGAAGTGGTGGAATCGGTATCGGAAGCGGAATGGGAAGTATGAATCAGTTAGGCGGATCGTTCGGATTGTAGGAGTCGGGGCACCGGAAGATAAAGTGTCGCTTGTCAAGCAAACAGAGAAATGGGTAAGTTTTGGAGTATATTGTTGTTGTCGATCGTGATGTGCGGCACGCTGCATGCGCAGCACTATCTTGGTGTGCGTGGCGGTTGGGGCGGAGGATCGGCCCGTTTTACCCCGGCCCGGGAGACCAAACTCGAGTGGGGACTCTATTCGGGCGGACTCAGCTATAAATTTTATACGGCCCAGAAGTATGTCGGTGGTATTCAGATCGATCTTCAGTATATGGGTCGGGGATTTGCCTACGACTTGCAGAGCAAGAGCGATTCGAGCTACCACCGGACGATCAATTCATTCGAATTGCCTTTTATGTGGCAACCCCATATCTATGTTTTCCAGCGGCACGGCCGGATCTTTCTGAATTTGGGGGTCTATCTGTCCTACATGGGTGGGTCGGAATATTACTATAAATCGAAAAAGGCCGGAATCTATGAAGAAGGTCCCTACCAGAGGCAGATTACCCGGGATGCGAGGTGGGGTTACGGATTGTGCGGCGGTGCCGGAATCGGTTTTCTGATCCGGCGGTTCGAGATCGCGGTGGAGGGCCGTTACTATTTCGGTTATTCGGATGTGCTGCGTAACGGGACGAAATATCAGGGAAATCCGACCCACTCTCCGTTGGATAATATCAATATTTCGCTGGCCTTCTATTATCGGTTGAGCAAAGAGGGTATTCGTTCGGCTCCGAGTCGGGGTGTTGCCCAACGGATGCTGGAGGCTGAAGAGAAGCGAGCCTCGCGTCGGATGAAGCGTAACGGAAACGATACGTTGCCATCGATGGAGACGACGACGGATTCATTGCCTAATATGGAATCGGTAACGGAGCCGCAGCTGGAATCCGAGTCTTCCGAGATCGGGGAGACCGATCGCTCGGATGGGGATGACGATGCTCTGAAGCAGCAGGAAAAAGAGAAGAAAAAAGATCGCAGAAAGGCTTCGAAAAAGGAGCCGGCGATCGAATCGGAAACTATAAAAACAGAAGAAGATGGGGGATCGGATCGAATCGACTCGCCAGCAGAAGATAGGCCGGCAGATTCAACGGGATATTAGCGACATTCTTTCGAAGGAGGCGGCTGCCGTACAGTGCGGGGCCATGGTGTCGGTTACACGGGTCAGAATGAGTCCCGATTTCGAGTTGGCGAAAGTCTATCTCAGTATTTTCCCGTTCGATAAACATGAGGCGGTGATGGAGGCTTTGCGGGAGAACAACTGGCTCGTGCGAAAGGCACTCGGAACCCGGGTGCGCAATCAGTTGCGTCATGTCCCGGAGTTGGCTTTTTATGTGGATGATTCGCTCGAGTATATCGAAGCGATCGATAAACTGTTGAAATAATAAAGGAGGGTCTGTGTCTGCCATGCATCGCCTACCGTTGTTTTTTGCCCGACGCTATCTGTTCTCGAAGAAGTCCCATTCGGTGATCAATTTGGTGTCGATCGTGAGTGCGTTTTCGGTAGCGATTCCCGTGGCGGCGATGGTGATCCTGCTCTCCGTGTTCAATGGTTTCGAACAGCTGATCAAGACGTTGGACCGTTCGTTCGATCCGGATATTCGGGTCATGCCGGTTCGCGGAAAGGTGTTCGGAGTCGATTCACTGCCGCGGGAGGAGATCTTGCGGATTGACGGAGTGCGGCAGGCGGCATTCTTGCTCGAAGGGCAGGCTGTCTTTGAGTATCGCGATCGGCAGGCGTATGGTCTGGTTTGCGGAGTGGACTCGCTTTACAAAGAGGTTGTTCCGTTGGAGGGATTAACCAAGGAGGGGGTCTTCCGACTCCGCTTCGGAGAGATTCCCGAGGCCTACGTGGGACAGGGTATGGCCTATTCGTTGGGAGTGCGGGTGACGTTGAGCAGTCCGCTGTCGGTGTATGTGCCGCGACGCGGTCGGGTATCGCCGTTGCTGCCCTACAGCTATTACAACAAAATGAACCTCTTTCCCTCCGGCGTATTCAGTCTCGAGGCCGAGGTGGACGATCAGTATGTGTTCGTTCCGTTGGATTTCGCGCAGGAGCTCTTCGACTATCCTCAGCAGGCTTCATCTTTGGCGGTGGCGTTGGATGATCGGGCTTCGGCAGCCAAAGTGCAGCAGCAGATCGCAACATTGGTCGGACAAGATTTTAAGGTCCTTACCCGTTATCAACAAAAGGAGTCGTTCTATCGGATCATGACCTATGAGAAATGGGGGATCTACTTCATCATTCTGCTGGTGTTGGTCGTCGCTTCGTTTTCGTTGATCGGGTCGCTCGCGATGTTGATTATCGAGAAGCGTAAGGATACCCAGACGCTGATGACCCTCGGTGCCGACAGCCGTTTGATCCGGCGGATATTTACGCAGGAGGGGGTGCTGATTTCGCTGGGAGGAGGAGTCATCGGTTTAGTATTGGGTCTGTTGTTGTCGCTGTTGCAGCAATATTTCGGAATCTTAAAGCTTTCGGGACAGACTTTTCTGATCGATGCCTATCCGGTTGAGGTCCGTCCTCTCGATCTGCTGTGGGTTGCACTCAGTTTTGTCGTAGTGGGCGGAGTGATCTCTCTATTGACAGTAAGGACCATGATCCCGAAACACGAACAGGAAATAGGAAAAATATGATACGGCGAGCGATAGTTTTATTTGTAACGGCAGTGGCGGTTTGGGCTTGCGACCGTCCGCGTAATATCCCTGATGCAACACTTGTGGATATTACGCACGATTTGTTTTTGGCTAACGCTTATGCTTCGCCTCAGGGGCCGAAAGGTTTATTGCGGGATACGCTCGACTACTATACGCCGATATTTAAGCATTATGGATACAAGCCCTCTGATTTCAGTTATACGATTGCAAATCTCTCACGGCGGAAAAGTATCCGGTTTTCAGACATCTTGGATATTGTCGTGCTTCGTTTAGAAGCAGAGAATGCACGTCTGGTTGCAGAGGTAGCCTTGATGGATACGATCGATCAACGGTTGGCCGAGCGGTATAAACAGGTTATTTACCGCGATTCGCTGCGTCATCTGACGCAGTTGCGTAAAGCGGATGATCCTGATGTGTCGATTCCAGTAACGCAGGGCCATTACCGGATCGATTTCGTATATGACTTGGATACTTCGAGCCGTAACAGAAATCTGCGTTATACGCATTATATCACGGACTCGACGTCCCGATATAATTTCAATTACCGAAATTTGGGATATGTCAAGGGAAAACACAAAAGGGAGAGTATCGAGTTTGACGTGAATGATCAGGACTCGTTGTTCCTGAATATCTGTTTCGCCACCTCTACGGCGATCAAAGAGAAACGAATCGATCTGGATCTCGACTCGATCCGGATTACCCGCTATCTGCCGGTTGAGGTTGCTCGGGATTCGTTGATCCGGGAGGTTCGATACAATCCGGCTTACTCCTATAAAATAACAGATGATGTCGCAGGTGGCAAGAAGATTATCGGCCCATTTTATCCTGACCCCTCAAGGATGGTTGCGCGGGGGGATAGTGTCGTTCGACGATAGCGGGCGTTTGTTGGATATCTCCGTGTCAGATGCAGTGGATCGTGAGGCGGGGGTTGAATTTTATGACGGGGTGCTGATTCCCGGGTTGGTCAATGCACATTGCCATCTGGAGCTCTCCTATTTACGAGGAAAGATTGGACGGGGATGTGGGTTTGCCGGTTTTGCCGATGCCATATCGCAGGTACGTCATGAGGCTACGGAGAGCGAACGTCGGGCGGCGGCCGATTATTGGCAAAGCCGTATGGAGTACGATGGGGTGGTGGCAGTCGGCGACATCTGTAACGGAGACTCGACGTTTGGCATCAAATCACACAGCCACATTCACTATTATAATTTTATCGAGGGCTTTGGCCTGAAAACAGCAGATTTCCGGTTTCTCGATCGGATAAAGGCCGAAGCGGAAACGGCAGGATTGGCGGCATCGATCACTCCTCATGCAACCTACTCGTTGCAGGATGCTCCGTTTTGGGTGCTGGCTGCTGCGGGAGAGCGGTTGTCGATTCATTTTATGGAGAGTCGGGCAGAGACGGAGCTCTTTCAAGGCAAGGGAACGTTGCATGAGCGCAATGTCCGGTTGGGGGTTGAGGTCGATTTTATGCGGTACGGTTCACCGACAGGTCGGATTCTCGCATCGGTTCCATCGGATAAAGAGTTGCTGCTGGTACACAATACCTTTATTACAGAGCAAGATATTGAGGCTGTTCAGGAGCGTTTTGGAGAGCATGTGACGTGGGTAGTATGTCCCCGTTCGAACGATTTTATCGAGGGCGTGTTTCCTCCGGTCGACCTTTTGAGAAGATGTGGCGGACGTATTGCGGTGGGAACGGACAGCCTCTCCTCGAACGAACGGTTGTCGCTGATCGACGAGCTGAAGTGCTTTCCGTCGGTTCCGTTGGAGGAGCGGCTGCGATGGGCCACGATCGGCGGAGCCCGGGCTCTCGGACTGGAGGATCGGATCGGTAGCTTTGAGATCGGTAAAACCCCTGCGGCCGTTGTGCTCTCCGGCATAGCGTGGAGCGATATGTCCCTGTTGCCCGATGCCACTACCCGGCGGGTCCTTTGAACAACGAAGCACTCGTTGTCTGCAAATTAAGTATTTATACGCATTCAAAATAGGTTTATCCGCCCCGTTTGTTGTTGTAATTGGTTGTAAATTTGTTACGTGAAAACAACCGATTAGAATATGGGTAAGTATTTCGATATGTTGCAGGAGGATGTGCGGGTCAAAGAGGGCCTTGCCGCCTGCATGAATTGCGGAATCTGTACCGGCGTATGTCCTGCTGCCTCTTATTACGATTACGATCCGCGTCAGATCGTCAGTATCGTGCAAACACAAGACGATGCCGCGATTGAAAAACTGATGCGCAGCGACACGATCTGGTATTGCGGTGAATGTATGTCGTGCCGTCCGCGCTGTCCTCGAGGCAATACCCCCGGATATATCATTCAGGCCTTGCGATCGCTGTCGCAACGGTTGGGCTTTTTTGTCGACTCGGAGAAGGGACGTCAACAGCTGGCGCTCAAGCGCACGATCGGCCGGAATATTATGCGTACGGGATACTGTATAAGACCTGATCTGGTTAACCCCGATTTGCATCCCGAGCAGGGCCCCGTGTGGCGCTGGATCTATGATCACGATAAAGATGTCTTCGAACGGTTCGGGGATAACTACTGTAAGCCCGGTGTAGGGGCATGCCGTAAGATCGACGACCGGAGTATGGAGGAGATTCATCGGATCTTCGAGGTGACCGGCGGAGCCAAATTCTTTGAAAATATCGAAGAGTGTTCAGATAAAAAGGCTCATGAGATGGGTTATGCCGACGGAGCTGACGATACCTATTTTATGGATGTATTGACGACCAATAACGGCATGCATTCCGAAAAATAGATTCTGTTGTTTTTGTTATTAAGAGTTTTTTACGACCATGAAAATAGCTTGGAAAGAGTATCAGAAAGATATAGCGGATGATAACTACTTCTATGCACGGAGTTGCATCCGGCAGAATTTTTTTCCGGGATCGGAGGCTGCGTTTCTGAATATCCTGCGACAGGATCTGGGGCGCGACGTATATGAAGATCCGCGTCATACCTCTTGTACGGGAATCGGCTACCACAGCGACATCGTTCCGTTAGAGACGATCATGACCGTCGTGGCCCGTCAGTTTTCGCTGATGACGGAGGCGGGGTATGAGAATTTCGTCCCTTCGTGCATCACCTCGTTTGGGATCTATTCAGAGGCGCTCGAGCTGTGGCACGACTTTCCGGAACTTGAGGAGAAGGCGCATGAATACCTCTATAAGGCGACCGGACGTGACTTCAAAAAGCCGAAAAATCTGGCCCACACGTCCGACGTGATTTTTCACCATCGGGAAGAGATTGCCGCCAAGGCGAAGCGGAAATTGGTGAATGTCGCTACGGGACGTCCGTTGCGCGGGGTCGAGCACATCGGTTGTCACTACGCCAAGATATTTCCGAAGGCGGGAGTCGGTGGTTCGGAGTTCCCCTACGTGCTGGCCGGCATGATCGAGGCGTGGGGTGGCGAGGTGGTCGATTATCCCGAACGTCGCCACTGTTGTGGATTCGGCTTCCGGAACTATCTGGTTATGGCCAATCGGGGCTATTCGATCGCCAACTCGAAACAGAAGTTCGAGTCGATGGCTCCTTATAAACCCGATTTTATCGTGGCGAATTGTCCGGGGTGCGCCATGTTTCTCGATAAATGGCAGTATGCGATCTCGGAGATGGAGGGGACGTTTTACGGTCCCGACCGGCAGGGAATTCCCGTGCTGACGTACGAAGAGCTGGCCGGATTGGTGCTCGGATACGATCCGTGGGATTTGGGCATGCAGATGCATCAGGTGGCCGTAGAACCCCTGCTGGATAAACTGGGCGTAGAGTACGATCCGTCGGCGAAGTATTTGGGCAAAGACGGCAAGTTTATCGGAAAGCCCGAAGAGTGTGCTATCGGAAGTTACACAAAAAATATACTGTAACGAGGTATGAGTAAAAAGGTGATTATTATCGGAGGAGGTGTGGCCGGCATGCAGGCGGCCGTAACGCTCGAAGAGTTGGGCATTCGTTCGGTGATCATTGAGAAGGAGGACGGCCTTGGCGGAAAGCTGCGCCGTTGGGACCGACTGTTCCCGACGATGACTCCGGCCGAACAGGTGTTGGATGAGTTGAAGGATCGGGTCCAGCGTTCGGGGGCAGAGGTGAAGACCTCGTGTGAGGTGAGTGAGATCGGTCGCGAAGGACGAGTCGTGACGTTGAAGGACGGAACCTCTTTGGAGGGCGATGCGGTTGTGGTGGCTTCGGGTTTTGATCTTTTCCCTGCCGAGCTCAAGGAGGAGTACGGTTATAAGATATACGACAACGTCTTTACGACGGTGGATCTTGAACGGATGTTCCGTAACGGGGGAGTCCGTACGGTCGATGGCCGGATACCGAAAACGGTGGCTTTCCTGCATTGCGTAGGTTCGCGTGATGAAAAGGTCAATCAGCGTCACTGTTCGCGCGTGTGCTGCATCACGGGAGTCAAACAGGCGATCGAGATCAAGCAGGAGTATCCCGATACCGAAGTGTACAGCTTCTATATGGATATGCGGATGTTCGGTCCGGGCTACGAGGAGCTCTACCGGCAGGCTCAGCAGGAGTTTAACATCCATTTTGTGCGGGGGCGGATCTCGGAGGCGAGCCAAACGATCGACCGTCGGATACAGATCAAGGCGGAGGATACGCTGATCGGATTGCCGTTGAAGATGACGGTCGATATGTTGGTGCTGATTGTCGGCATGAAGGCCGGTGAGAGCAATCTGCGATGGAGCCGTTGTCAGGGTGTGGACCTCTATCCCAGCAGCTTTGTCAAACCGAAAGATCTCTTTACGGGAGGAGTAGACTCCGATTCGAAGCATATCTTCTACGCGGGAACGGTTACGGCTCCGAAAAATATCGGCGAGTCGATCGATGAGGGGATTGCTGCCGCCCATCACGTGGCGCAATGTTTAAAAGGAGAGTGAGGCCATGGTGAATTGGGGATATACGATCACTCGTGGGCGCCGGGTCGACATCGACAGCAACGATATGAGTTACTCCCGAAAGTTGCTAGCCGAGTTTCCCGAGCTGCAGAGTTGCATCGCCTGCGGAAGCTGTACGGCTACCTGTACGGCGGGCAATCTGACCAAATTCAATGTCCGCAAGTTGCAGACTCTCGTGCGGCGGGGTGAGTATGCGGGAGTCAGAAAAGAGTTGGAAAAGTGTATGTTGTGCGGGAAGTGCCGGTTGGTATGTCCGCGGGGAATCAACATCAGGGGCTTGGTGCAGAAGCTCAAAAAAGAGCTTCCTGTGAAATAAAAACTGTCGATTGGGAATAATGGAGCATTTCAGATTATTCGTATTGCCGTTCTGGTTGGGGGCTATCTTTCTGCTGGTCACCTTACTGTATAAATACATCAGTTGGTTTGTCGGACTCGCTCCGGGCGAACGGCGTCTGTTTTTTCGGTCGCTCTTTTCGCGGTCGGTCTTTCGTTCGATCGGTGAAGTGATTCGCGAATCGCTGTTCCACCGGAAAATATGGCGGACCAACAAACTGTTGGGATACATGCACACCACATTCGCACTGGGGTGGTTCCTGCTGATTGTCGTGGGATGGATCGAGACAATGGTCTATTTTAAAGGGGAGAATGTGCCGTTGTATGTGGATATCTTCTTCTCGTACTATGTCCATCCGATTTTCGAACACAATTTTAATTTTTCGTTGATCAAGGATGCCCTGCTGCTGCTGTTGCTGATCGGTGTCGGGCTGGCGCTGTTCAAGCGAATCCGCTCACGGGCGATGGGCATGAAGCGGACGACCAAACATACGTGGGGCGATCGGGTTGCCCTGTCGGCTTTGTGGTTGATCTTCCCGGCCCGGCTGTTGGCCGAGAGTATGACCAGTGCCGTGATCTGGAAATTTGGCGGAATCGTATGGGCATTAGGCGAAGAACATCACCTGATTCTGCCCGGTATCGGGTGTGGTAGCTTCTTGACCAATTCGACCGGAGAGTTCCTTGCTCGGGTGCTTCCTCCCGATATACTTCAGGCCGGAGAGCTACCGGCCTGGTGGTTCTATTCCATTACGCTGTGCGTCTTTTTCGTGGCCTTGCCGTTCTCCCGCTATATGCACATCTTTACAGAGATTCCGTTGATATTCCTGCGGAATGCTGGATTGCGAAGCGGAGAGAAGGTTTCGAGTTACGATCAGTTCCAGACGCACGCTTGTTCACGGTGCGGTATCTGCATCGATCCGTGCCAGCTTCAGCGTGATGCAGGGATCAAGGGGGTTCAGGCGGTCTATTTCCTGCGGGATCGACGCAGCGGAAAACTGACGGATCAGGTGGCCGACAATTGTCTGATGTGCGGACGTTGCGAACAGGCGTGTCCGGTGGGAATCGAACAGAATGCGCTGCGGTTGAACAGCCGTCGGGAACGGGCCGTGCCTGTCGGAGAAAATCGATACGGTTACCTTAACGGGATCGACCGTTCGGAAGGAGAAGGGAAGGTCGGCTATTTTGCCGGCTGTATGACCCTGTTGACGCCGAAAATCCTTCGGGCGATGGAGCACATCTTCAAGGCCGCGGACGAGCAGGTGTGGTGGGCCGACAAGGAGGGCGGCGTCTGTTGCGGACGTCCGCTGAAGCTCTCGGGAGAGATCGATGCCGCACGGCGGATGATGGAGTACAATACAGAGCTGTTCAGAAAGCACGGAATTACGGTGTTGGTAACCTCGTGCCCGATCTGCTTGCGTGTGTTCCGGGAGGATTATGCGTTGGAGGGAATCGAAGTGCTGCACCATTCGGAGTATATTCAGCGGTTGATTGCTTCCGGAAAACTCTCTCCGCGGTTCGGCGGTGAAAATTTTGCCTATCACGATCCTTGTGAATTGGGCCGCGGATGCGGTATTTATGAGGCTCCCCGGGAGGTGATCCGATCGATCGGTGTACTTTCGGAAGCGGCGGAAAATCGGGAGAAAGCTCTTTGCTGCGGATCGAGTGTGGCAAACACCGCCATCAATGACGAAGGGCAGCGTCGCATCGGAGCGCGTGTCGCCGAAGAGCTTGCAGCTACTGGAGCGACGGCGGCGGTAACGGCCTGTCCGCTTTGCAAAAAAAGCATCGCCCGAAGCAACCTTATCCCGGTGTACGATCTTGCGGAGGTCGTGGCCGATGCGCTGCCCAATTAGTGAAATACGAGGCTGAATCTTAAAAGATTGCCATACGTTTTGATTAAATTTACAAAATAAATTGTAAATTTGTCTGCAAACTGTGTAAAAATCATAACGTATGAGAAATCTATTACTTGCATTTTGTTGTGTGGCAGTGCTTTCGTTCGGGTCTTGCGGGAAACGCATCGCAAAGGTCGAATCGATCGATATCGTTCCGAAGCCCGTTTCCATGCAAAATCTGGAGGGGGTCTTCGAACTTACTTCGGGAACGAAAATCGTGCTCCTTTCGGAGGACTCCGCGTTGGTGTATGCAGCCAATAGTTTGAATGATATGTTGCAGGGCTCTTTCGGTAAGTCGTTGCGCCTTGCGTATGCATCGGAACCGTTGTCTCAAGCCATAAATCTCTGTCTGGGCGATTTGGCTCCTGAAGAGTATGTCCTCAGTATCACGCCGGAGAAGATCGAGATTACCGGAGGATCGCCGGCCGGAGTATTTTATGGCGTTCAGACTTTGCGACAGCTGCTGCCTACTCCGGTGCTGAAGGGAGAAAAGGCCGGAATCGTCGAACTGCCGATCGTTGAAATTGCCGATAAACCCCATTTCGCTTATCGGGGCGGAATGCTTGACGTGTGCCGCCACTTCTTCAGTGTCGACGATGTGAAACATTATATCGACATTCTGGCGATGCACAAGTTGAACCGGTTCCACTGGCACCTGACAGAGGATCAGGGCTGGCGGATCGAGATCAAAAAGTATCCGGAATTGACCAAAGTGGGGGCATGGCGCGACCGTTGCAGTTTGGAGCCACCTGCTGATCCTAATTTGAAAGATTCCGTTCCTTATGGAGGTTTCTATACCCAAGAGGAGATCAAAGACGTGGTCCGTTATGCAAATGAACGCTTCATTACGGTCATCCCCGAGATAGAGATGCCCGGTCATGCGATGGCTGCTTTGGCTTCATATAACTATCTTGGATGTAAAGGTGAAGGTTATGAGGTGCCGTCGATCTGGGGCGTTAAGGCTGATGTCTACTGTGCCGGAAAGGATTCGACGTTCCAGTTTCTTGAAGGCGTTTTGGATGAGGTTATCGAGCTGTTCCCCTCGGAATATATCCATATCGGTGGCGACGAGTGCCCGAAAGATCGTTGGAAAGAGTGCCCGCTCTGCCAGAAACGGATCAAGACGGAGAAGTTGAAAGACGAGTTCGAATTGCAGAGCTACTTCGTCAAACGGATCGAAAAATACCTCAACGACAAAGGTCGCAAGCTGATCGGTTGGGATGAGATTCTCGAAGGAGGTTTGTCTCAAACGGCTTCCGTCATGTCGTGGCGTGGCGCTGCCGGAGGTATCGAAGCGGCCAAGAAGGGAAACAATGTGGTGATGACTCCTAACTCACACTGCTATTTGGACTATTATCAGACAGACAAGATCGATCAGGAACCGAAGGCGATTGGTGGATTCTTGCCGTTAGAGAAGGTCTACTCGTTGGATCCTTATGAAGGTCTGAATGCCGAAGAACAGAAATATATCCTTGGCGTGCAGGGAAACCTCTGGACCGAATTTATCAGTACGCTCGATCATGCCGAATATATGGCTCTTCCGCGACTTGCGGCGATTGCCGAGGTGGGTTGGTCATATGACAACAAGGAGAGCTACGAAGGATTCAAAAAACGTGTGACCTCGTTGCGTCGGTTGTACGATGCGGCGGGATATAACTACGGGAAACATGCTTTCCCGGCCGACAGTACCAGTACGGCGGTCGTTGAGAAATAGTACGCAATAGAGTTAAATGAGAGAGGGACGATACGGTGCAGACCGAGTCGCCCCTCTTCTTTTTTTGCATAATCCGAGAAACGGGAAAGTGTCTGAACATTGCGTTATTAGGTCGGATTTTGATAAAAAGGCAACAAGAGGAGTCCTTCTGCTTATAATTCGGGAAAATATCGCGGAAAATTGTCGATATGACCGTAAAAAAATGTAACTTTGTAAGGATCCGATAAAAACGGATCAGGGAAAACTAAACTTATCAAAACTTAAAACTATGGCGAATAAGGAGCAAAAATTGTTTGCCGAATTTCCACCGGTTTCGACCGAAGCGTGGGAGGCGGCGATCAATAAAGACCTTAAAGGTGCCGACTATGAGAAAAAACTGGTATGGCGGACGGCTGAAGGGTTCAACGTGCGTCCGTATTACCGTGCGGAGGATCTCAAGGGCATCGAATATCTCGGTTCGCAGTGCGGAGAGTTTCCGTACGTGCGCGGAACCAAGAAGGACAACGATTGGAAGATCGTGCAGACCCTCGAAGTGGATTCGCCGAAAGCGGCGAATGCTCAAGCCACTGTACTGCTGACAAAAGGCGTAGAGTCGATCGGTTTTGTGATTAAGGATAAAGCCTTCGACAAGAGTGCACTCGATACGTTGTTGGCCGGAATCTCGGTGAAAAATACGGAACTGGTCTTCAGCGGTTGTGCCGTGAAGGAGGTGGCCGATCTGTTTATAGACAAGCTGGAACGGGAGGGGATCGATCCCGAAACCGTGAAGGCAAACTTCGTGATCGACCCGATTATCCGTAAAATGACCCTGAAGGGGAAGGCATTGTGTAAGGAGGGGTGCAAGTGCTTTGAAAATCTGGCGTCACTGATCTCACGTGGAGCGAAGTACAAACGGTTGCGTTTCGTGAATGTAAGTGGAGAGGCGTTCCAGAATTGTGGATCGACCATCGTGCAGGAGCTGGCCTTTACGTTAGCGGCCGGGCACGAATATTTGGTCCGTTTGATGGATCAGGGACTGAGCATCGATCAGGCGGCTTCGGCATTGCGGTTCTCGATGTCGATCGGTTCGAATTACTTTATGGAGATAGCCAAACTCCGTGCGGCCCGAATGCTGTGGGCCAATATCGTTTCGGCCTATAATCCGTCACGTGGATGCGCTGCGAAGATGAAGGTGCATGCGGTGACCTCTCAATGGAACATGACCGTTTACGATGCTTATGTCAACATGTTGCGCGGAACAACCGAGGCGATGAGTGCGGCAATTGCCGGGGTATATTCGTTGGAGGTGCTCCCGTTCGATACGGCGTATGAAAAGCCGACCGATTTCTCGGCACGTATTGCCCGTAACGTACAGCTGTTGCTGAAAGAGGAATCGCATTTCGATCGGGTTACCGATGCGGCGGGAGGTTCCTACTATATCGAGAATCTGACCAAAGCCATTGCGGAACACGCATGGAACCTCTTCAAACAGGTGGAGGATAAGGGTGGATACATTGCGGCATTCGAAGCTGGATTCATTCAGGGTCAAGTGGAGGCTTCGGCGGCCAAGAAGAATACCAATATTGCGACCCGGCGTGAGATTCTGCTCGGGACCAACCAATATCCGAACTTCAACGAGAAGGCCGGAGCGGAAATTACCGAAGAGGTCGTTCACGAGAAAAAGGCGGCTTGCGGCTGCGGCTGTTCAAACAACGCAACTCCGGCAGCAAGACCTTTGGTACCCTATCGGGGAGCTATGGCATTCGAACAGATGCGGTTGCGTGTCGATCGGAGCGGGAAGGAACCCAAAGCCTTCATGCTGACCGTCGGCTCGTTGGCCTTCGCCCGTGCCCGTGCGCAGTTCTCCTGCAACTTCTTTGCATGTGCAGGAATTCGCGTACAGGACAACACCTATTTCCACTCTTTGGAGGAGGGCGTTCGCGCAGCTTTGGATTCGGGTGCGGAGATCGTCGTGATTTGTGCGTCGGATGACGATTATGCGACGTTGGCACCCGAGGCGGCCCGGATGATCGGCGATCGGGCGATTTTCGTCGTAGCCGGAGCACCGGCCTGCAAACCGGAGCTCGAAGCACAGGGAATCCGGAACTTCATCAGTGTCCGGAGCAACGTGCTCGAAACGCTGCAATATTATCTTAAAGAACTCGGCATTTAAACGGGCAGGATCATGAGAGCAAAATTTTCAGATTTAAAATATACGGGTGCTGCAGCACAGTGTTGCGGGGCTCAGGGGGATGCTCCTGTAAAAGAGTGGGAGACTCCCGAACATATTCATGTAAAGAGTGTCTACACGGCTGCGGACCTCGAGAACATGGAGCACTTGAATTATGCAGCCGGTATCGCACCCTATCTTCGCGGACCTTACAGTACGATGTACGTGATGCGTCCGTGGACGATCCGTCAGTATGCCGGATTCTCTACGGCCGAGGAGTCCAACGCCTTTTACCGTCGTAATCTGGCCTCCGGACAGAAGGGACTTTCCGTAGCATTCGACTTGGCGACGCACCGGGGATACGATGCCGATCATCCGCGGGTTGTGGGTGATGTCGGAAAGGCCGGCGTTTCGATCTGCTCGGTCGAGGACATGAAGGTGCTGTTCGATGGCATTCCGTTGGACAAGATGTCGGTGTCGATGACGATGAACGGTGCGGTGTTGCCGATCATGGCCTTCTATATTGTGGCCGGACTCGAGCAGGGCTGTACGCTCGATCAACTCAGCGGAACAATCCAGAACGATATCTTGAAAGAGTTCATGGTGCGTAATACCTATATCTATCCGCCCGAGTTTTCGATGAGAATCATCGCCGATATTTTTGAATATACGTCGAAAAACATGCCGAAGTTCAACTCGATCTCGATTTCGGGTTACCACATGCAGGAAGCCGGTGCAACAGCCGATATCGAGTTGGCCTACACGTTGGCCGACGGTCTGGAGTATCTGCGTACGGGTGTGAATGCCGGTATGAGTGTCGATACGTTCGCTCCGCGTCTGTCGTTCTTCTGGGCGATCGGTATGAATCACTTCATGGAGATTGCCAAGATGCGTGCGGCTCGTCTGTTGTGGGCAAAGATCGTAAAGCAGTTCAATCCGCAGAATCCGAAATCGCTGGCGTTGCGTACCCACTCGCAGACGTCGGGTTGGTCGTTGACCGAACAGGATCCGTTTAACAACGTGGCCCGTACGGCGATCGAGGCGATGGCGGCGGCTTTGGGACATACGCAGAGTCTGCACACCAATGCCCTCGACGAAGCGATCGCCCTGCCGACCGATTTCTCGGCCCGTATTGCGCGGAATACCCAGATCTACATTCAGGAGGAGACCCAGATCACCCGGGAGGTCGATCCTTGGGCCGGTTCCTATTATGTAGAGTCTCTGACCGACGAGATAGCGCATAAGGCATGGGATCTGATCCAAGAAGTAGAGAAGCTCGGTGGTATGGCCAAAGCGATCGAGACCGGTATTCCGAAGATGCGTATCGAGGAGGCAGCGGCGCGGAAGCAGGCCCGTATCGACTCCGGAAACGATACGATCGTGGGAATCAACCGGTATCGTTTGGACAAAGAGGATCCGATCGATATTCTCGCCGTAGATAATACAGCAGTGCGTGAGGCACAGATCAAACGGTTGAAGGAGCTTCGCGCCAACCGCGACGAAGCCAAAGTGCGTGCGACGCTCGATGCCATTACCGAGTGTGTCCGTACCAAGAAGGGCAATCTGCTTGAGCTGGCTGTCGAAGCAGCCAAAGCAAGAGCATCGTTGGGAGAGATTTCCGATGCGTGCGAAGTCGTCGTAGGACGATACAAAGCCGTTATACGTTCAATTTCAGGTGTATATTCGTCAGAGGTGAAAAACGATGAAAATTTTGCAAAGGCCAAACAGATGGCCGAGCAATTCGCGAAGAAAGAGGGACGTCAGCCCCGTATCATGATTGCCAAATTGGGGCAAGACGGACACGACCGTGGCGCGAAGGTGGTTGCTACGGGTTATGCCGATATCGGTTTCGATGTGGATATGGGTCCGTTGTTCCAGACTCCGGCCGAGGCTGCAAAACAGGCTGTTGAGAACGACGTGCATGTGGTCGGTGTCTCCTCTCTGGCTGCCGGACACAAAACGTTGGTGCCTCAGATCGTTGCCGAGTTGGCGAAGTTGGGACGTGAGGATATCGTCGTGATTGTCGGGGGTGTCATTCCGCACCAAGATTACGATGATTTGTACAAGGCTGGAGCGGCTGCGATTTTCGGTCCCGGAACTCCCATCTCTACGGCTGCAATCAAGATTCTGGAGATTCTCAATGCCGAAGAGTAGGGATCTTACGGAGATAGATTTTTAGAGGAGAGGGAACCCGCAACGGGTTCCCTCTCCTCTTTTACGGTGTAATGTTGCACCCCTCTTTTTCTGATTGTAACTCTTCTCCGAAGAGGATGTTTGGTATTAGCTCGGAACGGTGAAAAGAAAAACAGTACCTAAAGGCGGGCTCTATTGTCCTTATGTCAATATAAAAGCATAAGGTGTAATAGGTGAGAAATGGGTGGAAGAGATTGATAGAGACTTCTCCTTACACCCTTTTCTGAACTTTCTATTTAGGAGACCAGCAGGTCAAATGGTTGTTCCGTGTCACAACAGCAAACTTGTAGAAACTCTCGGGATCCTCCGAAATGTCGTAAACGAACTCTTCGGTTCCGGCCTTCACCTTGCCGACCTTGATCCATTCATCCGTCGAACCCTGATTGAAACGATTCGTCTTCGAAACATAGATTGTGGCGGAAGCCTGATCGTTCAAACTTTGCCATTTCAGGGTTATGGAGTTGTCGTTACGTGTCGTTTCAATACCGGCAATGTCGGTCTGTCCGATAAACGGAACGCCGTCTTGTTCCCATAGGGTATGGTCCGGAAGTTTGAATCCCATGTACCGACAGATCGTCGGGTTGATGTCGACAATCGATAGATAGGGTTCGGCAAAGTAGGCGTTGGGTTCTACGTTGGTCGAGATCCAGCAGGTTCGTTCGCGTTCGGACTGTCCGCCATGATTATAACCGTCGGGACCCCTGCCGTGATCGGTCGTAATGATTACTAACCACTCTTCATCGAAGTTCGCTTCTCTGTATTTGACAGCATCCCAGATACGTTTTACCTGTTTGTCCGCTAAAAGGGTGTAGCGGTCGAAAAAGTCACTGTTGCCGTAGATGTGGCCTGCATCGTCCGTGTACCACAGATAGACCCAGCTTAAATCGGGTGCATCGTTACGAATCCCTTCGGCAGCAGCTTTTGAGACAGCTTCGTCGATGCGGAAAATATGGAGGTCATCTTTTTCCTTCGGATATTTGTCTGTGTCGAGATCCAGCCCGTCGACCACATAGTCGATTGTCAGGCTGTCGGTTTCGGGTAGATTTTCTCCGAGCAGGACGGTTCGGTTGTCGGTCCAGCTCGAGTAAAGTGCCGTTTTAAAATCTTTTTTCTGATCTTTTGCGATTCTGAAAATGCTTGGGTAGCTGTAATTGGGTTTGGGGGCATTATCCCAGACGTTGTGTTTGTTGGCCCATGTCGATGTGAGTACACAGGCATAACCTACGGCCGAAATGGTCGGGGTTTGATCGTATCGTCCTACGGTCCCGCCGCAGTAGGCCCGGCAGTAGCCTCCATTGCCGGCAATCTCCTGTATGGTGGGAGGATTGAGGCGTTCGATCATGTCGGCGGGGATGCCGTCGAGGATAACGAAAACGGTTTTTGGTGTTTTGCCGTACAATCCGGACGAAGCGAATAAAAATCCGGCAAAGAAAAGCAGTAGTAGATTTCGTTTCATAGTTTTAGGGTTAATGCTTAATGCTTTCAAAGGTAGCGAAAAAAAGAAGAAAAACATATTGGCTGTTAGAAAAAATTAGAATAAGGAGTCAGCATCAAGTAAGATGTGTCTATTATCTCTATATCAAGTTGCAGAAGGCGGTTGTTTTTGATAGAGTATGTCGAATCCGTCGTGCTGTTGTCTGATTTATACGATCAAACGTTCGAGCTTTTTGGAGATCGAGTTGCGTTCCTGATTCAGAATGGAGATTTGTCGGGTGATCTCTATCTGTTCCTCCTCCGACAATGATGGATCGTTCAGGCGTGTGCGGAGTTCGGCAATAATATCGTCTATGACTTTGGACTTATAGAGAATAACCGCTCTGGGCAAAGCCGTGGGAAGCCGGTCCTGTTCGCTCTCGACCACGATGTCGAATCGTTTCCACAGCTTGCTGACCGGATAGTTTTCGTCGTAGGTCAGCAGATCGACGACCGCGTTGCAAACCTCCGGATCGGGATGGTTGATAAAGTGGTTGATCTCGATCGGCTCTTGGGCTTCACGCATGGATTTGTACTCCTCGTAAATCTTGCGGAACGTCGGGTCTTTCATTGTAATGCCGTTCTGATCCAGATTGCTGATAATCACTTCGGCAACATTCAGCTCCGTACTCTTTTTGCCTTCGGTGTATTCGAAATTCTGGGTGCCGTATTTCAGAAGATATTTGATCAACTCGTGTTCGAGCTCATTGATGCTGCTCCCCGCTTCGAGTTGTAACGGCGTATAGGCGGCCTCTTCGGCCTGTTTCCGTTGGATGATCTCCTGTTTGCGGATGAACTCCTTCGCTTCGGGACCGGCCTTGTGTCCGACCCGTTTCATGGCAATCTCACGCAGCAGAATGTTCTCGTCGACCTCCATCTGCCGCGAGCACTCCCGTGCATAGACCGATCGGGTGATGGCATCCGGAATGACCGAAATGCTCTGTACGATATCGGAGATCAAGGCGGCCCGTTTGATCGGATCGCCGTCTGCCTCCTTCATCAACAATCGGATCTTGAACGAGATAAAATCCTCCTCGTGGGTGAGAATATAGTCTTGGACTTGAGAGGCGTTGTGTGAGCGAGCGAACGAGTCCGGATCCTCGCCATCGGGCAGCAGCACGGTCCGGACGTTCATCCCCTCCTTGAGAACCATGTCGATACCGCGTAGGGAGGCTTTGATACCTGCACTGTCGCCGTCATATATGATCGTGATGTTACGTGAGAATCGGGCAATCATACGGATCTGACCCTGAGTCAATGAGGTTCCCGATGAGGCGACAACATTTTCGATTCCCGCCTGATGCATCGAGATGACATCCGTGTATCCTTCCACTAGAATACAGCAATCCTGTTGGGTAATGGCCCGTTTGGCAAAGTAGATTCCGTACAGAACATCACTTTTATGGTAGATCTCCGATTCGGGTGAGTTGAGGTATTTGGCGGTCTTTTTGTCGGTCCGCATCGTGCGGGCTCCGAAAGCGATGACCCGTCCGCTGATGCTGTGGATCGGAAAGATGACCCGTCCGCAGAAGCGGTCGTAGTATCCCCCGTTCTCTCGTTTGATGGTGAGTCCGGTACGGATCAGAAACTCCTCCTTGTATCCGTCGCTCAGTGCCTGTCGGGTGAATGCGTCCCGGACTTCGGTACAGTATCCCAGCCCGAACCGTTTGATCGTGGCATCGGAGAATCCCCGTTCCCGGAAATAGCCGATGCCTATATTTTGTCCTTCGGGTGTTTCGTGAAGCATGCGGACGAAGTAGTCGGCAGCGTAGGACGATACGACCATCATGCTCTCCCGGTCGTCGTTTCGCCGTTGTTCTTCCGGAAGGAGTTCGTGCTCGTTGACCTCGATCCCGTACTTCTTGGCTACATATTTCAGCGCTTCGGGGTAGGTCATGTTTTCGTGCTCCATCACGAAGGTGACGGCATTTCCGCCCTTGCCGCATCCGAAACATTTGAAGACGCCTTTCGAGGGGGAGACGACGAACGACGGAGTCTTCTCGTTGTGGAATGGACAACAAGCCTGATAGTTCACACCCTTTTTCTTGAGCGTGACGAAGTCGCTGATTACATCCACGATGTTGGCAGCGGCGTAAATCCGGTCTACGGTAGCTTTGTCGATCATTCCGGTGAGGAGTTTATTCGGAGATCAAAGGTACGAATTTTTGGGATCAGCTGAGGTGGTCGATGACGATTTTGACGCCGATTCCGATCAAAATGATACCTCCGAAGATTTCGGCTTTCGGGCCCAGACGTGAGGAAGCGAATCGGCCTATGCGCAATCCGATGGCGGAGATCAGTGCGGCGGTGATTCCGATCAGCAGAGCGGAGATCAAAATGTTTTTGAATTGCGATCCCGGGAGGAGAGCCACCTTGATGAGCCCCAAGCTGAAACCGGAGATCAGGGCATCGATGCTGAGGGCCAAACCCAGAAGCAGCGTATTGCGAAGGGATAGCAGGTCGGAGGTCGGGGCGGAGTCCTTGGCCGGAGAGCAGCCCTCCTGAATCATCTTTCCGCCGACGAATCCCAACAGCACGAAGGCGATCCAGTGGTCGTAGTCAGCGATCAATCCGCTGATGCTCTCTCCGAAAGTCCATCCGGCCAGAATCATCAGAAAGTGGAACATTCCGATCGTGACTAAAAAACGGATCCGTTGACGGGATGTGATACGTTCGGAGAAACAACCTAATGTGAGCGAAACGGCGAAGGTGTCGAGACTCAGTCCCACACCGAGAAGCAGAATCGAAAGCAAGCCCATCGTGAAGTAAATTTGCGCAAAAATAGCGATTATTTCCGGCAATTCTTACCTTTGCGCTATGGATTTTAAATTGGTATCGGAATATAGCCCGACGGGAGATCAACCGGAGGCGATCGAGCAGTTGGTGTCGGCACTGAAGAGCGGTTGCCGGCACAATACGTTGCTCGGGGTCACGGGTTCGGGCAAGACCTTTACGATGGCCAACGTCATTGCGGCATTGAACAAGCCGACGCTTGTGATGAGCCACAACAAGACGTTGGCTGCCCAGTTGTACGGCGAGTTCAAAAACTTCTTTCCGGAGAATGCCGTTGAATATTTTGTCTCTTATTATGACTATTATCAGCCCGAAGCCTACATTCCGACGACCGATACCTATATCGAAAAAGACCTTTCGATCAATGAAGGGATCGAGAAGATGCGGCTCAGTGCAACATCGGCTCTGCTGAGCGGGCGCAACGACATCGTGGTAGTGTCGAGCGTTTCGTGTATCTACGGCATCGGCAACCCGGAGGATTTCCATGCAACTTCAGTCGAGCTGAAGGTGGGCGATATCATCAGCCGCAACAAGTTGCTGTATGCGCTGGTCGATGCACTTTACACACGGAGTGAGGCCGATTTCCGTCCGGCTACGTTTCGCGTACAGGGCGATACGGTCGATATATTTGCCGCTTACGGGGAGAAGTGTTACCGGGTCGTCTTCTTCGACAACGAGATCGAGATGATCTATACGATCGATCCGGTGACGGGACAGCGACTCGAGACTCAGGAACGGGTGGTCATCTATCCGGCCAATCTGTTTGTGACTACGCGGGAGCGGGTCGAGCAGGCCATTCGGATGATTCAACTCGATCTGGGCAAACAGTGCGAATACTTCGAATCGATCGGAAAACCGGCCGAAGCCCGAAGACTCAAACAACGGGTCGAGTATGATCTCGAAATGATCAAGGAGTTGGGGTATTGTCCCGGGATTGAGAACTATTCGCGCTACTTCGACGGACGTTCGCCCGGAAGTCGCCCATTCTGTCTGATCGATTATTTTCCGAAGGACTATCTGCTGATCATCGACGAGAGCCACGTGACCGTACCGCAGATTCGCGGCATGTATGGCGGAGATCACTCCCGAAAGACCAATTTGGTTGAGTATGGGTATCGTCTTCCCGCAGCGCTCGATAACCGTCCGTTGAAGTTCGGGGAGTTCGAAGCGCTCGAAAATCAGGTGATTTATGTCAGTGCGACTCCGGCCGATTATGAGCTGATCAAGTCCGAAGGCTCGGTGGTCGAGCAGTTTATCCGTCCGACGGGGTTGGTCGATCCGCCGATCGAAGTGCGTCCTACGCTGCATCAGATCGATGATCTGGTCGAGGAGATCGAGATTCGGGCGAAAAAGGACGAGCGGGTATTGGTAACGACCCTTACTAAACGGATGGCCGAAGAGCTCTATAAATATTTCGACCGGATGGGGATCCGTTGCCGGTATATCCACTCGGATGTCGACACCTTGGAACGGGTGCAGATTCTGGACGATCTGCGGGCCGGATTGTTCGATGTGTTGATCGGGGTAAACCTGTTGCGTGAGGGGCTCGATTTACCGGAGGTTTCGTTGGTGGCGATTATGGATGCCGACAAGGAGGGCTTTTTGCGGAGTGCCCGTTCGCTGACCCAGACGGCCGGTCGGGCTGCCCGGAATGTCGAAGGACGCGTCATTATGTATGCCGACCGGATTACCGACTCGATGCGCGCGACGATTCAGGATACCAACCGACGTCGCGAGAAGCAGATCCGGTACAACAATCTTCACGGGATTGTGCCTCATCAGGCGGTCAAGAGCGGTCGGACGATTCTTTCGGGCGAACCGCTGCAGTCGAAATCCGAACCGGGAGGGGTAACCTATGATTTGAGCGGAGACAGAAAATTTGCGGTTGCCGCCGATCCGGTCGCGGCCTATATGACCGAGCACGATATAGAGTCGGCGATCCGTATGGCCCGGGAGGCGATGGAGCAGGCGGCTCGAGAGCTCGACTTCACGACGGCTGCGGCTTATCGGGACAAGATGTATGCCCTGCAGGAGCAGCAGAAAAACAGAAAGACAAAGTAATAAGGAAGGTGATGGGTGAAGCGCGGTTTTTGACTCGGTTGATCGACAGGTTCTATTTTCCCTTTCTGCATAGATGGGTTCCGCTGCAGACGTTTCGCTATGCGGTGTGCGGCGGAACGAATATGGCGTTCGATCTGTTTCTCTATTTTATTCTCTACAATTTCGTGTTGGAGAAGGAGGGGGTCGTGCACTTCGGAAACCTCTTTGCGATCTCTTCCTACAATGTCGCGTGGATGATCGTCTTCCCGATTACGTTTTTTACGGGATTCTGGCTGAATCGTCATGTGGCGTTTCACAGCTCACCGTTGAAGGGGCATGTGCAGCTCTTCCGCTATCTGTTGAGCGTGTGCGGGTCGATCCTGCTCAATTACCTTTGCATGAAACTTTTCGTCGATCTGTTGAGGTTCTATCCGACGCCCTCCAATGCGTTGACTAAAGGCATCTCGATCGTCTACAGCTACCTCATGCAGAAACATTTTTCGTTCAGAGGGTGCGCCGAACAGTAGCCGCAGCGATCCTCATTGCAGGAGTTGTCGCAAAGCGGCAAGCCTGCAAAGCCTCCTATTTGACGCGGAGTTTTTGGTTGATTTGCAGGATCGAGGTTTTCTTGATACCGTTCAGTGCGCAGAGTTTTGAAACGGTCGTCGAGTATTTGACTGCAATGTGCGAAAGCGTCTCTCCCTTTTTGACGTAGTGATACTGTACGGAGGATGAGCTTGTCGGTGCACTGCTCTGTCGGGTGGTTGTGGCGACGGTCGGTTTCTCTTCCGGCTCCTCTTCCGGAGTATATCCCACCGACTGTCGGGTCGAGGCGGTGATTCGTCCTCCCCGGTTGTAACAGTAGATGGTCTGTCCCGTTTTCAACTGATGATTCTCCGTATCGATAAAGAGGGCCGGATTGATCGGTGTCCCGGCAATTCGGATCTCGAAATGGAGGTGTTCGGTCGTCGCGCGCCCGGTCCGTCCGGCCAGTCCGATCGGATCTCCGGCTTCGACTACGTCATTGGGCCGGACCAGATTTTTGCATTGATGTGAATAGACCGTCTCGATTCCGTTGTAGTGGCGGATGACGACGACATTTCCGTAACCGCTGTAGAGTTTCGACATACGTACCACACCCGGCCATGCGGCCCGAATCGTGTCGCGTGGAATGGCTTTGATATCGACTCCCGTATGCCTTCGTCCCGAAAGGCTGAATCCTCGGAGGTATTTGCCGTTGTAAGGGTAATAGAACTCTGCTTTCAGCTTGTCGAGGTCAAGCACCAGTTCGCCCGATTCCGGAAACGGATTGTTGTTTCGGGTCGTGCCGACGTGGGCGGTTTCCGCTTCACTGAAGGTGATTTCCGGCCGAAGGACCGGAATTTCGGGAACTTCTAATTTAATCGTCAGGCTGTCTTCTTCGATCGCCGCGGCCGTCAGATCGGCTATCTCGGAGCCCTCTTGGGGCTGGCCCGATTGTTGTCCGGAAAGGTTCGAAGAGTCTTCGATCTGCAGGGTTGCAGATGGCTCTTTTTTGTCTTTCCCTCCGAACGTTTTTTTGAAAACCGAGCAACTCGACAGCAGCAGCGTCGAAGATAAAATAAGAGCACCTATTGTTTTTAGATTCATGGGGTTCGGGAATTAAGCGGGGATAAAGATACGAAATTTTGCTGAAAATTAAAGAGTCCGCTCGAGCGTGTGTGCATGGAGTGTAACGAGTTAGGGGCCTGTTCTGAAAAAAGAGAACATTTCGAAAATAACTTTATATCTTTGCGTAATAGGGTCGATTGATCCTATAAAACGAAGAAAAAACAGTTAATGATATCTATGGATACGGAAAAAGTAAAATGTTTGATCATCGGCAGTGGACCTGCCGGATATACGGCAGCCATTTATACGGCACGTGCCGGTTTGTCTCCCGTACTTTATGAAGGGTTGACGCCCGGAGGGCAGTTGACCACTACGACAAAGATCGAGAATTTTCCCGGCTTTTCAGAAGGAATCGATGCCAACGCGTTGATGGAGGAGATGAAGAAACAGGCTCAGGTGTTCGGAACCGATGTGCGGATGGGGCTGGTCACGGCGGTTGATTTTTCGCAGCGGCCGTTTCGCATTACGGTCGACGGAACGAAGTCGATCGAGGCCGAAAGCGTGATTATAGCGGTGGGTGCCGAGGCGAAATATCTCGGACTGGAATCGGAAGAGCGATTCAAAGGAATGGGTGTGTCGGCTTGTGCGACGTGTGATGGATTTTTCTATCGAGGGCAGGATGTCGTTGTCGTAGGAGGTGGCGATTCGGCCTGCGAGGAGGCTACCTATTTGGCAACGTTGTGCAAAAAGGTCTATCTTATTGTGCGTAAAGATTACCTGCGGGCTTCGCAGGCGATGCAGCGTCGGGTAGAGCGTACGGCCAATCTGGAGGTGCTGTTTGAGAATCAAGTGCAAGAGGTGCTCGGAGACGATGCGGGAGTGACCGGAGTCCGTATCCGCCATCGCGATGGGACCGAGAGAGAGATCCCGTGTACGGGATTTTTCGTTGCGGTCGGACACAAACCCAATACGGATATTTTCAAAGGTTACCTCGATCTGGACGAAGCGGGCTACATCCGGACGACTCCCGGTACGCCGTGTACTTCGGTTGAAGGTGTATTTGCGGCGGGTGACGTGCAGGATCCTCACTACCGGCAGGCGATTACTGCGGCCGGTTCGGGATGTGCGGCAGCATTGGAGTGTGAACGGTTTTTATCAGGACGCTAAGTTTTTTTGAGATAATACATAAAAGATTGCGGGAATGAGGAGTTGGGTGGATTCGGAGACGTTCGATCCGGAACGAATTTTTAATATCCGGAGCGATGAGGAGTTTGTTGCGGCGGCGATGGACCTGTTTCGCTTTCAGGCAAAGGCCGTACCCCCTTATGCGGAGTATGTCCGGTTGCTCGGGGTCGATCCGGAACGGGTCTCGTCGTTGGAGGAGATTCCGTTTTTGCCGATCTCGTTTTTTAAAAGCCGTGAGGTGTACGGAGCACGCAAGGAACCCGAAAAGATATTTACCAGCAGCAGTACGACGGGGCAGACTCCGGCCAGACACTATGTTGCCGATCTGAAACTCTATGAGCGGGCGTTTACGGAGGCTTTTGAGCACTTTTACGGACCGGTCGGCGAAGTTTCGATCTTTGCGCTGCTGCCCGGATATCTGGAGCGCGAGGGGTCGTCGTTGATCTACATGGTCGACCACTTGATCCGACAGGGGGCCGGCGGCGGTTTTTATCTCTACGACCATGAAGCGCTGTTACGCGATATGGAGGCCTGCCGGGGGAAGAAGATTCTGCTCGGAGTCAGCTATGCCTTGTGGGATCTGGCGGAGCAGCATCCGGTTCCGCTGTCCGATACGATCGTCATGGAGACCGGCGGAATGAAAGGAAAACGGCAGGAGCTCTCCAAGGAGGAGTTCCATGCTCTGCTGTGCGAGGCGTTTTCGGTACCGGCGATCCATTCGGAGTACGGTATGGCCGAGTTGATGTCGCAGGCCTACTCTTCGGGGCAGGGCATTTTTCGGACTCCCCCATGGATGCGGGTGGTTATACGCGATCTGAACGATCCGTTTTCCCGGGTGTCGGCCGAGCGGACAGGCGGTGTGAACATCATCGATTTGGCGAATGTCTGGTCGTGTGCTTTCATTCAGACCGACGATTTGGGATCGGTCGGTCGGGACGGAAGTTTCCGGATGCTCGGACGAATTACCGGAAGCGAGATCCGTGGGTGTAATTTGTTGGTACAATAAGAGATGCGGTACTACGGGACCGACGGTGAAGATATGTATAAGAATCTGAAAGATTATATTGCAAGGCTCGAACGGGAAGGCGAGTTGGTACGGATACGGACGGAGGTGGATCCCCGTCTGGAGATTGCCGAGCTGACCGATCGGGAGGCGAAGCGTCCCGGAGGAGGGCGTGCCCTGCTGTTTGAACGGACCGGAACGGACTTTCCGGTGCTGACCAATATGATGGGGTCGGAGCGGAGGATGGCCATGGCTCTCGGTGTGATGCGCTTGGATGAGTTGGCCGAACGTTTGTCGTCGCTTTTTGCGGAGTTGGTAGCCCCGAAGGAACGACTGATGGATAAGTTGCGGATGCTGCCGCTGTTGGAGCAGATGTCGCGCTGGATGCCGCGAAACCGGAGCGGACGCGGAGCCTGTCAGGAGGTTGTGTGGACCGGAGATGAGATCCGGCTCAGTCGCCTGCCGGTGTTGCAGTGTTGGCCCTATGATGGAGGCCGGTTCGTGACGTTGCCGCTGGTCCATACGGTCGATCCCGATACGGGAATCCGCAACGTCGGGATGTATCGGATGCAGCTTTTCTCGGAGACGGAGACAGGAATGCACTGGCACCTGCACAAAACCGGAGAGCGGCACTATCGCCGATACAAGGAGTTGGGGCGGAGGATGCCGGTTGCTGTTTGTCTCGGTGGCGATCCGGCCTACACCTATGCGGCTACTGCCCCTGTGCCGGATCAGGTGGATGAGTATCTTTTGGCCGGATTCCTTCGGCGGCGGCCGGTCGAATTGGTCCGTTGCCTGACGTCGGAGCTTCGTGTGCCGGCCGATTGTGACTTCGTGCTCGAAGGGTATGTCGATCCGAACGAGCCGAAACGGACGGAGGGACCGTTCGGAGATCATACGGGTTTCTATTCGCTGGAGGATGAGTACCCCGTGTTCCATCTTACGGCCATAACCCATCGTCAGGGTGCGGTCTATCCGGCCACCCTTGTAGGAATCCCGCCGCAGGAGGATGCCTACATCGCCCGTGCGACTGAAAAAATATTCTTTGTACCCATACAGAAAACGATGCTGCCCGAGATGGAGGATCTGTATATGCCCTATCAGGGGGTAGCGCACAATATTGCGTTGGTGAGTATCCGACGGAGCTATGCCGGGCAGGCGCTCAAAACGGCGGCGATGTTGTGGGGCGCCGGGCAGATGATGTTCAATAAGTATATGGTCGTTGCGGAGGCTTGCGACGACATACGCGATCCGGAGGTATTGAGCCGGCTGATGCGGCGGGTGTCGGTGCCGGACGATGTGTTGATCTCTCGCGGGCCATTGGACGTGTTGGACCATGCGGCTCCGAAGATGGGTTTAGGAGGGAAGATGGTGTTGGATTTGACGGATGTCCGGGATCGGGAACCTGCTCCGGTCGTGTGTCCGGACCAGTGGACGTTTTGCGGAGGAATTCACTCTGCGAATGCTGCGTGGGCCGAGCGTTGGGGCGTATTGTGGCTCTATGCCGATCGAAAAGAGAAACCGGATGCCGGACATTTCCTTGCCGCGAACGAGGTTTCCGGAGTCCCTTTTGTCGTCCTGTTGGATAGGGAGGCACAGGGCTTGTCCGGAGATGACCTGTTGTGGCTCGCCTCGTCGAATTGCGATCCCTCTCGGGACGTGCGGATAGAGGACGTTTACATCCTGTTCGATGCAAGAGCCAAGGCGGGAGGTGTCAACGGCTTCGGACGTCGTTGGCCCAATGTGGTAACCTCGTCTCCCGAGACGATTGCCCGCGTGGACGAACGTTGGGTTGAGTATGGATTGGGCGAACGGGTGGAATCTCCGTCGCTTCGGTATCTATGCTTGCAGCGGAGCGCTTCGGCCGAATATGATCCCGAAAAGGAGTGAGATGAAACGGATGTGGAGACGGGTGTGGAGCGGACTGATCGGTTCCGCTCGGGAAAATCGGCGGATACTGCTGCTGTTGCCCCTGCTCGTTTTGCTGTCGTTGCTGTTCCTGTGGCAGGGCAAACCCCGTTTCGAACAGAGTTTTACGCTGTATGCCGATCGGGTACTCGATTCGGAGTCATCCGGAACCCGATATGCGAAACAGCGTGATAAGCAATCGGTAGTGGACACGGATTCTACATATCGTCGCGATGATTCGAAGCAGAAGCGTGCGGCAAAACGCGATACCCTATTTCTTTTCGATCCGAACACGGTTTCATTGGTAGACCTTGTGCGGCTTGGATTTACGGAACGTCAGGCTGCCGTGATCGGAAACTACCGGAAGGCAGGAGCCGTATTTCGCAAGCCGTCCGATTTCGCCCGGTGCTATACGGTCTCGGAGGAGATGTATCGTCGTTTGGAACCCTTTATCCGGATCGACTCGACGCGATTCGAACGGAGAACGGAACACTCTCTGAGACACATTCCGAAAGAGCATCAGGAAAAACCTTCGGTCGTGAACGATACGGTTTCGACGGAGCGGAAATCCGACGTCGGGTCACCAAAAGATTCTGTCCGGATCGAACTGAACGGGGCGGACTCGGCTACGTTGGTCGGGGTACGCGGTATCGGTCCGTTGACCGCCGGAAGGATTGTCCGGTATCGTGAACGGCTCGGCGGATTTGTCCGTGTCGAACAACTTCTCGAAGTGCGGGGCATGCTCGAAAAGAATTATCAACAAATTTTACCACAAATTTGGGTGGATAGTAGTAAAATTCAAAAAATTGATATTAACTTTGCACTCCCGTTCGAGATAGGGAAGCATCCCTATGTGACGGAGCAGATTTTAAACCGGTTGATGAAATACCGACAATTAAAAGGAGGTTGGCGTAGTATAGGAGATTTGACGGAACAAAATATTCTATCGAAAGGTCAGGCCGAACGGCTGGCACCCTATCTCTGCTTCGAAGAGAAGTGAATCGACCGGCACGTGTGTGCGGGAAGATTCCGAACAAGCATTTAATGAACAAAATTTAAAATAGGTTTTTGCAAAATGATTATCATGCCGATCAAAGAGGGCGAAAACATCGAACGTGCTCTCAAAAAATTCAAAAGAAAATACGAAAGAACCGGTGTTCTGAAAGAACTGCGTCGTCGTCAATATTTTACTAAACCGTCTGTGGTTTCTCGCGAGAACAAACTGCATGCGATCTATGTAGAACAGATGAGACGGGACGAAGAGTAGACGTCCGGTACTGCATAACCGAAATAGAAAACGACTGTCCGGATCGATCCGGACAGTCGTTCTTTTTTACAACATGACGATGATCGAACCCTTTCTGACTTATCTGAGAACCGAGCGGCGCTATTCGGAGTTGACGGTCAAGGCCTACGGAGATGATCTCCGTCAGTTCGTCTTGTTTTGTCTGCAAGGTGAGGGCTCGGATGAAGAACCGGTTTCGTCCGAGTCTGAAGAGGTCATGAAAAGTTTCGATCCGAGAGGGGTGACGGCCGATGACCTGCGGGCGTGGATCGTGTCGTTGACCGGCGAAAAAAAACTCTCCGCACGAAGCGTGAACCGGAAAATATCGGCAGTGAAGGCCTATTTTCGCTATCTGCGCAAGGAGCATGTCGTAGAGAAGGATCTGTTTACGCGGATTTCGGCGCTCAAGACCTCCGGAAGACTGCCCGTCTTCGTCGAGGAGAGTCGGATGCACCGGATCGTCGAATCGCTGCTGCAGCCGACCGATGACTTCGAGACCGAACGCGATGCCGTCGTAGTGCTGTTGTTTTATGCGACCGGGATCCGACTGGCCGAGTTGACCGGAATTCGCTTAGATGATTTTTCACCGGATTATACGATGCTAAAGGTCAGAGGTAAAGGAGATAAGGAACGGGTGGTGCCGGTGATTGAGCCCGTAGCGGCACGAATCGCTCATTACAGGCGATTGATTCTTGCGCAGGATATTTGTAAAAACGAGAATAAATTCTTAATTTTAACCCATAAGGGCGAGCCGATCGGACGCAGCGAAGTGTATCGTATTGTGCATGAGGTGTTGCGGGGATGCGGGGTTCAAGGGAAGTGCAGTCCGCATGTGTTGAGGCACACTTTCGCCACGCATCTGCTCGATCACGGGGCGGATATTCGTGTGATTCAGGAGCTGCTCGGACATGCCAGTCTCGAAACCACACAGGTCTATACGCACAACAGCATCGCCAAGTTGAAAGAGGTGTACAACCGGGCCCATCCAAGGGCCAAAAAGTATAAGGAGGATTAGATTATGAAAGTGGAGATTCAATCCGTAAAGTTTGATGCCGACAAGAAGCTGGTCGACTTCATTCAAGCCAAGATGAACAAGATGGATCGTTTTGTAGAGAATGCACTTTCCTCTCAGGTAACGTTAAAGATCGACAAGGACGATGAACAAGGAAACAAGGTCGCAGTCGTAAAAATAGATGTCGCCGGCGGCGAGCTTTTGGCCGAACGGCGATGCAAGAGCTTTGAGGAGGCGATCGATCTTTGTCTGGATGCAATCAAAAAACAGATCGATAAGTATAAGGAAAAACGCCGTTAATCGATCGGGCAAATAGTAAAAAGGGGATCGTCTTCCATAAACATGGGAGGCGATTCTTTTTTTGTATGGAATATTGAAGAAAGTGTTCGGTTAGTCGGATGCGAAGACCTGATTTTTTTCGTGCGAAAAGGGTCAAAACGAGATGGGGCCGATCGTTTCATTTCGATGAAAAAGAGAATAAAAATGCTGCGAATCATTCCGTTTGTGTATCTTTGTATCGAGTAATAGAAAGAATATGGTAAAGAAAAAAGAGACCTCGAAGAAGGCAAGAGGTCAGTATGCCGATCCGGCCGTTTTGATTGCGGAGCTGTTCCGTGCGATGCCGGAAAAAAGATTTTCGGTAAAGAATTTGATTTCGGCGACCGGAGCCGAAACTCGCGAACAAAAAGATTATGTACGGGAGGTGGTTCATTCGTTGTCCCGGGAGGGGATGATCGAACAGGTGGCTGAAGGCAAATACCGGTTGAGCGCTTCCGAACGCGAGATTCTGGAAGGAGTGGTGGATATGACCTCTTCCGGTGCTTTGTATGTGGTCGTCGAAGGACAAGATAAGGATATTTACGTAGACGAAGCGCATGCGGGCCATGCGTTGCACGGTGACCGCGTGAAGGTGGCGATCGTGCGTAAAGGGGGAACGGGAAATCCTGAAGGAGAAGTGGTCGAGATTGTGGAGCGTTCGCCCAAGAGATATGTGGGGGTTGTCGAGTTGTCCGATAATTTTGCATTTGTGCGGATCGACAACCGCAAAATGGCTCACGATGTTTTTGTCCCCGAACGCAACCTGCACGGGGCAAAGCAGGGACAAAAGGTCTTGGTGCGGATTACCGGATGGCCCGAGACGATGAAGAGCCCCGAGGGGGAGATTGTGGATGTGTTCGGGACACCCGGAGATAACAATACCGAGATGCACGCGATTCTGGCGGAGTATGACTTGCCGTACACCTATCCCGAAGAGGTGGAGCGAGAGGCGGATAAGATTCCCGATGACATAACTCCGGAGGAGATTGCCGTGCGGCGCGATATGCGTCAGGTACCGACCTTTACGATCGATCCGGCCGATGCGAAGGATTTCGACGATGCACTCTCCATTCGTCGGTTACCCAACGGGAATTTCGAGGTGGGAGTACATATTGCGGATGTGACCCATTACGTCAAACCCGGAGACCTGATCGACACGGAGGGACAGGCCCGGGCCACGTCGGTCTATCTGGTCGACCGTACGGTACCGATGCTTCCCGAACGGCTCTCCAATGGTTTGTGTTCCTTGAGACCGCATGAGGAAAAACTCTGCTTTTCGGCCATTTTCGAGCTGAACGAGGAGGCTGAGGTGCAGCAGGAGTGGTTTGGCCGGACGGTGATCTATTCCGACCGTCGGTTTACCTATCAGGAGGCGCAAGAGGTGATCGAGACCGGTGAGGGCGATATGTCGGTAGAGATTTTGCAGTTGAATACCTTGGCTCAGAAGCTGCGGAGCGAACGGTTCCGCAACGGTTCGATCAATTTCGAGCGTGAGGAGGCCAAATTCGAACTGGACGAGAACGGCAAACCGTTGCGTGTCTATTTCAAGGAGATCAAGGAGTCGAACCAGCTGATCGAGGAATTCATGTTGCTGGCCAACCGTAAGGTGGCGGAATTTGTCGGGAAGAAACGGAAAGGGGTCCAGAACAGCGAGCGGACGTTTGTGTACCGAGTTCATGACAAACCGAATACGGACAAGATGGCACAGTTCCGCAGTTTTATCGTTCGGTTCGGATACCACATGAAGGCGCAGAGCAATAAGGCGGTGGCAAAGGAGATCAACAAGTTGATGCGGGCGATTCACGGGAAGAAGGAGGAGAACCTCATTTCGACGTTGGCGATCCGTTCGATGGCCAAGGCGACCTATTCGACCGACAACATCGGGCACTACGGGCTGGCATTCGATTACTATACGCACTTTACCTCGCCGATCCGTCGTTATCCGGACATGATGGTGCACCGCTTGCTGGCGCACTATCTGGCCGGAGGAAAGTCGGAGGACAAGGATTACTACGAACGGTTGTGTGAACACTCATCGGCAATGGAGGTACGGGCGGCAGATGCGGAGCGGGCCTCGATCAAGTACAAGATGGTCGAGTTTATGCTCGACAAGGTGGGTCAGGAGTTCGACGGGCACATTTCGGGGATTACCGAGTGGGGTATTTATGTCGAGCTTGAAGAGACCAAGATCGAAGGGATGGTCGCCCTGCGGGATATGACGGATGATTTCTACATTTTCGATGAGGAGAACTATTCGGTCCGCGGGAAGGATCATGGTCGTACCTTCACCCTCGGTGATGAGGTGCGGATTCGTGTATTGCGTGCCGACCTGCATCGCAAGCAGTTGGATTTCATTTTGGTCGCCTCCTACGATTTCGATACGAAAAAGATCGTGAAAGTTAATTCATGACAGAATTATGATTTTCGGGAGGAAGCGTTTGCTCTATTCGCAGCGACGAGCTGTCCTCGAAAGTTAAGTTGTTAAGTTAAGATCGCTCTTTTTAGAGAGCATGGATTGATATAAAGAAGGAGGGAGTGTTCCACATGAGACACCCCCTCCTTCTTTAATGTATAAAATGCACGTGGATTCGGTTTAGTGGGCCTCGACCCAGTTTTTTCCGACTCCGCATTCGGCGATCAGTTTGACCCGCAGGCGGGCCGCATGTTCCATGCACCGCACAACGATTTCGCGGACCTCTGCCTCCTCGCTTTTCAGCAGGTCGATGACGAGTTCGTCGTGGACCTGAAGAATCATCTTGGATTTCAGCCCTCGTTCCGTGAGCTCACGATGTACGGCGATCATGGCCAGCTTCATGATGTCGGCTGCACTGCCTTGAATCGGGGCATTGATGGCATTGCGTTCGGCCAGTCCCCGCACCACGGCATTGCCCGACCGGATGTTGGGCAACATCCGTTTTCGACCGAAGAGGGTGGTCACGTAGCCGGTTTCATGCGCCTGTGCAATGACGCGGTCCATGTATTGCTTTACGCCCGGATAGGTGGCGAAATAGCTGTCGATGATCATTTTGGCCTCGGAGCGGGGAATGTTCAGCCGTTGGGCCAATCCGAATGCCGAGATGCCGTAGATGATACCGAAATTGGCGGTCTTGGCCCGGCGGCGTTGCTCGCGGGTGACCTCTTCGGGTGGAATCGAGTAGATCTTGGCGGCGGTGGCCGTGTGGATGTCCGCATCGTGGGCAAAGGCATCGAGTAGGTTCGGATCACCGCTCAGGTGGGCCATCAGCCGCAGTTCGACCTGTGAATAGTCGGCCGAGAGTAGCAGGTGGTCGTCGTCCGATGCAACGAAAGCCTTCCGTATTTCGCGTCCCTGCTCGTCCCGAACCGGAATGTTCTGTAAATTCGGATTGGTCGAGCTGAGCCGGCCTGTTGCGGTGACTGCCTGATTGAATGAGGTATGGATTCGCCCCGTGCTTGGATTGACCAGTTGCGGAAGAGCCTCGATGTAGGTCGAGAGCAGCTTTTTAATTCCCCGATACTCCAGTATGGCCCCAACTACCGGGTGGCGGTCGGTGAGCATTTGCAGATACTCCTCGTCCGTACGGAACTGTTTGGTCTTGGTCTTCTTGGGATTCGGGTCGATCTTCAGCCGGTTGAACAGGGCTTCACCAAGTTGTCGGGCCGAGTTGATGTTCAGCGAGGGGTCGCCGCACATTTCACGGATGGAGTTTTCCAGTTCGATAGCCCGTGCTGACAATGTTCGGCCCGAAGCGGCCAATACCTCCGTGTCGATCTTGACACCGGTCATCTCGATATCGGCCAACACCCGGATCAGCGGCTCTTCAATCGTGAGGTAAAGGGTGTCGAGACCGGCCTTCACGAGCATAGGCCACAGGTGGAGTTTCAGCCGCAGGGTTACGTCCGCATCTTCCGCCGCATATACGGAGACCTTTTCGACCGGAACGCGGTCCATCGTGATTTGGCGGGCTCCCTTTCCGATCAGCTCTTCGATCGGAATCGGCGTATAGTTTAAAAATGTCGCTGCTAAATGATCCATCCCGTGCCGCGATTCGGGATCGAGCAGATAGTGGATGATCATCGTGTCGTAGAGCCTGCCACGTACATCGAGGCCGGCATGGCGCAATACCATCAGATCGAACTTGATGTTCTGTCCGATTTTGGCGATCGACTCGTTCTCGAATACCGGCCGGAGCGTGTCGATGATCCGTTTTGTGTTGTCGGGCCGACAAGGGATGTACCACGCTTCGTGCGGAACGATGGCGATCGATATGCCGACAAGCCGGTCGTTGAAGATGTCGAATCCGGTCGTTTCGGTATCGAAGCAGAACTCCGAGACACTTTCCAGCTTTCGGCACAGAGCTTCGAGGTCGGCCAGCGTCTCGACCGTTCGATAGGTATGGGGGAGAGTCTCGACCGTGTCGAACATGGGTGTGCTGAAGAGTGTCCCCTGCTCAGCGGGCGGTTGTGTGCCTGTTTCGAGCGAGGAGAAGAGGTCCGGAGCGGTCTGCTGCTTTCCCGAGGGCGTTTCGGCGTGCGGGGAGAACAGATCGGGAGTCGTACTGTCCGGAGCGACTCCGGAATTTTCGGCGCTGTCCTGTTGCAGCTCCCGGATAAACGAGCGGAATCCCAACTCTTTATAGATTTCGATCAATTGCGGTTTGTCGGGCACCTCCAGTACCAGCTTCTCGGGTTCGAATGCGATCGGGACGTGTTGCTCGATTGTGGCCAATCGTTTGGCCAGCAGAATCTGGTCGCTGTGAGCGGCGATATTTTCACGCTGTTTGCCCGACAGCTTGTCGATGTTTTCCAGCAACTGTTCGACGGGCCCGTATTGGCAGACCAACTTGATTGCACTCTTCTCGCCGATGCCCGGCACTCCCGGAATGTTGTCGGAAGCGTCGCCCCAAAGAGCCAGAATGTCGATTACCCGTTTCGGATCGTCGATGCCGTAGTGTTCATGGATCTGGTCGCAGCCGATGATCTCTACACCTTCGCTTCCGCCCTTGCGTTGCTTGTAGATGTACACCTCCGGACGGATCAGCTGTCCGTAATCCTTGTCGGGGGTTACCATGTAGACCCGGAAGTCTTGCTCGGCCGCTTCGCGTGACAGGGTGCCGATGACATCGTCGGCTTCAAATCCGGCGACCTCGAGGATCGGAATCCGCATCGCCTCCAGAATCCGTTTGATGTACGGAACCGATGCGATGATCTCTTCCGGCGTTTCGCTTCGGTTGGCCTTGTATTCGGGGTAAATATCGTGTCGGAAGTTACCGCCCGGAGGGTCGAAAGCGACACCGAGACAGTCGGGCTGCTCGCGGCGGATGATGTCGTTGATGTATTTGACAAAGCCGAAGATCGCCGAGGTGTTCATCCCCTCCGCATTGCGCATCGGGCGCCCTATAAAAGCGTAGTAGAAGCGAAAGATCAGCGCGTAGGCGTCTATCAGAAATAGTTTTTTCATGTTTTGTTGTACTGGTGTGTGAGTCGGACCGTCAGATACGGCCAAGCTCCGCTAATTATTGGTGAGAAAAAACGGAGAGAATATCAGGCCTCTTTGTGAAAAAAAGAGGATGCAAACAGGTGTATTTCCGTCCCATGAAGCCGGGAAAAACCTGTTCACGAAAGTCGGCTAATTGTCCGACCGGTACCACTCCGCAAAAGAGGTAGCCGTTTCGTGCAGTTTGATGCTGAACAGTTGGATTCCCGAGGGAAGTTCGCGCCCGATCTCCTCTGCAAAACGAGAAACCATGTTCTCGCAGGTCGGTTGGTAGTCGCATACCTCAATCTTGTTGTACAGCAAACGCAGTGCGTCGATCGCATCGCTGTTCTCGGCTGTCCGGCGGACCACCAACGCATGGTCGTACCGATCGACGATCAGTCGCCCCACGATGCGTTTCAACTCTCCGAAATCCATGACCATGCCATATTTCGGATTGTTCGGATCGGCATTGGGTTCCCCTTGTACCGTAACGAATAACTTGTACGAGTGGCCGTGTATCTCGCGACAGGCTCCGTCGTAACCGGATAGCGAATGCGCCATCTCGAACGAAAACTCTTTGGTCAAACGAATCACGCTCATAAATCCTCCTCTATATCGGGTATTTCGACCTGTCGGTCGAATGATTGAATCAGTGAGATGAAGGTTTCGGTCTGTGAAACCTCGGGCAAGGGCAAGATGTGGTCGAAAATCGTGTGCATCAGGTGTTCGTTGGTCGTGCAGTAGATCTTCATCAGGATGTTGTATTTGCCCGTAATAAAATGGCACTCGGTAATCTCCGGAATCTTTTTCAGGTGTTCGACCGTCTGGATGGTTTTTGTCGGGTCGGAGATCCGGATGCCGATGATGGCGCAGACGTCATAGCCCAACATCTTCGGGTTGACCTCGAGGCGCGAACCGAGAATCACTCCCGACTCTTCCAGCTTTTTTACGCGTTGATGAATTGCAGCCCCTGATATACCGCACTCTCGGGCGATTTCGAGAAAAGGCATTCGGGCGTTTTTGATCAGAAATCCCAAGATTTTGCGATCGATTGCGTCCAATGATATTTTTGCCATAATTTTTGTAATCGTTGATTCCGAAACAGGCTGTTGCCGAAATATATTTTAGGTAATATCTGTTTTGGTTCCCCTGCCAAAATCGGTGCCGACGGTTGTCGTAGGCGTTAAATTATAAGCAAAGTTACGGTTTTCTCGCAAAAAATGTCGGAAAATGAGAAAAAATATGGATACATTCATTAACTTTGGGGAGTTATTAAAGATATTTAAAAAGTTTAACCAAATAATACCGATGAACTATGCAATCGATTGACAGCTATGATTTCAAAGGGAAACGCGCGATCATCCGCGTGGATTTCAATGTGCCCCTGAACGACAAACTCGAAATTACGGACGATACCCGTATTCGTGCAGCAATTCCGACTATTAAAAAGGTACTGCAAGAGGGTGGTTCGGCTATCCTGATGTCGCATCTGGGACGTCCGAAGAACGGTCCGGAGGATAAATTCTCGTTGAGACACATCATTCCGGGTATCGAGGCCCGTCTGGGTGTGAAGGTGGATTTTGCCGATGACTGTCAAGGTGAAGAGGCTGCTGCCAAGGCTGCGGCTTTGAAACCGGGTCAGGTATTGCTGCTCGAAAACCTCCGTTTTTATGCGGAAGAGGAGGGTAAACCGCGCGGATTGCCAGCCGACGCTACCGATGAGGAGAAAAGTGCTGCCAAAAAAGCATTAAAGGCTAGTCAGAAAGAGTTTACCAAACGGTTGGCTTCCTATGCCGACTGCTATATCAACGATGCCTTCGGTACGGCTCACCGGGCTCATGCCTCTACGGCATTGATCGCCGAGTACTTCCCGAACGACAAGATGTTCGGTTACGTCATGTTGGGCGAACTGAAAGCGATCGATAAAGTGCTCGAATCTCCGGCACGTCCGTTTACGGCCATTCTGGGCGGATCGAAAGTTTCGACGAAGATCAGCGTAATCGAGAACTTGATGAAACGGGTCGATAACCTGATTCTGGGCGGTGGTATGACCTATACGTTCAAAGCTGCACAGGGAGGTAAAGTCGGAACCAGCATTTGCGAGCCCGATCAATTCGAGACGGCTCTCGGAATTTTGGCAAAGGCCAAAGAGATGAATGTCAAAGTATATTTGGCAGAAGATGCAGTGTGCGGCAAGGAGTTTAAGAACGATACGGAGACTCAGGTCGCTCCCTCGAATGATATTCCTGATGGTTGGGAAGGTCTTGACATCGGTCCGAAAGCCATTGCGGCATTCAGCAAGGTGATCGCTGAATCGAAGACGATTCTGTGGAACGGTCCGGTCGGCGTGTTCGAAATGGATAACTTTGCCAAAGGTTCGCGTGCAATTGCCGATGCGATCGTAGAGGCTACGGCAAAAGGCGCCTTCTCCTTGATCGGAGGCGGCGACTCAGTGGCATGTATCAATAAATTTGGTTTGGCCGACAAGGTAAGTTATGTATCGACCGGTGGAGGTGCGTTGCTCGAGTATATGGAGGGTATCGAACTTCCGGGTGTAGCTGCTATTCGCAAATAGTAGAGATAATTAAGACTGATAGGAGGGAGCTTTTGCCGGGGGGGTGAGGGCTCCCTCTCTTTTTGCGTGAGACGCGAGGTTTTGATAAAAAGTCAGAAAAAGTGCAGAAAAAATTTGGTGGGAGAAAAATTTTGTCTATCTTTGCACTCGCAATCGGGAAGGTGATTGCGGAACATAAGATTGGGAGTATAGCTCAGCTGGTTCAGAGCATCTGCCTTACAAGCAGAGGGTCCGGGGTTCGAATCCCTGTGCTCCCACACTGAAAAACAAGAGGTTACGACGAAAATCGTGACCTCTTCTTTTTTTTTGTGCAAACAATTTGCAAGCACATGCGTCGTTTGACGGCTCCCTTTGATGATCTCCTGTGTGTTCGTAGCAGGATTTGGTTGGGAGATTCTGATCCACATAGCACAGCAAAACGCCCATGGGATTTAAGATCATATTTTCCAGATCCGGGCCCATGTTTGCGCGGCCTGACGATTCCGGATGGTAGGCTCCTACCACACAAATCGGAGGTATTGTTTCGCATACGTTGTATAGATAGTTGATGTGGGATACAACGATATCAGAGCTATATTCTGCATCGAAGACCTACCGTACATTGGTAATTTTATCTTGCGTGTAGGGAAACCAGACCTTTATCGTTCCGTTGTCGTCGCCCTTTTTTATGGTTTTCAAGGAGTGTCTGGCAGAAAACGAAATGCGGTAAGGCAAACCGATAAGATTCCGATACAAATTTTAGAGAAAATTTCTCCTGTGTTTTGGAGCCTTGCTACGTGTCGATAAAGAGATGTTGAGGGTGATTCGGGAGTGTGATTTATGCCTTGTGGCTCTCGCGCGAGAGTACGGCCGCGATGGAGAGTAGAACTCCGAGAATGACCCCAAGAAGCGCTGCAAAAAGGACTTGAAACGTCGCGGGCAGCAGAAAGGTGATCGTGTGGGCCGGGATCCAGAACAGCGGAATCGTCTTTTTGAAGACAAAACTCCATTGGGTTTGCCAGTTGAGCTCCCCGAAAATCCTGCGCATCGGGATGGGGGTAATCAGGGCGCGCAGGCTCCCGCCGTTTTCGAGGATGTGTGTGTCCGTAATTTTATGAAAAGTCATGAACACGGGCGCGAAAAAGGAGTTCATCAGTACGGAAATCGAAAAAGCTCCGAGCAGCTTCTTTCCCGAAAAAGGTCCGGACATCGCCTCTGTGACCCCCGGTATGCCGAAACTCTCCACCATCCGGGGAGCTCCTGCCGAAAAAACCTTCATGGCGATGGCGATCCCCACACCGAGAATTCCCCATACGATGGCGCGGGGAGCGAGTCCGAATCCCGGATAGTTGTATATGTTGTTTTTGATGCGCAGGCCTATGGACTCTCCGGCTGTCGCGAGTATGGCGAATTTCAGGAAGGCCATTGCGTAAGGATGTGTATTGGTCGCCAGCAGGTAGTAGGAATAGACCCGATCCGATATGAAAAACGGCAGAAGAACGATTAAGGCTACGATCAGGAAGATAAGGTCGCTTTTTTTCATTGCATGAAGTTTGGTTAGGGCGTTTGGTTTTGTGTGAATAAATATACGGATTTTATTCCAATGTCAAAGGATTGGCCGTGGATTTTGTCTCTTTTTTAACGAGATGTCCGAAATTCGAGTTGCATGTTAATTTAAAAAATTATAAATTGCATCATATTTCGGACGGAGCAGAGCGCACGTCAGGTGAACGTACTGCTGTCGTCTACAAGGGTAAATCAATTCAAAATATAGCATCAGCAAGTGAACAATTCGTCTGTATATTTCGATCCGGAGATCGAAACCATGTCGAGGGATAAGCTCGACCGCCTTCAGTTGGACCGATTCAAGGATACCGTTACACAAGCCATGAACGCTCCGTTCTATGGAGCATTGTATAAAAAATTGGGATTGAGTGCCGATTCGATTCGTACACTCGACGATGTCCGCAAGTTTCCGTTTACGACCAAAGCCGATCTTCGTGAACACTATCCGTTCGGATTGGTTGCGACCGACATGCGGAAAATCATCCGCTTGCACTCGTCCAGCGGAACGACCGGAAATCCTACTGTCATTGTCCATACGAGGACGGATATCGAGCGGTGGGCACACCGCATGGCCCGGTGTATGTATATGGCCGGATTGCGAGACACCGATGTGATTCAGAATACCTCCGGATACGGTATGTTTACCGGAGGTCTGGGTATTCAGTATGGAGCCGAGTGTCTGGGGGCGATGACCATTCCTGCCGCAGCCGGGAACAGCATTCGGCAGGTCAAGTTTATTATGGATTTCGGAACGACAGCACTGCATGCGATCCCCAGCTATGCGCTTCGTTTGGCGGAGGTCTTTGCCGAACGCGGAATCGATCCCCGTACCGATACGAAACTGACCACGCTGTTGATCGGTGCGGAACCCCACACCGAGGAGCAGCGTCGCAAGATCGAGCAGTTGCTCGGAGTGAAGGCATACAACAGTTTCGGGATGTCGGAGATGAGTGGCCCGGGGGTAGCTTTCGAGTGTCCCGAGCAGAACGGCATGCACTTGTGGGAGGACTCCTATCTGATAGAAATTATCGATCCGGACACATTGGAACCTGTGCCCGACGGCGAGGTGGGCGAGATGGTGCTTACGACATTGGATCGTGAAGCGATGCCGTTGATCCGCTATCGGACCCGGGATCTGACCCGTATTCTGCCCGGCCCCTGTCCGTGTGGACGTACCCATCGGCGCATCGACCGGATCAAGGGCAGAACGGACGATATGTTTATCGTGAAGGGCGTAAATATCTTCCCGATGCAGATCGAGAAGATCCTGATGCAGTTCAAGGAGTTGGGCAGCAACTATCTGATTACGGTCGATATGGTCAACAGCAACGAGGAGATTCTGGTCGAGGTAGAGTTGGGTGATGCCTTTACGGACGATTACAGTCAACTGGTTCAACTCTCGAAATCGATTACCCGCGCACTGAAGGATGAAATCCTATTGACTCCGAAAGTAAAATTGGTCGACAAGGGTGCGCTGCCGCAAAGTGAAGGGAAGGCAGTCCGCTTGATTGATAAACGTCCCAAAGTAAAATAGTCTTGTAAAACTTAAACGCAATCGTTATGGTTACCGTACAACAACTTTCGATTTTTTTGGAAAATAAATTGGGCAGACTGCACGAGGTCATGGAGATTATCGGCAAGTCGGATATCCGGATCATTGCAGCGATGGTGGCCGATACGTCTGAGTACGGTATTCTGCGGCTGATCACCTCCGACACGGAGAAGGCCTTTCAGGTCTTGAAGGAGCACGATGTCAGTGTCAATCGGAGCGAGGTCATAGCCCTCTCGGCAGGTGCTTCCGTAGGTTCGTTTTCGCAACGGCTCCAGCCTTTTGCCAAGGAGAAGATCGGGATCGAATATATGTACTGTTTTTCGGTTCGGGACAGAGCTTTTATGATCATTCGGGTGCACGATATGGATCAGGCCGAACGTATGATTATGCAGTATGGATTAAAAACCACCTCGGCAGAAGAGCTTTCCGCATTGTAGCACAGGGCCGGAAACAAGGGGGGATATGATGCGCGGGGGGAGAATGAGGATGCTTTTGTGCATGTTATGTTAAGAATTAAAGGGCAGGGGCCGTTTCTTATCAAAGAAACGGCCCCCTGTATCTCTTAAACCACTGGGGTTATTTGTCGCACGGTTGCAAGGCATCGACATGGGTGTCGTTCCAGATCTTCCATGCCAGTTCGGCTTGGCCGACAAGCATCTCATATCCGTCTCGGATGGAGGCTCCGCGCTGTTGGCCCCGACGGAGAAATTCGGTCAACGGCGGATTGTAGACCAGATCGAAAAGAAAGTGGGAGGAACCGATCGCCTCATAGGGAAGATCGGGGCATTCGTCCGTCTTCGGGAAAGTTCCCAGCGGGGTGCAGTTGACAATCAGCGGGTGGGCTTTGATGATCTCGTCAGTCAACATTTCGTAGGTGTAGTCGGCTCCCTGCGGTCTGCGTGAAACCGTATCGAACGGAATCCGCTCTTCATTTAAAACGAACTTGACGGCACGGGAGGCTCCCCCGGTTCCCAGAACTAAAGCTCGTTCCGGATGGGCACCGTTCAGCAGTGTATTGAGGGAGTTCTGAAATCCGTAGGCGTCGGTGTTGTAACCGATCATGCCGTCGGGAGTGAGACGTACGCAGTTGACGGCTCCGATGGTAGCCGCTTCACGGCTGAGTTTCGAGAGGTAGGGGATGATGGCCTGTTTGTAGGGGATCGTTACGTTGAATCCCTGCAGATCGGGGTGCTCCCGCAGAACCTCTTCAATCTTCTCTATTTTTTCGATCGGGAAGTTCGTATAGGAACAATTCTCGATTCCCTCTTTCTGAAACTTTTCGGCAAAATAGCGTTGGGAAAAGGAGTGACCCAACGGGAAGCCGATCAATCCGTATTGTCGCATGACCTGATAGTTTATAGAGCGTATTTAATGACGAAAAATCCACCGATCAGCAGTACGGTAAAGGCCAGAGCCAACCAGTTGAAATATTTGTCGATGAAGTGTTTGATCGGTTGGCCGAACTTCCAGATCAGCCATGCGATCAGAAAGAAGCGCAATCCGCGGCTGACGATCGAGGCGATGATGAAGGTGAGAAAATGAAGGTTGAACACACCGGCCGTGATGGTGATCAGCTTGTAGGGGATCGGTGAGAATCCGGCGGTGAATACGACCCAGAAGTTGTATTGGTTATACATCTGGCTGATTTTGTCGTACTCTTCGTGGGTAAATCCGGGAATGATCCGGAAGAAGAAGTCGGCGATTGCCGTAAACTCACCCGAAGGGGTTTGCCAAAGGAAGTGCCCGATACCGAATCCGGCGATGGCCCCTGCGACCGATCCGATAGTACAGATAGCGGCATACCGGAAAGATTTGGCAGCGCATCCCAAACATAGGGCGATCAGTAAGACATCGGGGGGAATGGGGAAAAAGCTCGCTTCGGCGAATGCCAGAATAAAAAGGGCTGTCGCACCCCAGCGGCTGTCGGCCCAACTCAGAACCCAGTTGTAGGTTTTTTTCAGAATACTCATAGAACTCGTTTCGGATGATTTCTTTGACGGTGCAAGTTTACGGATAATTTTTGAAAAAACTTTTTCAGAGATCGGTTTTGTGGGTGAAATATTTGGATGAAAAGAAGATAGTCGTGCGTATTTCGGGAAGTTTAGAGGCGTGAATGGTCGAGGATGCCCCCTCCGATTACGAGATCTCCATCATAGAATACTACCGGTTGACCGGGGGCCGGAGCCCATGCCGGATTCTCCAGATCCACCTGTAATAGATGGTCTATGGTCCGAATGTGTGCAAAACCTTCCGGATTGCGTCCGACTCCACGGATCTTGACCCGTACGCGGGGGGACCCGATTAACCGGTGCAGATTTGGCGTATAATATTCCCTGACGAAGAGATGGCTGTGGAAAAGTTCATCGGGACTTCCGGCGACGATTCTGTTCCGCCTCGGATCGATCCGAAGCGTGCAGACCGACGGTTGACGATCGCAATGCAGATTTCGTTTTTGTCCGATTGTGTAGAACGGATAACCGTCGTGTCGGCCGATTACATCTCCTTGCAAGTCAACGACCTCTCCTTGTGGTATGTCGGGAAGACGGGCTTTCAACCATTCGGAGCAGGAGGATCCCTGCAGAAAACAGACCCCCATACTCTCTGGTGCTCGGTGTGCGGTTGGGGAGTTTCGTACGACCTCGGATTTGATGCGATCGCCCATCGGAGTCAGTGCCATCTTTAGCATCTCTTGCGGAATACCCCATAAATAGTAGGACTGGTCCTTTATCGGGTCCAAAGCCTGACGAACATAGTAAATGCCGCCCTCTTGTAGAATCCGAAAGTAGTGGCCGGTCGCAATGCGATCAAAACCCTCGCGGCAGGCCGTTTCATACAGTGCGCGCCATTTGATGCGGGTGTTACATCGGGTGCACGGCGCCGGAGTCTCGCCTCGTCGGTATTCGTCGGTAAAGTAGTCGATGATCTCTTGCCGAAACCAGTCGGAGAGTCGTTCGATTGTAAGGGGCAACCCGAGAATTTTCGCGGTTTCGGTAGCTCGTTCGATCGGCTCGTCACCGAACAGGTTCAGGGTCAACAACGACACCTCATAACCCTGTTCCTGCAGGATGCGTGCGGCCGTACAGCTGTCGATGCCTCCGCTGAACGCAAGAAGAACTTTTTGTGTGCTCATGTTTTCTGGCTCCGAAACCGTTCGATAATGAAAAAGACGCCTTGTCGCGAAGGCGTCTTTATGGTCTTGAAATTGTCTGGCCCTATTGTTCGTCGGAAGTTTCGTTCTCGTCCGTTGCCGAGGGGTAGTTAGAGATCGCGCTTCCGTCGGGACGGAAACACTCCGGTTTGTGTTCCCGGATGAAGCGGACAACCTCTTCGAATCCTTCGCTGAATTTACAGAAATCCTCTTTGTAGAGATGGATCTTATGTTTCTCGAACGAAAAACGTCCATCCTTTTCGGTTTTTTTGCGGCTCTCCGTTACGGTGATGTAGTAGTCGTCGTTTCGGGTGGCCTTTACGTCGAAGAAATAGGTTCTTCTTCCTGCTCTGACAACTTTCGAGTAGATCTCTTCCGCTCCTTCGTCGAGATCTTTGTCCCGTTTGATTTCAAAATTGTTCATGCTTCGGTGTTTGTTTTAGCTATTGAGTTTAAAGTTAGGAATAAAATGGGGTTTTACCAAATTTCGAACGAAAGATAAACAATTTACAGCGATTTTCATCACTCCGAGATCAATCCCTTGCTGTATTCGTCCCAATGATCCAACACTTCGAGTGCCTTGGCGAATACGGGATCGTTCTCTTTGTTGACCACGCGGTAGAACTCGTTCACTGTCCAGATCTTTTGGGCGATCGAAGCTTTCAGTTGGGTGCAGATCAGTAGCCTTGAGGTTTCAAGTGCTTGTGGATCGGGTGCAATCCCGGCCGTGTCGGCTGCTGCCACGAGTTTGTCTAACATTTCGTCCGTTACGGAGAACTCCTCGATGTAGCGGTCCGGGTCCGGATAGCGTGTGGTAATGTCCGCTCTGTTTTTATCCAAGTAGTCGATGATGAAATCCTCGATGACCCCTTTTCGAATCAAATCGCCCCAATATTTCGTGTAGGAGGTCGTGTCGACCGGAACGATAATGTCGGGGGTGATGCCTCCTCCTCCGTACACCGTGCGTCCGCTGCGGAGGGTCCGATAGATTTGCGTTGAATCAGTGGGCAGGGAGTCGTTCGGTGCAGTGAATCGTTTGTTGAAATCTTCGTAATAGAGGTCGCTTCTTCCGTTTTCGTAGGGCCGTTGGATGGCTCGTCCTGAAGGTGTATGGTACCGGGATACCGTGAGCCGTACGGCCGATCCGTCGGAGAGCGGGAATTGGGTCTGGACGAGCCCTTTTCCAAAGGATCGGCGGCCGATCAGCAGACCTCGATCCCAGTCCTGTATCGCTCCGGCAACGATCTCGCTGCTCGATGCGGAGCTCTCATTGATCAGCACGATAACCTTCCCTTTGGTGAAGACTCCGTCGACTTTTGCGGCGTAACGGGAGGTCGGGACCTTCATCCCTTCGGTCGATATGATCAGCGATCCTTGAGGCAGGAAAAAGTTGCTCATGGCAATGGCGGCATCCATTGTGCCACCTCCGTTGTTTCGCAGATCGAGGATCAGAGCTTCCGGTTTGTCCATCTTTTCGACCGCTTCGAAGAGTTCGCGATAGGTGTTGTCGGCAAAGCGGTTGACCCGGACGTATCCGGTTGTCGGATTCACCATATAGGCGGCATCTACCGTATTGATCGGGATGTTGTCGCGGACGATCAGAAACTCCAGCGGCTCCTGCTCGCCATGCCTTGCGACAGTGAGCGAAACTTGTGTACCTTTAGGTCCCCTGAGAAGTTTCGGTACGTCTGTCTGTTTAACCCCGATCGAAGGCTTTCCGTCGACCGCAATGATCTTGTCGTTCGGCTGCAGACCCACCTTTTCCGAAGGTCCTCCCGAGATGACGTTTACGACGATGATCGTATCGTTCAGGATGTTGAATTCGATGCCTATTCCGCTAAAGCTTCCTCCGAAGGTCTCCTTGACCGAGACCATCTCTTCGGCCGTTATGTAGGTCGAGTGGGGGTCGAGTTGGGACAGTACGCTACGGATGGCACTCTCGATCAGTGCCGCATTGTGGACCGTATCGATGTACATCCCGTTTAAATAGCGGTAAAACTGGCTGAATTTTTGCAGGTTGCGGGCCGGGTCGTCATTAGGCTTGACCTGTGCTCCGCACCACATGGGGATTGCAATCAAACACGCAATAATCCAATTATAAAACGTTCCTTTCATCGTCGTGTCAAAATATTGTCCGGGTGCCGTTACTCACGGACCGCTAAATATTCGGGGAGCGCATCTGTCGGTATCGTTTTTTGCTCTCCCGAAACCATGTTTTTCAGGGAAACCTGTCCCGAAGCCCGTTCGTCGCTTCCGATGATGATCACATACGGAATGGCCCGACGGTTGGCATACTCCATCTGTTTCTTCATCTTGGCGTTGTCGGGGTAGATTTCGCAGGGGATACCCATCGACCGGAGTTTTTTGAGCTCGATCAGCGATGCGGTCAGCTCCTCGCCACCGAGATTCAGGAACAGGGCGCGTGCCGTCATGCCGCTATCGGTCGGGAACAAATTCAGACCGCACATGACGTCGTAGATACGGTCGGCTCCGAATGAGATTCCTACGCCCGAGACGTTGGGCATACCGAAGATGCCAGTCAGATCGTCGTATCGGCCACCTCCACAGATGCTCCCGATGGCAAAGTCGCGGGCCTTCACCTCGAAGATGGCCCCCGTATAGTAATTCAACCCCCGTGCCAGCGACAGGTCGAGGTCAATATCCAGATCCGTGCCGATCTTCTCGGTTAGTGCAAAGATCGTTTCCATCTCTTCGATTCCCTTTACCCCCGTCTCGCTTCCGCCGATGATTTCGCGCAGGGCAGCGAGTTTTTCGCTGTACGAGCCACTGAGGGAGAGAATAGGACGGAGTGCGGCGATCGACTCTTCCGAAATGCCTTTCGTGCTCAGCTCCTCCTCGACGGCTTCCAATCCGATCTTTTCGAGCTTGTCGATGGCGACGGTGATGTCGATCATCTTGTCGGCATGTCCGATGGTCTCCGCAATGCCGTACAGAATTTTCCGGTTGTTCATCTTGAGCGTAATCCGGATTCCGAGCTTGCGGAACACCTCGGAGACGATCTCGATCAGTTCCACTTCGTTGACCAGACTCCGGCTGCCGATGATGTCTACGTCGCATTGATAGAACTCCCGGTAACGACCTTTTTGCGGACGGTCGGCCCGCCATACGGGTTGAATCTGGTAACGACGGAACGGAAAGGCAATCTCGCTCTGGTGCTGCACGACATAGCGCGCAAAGGGTACCGTCAGGTCGTAGCGCAGTCCCTTTTCGCAGATTTTCGTAGCCAACAGGTTGCGTTTCTCTTCGTTGAGGTCAGCGGCGTCCACCCCTTTGAAGAAGTCACCGGAGTTGAGTACCTTGAAGAGCAGCTTGTCTCCCTCGTCTCCGTATTTGCCCAACAGCGTGGAGAGGTTCTCCATGGCCGGGGTCTCCAACGGAAGAAATCCGTAGGTGTGGAAAACGCTTTTTATCGTATCGAAAATGTAGGTTCGTTTGATCATCTCCTCCGGTCCGAAATCACGGGTGCCCTTCGGAATAGATGGTTTTTGTGCCATATGCTTATGTGTCGATTACTTATATTTATAAGGTAATTATAAAATGTCGATTGCAGTGCGTCAGTCGGCCAGCAGTTTGCGGTACTTGACCCGGTGCGGCTGGTTGTCGCCCAACCGTTTCCGCTTGTTCTCTTCGTACTCGCTGTATGATCCCTCGAAGAAGACCACCTGTGAGTCCCCCTCGAATGCTAAAATATGAGTTGCAATTCGATCCAGGAACCAGCGGTCGTGCGAGATCACGACGGCACACCCCGCAAAGTCGTTCAACCCCTCTTCCAGTGCGCGGAGCGTATTGACGTCGATGTCGTTGGTCGGCTCGTCGAGCAGCAATACGTTTCCCTCCTCCTTCAGGGCGAGGGCCAGATGAAGCCGGTTGCGCTCACCACCCGAAAGAACACCGCATTTTTTCTCTTGGTCGGCTCCGCTGAAATTGAATCGCGAAACGTAGGCTCGAGCATTGATGCTGCGGCCTCCGAGTTGGATGATCTCGCTGTCCTGTGAGATCACCTGATAGACCGTTTTCTCGGGATCGATCGAGGCGTGCTGCTGATCGACATAGGCGATTTTGACGGTTTCCCCTATGCGGAAAGAGCCGCTAAGCGGTTTTTCGAGCCCCATGATCAGTCGGAAAAGAGTTGTTTTCCCGGTTCCGTTTGCTCCGATCACACCGACGATCCCGGCCGGAGGCAGCGAAAAGTTCAGATGCTCGTACAACAAACGATCGCCGTATCCCATCGATACGTCATGGGCCTCGATGACCACATCTCCCAGACGCGGACCGTTCGGAATGAATATTTCGAGTTTCTCCTCCTTCTGTTTCGTGTCTTCGTTCAACAGTTTGTCGTAGGCCGACAGACGGGCTTTGCTTTTGGCATGACGTGCCGATGGAGCCATTCGGACCCACTCCAACTCCCGTTCGAGTGTTTTGCGGCGTTTGCTCTCCTGTTTCTCCTCCATAGCGAGCCGGTTCGCTTTCTGTTCGAGCCAGCTGCTGTAATTCCCTTTCCACGGAATACCTTCTCCACGATCGAGCTCGAGGATCCATCCGGCTACGTTATCGAGGAAATAGCGGTCGTGCGTTACGGCGATGACGGTTCCTTTGTATTGGCGCAAGTGCTGTTCGAGCCAGTCGATGCTTTCGGCGTCGAGGTGGTTGGTCGGCTCGTCGAGTAGCAGTACGTCGGGCTGCTGAAGCAACAGACGGCATAAAGCGACCCGGCGACGTTCTCCTCCCGACAGATTCTTGATCGGCATGTCGGCATCCGGACAGCGCAGGGCATCCATGGCCCGCTCGAGTGTCGCGTCAAGTTCCCAGCCGTTTTTGTGGTCGATCTGTTCGGTCAGCTCTCCCTGCCGTTCGATCAGACGGTTCATTTCGTCGTCATCCATCGGCTCCATGAACCGGGCATTGACCTCTTCATACTCTTTCAACAGGGCCACGACATCTGCACACCCCTCTTCGACCACCTCTCGGACGGTCTTCGTGTTATCGAGCTGAGGCTCCTGTTCGAGGTAACCTACTGTATAACCGGGCGAAAAAACCACCTCTCCCTGAAAGTTCGGATCGATGCCGGCGATGATCTTCATCAGGGTCGATTTCCCCGATCCGTTCAATCCGATGATGCCGATCTTGGCTCCGTAGAAGAACGAGAGGTAGATGTTATTTAAAACTTTTTTCTGGTTGGTGAAGGTTTTGCTGACCCCCACCATCGAGAATATGATCTTTTCGTCTGCCATAAAAATAATAGTAGTGTGTATTCGAAAATCTTTGTCCGGATCACTCCGTAGACGCAAAGATACGAAAAAAGTTCCCGTAAAGCGGGAACTTTTGTGCTGATTTACTGAAAATGACCTCGGATGGACTATTTCAGCAGCGATGCCGGATCGAGATTCTCCGATTCGATATCTTTAAAGTATTTGTAGGTTCCTACCTTCAGTTCATCGGTGGCATCTTCGTCGCAGACGATGATTCCTTTCGGGTGGATCTGCAGGGCACTGATTGTCCACTGATGGTTGTAGGCGCCTTCGACACCGGCAGCCAGTGCGCGGGCCTTGTTGTGTCCCATCGTGAGGATCATCACTTCGCGGGCGGCCATAACCGTACCGACTCCCACCGTCAAGGCCGTTTTCGGAACCAGATTTACATCGCCCCCGAAGAAGCGTGAGTTGGCGATGATCGTATCTTTCGTCAGGGATTTAACCCGGGTCTTCGAGTTGAGGGACGAGAAGGGCTCGTTGAACGCCAAGTGTCCGTCGGGGCCGATTCCTCCCATGAACAGGTCGATGCCTCCGACCGCTGCGATCTTAGCTTCGTAATCTGCACACTCCTTGCACAGATCCGGAGCATTTCCGTTCAGAATGTGGACATTTTCGGGTTTGATGTCGATGTGGCTGAACAGGTTGTTCCACATGAACGAATGATAGCTTTCCGGGTGATCTTTCGGGATGCCGACATACTCGTCCATGTTGAACGTGACGACATTGGCGAACGATACTTTCCCGGCTTTGTTATATTCGATCAGTGCCTTGTAGGTGCCCAGCGGAGTGGAACCCGTAGGCAGACCCAATACGAACGGGCGAGTCTCGCGGCTGTTGTGTTCGTTGATCCGTTTTACGATGTAGGCGGCGGCCCATGCAGAGACCTGTTCGCCGTTCGGTTCGATAATGACTCTCATGTTTATCGTTTTTAATGTTTACAATTCAGATCTAATTGAATAACCGCAGGCGAACGAATACCTCGATGGCCTGATATTCCGCCATGCCGAGTCTGTCGTAGAGGCGTGCCGTGTTTTGGGTCCGCTCCTCGGCCCGTTGCCAGAATTCGCGCTTGTCTTCACCCGGGAAGGGCATGACGTCTTTCTGAGAGAGGTGGCGGTAGATGGCATGGCGTTTCTGGATGACTTCGTCCGGGCTCAACGGTACGGCCATGTCCACCATGTCGAGGTCCCACTCCTGCCAAGCACCCCGATACAGCCAGAAACGGCACTCCTTGGTCCACGCTTCATCCCGGATCTGGTTCATCGCTTCGAGAACGGCTTCGATGCAGGTACGGTGTGTACCATGCGGATCGGAGAGGTCGCCGGCGGCGTAGATCTGATCCGGCTTGAGCTCCTGAAGCAGTGCTACGACGCGCGAAATGTCGGCATCGGTCAGCAGGCCCTTCTTGACCCCTCCCGTTTCATAGAAGGGCAGGTTCAGGAAGTGTACGTTGGTTTTGTCGTTCAATCCCATGTGGCGGCATGCGGCTTTGGCTTCGCCCCGGCGGATCGATCCTTTCAGTTGACGCAGAGCCAGCGGTTCGGGTTCGCCTTTGCGCTTTCCGTCGATGATGGCTTTGATTTCGTCGTATTTGTCTTCGAAGCCGCACTCTCTTGCCGTATCGATGGTCTGAAGAACCACGTCATCATGCACGGCAATGTTTCCCGAAGTCTCGTAAGCGACATGCACGTCGTGTCCCTGAGTGATCAGCCGACGGAAGGTTCCTCCCATCGAAATGACATCGTCGTCGGGGTGGGGGCTGAAGATCAGAACCCGTTTCGGGAACGGTTTGGCTCGTTCCGGACGGGTCGAGTCGTCGGCGTTGGGCTTACCTCCCGGCCAACCTGTAATCGTGTGTTGCAGGTCATTGAATACCTGTATGTTGATTTCGTCGTAGGCCATACCCGAAATTTCGAGCAGCTGTCCGAGTCGGTTGTCGACATAGTCCTGATAGGTCAGTTTCAGAATCGGCTTCTTGACCTGATCGCAGAGCCATAGCACGGCGGTCCGGATAAACCGGGGCGGCCATTGGCAACGACCGACGAGCCACGGGGTCTTGACGCGGGTCAGCTGCGAAGCGGCACCTTCGTCGATAACGACCTCCACGTTTTTATGCTCTTGCAGGCAGGTGGCAGGAACCAGCAGTTGATGTTCTCCCTCGACGATATCCTCTATGACTTGGGCTTTCTCTTCACCCCATGCGATGAGGATGATCCGTTTGGCATCCATGATGGTCTTCAATCCCATGGTGATGGCCTTGTGGGGCACGTTTTCTATGCCGTAAAAGATCGATGCGGCTGCCTTGCGGCTTTCGTTTCCGAGGGCGACCAGACGGGTACGGGTATTGGGGTAGGTTCCCGGTTCGTTGAATCCGATCTGTCCCTTTACACCTGTACCAAGAACCATCAGATCGATGCCGTCGTACTCTTCGATCAGGTTCTCATAGTTGTGGCAGAAATCGCTCACCTCATTTTGAGGGAGGGTTCCATCGGGGATGTGGATGTTTTCGGGCTTTATGTCGATGTGGTCCAACAGATTTTCGTGGATCGAGTAGTTTCGGCTTTGGAGCTCATCGGGCGCAATCGGAAAAAATTCGTCCAGACTGAACAGAATGACATTGCTGAAACTCAACCCCTGTTTGTGCAGGTCAACCATTGCCCGGAACAGGCCGACCGGTGATTTGCCGGTGGTCATTCCCAAAACGCACATCTCTCCTTCGGCTTGCTTTTCACGGATGCAGGCCGCAATCTCTTGAGCGACGTATTGTGCTCCGCTCGCTTCGTTTTCGAAAATGTTGGTACGTATTTTCTCAAATCTGCGGATGATATCTTCGGGATCGGCTCCCGGTTCGAGACCACCTTCTCGAGGAAGTTTGTAATTTCTTTTCATAACGTATTGTTTGTGTGTTGTTTATCGTCTGTTTTGTGAAAAAAATGGCTCCTTAAAAGTAGTAATAAACAACCATTTTACAAAATCCCGAGATCCGTGAAGGGGAAATCCCCGGGGATTTTTGTTTTTATTCTTTATATTTTTTATCTTTGTTAGCAGTGGGGTAGAATGGAGAGGTGCGCGCGACGATTCGATTTTGAAAACCTAAAAATACTACTTTCATTATGGCTAAAAAACTTTTGATACGGGATTTAACTCTTCGGGACGGACAGCAGTCCGCATTCGCGACCCGAATGAGACAAGAACAGATCGATCGAGTTCTACCGTTCTACAAGGATGCGAATTTTTATGCGATGGAGGTGTGGGGTGGTGCCGTTCCCGATTCGGTGATGCGGTATCTGAACGAAAACCCTTGGGATCGTCTCGAAAAGATAAAAGCGGCAGTGGGTGACGTTTCGAAACTGACGGCACTCTCTCGGGGACGCAACCTCTTCGGATATGCACCCTATACCGATGAGATTATCGACGGGTTCTGTCGCAATGCGATCGAGTCGGGGTTGGGCATCATGCGGATCTTCGATGCGCTGAACGACGTGAATAACGTGAAGTCGACCATCAAGTACGTGAAAAAGTATGGCGGCATTGCCGATTGTGCCGTGTGCTATACGATCGATCCGCACTTCTCGACCATGGAACGCATCAAGGCGGCGCTCAAAGGAAAGAAACTGCCCAAGGCGGTGTTTACCGATGAGTATTTCCTCTCCAAGGCCCAGCAGATGGCGGCTTTGGGGGCCGATATGATCACCATCAAGGATATGAGCGGTCTGATTCCGCCGAAACGTGTCGCCGGTTTGATCCGTTTGTTCAAAAAGCATCTGTCGATTCCGATCGATTTCCATACGCATTGTACGCCCGGATATGGATTGGCCTCTGTTGTGGCAGCCATTGAAGCCGGTGCCGATATCGTCGATACGAATATCTGGAACTTCGCAGGCGGTCCTGCTGCTCCGGCAATCGAGTTGATCTACATTTTCTGCAAGAAGATGGGTGTAGAGCTCGATATCAATATGGAGGCAGTGGCCAAGATCAACAAGGAGCTCTACACGATCCGCAAGGAGCTGGATGCAGTGGATGCCGTAAAGGTCTTCCCGAATCCGTTCAATCCGGTGACCGATACGCTGCCCGAATCGGTGGACAAGGAGTTTGACCGGGCAATCGCTGCGGCCCGTAGTGGAAACGAGGCTGAATTGATCGACGCCTGCCATGCCATTGAACGCTATTTCAACTTCCCGAAACCGAACGAATTGGTACAGAAGGCCGAGATTCCCGGCGGTATGTACACAAATATGGTGGCTCAGCTGCGTCAGCTCAAGTCGGAGCAGATTCTCGAGAATGCCATGCAGTTGATTCCTCGCGTGCGATTGGATGCCGGATTGCCTCCTTTGGTAACGCCTACGAGTCAGATTGTCGGGGCGCAGGCTGTGAACTGTGCGCTGGATATCAAGAACGGGAAACCGATGTACTCGAATGTATCGAATCAGTTTGTCAATCTGGTCAAAGGCGAATATGGCGAGACTCCGGTGCCGATCGATCCCGAATTCCGTTTCAAGATAGCGGGCGTACGTGAGGAGACTCCATACGATACGTCGAAATACAAGATGCAACCGAATCCGGTGCTTGAGGATGCGGGTGGCGTCAAATTGGCGGAGAATGAAAAAGAGGAGTTGTTGTTGGAGCTCTTCCCGTTGGTGGCCAAGAACTATCTGACCGGGGTGAAAAAAGCTCGCTATCAGGCGCAGCAGCAGAAAAAAGCGGCGGAGAAACCGGCCGAAACGGAACAGCCGGCAGCAGAACCAGCTGCGCACCCTGCCCGGCGCAAGCAAGAACCGCGCGCTGCGCCTGCCGGAGATTCTCCTCCATATCCGGCCCAATGCGATGTTGGGCAAGTCCGATACGCACGTTCATCGGCCGTCTAATTCCGGCTGCTGCCTGCGCAGATACTCCACAACGCCGCCGGCCTCCAGCAGTTCTGCCGGATAGCCTCTGAGCGGCTTCAGGGCAAGGCATTCGCCGGTCGTAAGGTTGGTCACAAGGCTGCGCTCGGTATCAATCTGCAATTTATCTCCGCACCGCACGCAGGCGGTAATCCCCGGGCAGGTGAAGAGCATCATGCCGGAGGCCAGTTCGCTGCGGAAGAACGGGAACAGATAGGATTCCGCAACGACGCAGCGGATCCCGATCTCCCGCATTCCCGCCATGGGCTGCGGATGCGCATGACCATAGCCAAAGCTTTTCCCGGCAATCAGCATATCGCCCGGTGCACAGGAGTCAAGAAACTCCGGGTCAAAGTCCTTCATCAGGCAGGCCGTGATCTGCTTCAGATCTGTCAGGCCAATGTTGGGAATGCCGATGATATAATCGACATCAAAGCTGTCCGGGAACACCCATGCTGCTTTTCCTTGCAGGATCATGCCTCCGCCTCCTTCCAAAAGTCTCTTGGGTCGCAGATCTCGCCCTGTACCGCCGCGGCGGCAACGGCAGCAGCGCTGGCAAGATAGATCTCACTGTCCAAGCTTCCCAGCCGGCCGCTGACATTGAGCGTCTGCGTTGAAATTGCGCGTTTGCCTGCGCCAAGGTATGCCGCCGCACCGTAGCAGAAGTCACAGGTCGGCGAACTCAGGAAGCAGCCGGCGTCTGAAAAAATCTGATAATACCCGCGCCGGATAGCCTCGCTCTGAATGGCTGCTGTTGCGGGCGAGATATAGAGTTTGCGCCCGGGCGCAAGCCGTCTGCCGGACAGCACATGCGCCGCGGCTTCCAAATCCTCAAGACCACCGCCCGCACAGGTGCCGATATCGATCTGCGTACCGGCTGCTTTTGAAAGCGGGACCGCGTTTGCAATAGAGGGCGGTGCGGCAAGGCAGGGTTCAATACATCCGAGGTCCAGATGAATCAGTTCGGAATACGCATTCTCTGTCTGCGCATCCGCATCCGGGTCAAACACAGCAGAAACGCAGCCGAGATAATTGATCAGGTTGCAGACGGTAACACGGCTGGCAAGCGGCATGCTGCGCGCGCCGGGGCCGCCCAACTCCAGAATTTTGCCGCTGCACCGGGATAGCCCCAGTTCCATCACCAGCGTATGCAGCAGATCGCGGCCCATAACACCGGGCTGGAAGCTGCCGTGCAGTTCAACGCGGACGACCTCCGGAATCTCCATCCAGAGCAGTCCCTGAGTCAGCGGCCGGAGCATTTCCTTCAAGCAGCCGACGCCGAGCGCCCCGATTGCGCCGATACAGCTGATGTGCGTGTCAAAATGCGGCACCAGCATGCCGGGCTCGACCCACTGCTGCTCAATCGCCAGGATGTGCCCGATCCCCTCTCCTTCCGAGAGGTGAAAGCCCTGCTCCTTGGCCCAGCGGCGGCTTTCGGAGATAAAGCGCTCTTGTGTCTGATTGCGGACGGGCAGCATATGATCCAGTGTCATATAGACGTTTTCCGGGTCTGTGATTGTTCCGCCCAGTTTCTCCCGGATCATGGCTTCATACCAGTCGCTCAGGGCTGGCCATGCGTACAGGATCCGCCGCGGCACCCGGAAGGTATAGGCCTCGCCCGCATGTACGGAGTCAACGCCTGCGGTCCGGGCAAAAATATTGTATGTGTAGGACATACGTCACCTCGATAAGCCGCGCTCAGGCAGCAATCAGGAACGCGCCGACCAAGAACAGGCCGACCAGAATGGTCACGATCAGCGTATAGCCAAGGAAGTCCCGGACCTTGATGCCAAGCACGTTTGCCATCGGCAGCGCCCAGAACGGCGTGCAGAGGTTTGTCCACGAGTCGCCGTAAGGCA